>Ga0182736_1000192_pt1 | contig 120386 bp, 93 predicted proteins | sample eDN5th30CKraftBY_FD_128882 | JGI IMG/M metagenome (GOLD analysis project Ga0182736, IMG submission 128882) | Enriched backyard soil microbial communities from Emeryville, California, USA - eDNA 5th pass 30_C Kraft BY (version 2) (version 2) | ecosystem: Environmental > Terrestrial > Soil >... | reverse complement strand
GCAAAGGCTTGGTCGAGCGCGGCTGTGACTGGAAATGGTCCAGCGCCGCATGGTTTGTCAACACGAACGCCACATCACCATTGATCCCCGATCTGATTCCGTCCGAGTGGCTGCTGAGTCTGATTTGATATGAAGAAGCTGGGGCCATGAACGTCCAGCCACAAAGAAAACGGGTACAGCGCCCCAGCCACCCCGCCGATTGACCGCTGTCTGACACTGGTTGATCAACGCGAGAGGGGGCGTCGGATTCATGTGAATTCGACGCCCCCTCCGTCTGTCTCGTCCCGCTCTGGCGGACTGGCTTACTTCTCGTCGTCGGCGTAGGTCCATTCGACCAGTGTCGATTCGTACGAGACGATCTCTTCCGGTTTGAAGTAGATCTTGATTTCCCGTTCAGCCGATTCCGGGCTGTCGCTGCCGTGAATCAGGTTCACCTGGCGGGAGAGTCCGAAGTCACCCCGAATGGTGCCGGGGGCGGATTCGCGGGAGTTGGTTTTCCCCATCATGTCCCGGACCACCTGCACGGCTCCCGGTCCTTCGGCAATGAGTGCCACGACAGGACCAGAAGTGATGAAGCCTTCCAGTTGTGGATAGAACGGCTTCTGAACGTGCTCTGCGTAGTGTTGCTTGGACAGTTCTGGTGTGATCTGCAGCAGCTTCAGTGCGACGATTTTCAGGCCGCGATCTTCGAGGCGGGACAGAATCCGCCCGCACAAGCGGCGTTGAACAGCATCAGGTTTGAACAGGATCAGTGTTTTCTGGAGTGACATCGATGTCGTTGTGGTCTACAGGTGGAGGACTTCCCGGAAGTGCTGGAACACAGCAGCGGGAAGTCCGAAAGACGGTCGCTGTATTCTGGATGGAATCAGGTCGTCCGGTGAACCCGGCGACACTGCAGGTTAGTTCGTGGCCGGGGTCGTGTTCTGAATTTCTTTCAGAAACTGGCGAAACAGATAATGACTGTCGTGTGGCCCGGCGCTCGCTTCCGGATGATACTGCACACTGAACGCCCGATGTCCCGCGTGACGGATCCCTTCCACGGTCTGATCGTTCAGATTGAGATGGGTTACTTCGGTTCCGGCCGGCAGTGTGTCCGGGTCGACGGCGAAGCCATGGTTCTGTGAGGTGATTTCCACCTGACCGGTCTGAACATTCAACACCGGCTGGTTGGCTCCACGGTGTCCGAATTTCAGTTTGAAGGTCTTTCCGCCCAGTGCGAGACCCAGCAACTGATGCCCCAGACAGATTCCGAAGATCGGCTTCTTTCCCAGCAGTCCCTGAATGGTCGAAACGGCGTATTCGAGCGGTTCCGGATCGCCGGGGCCGTTGGAGAGAAACACGCCATCCGGGTTCATGGCCAGAATGTCGGACGCCGTGGCCGATCCCGGAACCACCGTGACCTTGCAGCCCATCTCGGCGAGATGGCGGGGAATGTTCCATTTCATGCCGTAGTCGATGGCGACGACATGCGGTTCCGGGCTGCCGTCGTTTGTGCGTCGTTGAACACTCGGAGTGGTCGGGTCCAGCACCATCGGGTGCAGTCCTTCCGACCAGGGACGGCTGGATGTCGGCATCACCTGACTGACCAGATCCTGTCCCACCAGTGTCGGGCTCTGGCGGGCTTTGGCAACAAGAGACTCGTCGTCGAGATCGACGGTTGACAGCACGCCGGTCATTGCTCCCTGCGTCCGGATCCGGCGGACGAGTGCCCGAGTGTCGATCCCTTCGATTCCGATGATCTTGTGTTCGCGCAGGTAATCATCCAGTGACTGGACGGAGCGGAAGTTACTCGGTTCCCGGCAGAGTTCCCGGACGACAAATCCTCTCAGGGCGAGCTGATTGCTTTCAACGTCGTCCCGGTTGATTCCGTAGTTTCCGATCAGGGGATTCGTCATCGTGACGATCTGCCCGTTGTAAGACGGATCGGTCAGAATTTCCTGATAGCCGGTCAGGCTGGTGTTGAACACGACTTCGCCATAAACCTCACCGGTCGCTCCAAATCGGATTCCGGTAAAGACAGTCCCATCGGCCAGGGCGAGCTTAGCTGGTTCAGACATGGAGGACGAAATCACGCTGCTGGAGGAAAAGAATCCGCTCGGCGCAAAATTCCGAGCCAGTCATTTTTATCAGAGTTTCCCCCCCGACGAAAGGTTCCGAAGGGGGGCGTCCCGCTTCCGGGAGTCACTCCGGTGGTGAGCTGATGCGTTTTCACCGGTCGGAACGGTAAGATGGCGTCGCGGTCTCGGGGAACCGATTGTCAAATCGGACAGTGATTTCCACAGGCAAGGTCCATTTTTTAGAACAGGACGGGTGGGGTATGTTTCTGGCAGGACTTCGTATCGGAGTGACGTGCTGTCTCGCGGTCGGTCTGCTGTCTCCGGGATCAGATTCGGTTGATGCGGCCGGACCGGCGACATTGAAGGAATCGCGGGAGGTGGTGAATCTGGAGGGATTTCCTCTTCCCGCCGGCGTGGACACTCCCAAAGTGCAGACAGCCGGGCAGTTGGATTTCTCCTTAAAGGGGACCGCAACGTCAGCCTATCAGGCTCTCCAGAAGCAGCTGACCGGAAACGGCTGGAAGGAACTCCCCGGCAGTTACCTGAGCGAACAGGTTTCGACCGGAAATTTTCTGAAACAGCAATTCACGTTGACCGTGATGGTGATGCCGGTCGGAGACACGGTCAACGTCTCGCTTGTCAATCGCGGCAACATTGACTTCAAGACGCTCCCCGTTCCGAAAGGGACGACGACACTCCACGAAGGGGCCGGGACCCTGCTGCTGGTGACTGCGGTGCCGGTGGAGAAGGCGACGTCCGAGATCGCCGAAGGACTGCTGAAAGAAGGCTGGATCGCGTATGGCGAAGCCGGTCCACAGCGATTTTACAAGCAGAATGCCGTTCGTCTGGGAGTGATGGTTTCCGCGGCGCCTGCTCAGGGAGGAAAGACGGCGATCACTTTTTCGTCGGAACTGTTATCTGCCGATCTGCCGGCGCCTCCGGACGCGATGGGGATTCATTACGTGGAATCGAATCGCACCTTGCGGTTTACGACAACACAGCCGGATCGGGAATTGCAGAGCTTCTATCGAACGGAACTGGCAAAGCAGGGCTGGGAAGCCACGACGGAACAGCCGATCAAGGTCGGTTTCAATTTCATCACGATCTTTCGGAATCCCGCCAAAGAACTTCTGGAACTCGAGACACGCGGTGCCGATCCGTTGCAGGTGGGGCTGAAACAGCTCTCTGCGGCTCAGGTGGAAGAACAGGATCGAAAGGGCAGGGCCGCTGCGGAAAAAGCCAAGGAGAAGATGAACAAGCCCGCCGCCACCGTGACGATTTCCCTTCCGGATGGAGCAGACAAAGGGGAACTCTCTGCGCGGCAGATCAAGCTGAACGCATCGACCGGGAATGGGCAGAAAGTCGCTGCGGCCATTCGAAAAACATTGGAAGCAGATGGCTGGAAAACCAAGGTGACGATCGATCAGAAAGAAACCGGAGCTTACGACTTTGAGAAAGAGGGACAGAGAGTCTCTCTGCTCTTTATCGATCCGGGGTTTATCCCGGCCGAAGTGACCCTGACCGGAATCGGCGTCGATCTCAAGCTGGGCGAGAAGAAGTGATCTCTTCCCGCTGAGTCTCTGCAAACGAACAACGCCGCATGAAAGAACTCTCTTTCGTGCGGCGTGGCTCTGTCTCATCGATCGTCAATCAGCCGACAGGCTGGTCAGCGGAAAGTCGATTCGATCTGGGTCGCATCCAGCACCACCTGAGTGCGAATGTACTTCTCCGGGTTTTCCTTGAAGCTTCTCCGGTTCTCTTCATTCGTGAACAGGTAGAGCCGGTTATCGAAGTAGGCTCCCCATTCAATCGAACCGGCCACCGCCCGATCCGCTGTGAACAGCAGCACCGGATCGCATCCCAGGAACTGTGGAGCGAACTGTTCCGGCGACTTCTGGAACGTCTGACGGGCGTCTTCGGACACGAACTGGAACTGCTGGTCTTTGAAGGACGCGGTCAGTTCTGCTGTCCCTTTTGTCCACTGGCGAGTCGTCTGCAGAGTGACCGGACAGTACCCTTCCAGCATGATGTTTGCCGGAGCGGCTCCGTTCGTGCTGACAGCGGTCGCTGCCGGTTTCGTGTGCCGGGATGCGACGAGATCGCTGTAGCGCCGGCTCGCCCGATCGACGAGAGCAATGTATTCATCAGGAGACTGATAGCCGGTCGATTCCATTAGTCGCTGGCCGGTCGGCTCGATGATGATATCCGTCGGGAAGCGCTCGACACCAAACCGTTTCGCGAGTTCCGGGTGCTTGTCGACGTCGATCTTCACGCAGATCGTTGAGGCTTTGAGCTGGTCGATCACAGCCGGTTGAGTGAAGACGGAACGCTCCATCTTCTGGCACGGGGCACACCACTCTGCACCAAAGTGGCAGAGAATCGGACGTTGCAGGCGTTCGGCCTCCCGTCGGGCTTCATTCAGGTCGGTGAACCAGTTCGCCTGAACTGGTGTGCAGATGAGAAGGCCAAGCAATGGGAACATCGCAAGGCTGCCGCGCAACAGCGCCATGGCATTTCCTTTCCGTCAGTGTGTGGGTCTCCGTTCTCGAGAACGCCCGACCGAATCCTTCGACCCACTCCTTTCGCAGTGCCACTCGGCGGTGAAACAGATGTCTCACGACTCGAAGGGCGGCTCCCGGCGAAATGAAGCTCTTCTCCGTTATCGGCAGTTCTCACACAGTCATCAGAAGAGGATCTCGCTCCAACGGCGAAAGATTGCCGTCGGGTCCACTTCGATGCTTGGATGTGCGGAGTGTAGTGAGATACGAAAAGAAATCGAGTTTGACGATCGCGCAAAATCGGCAGGATTCAGTATTGAGAACGGCAATTCCTGCAGAATTGTGTCGATAGAGAACATGGAGAGTCGAAATCGGGGCCATGGGCAAAATGTGTCGTTCATGTTCCGTAAAGTGTTTGTGTCTTAAGTGCTTGTGTGGATTTTGATTCAGCCATTTCGTTCTGGCGTAACTCTCGCTGGGATGTGCATGGGATCTAGCATTCCGTTTTGCGGAACAGGGTGGAGGTTCAGGGGGCTTTGAGAGGATACGGTGTCACTCGGTGAACGAAGTCTCAATCGATGAGCGCGAAGATGCCGTTGTCGGCCTGTTCGTCACCTGTGCCGGACTCCTGCTGGCGGTCGGGACGATGATGGTGTTCAGTTCGAGTATTACCGCCAGTCCCAGTCTCGAAGAGCAGTATTACCTTTCCCGGCAGCTGCTGTTTCTGCTCGGAGCCGGTCTGTTGGGAATCGCTGCCTCTCAACTGCCGGGGGGCTTCTGGCGGCGCTCTGCCCCGATTCTGTTCAGTGTGACGTTCATCCTGCTGATTCTCGTCCTCGTTCCGGGGGTGGGACGCACCGTCAACGGGGCTCAGCGCTGGTTCCGGATCGGACCGTTGTCGTTTCAACCGTCTGAGACCGCCAAGATCACGCTGCCGATCCTGCTCTGCGCCTGGCGTTGTGGGGTTCGCCGAACGCCGGCGGCAGAACGCTGGAGTCTGTTGAGCTGCTCTGTTCTCTCGCTGGTGACGATGGCACTCGTCGCACTCGAGCCGGACCTGGGAACGGCACTCTTCCTCGGGATCACGACCTTGCTGATCTTCTGGCTGACCGGTTGTCCGGCAAGATACTTCTTTGCAGGGATCGGCATCGCGGTCCCGCTGGCCGGTCTGTTCGCGGTACTGCGTCCTTATCAGCTGGCGCGACTCAAGGGGTTCGTGGCCACCTGGTTTCATCCGGAAGAAGCCCCCTACCAGATTCAGCAGTCACTCACGACGCTGGGAGTCGGCGGGATCAGCGGTGTCGGACTCGGAAAAGGCTGGCAGAAGCTGAGCTTTCTTCCCGAAGCGAACACGGACTTCGTGTTCGCCGTCATCGGTGAGGAACTCGGACTGATCGGCACACTCTCGGTGGTCGGGCTCTGGGTCGGACTGTATCTCACCGGGGTACGGCTCATCCGTCGGGTGCCTGCCAGTTCGTTTGCCGGAGTGTTGTCGCTGACATTGCTCGGACAACTCGTCATTCAGGCCGCGATCAATATGGCGGTGGTCACGGCGCTCCTTCCTCCCAAAGGAATTTCTCACCCCTTTATCAGCTATGGCGGCAGCAACCTGATCGTGAGTATTCTCTCGCTGGGGCTGATCCTGAGCCTGACGCGCAACGGGACGTCTGCGTCAGGATTCGCTTCGTTTCCACTCCGCTTCCCGTTACTGAGTCGTTGGATTGTCCCGCAGCCGAAAGAACGTCCGCTCGCCTGACAGCGCATCCCCGCGCGAGTGGACGCTCATTGTCAGTGGAGGGGGAAGCGGGGGGCATCTCTTTCCGGCTCTGGCAGTGGTCGAGCAACTTCTCTTGAAGACGCATCGTCCGTCACGCATCCTCTTTCTCACCGCCGACCGGGAGATCGACCAGCGGATTCTGACTTCCGCGGAGATGGAAACGGTCTCATTGCCGGCGATTGACAGTCACCAGTTTCGCCGTCGTCCGCTGCGCTCACTCTGGGCGATGTCCCGTTCCATTCTCGCCGCCAGACAGCTGTATCGAACCCTTCCATCTCCAGTCGTGCTGGCGACTGGTGGATACGGTTCCGTTCCCGGGGGAGTGGCCGCATGGAGAAATGGCATTCCGATGTTCCTGCTGGAGCAGAATGTCGTGGCCGGTCGGGCGACGTCGTGCCTGTCACGGCTGACTCGACTGGTCTTCACCAGTTTCCCTGATTCCGATCTCGAGCGACGCTCTCCGAAGACCACGCACTGGGTCGGAAATCCGGTGCGTTCCGAGATCGCCGAACTGATCGATCATCCGTATGACCCGGAACGTCGTGTATTACTGGTTCTGGGAGGGAGTCAAGGGGCGAAAGCGATCAATCAGGCGCTGGGGCGATTCGCTCGAGAACATCGTGCAGAGCTGTCTGGATGGAAGATCTTTCATCACACCGGCATCACTGACGCACCGGCCGCCGAGCAGGTGTATCGAGAATGTGGAATTCAGGCGACCGTCTCCCCATTCTTCGACAACATGCCGGAACTGTATCGGCAGGCCGGGCTCGTCATCAGTCGGGCCGGGGGGACGTCACTCGCGGAACTCGCCTGTGCCGGAGTGCCGGGCATTCTCGTTCCGTACCCGAATTCTCTGCGTGATCATCAGCAGAAGAATGCCGATCGCTTCGTGCAGGCGGGGGGGGCAGTCTGTGTGCCGCAGACAACTCCGGATTTTGAACAGCATCTGATGGGGGAACTGCGACGACTGATGGCCCGCTCGGATGAGCGAGTGCGGATGAGCGATGCGATCCGATCACTTGCCCGACCGAATGCTGCAAAAGAGGTCGCGAAGGCGATTGTCTTTTTTCGAAAGATGAGCGATCAGCTAGACTCAGATTCACCACCAGAATGAAGAACGCCGTGTCAGCGTGCGGTGCCGAAGGAAACCTTCTCACACAGCATTCCGGCACGGCGTTCTTTGAATCTGATTCTGAGCAGTCAGTCGATCAGGCAATCAGCTGCCCGAGATAGGTCTGAATCCGGACGACCGCTTCCTGAACTTTTTCACGGCTGTTGAAGGCGCTGAGTCGGAAGTATCCTTCTCCCGTGGCGCCGAATCCGCTGCCGGGGGTGCCGACGAGGTGCGCCTGATTCAGCAGGAAGTCGAAGAAGTCCCAGCTCTTCATGTTGTTCGGAGTCTTCAGCCAGATGTACGGGGCATTCACGCCGCCGTATGCCTGAATGTTGATCGACTCGAGACCTTCCCGCAGCAGTCGGGCGTTCTCGAGATAGAATGAGACCAGTTCCGCACACTGCTGTTTTCCGGCAGGGCTGTAAACCGCTTCCGCTCCGCGCTGAATGATGTAGGGAACGCCGTTGAACTTCGTCGTATGCCGGCGGTTCCACAGCGGATGAATCGCCTGGGTTTTTCCGTCGGCGGTCTTCCCCAGCAGGGTTTTCGGAACGACCGTGTACGCACACCGGGTTCCGGTGAATCCGGCATTCTTGCTGAAGCTGCGGAACTCGATTGCCACCTCGCGAGCGCCGGGGATTTCATAGATCGAGCGCGGCAGCGAGTCGTCCGTGATGAACGCTTCGTAGGCCGCGTCGAACAGAATGACGGCTCCGGTTTCTTTGGCGTAGTTGACCCATTCCGTCAGTGTCTCGCGCGTCGCGACGGCTCCCGTCGGATTATTCGGAGAGCAGATGTAAATGAGATCAACCGGCTTCGGCGGAAGAGCGGGAGTGAAATTGTTTTCCGCAGTGCAGGGGAGATACGTCAGCCCGGCGTAACGTCCCTGTTCGTCGGCCGCGCCCGTCCGTCCGGCCATGACATTCGTGTCGACGTACACCGGGTAAACGGGATCCTGCACGGCCACGGTATTGTTGATCCCGAAGATCTCCAGAATGTTTCCGGTGTCGCACTTGGAGCCGTCCGAAACGAAGACCTCGTCGGCATGAATGTCACAGCCATGTGCTCCGAAATCATTTTCGGCGATCGCATTTCGCAGGAAGTCGTACCCCTGTTCCGGCCCGTATCCCCGAAAGGTGTCCCGATGTCCCATCTCGTCGAGGGCCTTGTGCATCGCTTCGACAACCGCCGGCGGCAGCGGTTCGGTCACGTCGCCGATGCCGAGCCGAATCACCTTGGCACTCGGATGCTGCTGTGTGAATGCGGCGACGCGACGACCGATTTCCGGAAACAGGTAACCGGCTTTGAGCTTCAGATAGTTTTCGTTGACCTGTGGCATGAGGGCACCTGTTTTAATGGAATCTGATATTGATGTTCGCCGGACCGAGTCCCGAAATGAACCGCCCGGACGGGTTATTTGATTCTGCGAAAATACTCGTGCAAGTAAGGACCGACCGAGATGTAGTATCCCGAATCTCCGTCGAAATGAATCTGGCAGAGTCGGGATTCTCCAAAAATCTCTTTCATCATTTCCCCGCCGGTGACCGGGATTCGGAGGACCACGCTGTCGTGATCCAGTGCGATCACTTCATATCGATTTCGATCGCGTGTCGGTTGCAGTCCCGGAAAGAAATCGAAACGAGTTTCGACGGTCATGTACTGCCGGGTGTACTGGATCGTCATCTTTCCAAACAGGGATTTCAACTTGCGAACCGCTTTCGGCGACGCTCCGGGTTTCGGTTTCCACTGACGGAATGTCCGCCGTCGATCCGACTGCCAGGTTCCCAGCAGTCGTTTGTCGAAGAGCGGAGTATCAGTTGATGGGAAACCCATTTTCACCCGTCTCGTTAGTGCACCCGCATTCCTGGCTGGGCTCCGTCATCCGGATTCAGCAGGAAGATCTCTTTTCCACCGGGGCCGCTGGCGAGAACCATCCCTTCACTGACACCGAACCGCATCTTACGGGGAGCCAGATTCGCACAGCAGATCACCAGTCGGCCAAGCAGATCTTCCGGCTTGTAACAGGCTTTGATTCCGGCGAAGACGTTCCGGTATTCGTTCCCGCCGAGTGACAGTTTCAGGGCGACCAGTTTGTCGGCCCCTTCGACGGGCCCGGCTTCCACCACCCGGGCGACCCGCATGTCAATCTTCGTGAAGTCGTCGATGGTGCAGTGTTCGGTGACGAGTGGTTCTTTCTCCAGCGATTCCGGGCCATCTTGAAACGGACTGGCAGAAGTCGCGGCAGGAGCGGGCTGTTCGGTTTTAGAGTCGTCAATCATCTTTTCAACCTGTTTCGAGTCGACACGTTTCATCATGTGCTGATACTCACTGACCAGTGTTCCCAGCAATGGAGACTGGCTGTCGTTCCAGTGAGTGATCGGGGAATTCAACAAGGCTTCCGTCTGTTCTTTCAGCCGGGGGAGAACCGGAGCGAGATAGATAATCAGCTGCCGGAACAGATTCAGCCCGACGGTACAGACGTCCTGCAACTCCTGAGCGCGGGCCGGATTTTTCGCGATCTTCCACGGCTCTTGGCTGTCGATGTATTGATTGGCCCGGTCCGCGAGAACCATGATCTCCCGCATCGCCTGATTCAGTGAAAGATTCTCGTAGTGTGCCGCAATGGTTTCTGAGGCCGCAGCGGCCTGGGCGAAGAGACCGCCGTCGTCCGGATATGTCGTCGAGAGTGATTTCGTCGCCACAAATTTGGAACACCGGCTGGCGATGTTGACCACTTTGCCGACGAGGTCCGAATCGACTTTCGATTTGAACTCTTCAAAATTCAGATCGAGATCGTCGACGCCGTTGCTGAGTTTCGACGCGAAGTAATAACGGATGTAACTCGGATCGAGATGTCGGGCATAGACCGACGCCTGAATGAAGGTTCCCTTGGACTTCGACATCTTCTCGCCGTCGACGGTGAGAAAGCCGTGGATGTGAACTTTCTCCGGAAGTTGAAACCCGGCGGTCTTCAGCATTCCCGGCCAGAAGAGTGTGTGGAAGTAGGTGATATCTTTTCCGATGAAGTGATGAATCTCCCCATCCGGATTCTGCCACCAGTCCGCGAGATTCTCGTTGTTCTTCCGGCACCATTCGAGCGTGCTGGCGATATAACCGATCGGTGCATCGAACCAGACGTACCAGTAATTCCCCAGTGCGTCGGGGATCTCAAACCCGAAGTAGGGCGCCGGACGGGAGATGTCCCAGTCTCGCAACGGTTCACCGAGGAAGTGCCCTTTCAGATAGTTGGCCACTTCCGGCTGCAGGGCCCCGCTGGACTGTGTCCACTCCTCCAGGAAGGAGTGAAGCTGTTCGATCTCGACGAACAGGTGCAGCGCTTTCCGCAGTTCCGGCGTGGCCCCGCTCAATGTACTTTTCGGATCGATCAGATCGGCCGGAGTGTAGGTTGCGCCGCACTTGTCGCAGTTGTCCCCGTACTGGTTTGGGGATTTGCAGCTCGGACAGGTTCCTTTGACGAACCGGTCCGCCAGAAAGGTTGTCGCGACCGGGTCGAACAGTTGTTCGATCTCTTTTTCTTTGATCAGTCCGGCGGCGCGGATCTCTTTCCAGATCTGATGACAGAGTTCCCGGTTCTCTTCGCTGTTCGTGCTGCCGTAATTGTCGAATTGAATGTCGAAGGCGGTGAAGTCGCGCAGGTGCGCTTCGCGTATATCGGCGATGAGTGCTTCTTCACTGCGTCCTTCCTGCCGGGCCCGGATCATGATCGCGGTGCCGTGCGTGTCATCGGCACAGAAGAACCGGCAGTTCTGTCCCCGCAGTTTCTGGAACCGCACCCAGATGTCGGTCTGAATGTATTCCAGCAGATGGCCGATATGGATGTGGCCGTTTGCGTACGGGAGAGCGGAGGTGACGAGGATACGGCGTGAAGACATGGGGAAAGGACCAAATCAAAAGAACCAAGAACCAAACACGGGAAAGATGGGGAGTTATGACTCTGTCTTTTTTAGGATGGCGGTGAGGATTAACATGAGTTCAACAGATTCCTGGATCAATGCTTCTCGTTCCAGGTCCAGTTCTGAACTGTGACTGGTGTCAAGAAGCCGTAACCAGTGCCGCGACTCTTTGGCCTCTTTTCTGGCGATTCTTAAACGGTAACGAAAGTCTTTCTGGCCAACCGTTTCGTTGGCCTCGATATAGTTGGCTCCGATCGAACCGGACGAACGAACAAGTTGACGAACATCTTCCTGATGGCAGATGGTTCTTGGGAGTTGTCTGACGAATTTTCGAATCCGCAGTGCAAACAGATAAGAACATTCTTCCAGATCAAAACGCGGCGGCCCCTCGCGTGCTGGCATCTCTGTTTCCCCGTGTGGTGGTGATTTGACTCACCCGAATGTTCACAGCTCCCCAGACGCCCGCAATCCATCTTCTTCCATCTTCTTTGGTTCTTGGTTCTTTTGATTTGGTCCTTTTCAGAACCTCAATTCCCGCCACGCTGTTTCACCAACCCCGCTCCCACAAAATCCCGGAACAGCGGGTGCGGTTCCAGCGGGGAGGATTTGAACTCGGGATGGTATTGGACCGCCAGGAACCAGGGGTGGTTCGGGATTTCCACGATTTCCACCAGACTTCCGGACGGATTCGTTCCGGTCGGTGTCATTCCGGCTTCAATCAGGCGTTCCCGGTAGGCCGGGTTGAATTCGTAGCGGTGACGATGCCGTTCCAGAATTTCTGTTGTGCCGTACGCCTTGTGAGCGAGTGAGCCTTCTTTCAGGATTGCCGGCTGGGCTCCCAGTCGCATTGTGCCCCCTTTGTCGGTGATGGTTTTCTGCTCTTCGAGCAGACAGATCACCGGATCGGGAGTGTCCTGTGCAAACTCGGTGCTGTTCGCGCGACTGCATCCGAGCTGGCTGCGGGCGTATTCGATGACGGAGCACTGCATCCCCAGGCAGATCCCGAAGAAGGGAATTTTCTTCTCCCGGGCATAGCGAATGACTTTGATTTTCCCTTCGACTCCTCGCGATCCGAAGCCGCCGGGAACCAGAATTCCGTGGACGTTGCCAAGCAGCTGATCAAGATCCGCGTTCTCGCAGTCTTCTGCTTCGAGACGCTTGATGAGGACGCGCGTGCTGTGATGAAAGCCGGCATGGCTCAGAGATTCGTAAATCGATTTGTACGCGTCGCGATGTTCGATGTATTTACCGACGACGGCGATCGTCACTTCGTGCTGAGGATTCCGCACGTTGTTCAGCATCAGTTTCCAGTCGTCGAACTGAAGTTCTCCCAGCGGCAGGGAGAGTTTCTCGCAGATCAGTTTGTCCACTTTCTGTTCTGCGAGGCCGATGGGAACTTCATAGATCGAGAACTCCATGTCGGTTTCTTCGATCACCGCTTTCTCTTCGACGTTACAGAACAACGCGATCTTTTCGATGTTGTCCCGTCCGATGGGGCGTTCGGTCCGGACGATCAGAATATCCGGCTGAATTCCGATCGTGCGCAACTGTCCGACGCTGTACTGGGTCGGTTTGGTTTTTGCTTCTTTGGCCGCTTTCAGGTACGGCACCAGCGTCAGATGGATAAACAGGCAGTTTTGTTTGCCGATATCGAGAGGAATCTGACGGATCGCTTCCAGAAACGGCAGACCTTCGATGTCCCCGACGGTTCCGCCGAGTTCCGTGATCACGACATCCACATCCGGGCCAGCCAGCCGCTGGATCTTGGATTTGATTTCGTTGGTGATGTGGGGAATCACCTGAACGGTCGCTCCCAGATATTCGCCTGCCCGTTCTTTCTGAATGACACTGCGGTAGATGCGTCCGGTGGTAAAATTGGAGAGTTTGGAGAGTGGACTCTTGGTGAACCGTTCGTAATGCCCGAGATCGAGATCCGTTTCGGAACCGTCATCGAGAACGTAGACCTCACCATGCTGGTAAGGGCTCATCGTGCCGGGATCGACGTTCAGATACGGATCCATTTTCTGCATCCGAACCCGCAGTCCCCGGCGTTCCAGCAGGAGACCAATCGATGCGGAGGTGAGTCCCTTTCCAAGAGAACTGACCACTCCTCCGGTCACAAAAATATGCTTCGTCATCCCGATTCAGTCCTGCACAAAATACGGAACCCCCGAGAGTCGCTCGGGGGCGGTGTGTGTGATCTGCGTTGTTCCACGCCAGTACGGAGACAGGGAGAAAGAACAGGGGAGACCGTTTTCTGTCAGACGCCATGTCATGGGATGAGGCAGGAATGGTCCTGTCTGCATCCTACTGTGGACATCAACTGTGGACGTCACCTGACGGATCGTTCCTCTGCCTTGGCTCGACCTGATGGTGTTTTGTTCACCGGCGAGATTTCTGTCGTTCCAGGAATGCAGCATAGTCGGCGGCGGTGTCGATGCCAACAGAGCGGTGCGCAACGGTCTTCACCAGAATCGCCGCGCCTGCTTCCAGTGCTCGAAGCTGTTCCAGGCTTTCCAGTTGCTCCAGGCGGGAGCGGGGCATCTTCGTCAAGGCCAGCAGGAATTCCGGGCGGTAGGCATAAATCCCCAGATGCAGCAGCCAGGGACTGCGCTGATACCGGGATTCCTCTTCATCCCCGGTCAGCAGGTCTTCCGGGCGGCCGTCCCGGTAGAACGGAATCGGCAACCGGCTGAAGTACAATGCCCGGCCGTCTGCTGCGCAGACCACTTTCACGCAACTCGTATCCTGCAGGACGGCGACGGAATGAACGGGGCAGGCCAGTGTTCCCATTTCAACGTCCGGGCGCTGCTGCATGGCGGCGACCAGTTCGTCGATGACTTCCGGCTCCAGCTCCGGTTCATCTCCCTGCACGTTGACGACGAGCGTGGCGTTGGGACAGTCGCGGCGAACCACTTCCGCAATCCGGTCACTGCCACTGGGATGATCCCCTGTCAGGCTGACCCGCGCGCCGAAGCCCCGGGCGACGGTCGCGATCTCTTCACTGTCGGTGGCGATCAGAACGTCATCGAGCGATTTCGCCCGGCCGGCTGCTTCCCAGGCGTATTGAATCAACGGCTTGCCGGATTCACGCAGCAGCATTTTGCCGGGGAGACGAGACGATTGAAGACGAGCGGGAATGATGCCGACGATGGACATAAGAATCAAAATCAGTCATTCAAAAACAGGAAATTCGAAACCATGGGGACGGACACGGTCCCTCAGTTTTTACGCACGCCGATCGTCAGGAGCAGATTCGCCCAGAGAGCCTGTTCGCCGGTCTGAATGGTCAGGACATGATCCCGGCTGGCGACGGCATCGTAGAAATCCCATTTCTGAATCGGCTGCAGTTCGACATCGACGTTCGACTGCTTGAGAATCGTCCGATATTCATTCCAGATCGGCGGATCTCCCTGCAGTGCGTACGGGTCATCTTCCGGAATCCCCATCGTGTTGGCCGCTTCGATGGGAATCGCAGACAGCAGAGCCGTGAGCACCTGCGTGCAGTTCACCAGCCCCGGCATCAGGTTCAGGCAGACCAGATCGGCATTTGGTCCCAGCGTGTTGTACGCCGGATAATTGCCGTCCGCGATGAGAATTTTCGAATGATGCCCGGACCGGCCGAGGACTTCATTGATCTGCGGATGAATGAGCGTGTGTTTCAACATCTTGACACGTCCTTGTGAGGGGGAAGGGGGAATATAGCGGAGTGAGAAGGACCAAATCAAAAGAACCAAGAACCAAAGGAGGGGAAGGAAGGCAAAATTTCAAGGACCAAGAACCAAACGAGGAAAGGAACTGGCATCGCGTTCTCTGAATTCTTTGGTTCTTGGTCCTTCTCATTTCTTCTTCCTTCCTTTCCCCCCTTTGGCTCTTGGTTCTTTGAATTTTGCCTTCCTTTATTTTCTCACCCGAATCACTACCGGCTGACTCGCTCGTCCTCCCTGAACGGCGGCATTCAAATGGAAGGTTCGAGTCTGTTCCGGAACCCCCGGGAGGGCGGTGAGGAAGAACTCTCGGACGGACTGGTCCCCCAGCAGCAGGAGTCCATTCAGCCCGATGTTGTCGACGTAGATGCCGTGTGGAAGATTGCGACCGGCGTCATCGGTTCCGAAAGGAATGACACCGTCGAAGCCGTTCCGTTCGATGGCCACTTCCAGCATGATGGTTTCTCCCGGATGGATCTCGAATTCCAGCGGGCCGTTTTCTGGTCCAGGCAACGGTTGTCGCCCTTTCGCGGCCGGGCGGATGGCAATCTGCACGGCGGGCGTGTCGTTGATCTTCAGTTCCGTCCAGGATTTGATGGTATGAGTCACCGTTTTCCCCTCAACCATCGCAGTGGCCAGTAACCGGATCTGCTGCAATTGCTCTGGCGTGGGCGCGGTGGTTCCGGGAGCAATGGTGAGAACCCCGAGGGCCGAGATCTGTTCCTCTTCCACCACGATCGGCGTATCGAGTGTCACTCCGGGGGGAAGTTGCTCGGCGTCGATGGTGATCGGCCCGAAGAACTGATCTGATCGGCCGACGTTGAATCGGACTTCCGCATGATTTCCAGCGACGACGGTCGGCTTCAGGTCCCCCAGCGTGACAGAGAAGTCTGGGGCAGGGGGGCGAATCGTCAGCGTGTATCGGAATTCGGCTCCCTGACTTCCCCGCACATCCCGAATGCGGGCAACGTATGTTCCGTCTGCCGGAGCAGTGAAGAACAGTTTCGAATCGGCACCACTTTCACGCAGACCGGCATCGTCATTCTCAAAATAGCGAGTGAAGACCGGCAGGCCGTTCGGAATCAGATCTGTCCCCGGCGGATGCGGTTCGACAATGTAACACGGTTCTCCCAGAGCGTGAGACAGGCTGGAGGAATCGAAGTAATTCCAACGCAGTCCCGCTCCGGGATAGACTCGAAATCCGGCATCCGGACCGTTCGGCAACTGCCAGAGCTTGACCACTTCGCCTTGACTGTACAGGAATTGATTGACGGTCATTTCTTCCCAGTTGAACACCCGGAAGTCGTCGATCTGGCCTCCGTTCTTGCCGCGAAAGGTGAAGTAGGAATCCCGGACCGCCTGCAGCAGCACGCGGGGAATCGGTTCTCCCTGCTCCGTGACGACATCGATAATCGAATCCAGCGGCGACTTGGATCGGGCTGCGTTCACATCGAGAACCCAGGTCTCCCCCGCTTGGGCCTGAAACCGGAAGCAGTCCACATCTGGAACAGTGGTCTCGGAATGAATGACTCCGTGAATGGTCGCCGGAAGTTCAACCGGCTGGGCCTGTGGAACCGTGGAATTCGGTTCCGCTTCCTGCATCTCAGTCATTGGTTTCAGCGGTGCCGAAGTTGATGCCGCCGTCTCAGTGGAGTTTGAGGCGTTCTGCTTTTGCGGCAGACTCGGCAGCGTCAATTGGTCGAGTGAGCCGTCGAGTCGTCCGAGCAGAATTCGATTCTGTTTCGGTACGGGAACGATCGCTGAAATGATTTCCGGCTGACCGGTCAGCAGTTCGATTTCCTGATACGAACGAGCGTCCCAGAATTTCAGCGTGCGGTCTTCTGCCGTCGTCACCAGGCGTGTCCCGTCCGACGAAAAGCAGAACGTGACGATGGGGGCTTCGTGCGCGAAGCGGGCGAGCGTCAGGGGATTGATCCCTGATTCATCGGTCGATGACCGTTTCCAGACCCGCAGGCGATTGTCCGCTCCGGCGGCCAGGATGGACTTTCCGTCGGGACTGAACTGCACCCGGTACTGTTCTTTCAAAGGCTGCCCGAGGGTGTCGAGACGTTCGCCGTCCCGGACGCGCCAGAGTTTGCAGGTGTCATCGGCGCTGGCGCTGGCGAGAACCAGACCATCCGGGCTGAAAGCGAGATCATAGACCGCACCGTTGTGACCGTTGAGTGTTCGCAACGGCTTTCCCGTCTGCAGATCCCAGAGAATGATCGATTTCTCGTAGCTGCTGGTGGCGAGAAGAGATTCATCCGGAGACAGTTCGGCGTCGAGAATCTGGTCACGGTGTCCCGGGAATTCCTTCGCTTTGGTGCCGTCGGAGAGATTCCACAACGTGATCAGTCCGCCGGATCCGGTGACTCCCGACGTGGACAGCAGCTGTGTTCCGTTCTGAAGAAACTGTAAGGACTTCACTTTGCCTGGCAGTCCGGGCAGCGTCCTGATGGTTGTCCACTCTGCAGGAGAGGCGTCCTCAACCTTCAGGAGATCGATTCGACCGTAACGTCCCACGGCCAGAAGATCACCTTGTGGAGAAACGGCCAGCGAGACCACCGGACTGCGGCCTGAACGGGCTGGAATGTTAGGCACATGCAGCGTCAACCGGTCCGGTTCCATTCCCGCCGGTCCGAGTGCGCCCTGTTCGATCCAGCGTTGAATCAGAACCCGTTCTTCTTCGGTGGGGGCCGCTTCTCCTTCTGGGGGCATCACCGGATCGCCACCCGGAGTCATCACTCTCCAGAGCAGACTTCCGGCAGGATCTCCGGGGAGGAGAGTGGGCTTGCCGTTGATGCCAGCCTGCAGGGAGGAGAAGGAGTCGAGCGAAAAATTTCCCTCTTTGTCCGCATCGTTGTGGCAGCCGGCACAGTATTTCTTGAACAACGGGGCGACCTGTTGTCCGTAATCGACCCGGGTTGAGTCTGCCAGCGCTGACGAGATCCAGAGAGTGAGGATTCCGAACGTCAGGATCGACGACGACAGATTGCCAAGACGCATGAGTTCACCGGTTCAGTCTGGACTGCCATGCCCGGACGGATGGGAGTCGCGTTGACCGTTTGGAATTCCGCATTCCGAAAAAACAGTGACTGAATGGAAACCGGATCGGGGGGGCGGCTCGGCTCCATCATCGCATCCGTCTGGAAGAACGATTCAGCAGGAATCGTATCAGTCGGTGCCGATTTGTGCAGCCTTCCGCCAGAAAATTCCGGATCAATCCGGTTCGGTGATCCACTGTCGTCTGGTCCCGCGCGGATTCACACGACTCACTGATTCGGAGCGAATCCCCGACGCATCGTGTTCTCACAGATGGAGACCGGAATCAGGAACTGCAGCAGATAATCAGGACCCCCGGCTTTTGTGCCGATTCCCGACATTTTGTATCCGCCGAACGGGTGCCGCTGCACAATGGCGCCGGTGATGGTCCGGTTCAGATAGATATTTCCGACCTGCAGTTCTTCACGGACACGCTGCAGATTCTTCGGGCTGCGGCTGTACATTCCACCGGTGAGTGCGTACGGAGTCCCGTTGGCCAGTTGCAGGGCATGGTCCAGATTCCGTGCCTTCGACACCGTCACCACCGGACCAAAAATCTCATTCTGAACGAGTCGGGAGTCCGGTTCGACGTTGGCGAAGACATGTGGTCCGACGAAGAACCCTTCTTTGGCAAGTTTGCCGACATCGGTCGCCACGACCGTTTCGCACTCTTCTTTTCCGATGGCGATGTAATCGTTGATTCGCTGCAGCGAGTTTTCATCGATGACCGGCCCGAAATCGACTCCCGGCTCATTCGCTGGACCGACGATGAGGCTTTCACAGGCGGCCTTGAGCCGTTCGAGAAACGAGTCGTAAACCTCACTCAGAACGATCACTCGGGAGCAGGCGGAACACTTCTGTCCGGCATACCCGAACGCGCTGGCAACGACTCCCTGAACGGCATCATCCAGGTCGGCGTCGTTGTCGATGATCAGGCTGTTCTTTCCCCCCAGTTCCGCGATCACCCGTTTGATCGATGTCTGTCCATGGATCGGTTCCGATGCCAGATGATTGATGGCCAGTCCGACCTCCCGGGAACCGGTGAAGGCAATGATTTCGACATCCGGGTGCTGAACGAGAGTCGGGCCGATCTCTTCGCCGATTCCGGGCAGATAGTTCACCACGCCCGTCGGAATCCCGGCGTCTCGGGCGATCTGTGACAGTTTCGCCGCGATGATCGACGACTGTTCCGCCGGCTTCATGACAACGGTGTTCCCCGTCACCAGTGCCGCCGCAACCATGCCGGTGAGAATCGCCAGGGGAAAATTCCAGGGGGCAATCACCACGGTCACGCCGCGTGACCGGTACTGATAATAATTTTCTTCCCCCGGATAATCGCAGGTCAGAATGCCGGAGAGATCCCGCATGGCCAGGGCGTAGTACATGCAGAAGTCGATCGCTTCCGCGACGTCTCCGTCGGCTTCTTTCCAGGGCTTGCCGCATTCATAAACCATCCAGGCGGCAAGTTCGAAACGACGGTTCCGCATCTCGGCCGCCATCAGTTCGAGATATTCCGCTCGATGATGAACGGGAACTTTACGCCACTGTGGCCAGGCATTTCGCGCCGCGGCAATGGCCTGTTCCGCGAGTTCAGCCGTGGCCGCGTTGACGGATCCCAGGGTCTGGGATTTTCTGGATGGATTGCGGATCACAATGTTTCCGCGAGTCGTCGTCGATTTGCCGTTAATGACGAGGGGATAGTCCTGCCCGAACTGACCTTCGACATCACGCAATGCCTGCTTCATGTCATCGCGGGCTTCCCCCCGACTGAAGTCGATGAGCGGTTCATTCTGAAAGCGATGGGCGGCAAATTGATGTGGTTGTTCCGATGCGGACATGAGAGGATTCTCGCAGCAAGCGTTCTGGAGTCTGTGAAGTGATCTGTGGCAGAATCAGGCAACTGATGCGTGTCACAGGGGGTGGTGCCGAAAGGAGAATAGCGGATTCAGACTCGAGTCATCAGTGACTCAGAATCCGGTGCAGAAACGCCGGCAGGTCGGCGTCGGAGACTTCCGACTGCTCCCCGCTCTCCAGGTCTTTGACGGTCCAGATTCCCTGTTCAAACTCCTGGGATCCGGCAATAACGGCGGCACGAAAGCGTTTCCGGTTGGCGTACTGCAACTGTTTCTGAAGCTTTCGGGCCAGAGGATAGACCTCGGTGGCGATTCCAGAACGTCGCAGCTGCCGACTCAATTTCATGTAATCACCCATGCGGGTTTCATCGAACATGGCAATCATCACCTGACCGCTGACACCGGTGTTCTGAATGAGCCCCAGTTCTTCCATGGCGGCCAGCAGTCGATCGAGCCCCAGGCTGGCACCGACTCCCGGCAGTTTCTCTTTGGTGAAAATTCCAGCCAGATTGTCATAGCGTCCTCCGGAACAGACGCTGCCGATTCCCGGGAGGTCTGAGAGGAAGGTCTCGTAGATGGTGCCGGTGTAGTAATCGAGCCCGCGGGCGATGGAAACATCCAGTGCCAGACGCTGTTCATTCAGCCCGGACTGCCGACAGACAGAAAAGAGTTCGCGCATCTTGGCAACTCCTTCCTCTCCACGTTCGTTGCCTGCCACCAGCGTTTCGACCTGATCGAGGATCTCCGTGGGGGAACCGGTTAACGCGGCGAAATTCAAGACCTGTTCGGCACTCTGTTCGGGAATGCCGTTCAATTGAGTCATTTCTTCGAGAACTTTTCCCCGTCCGATCTTCGGCAGCTTGTCGAGTGCCCGCAGCACGGCGGTCGATTTCTCCAGCAACCCCAGACGATCCAGCAGACCGTTCAGAATCTGGCGGTGATTGACCCGAACGGTGAATCCCGAAAATCCGAGTGCTTCCATCAGGTCATGAATGACCATCAGGGTTTCGATGTCCGATGCGTTCGACTCGGTGCCGATGGTGTCGAAATCACACTGCATGAATTCCCGATACCGCCCCTTTTGCGGCTTCTCCGCACGCCAGACGGTGCCGATGTGATAGCGTTTGAAAGGAGTTCCCAGGGTTCCGATATTCGCCGCCGCGAATCGGGCAAACGGAACCGTCAGGTCGAACCGCATGGCAACGTCACGGTCTCCTTGATCGGTGAACCGGAAGAGTTGTTTATCCGATTCCTCCCCCCCTTTGCCGAGCAGCACTTCGGAATACTCGAGCGCTGGAGTGTCGATCGGCGCGAATCCATAGCTGCGATAGACACGACGGGCGATCCCCATCAGATGCTCGCGAGCCAGCATCGCCTCTGGCATGTAGTCGCGGAAACCTTTGAGAGTTTGCGGTTTGATCAGTTCAGAGGACACGGCGGCAATCGGGTAAAAGGTCAGGAACAGTCGTCTGGGCGGGGAGCAGTGGCTCGGAGTCTGTCCCGGAATTCTCCCTCTCCCCCGAGGGGAGAGGGTCGGGGTGAGGGGCTCGACCGGTGAGAAGTGCTTCCACTGGCAATGTTCGCCCCTCATCCGGCCTTGCGGCCACCTTCTCCCCTGAGGGGAGAAGGATTTGAGTTGTCTTGTTGGTTTCCGGGACAGGCTCCTAGCCGATCACCGGCAGGGAGACACTTCCCGCCGCCAGCGGTTCCACGGAAAATCGGCGTGGATTCTCTGCCGGCAGAACAGCCAGTGCGTATTCCCAGAGCTGTTCAGGTGTTTCAAAATACTTCTCATACACGGCGTCGTCATCATACTCGCAGTTGTCGGTCGAGTAAGTCCGGCAGATTTCCGGGCGATCTTCGTAGATCCCGCACAGGTGATCGGTCCGCAGGTGTTTGCAGTCCGCGTACACCATCAGATACCAGACCCCGTCTTCGACGAAGACCGCGACCCGACCATGCAGCATATACCAGCGCAGGTGCCCGAAGTCTTCCCGGGTTTTCGGTTGGTCGATCGGAAATGCGAAATACCGGCAGCACTTCGCCGTGCAATACGCACAAAGGACCTCTCCTTCCGGCAGGTCCTCTTTCCGAATTTTGATCACGGCGGACATTCCATTCCTTGCAGAGATTGAAGTTGCGGCGCCTGACAGGAGCGCGGTGGCCAATCTGACAGATCTCCGTGCGACCCGTTCGGCGACGTGGAACTCGCCAACGGTCCCGGAAGTGTACCGGCTGGCAGGACCCAGCGTCGAGTGGCGGGCGACCTGAACGAAAATTCCGGTTGAGTCATGGGGAAGGGGAGGACGATATCACTATTGGGGAGCCGCGCGCACCACGCTGTGAGGCGAAACCGATAAAGGATCAGGGATGGATACGTTAGGAACGATCTCTTCGAAACCGGCGAATGTGACGGAAACGGCCTTGCGACTCGAGGCGTTCGAGCGTCTCCGATACCTTGGCGAATCCGGAAAGTCAGGGCTGCTGACCGGAGTCCCCGGAACCGGGAAAACGGAACTCCTCAACCAGCTGGCACGACGACTCCGCCGTGACGGCATTTCCGTCGTTCAGGTGAGCCTGAGTGGAGTCGGGGGACCAGAAATTCCCCTCCAGTTTGCCACGCGATTCGGCCTGGGACTGTCCTTCCATGCGACGGAAATTGAAATCTGGGCGAGGCTTCAGGAGTATGCGGAGTCCAGTCAGGCACTCGACCGGCCGCTCGCCTTTCTCGTCGACCATCTCGACCGGGCCAAGGAGTCGGTGGCGATGCCACTGCATCGAGTCATGGAACTCTTTGGGCGGGCTGCCTGGATTGTCTCTTCCCGCATTCCCTGTCTGGATCGCTGGCAAAATTTACTCAGAGATCGGGGTGCGATCCGGGTCGATTTGAAGGAATTACAACCACGAGAAGCTGCGCAGATTGTCAGCCGGGAACTGGCAAGGCATTCGCCACATCTGCGGATGACGCCGGATGGCCTGGCAGCTCTGCAGGAATTGTCGGGGGGGCGAATCCGACAGGTGAAGCAGTTGGCAGAACTGGCAACCCTCGCCGCTGAAGCGGAAGGGGAGATTGAAGTGGATGAAGAGCTCGTTCGGGGTGTGTTGAAGGAATTCGCGGAAATCGTTTGATTTCAGCCGGTTGTGGTGAATTCCCGGTGATGGGTGAGGGCAGCGCCGCACGCTGCGATTCCCCGCTGTGAAAACGAAAAAAGCCCTTGGGATTCAGGAGTTTCTGTCGACCGGGCGGCTCGTGGAGAAGAAGACTGTGTGCAGGTATTGGGTCAGGCTGCAAACAATTGCCGGTTTCAGATTCTCTTGGTCCCGAAGGGCATCGGTTGGGGTAGAAGAATCTCCAGCACATGTCGTGCCGTGTTGGTGGAAATGGAGTCGATGTTCGGCGCGTCAGCTGAAACTCAGACTTTAATGAGAGTTTTCACTTTTCATTAGAAACTTGAAATTCCATTCGGCGCCCAGTAAGATCGGTTTCGGCGCTCATTTCGGCGCCGAAACGGAGCGATGATGGCGCCGAAAGCTCAACGACACACCGTCCAACGATGGGCCAATTCGGCGCTGGCAGGCCTTGCGGTTCTCTATTGCCTCGTCGTTCTCTGGTATGTTCCGACCCAACCTTGCATCCCACTGGGATGTCTGCTTCCGGGAACAAATGACCGGGAACAACGCGGTCTCGAAATTCGCGACATCAGTCTGCTGAATTCTCTGGGCCCTAAGCAGCCCAAGGCGATGGGAATCTCCCCTGAAATCGGAGACCTGATTATCGCGGCAGGTGGTCGTCCCATTCACACCTTCACGGATTGGGCGCGATTGCATCGAGATCTGCGCAGCTGGGAAATTGATTCCGCTGCCCGGATTGCTGCGGGAAAGGACCCGACAGAAGATAGCGCCTTGTCGAATCTCGCGGTCTTCGAGTACCCGGATAAGCAGCGAATCATAGGCGTCTGGTTCTTGCGGCCGGGAAATCCCAAGCCGCTGTACGCCTGTCTGCCGCTTGTTGCCCAGCCGTCCGGCAGTGTGTCGCTGACACTGCTGTGGTTCGTCCTGGAACTCTGTGTTCTGATTACCGGGGGGATGGCGTACTGGAATCGACCGTTCGACAAACCATTGCGAACCTTCTTTGCTCTGCTGGCGGTGACGCTGATGGCTTTTGTCGGGGGAAGTCACTGGTGGCTGATTTCCGGCAGTCCCTTGCTGACACTGGGGTTCGCCATCTCCGGAACACTTCTGCCGGCCGTGATGCTGCACTTCTTCCTGGTGTATCCGTTTCCGGCGACGTGGCGGTCCTGGAACTCACGTGTGCTGTATATCGCACCCGGTCTGGCGGCGGCGGCGCTGTCGTTGCAGATCGTGGTCCTGGACATTCTGACGCCGGATCCGGGAGTCGGGCCGTTTGAGCAGACGGTGAATCGTCTCTCCGCGGAAGCCGCGGCCGCGATTGAGCCGCTGCTGCGCAATACGATCTTTATCGTTTTCGGGCTGGCGGTGGTTTACTTCCTGTTTTCGATGCTGGCCATTCTGCGCAGTTTGAAAGTGGCTCGAAACCCGTTCGAACGGAATCAGGTGCGGACACTGATGTGGGCGGCCTGTGTCGCCGCGGCATTGATCGGCTACACCATGTCTCTGGTGTTCATGGATCAGGTGGGGTTCTCGCTGGGAGCCGCGCGGCTCCCGATGTTCGGCGCGAGTCTGGCGTTCATGCTGGCGTATGCGGTCGGCATTGTTCGGTACAAGCTGTTGTTTATCGATCAGGTCATCTCGAAAGGGGCCTGGTACTATGCGGCCAGCGTGGGTCTCGCCCTGATCTTTTCCTCGCTGATTGCTGTCGGCGCGATGCAGGCGCTGCATCAGGACCTCTCATTGTTCGGGCATTCCGTCCCGCTGATCCTCGTGCTGATGACTGCGGTGCTGATCCTGTGCTGGGGACGGGATTCGCTGCAGCGCGGACTGGATCGAAAATTCTTCAGCGAGAAGTACCAGCTCGACAAGGCGTTTCACCGGATGAATCGCGTGGTCTCCAGTGTAATGGAACCGGAGGCCGTTGCGGAGAGCCTGCTGATGTCGTGCCAGGACGTGCTGCATGTCTCCCATGTCACGTTGTACGTCCGAAAAGGGAATCGTTCTGATTTCCGGATGTTGCGTTCGCTGGGGCAAGGGCAGCTCCCGGTGCAGATCTCGCTGGATGCCCCGGTTCTCGATGCACTGCGTGATGATTCGATTGTGCAGCGGATTCTGCATAGTTCCACACCGTCACAGAAACTGATTCGTCAGCTCCATGCCGATGTCGTCTATGGGCTGGAAATGCAGGGAGAACTCGGCGGCCTGCTGGTCCTCGGGGCGAAGCTCAACAATCAGCACTTTTCGGCGGAAGACCTCGCATTCGTCGGGGCGATCGCACGAATTTCCGGCGTGGCGCTGCATTGTTCCACGGTCCAGCAGGATGTGGCCCGGCTCAACCAGGATCTCCAGTTGAAGATGGGGAAGATCGAAGATCAGGAACGCCAGCTGACGGCGCTGCAGAATGAATTGATGGTTCTTTCGAAGCCGGCGTCGCCGGTTCCGGTGGAGTCGGAGTTTCATCGGGATCGGATTCGTGGAAACTCGGCGGCGATTCTGTCTGTGCTCGAAACCGTCAAGAAAGTGGCGGCGAGTGAGGCCTCTGTTCTGATCCGTGGTGAGAGTGGGACCGGAAAAGAATTGCTGGCCCGGACGTTGCATGACAACAGCTCCCGCCGGAATGGTCCGCTGATCAGTGTGCATTGTGCCGCGCTCTCTCCGGCCCTGCTGGAGAGTGAACTGTTCGGGCACGTCAAAGGAGCTTTTACAGACGCCCGGCAGGATAAACTGGGACGATTTCAGCTGGCGGATGGAGGCACGTTGTTCCTCGACGAAATCGGGGACATCTCACTCGACGTGCAGGTGAAGCTGTTGCGTGTTCTGCAGGAGCGGGTCTTCGAACCGGTCGGCAGTTCGACCACTGTGTCGGTGAATGTGCGGATCGTTGCGGCGACGCATCGCAATCTGGAAGAACAGATTGCCCTGGGTGAGTTTCGGGAAGACCTATTTTACCGGCTCAACGTCATCAGTATTCCACTGCCGCCACTCCGGGAACGACAGGAAGATCTGTATGAACTGACGCTGCACTTCCTGCGTCAGTCGTGCGCCCGGACCGGGAAGTCCGTTCTGCATGTGGATGACGAAGCGATGAAATGCCTGCATGACTATCCCTGGCCGGGCAACATCCGTGAGCTGGAAAATGTCATCGAACGGGCCGTCGTGTTTGCCGATGGGCCGACAATTCGCCTGCGTGACCTGCCGACGGTGATTCGTGATGCCGAGCCCTGGCCGGTTGCTTCGGAAATGGGAACGACATTCAAAGGGCGGGACAGTGCCCTGCGTCGTCCGGTTGCAGCCGTCACAAAGACGTTGAAGAAGGGGGGCAGCGAAGAACGGTTGTCTCTCGTTCAGGCACTCGAACAATGTGACGGAAACAAAACCGAAGCGGCCCGACTCTTGGGAATCCCCCGCAGCACTCTGTTCAGCAAGCTGAAGAAGCACGGGCTGGGGTGATTCGCCCGTTTCCGTGTGCCTGGGAAGGGGCCGATTCATGTCGCCGGATTCGTGGTGCCGGATTCGTGGTGTCAGTCCGGGATGATGATGGGGGAAACCTTCGACTGGATTTCCTGCGGAAGTGCCATCAGCTGCTGCGGATCTTTGAAGATGGTCCACTTGGCTGGAGGGAGGTGGGCCAGCCGGGCATTGACCAGATCGAGTGCCGCAGGCCCGTGACCACAGTCCCGGATCGCAATGTAAGCGATCTGATTGCCGAAGTGTCGGGCGATCTCGCCGTACAGTTCGGCGTCCCGTTCCCCGGAATCCCCGCAGAAGAAAAACTGGCGTTCGGGATAACTTCGCAGCAGTGTTTCGATGGCCAGTCGCTTGGAGCGGAAGGCGTTTTCCCGCGTTCTGTCTCCTCGCAGATCCCGCAGGCGGACATGCCGGAGATGCAGTGTTCCGTTCGGGAATGCGTCTGTCGCCAGCCAGTCTGTCAGCGGTGAATACAACGGCCAGGGACTGGCGGAGACGTAGTGGAAATGAATGCCCTGTCTCGCCCAGGTCTGGTACAGATGCTGCATCCCTTCAATCGACTGAAATTCCCGGGTGAATGTGTTGGCCAGCAGCTCCCGGCGGTCCTGAACATTCGAAACTTTGATGGTGTCGTCGATATCACTGACCAGAGAAATGCCGGTGGGGGGAATGAGTTCCACGGATCCGGTGAACAGGCGGGGGTCACCGTTGGGGAGCTGGGTGCAGAACTGGACGTACCGTCTGCCGAAGGAATCCGTCTGGATGCTGGATTCGAGGTCGGTCGCGGGAATCGTGATCGTTGTTTCAAACTGTCCGTTCGACAGTGTGTCCGGCAGTTGAAACGATTGCTCGGCGATGGCAATCGGGACAGACTTTCCCTTTTGACCATCCTGCAGGAAGAGTCGGGCACGGTCATGAAATCGGCGTCGCACTTCCGCGGCGTTCTCCGGTTTCACGACCCGTTTGAACAGTTGCAGCAGAATCCCTTTGCGGATTCGGCTGCGCGACGCGGTGATGATGCTGCCGCGAATCAGCAGATGCCAGCAGTGTCCCAGCTGGCTGTACATCCCCCAGCTCCGGTAAAAGAGAACCGTTTCCCGCGGTTGCACTTCGCGGGAAGTCGCTTTCTTCTGCGGTGAGGGGTTCGGGGACTTGTTCATGAATTTCGGCCAGGGCGTTGACAGCCCCTCCAGTTGATGGTGGCCTGCTTTGGTTCAAATAAGGGAATCGAACCCCGGGGGGATCTCAGTCGGATCGATCTCAGTGGGATCTCAGTGATCATCCAGTTTCGGTGGTCGGCGGGATTGTTTCACGCCTGACCGCTGCTGTTTGTTCTTCAGGCGAAATTCCGCGACTCGCCGGGGGACTTTCGTTGGCCGTCGTGGAGGTGGCGGATGAGCCACTTTGAAGACCATGGCCTTCAGGCGGTCCAGACAGGCTTGCCGGTTCTTCTCCCGGTCACGGGATCGATCACAGTGAATCCGCAGATCTCCTGCTTTCGAAATCCGTCCCGGATAGGCCGCGATCAGTTTCTCGACCAGTTCCGGCGGAAGCGACGCGTTCTCTCCAATCCGCCACGCGAGCTGCGCCTGGGAATTGACTTTGTTGACGTTCTGTCCCCCCGGGCCGGAGCTGCGGACGTACGTCCACTTCAGTTCCGCCGAAGGAATCCAGAGAGTCTCATCGATCCACAGAGTGGGTTCTCGAACCGCCATGTTTCTGCCGGCCTTTATCCGTTCCGACCATCGCTCCCTATCATCGCTGATCCGCAATGGCCGTTCAATCCTGCCCCACAGGGGCCCGCTGGTTTCGCACTCGCCGAGGGGGGTGGTTCTGACGAATTGACAGGCGTTCGGGCGTCGAAACCCGCAGGGTTCCGCGGGGCGGCGTCCGAATCACTCTGAACGGTTTCGCCTGGGCGGACTCCGTGTCGATTCCGGGGAATCACCTGCGGGAATGGTTCAGGATTTCTCATCATGTCGGTGTCATCAGAGCATGCAGGTCAGGACAGGTGATCAAAAAACGGGCTTCCTTCCTCGATTTTTTTCAAGAAACCGGAAAATTGTCATCAGGCTCCCAGTCTCCGGTGGGGATCGATGGGGGGAGGAGCGCCCTCAGTGAAAACGAATCGAGTGTGCTGTTTGTCTGGCGTTCGCCGAATTTTGTGGAAAATTCTCGATCGAAGTCGGGGAACAATTCGCAAATTTCCACGCTGGAAAAGAGAATGGAGACGTGGCTGTCATCGGAACTGCAATCGGAATGGGATGACCGGCGAATTCACAGGCACCCGTCGCCAGATTGTGACGGGCTTCATTTCTCCCGGTTCCTCGCAGGAGGAGTGGACAGTGTCGGTGTTGTTTTCCCCGTCACCGCGAACCCCGTCCCCGCGACCATCGGGTGCGGACGAACCGTCGTTTCTTCGGCGGACCGTTCGCCGGTTGGGAGGACGTGAGCCGGCGGTTCTGGTGTCTGTCTTCCTGTTGCTCGCAGCCGGACTCGCGTTCATCAAGATCGCTGATGCCGTCAGTGACGGAGAAACGCATCGCTTTGATAACTGGGTGCTGCGTGAACTGAGAACGCCGGATGATCCGGAAGTTCCCATCGGACCCGCCTGGCTGACGGAAGTCGCCCGAGACGTCACGTCACTCGGGGGATATGCCTGTCTGATTCTGTTCACACTGATCGTGGCAGGATTTCTCTGGCTGAATCAGAAAAAGCACCTGACGGAAATGCTGCTGGTGTCGACCGTCAGCGGGTATCTGTTCAGCACGTTTCTCAAGTGGATCTTTCAGCGTCCCCGTCCGGAGATCGTGCCGCATCTGAGTGAAGTGATCAGCACCAGCTTTCCGAGCGGACACAGTATGAATTCCGCGGTTGTTTACCTGACGCTGGGGGCTCTTGTCGCGGCGTCCGTCAAACGCCGGAAACTGAAGGTCTACGTTCTGTGCGTGGCCCTGGTCCTGACGATCGCCGTGGGGCTGAGCCGTGTGTACCTGGGAGTGCATTACCCCACGGATGTCGCGGCGGGGTGGATGGCCGGTCTCGGGTGGGCATTGCTCTGCCTGCTGGTGGCCCGCTTCCTCCAGCGGAAAGGTCAGGTGGAATCCCCCGGAATCGATGATGCGGCCAAAGGACGTTCAGAGTCGCTCAAGAATGTGTTGTGAGACGCTCAGGTCGGCGAGGCGGAATCTGCTCGAGAATTTTCTCTGTTTCGTTTCAGAGTCAGGGCGAGTCCAATTCCCGGGATCAGCACCGGCAGCAGGAGCAGTGTGATTCGCCCGGCGTACTGCGTGCTGCTCCAGAGCATGTATCCCGTCGTCATGAGAAACAGAATCACCGGCATCGGGTAAAACGGGACCCGGAACGGACGTTCCCGATCCGGTTCCCGCCAGCGGAGGACGATCAGGGCCACGGAAGACATCATGAAAAAGGTCCAGAACACCGGCGCGGATGCGGCCACCAGCAGATTGAATCCGCCGCGATACTGCTGCCAGCCGGGGGGATTCAATTGCAGGGACAGCATGATCGAATCGATCAGCTGACGGCCTTGTTCCAGTCCGACCAGCGCGATCATCGCGACGGACATTCCGGAGATGCTGAGCAGTGACCAGACAGGAACCTGCCGCCGGTTCCAGAAACTCCACAGGCGAAAGCCGGGAAAGTCCTCTCCGACCGCAGAGAACAGCCGGCATCCTGAGAAAATCATTCCGTTGATCGCCCCCATCGCCGAGGCCATGACCACGAAGCTCATCAATTGTGAGGCCGTTGTGCCGAACGCACGTTCCATCACCGCCGCTGCCGGCGCACTGGCAGCTTTGACTCCTTCAGTCCCCAGGACTTTCCAGAAGACGAAGTTCAGCGACAGGTAGAGCAGGGCGACCAGTCCCATTCCGAGAAGCAGCGCCCGGGGCATGTTGCGTCGGCAGTTTCTCACCTCCGGCGTCACCATCGCTGCGTCGTTCCAGCCGCCGTAGGCGTAGAACACAAAGACGAAGGCCAGTCCCAGCTCGCTCCAGTTCCAGGTGATGGCAACACCATTTGCCGGCGAAGTCGGTTCCGATGTCACCAGCAGTCCGCAGGTGAGTACGAGCCCGAGTGCGATGATTTTGATGAGGGTCAGCAGATTCTGGGTCAGCTTGCCGGTCACGAATCCGAGCAACTGCAGGCCGGTCAGAACGGTGATCACTGACACGGCAACGATCGCGGGAGAACGTGCCAGGACGGGATGCACCGATCCAGCGTAGTCGGCAAAAATGAAAGCTGCGGCCCCGATGTTTCCGGGAAGAACAACCGTCATGGTCAGCCAGGCGAAGAGAAACCCGCAGCCCGATCCGAAGGCTTCTGTCAGGTACGCGTACTCACCGCCGAATCGCGGCCAGGCGGCCGCCAGTTCGCAGTAGCAGAGCGCGCCGGAGAACGCGAGGGCCGCACCGATTCCCCAGATCAGAAACGCCTGTTCGGGAGTCCCGGCGAGAGAGAAGACATCCCCCGGCACCCGAAAGATGCTCACTCCAACCACGATCCCCAGAATGAGACTGACAACATCCCAGGTGCCGAGCAGGCGCCGCGGGGGGGCAGGAATGGAATCCGGCTCGCGCTGTGATGGTCCCTTCATATTGTTCGCTGGTCCTGGTCCGGACGGGACCGGGAATTCCGAACTCCCGTCAGATCGTCAACTCGCGACTGCGTGACTTATTTCTGTGCGGCAGTCCGCTTTTCAATCGGGATGAATTCCCGCGTCCGGTCCCCGAGGTAAATCTGGCGGGGACGCTGAATGCGCTGTTCGGGATCTTCCATCGATTCCTTCCACTGCGCGAGCCATCCCGAAGCCCGGGGAATCGCGAACAGCACCGGGAACATGTTCACCGGCAGGCCCATCGCCTGATAAATCAGGCCAGAATAGAAGTCGACGTTCGGGTACAGCTTCCGTTTGACGAAGTACTCATCTTCCAGTGCGATCCGCTCGAGTTCCAGTGCGACATCGAGCAGCGGATTGCGGCCGGTGATTTCAAAAACTTCTTCCGCACACTTCTTGATAATCCGGGCGCGGGGATCGTAGTTCTTGTAGACACGGTGTCCGAAGCCCATCAGTCGCATTTCGCCTGACTTGCAGCGGGCCACATAGTCCGGCACCTGCTGGACAGTCCCGATTTCCGAGAGCATTTTCAGCACGGCTTCGTTTGCTCCACCATGCAGCGGGCCGTAAAGAGCCGCGGCGGCACCGGCGAGTGCGGAATAAGGATCGGCGTCGGAAGAGCCGATCGCCCGCATCACACTCGTGGAACAGTTTTGTTCGTGATCCGCATGCAGAATGAACAGCACTTCGAGTGCCCGTACCAGGGCCGGGTGCGGTTTGTACGAGTTGTTGAACATCTGGAACATCATCGCCAGAAAGTTCTCGGTGTATGTCAGTTCATTGTTGGGGTAGACATACGGATGTCCCTGGCTGTGTCGGAACGAGAACGCGGCGATTGTCGGGACTTTGGCGATCAGGCGTTTGATCTGAGCGTTGCGGTTGTCGGGAGATCCGACTTTCTTCGCTTCCGGGTAGAATGTCGACATCGCCGCGACGGTGCTGATCAGCATTCCCATGGGATGGGCATCATAGCGAAACGATTCCATCTGCCGTTTGACGTTCTCGTGAACGACCGTATGGATGCTGATCGAGTTGTTCCAGTCTTCCAGTTGTTTGGCGGTGGGAAGTTCCCCGTTCAGCAGCAGGTACGCCACTTCCAGATAGGTGCATTTTTCTGCCAGCACCTCAATCGGATATCCCCGGTATTCGAGGATTCCGGCATCACCGTCAATGTAGGTGATCCGGCTTTTGCAGGATGCCGTATTCGTGTAACCCGGATCGTACGTCATCAACCCGAAGTCGTCCGGCTGGACTTTGATCTGCCGCAGATCGATCGCCTTGACTGTGTCGTCTTCGACCGGGATCTCGTAGGTTTTTCCCGTCCGATTGTCGGTAATTGTCAGCGTGTTCGGCATAGACTCGGCTTCGGTGAGAAGACTGAACGAAATTCTCAGGATCCCAGGCGAAACAGGGAGTTCATCACAGAATCTCGCTGACGTTTGCCTGGGGAACCCGGGAAATCGGTTCCGGAAGTGCTCCCATGGCGGGGAAACCCTGCCCCGGCAGGATTTTGAACCGGATCCGGATCGGAGGAACCAGGCTCAAGCCCCGAACTTCCCCCTGTCAGGGCAGGCGGAAGATCCATTCGAAGAGCTACCCCGATGATGACAAACTATTCTCTCGGCTCAAGTCTGCCCGAGGAATTTCTGATGGACTTTACGTGACCAGCCGCTCGATCAGTTCAAATTTTCAGGCGATCCCGTTTTCAGGCGTTGTTCTTCAGGGTGTTCCGCCTGTCTGGCCACGTGTTCGCCGATTCCTCCTGCACGCTCCTGTCTGAAAGCCGAGGATCCGTTTCGCAGGGGCTGCCGGATTCCAGTTCTGAATGCCAGCACTCTCTTTATGGAGAAAGCAGGGGAGAAATCGACATCTCTGCTTAAGAAAGCAGGCTGCGCCGCAGAACATCCTGGGCCTGGGCGAAATAGGGCTGCCAATGGATTTCTGGTTCCCCGTGTTTCAGGCAGTCGCGCACTTTCTGCAGCGTATTGCGCGCCATGTGGGGACAGCGGTTGCAGGCGCAGGTTTCACCTGAGTCAGTCATGATCCCCGGAACCGGAATGTACTCATGCTGCGGGGCAATCAGCTTCAACGGGTGAATCATGTTGGCTTCTGTCGCCACCAGGAACATGTGGGGTTCCGTCAGGGAGGAGACATAACGCCGCATCCGTTCCGTTCCCCCCACCACATCGGCATGTTCCAGGACGCTGACCGGGCATTCCGGGTGAGCCAGGACAATCGCCTGCGGGTTTCGCTTCTTCGCCCGAACGAGATCCTGAATGCTGAACACTTCGTGGACCATGCAGGAGCCCGGCCAGAGAATCATCGGGCGTCCGGTCACTTCCATGAGGTACCGGCCGAGGTGCTGGTCCGGCACAAACAGAATCTCTTTGTCTTTGGGGACTTTCTGTTCAATTAACTCGCGAGCATTGCCGCTGGTGACGATCCAGTCGCACAGACTTTTGACGGCCGCAGTCGTGTTGATGTAGGCCACGGTGACAAAATCATGTCCCTGGGCCCGCAGTTCTGCCTGATATTCCGCCAGTTTCTGCGGCGGACAACTGTCTGCCAGAGAGCATCCGGCAAGGGGATCCGGGAGGAGAACCCGTTTCTCAGGGCTCAGAATCTTGGCGGATTCCGCCATGAAGTGGACACCCACGAACACGATCGTCTTGTTCGGGACCTGCGTCGCGTCTCGCGCGAGCTTCAGGGAATCCCCGGTGAAATCCGCGATGTCCTGGATTTCTCCGTCGACGTAAAAGTGGGCGAGAATCGTCGCATCCTGCTCCTGCTTGAGTTGTTCGATCTCTTCGATCAGGTCCAGCGGATCTTCTTCGACGGCTGGACGCTCATTGAAAATCGGCAAGGTCAGGTCAGACATGATCATTCAGCCAGTATTCTGCAGGAGTGCGGCACAAATTGGGGATGAGTCTGCCCGCCGGAATTCTGATGGGTCAGAGCTTCGGCCGGCAGCGTGTTGCCTGTCGTGCCGGACGGCTTCCGGCCCGGCTCAGCCGTCAGGATGATGGGAATTCCGTCGCCCGCTGACAGCTCCCCGTATTATAGGAGGGGATGCAGAGGGCGTCAGTCAAGAAATTCCGGATTCTGGAGAGTGCTGGAGGAATCCGGCAGCCGGGAGGAAAACGCCACGTTTTACGGCCGTTCAGAGGGCAATTATAACGTGCCGTCCCGGAGCGTTATCGACCGGCGACACGTGATCCATTGGGGGAGTTCTCACCGGTCCGCGGCGCCGGACTGATCGGAATTTTCAGATCCCGTGCTTCCGTTTCCACTCCCCGCATGGTCAAAGAGGTGGACAGCCGGGCGTCGCCGATTGACCGGGCGGTCGCCTGCAGCAGAGCCCGTCGGGTCTGTCCGGGGGCCAGTCGGCCGGCTCGATGATGGACATATTCCCCGTAACGGTGTTCGAACTCTCCCGACAGCCGCACGAACAACTGCACGTCTTCGGCGGGAGCGGTGCCGATGTTGGTGACGGCGAAGGTCATCGACAGGATCTCCCCCTGCTTCAGGGCCCGCAGCGGGGTATAAGTGAGCTTCAGCAGCGGTTCTCCCTGTTGAGGAACTTCCACGGGAGTGACTGCCGGAACGGGTTGTGGAGTCGGCGTTCGCGGGGCCAGCACATTCACGGCTTTGCTGAGGCGCGTCGTGGGGAGCACGATCGTTTCAGTGAAGATCTCACCGGCGGTTTCCGGGACCAGCGTGACACTCAGTCGTTTGACGGTTCCCGGCTCCAGGGATGTCACTGTCCAGACCAGTTCGTTGTTGTCGAGATGGGCACTGGGGGAAACTTCCGTCACCTGGTGCAGATCGGAAATCATTTCCCGAATGATCACCTGCTCAATGGTCTTGAACGACGTGTTGATCAGTACAATGTCATATTGCACCGGTTCCCCCGGAGTGCCGCGTCCGGCCGGAGTTTTCTGAATCATCAGCCCGAGATCACGATCAGCGTCCGGGGCCAGCTGCAGGGGAACCTGATTCGAAGCGACCAGTCCCGTCCAGTTTGTCGGAAAGGGGCGGGCCACGTCCGTCCACGAGGCAAACGAGCGCGGTGTCGCGATCCGCTGGAGTGCCTGTCGCCAGAGATCGGCTGTCGTCACGGTCGGAATGGAAATTCTCTGATCGAATGAGGAACGGGTCGACTCGGCCAGTTCATCAAACGGAAACAGGAGAAAATTCGTCCGGTCGAATGTCATCGCCAGTTTCGGAGCACGTTGAGAAACCGGTTCAGGAGCAAATCTCGGCTCAGGCTCCGGAACATTCATGACCGGAGTGGGAGGAGAATAGGGGATCGGTGTCGGCAGTGAGACAGGGGTCTGGACGAGCGGGGCTGCCTGAGCTTGTTCACGCACCCCGAAGAACAGGGAAATCGTCAACATGATCGATGCGACGCCAGCCACCGAGCCGGCGATCCAGACCGGAATCCGGCCGATCATCGTGCGGGAGCCGAAGCCGAAATAGAGCAGAGTCCGACGCAGGCCAATGAAAAAGGCCGCCGTCTCCGGAAAGAGATGACGCGGTCTCGGAATCTGTCGGCGCGGCGTCACGAAATGCTCCCTCCCTGGGTTGCCCGGATTGTTTTCCTATTTCACCCAGATTCAATAGCAGAAAGAGGCAATTGAAGGAAGTGCAAAGTCGCGGAATTGAGACAGGAGGGGGGATTGGGGGGAGAGGGTGGCGAACCGCTGCGACGGCATTTGAGACTTGTTCAAAGCGATGCCGTGTCGTCTGGAGCTTCCGGTCGCAATGGAATTTGAACGCGCAGCGGCATGGCTTCAATTTTCTACGGAACTTGATGGCCTGCGGATCATGCGGAATCGATCTGCTCTGACCGTTCGGTGCAGGATCGTTCAGTGGAGTGTTGTTCAGTGGAGTGTTGTTCAGTGGAGTGTGGCCGCAGTCTGCCGCCAAATGCCGCGACCGTGTTCTTTCGCGGAGCGCTCCGCTTCTGCAAAACGGCGCTTCATGTCGCTGCGGTAGGGGTATTGCAATTGTGCTCTCCCCAGTCCCTCGGCGATCAGGGCCTCATTCAGAAATAACTCGTCGATGTAGACGTAGGCCAGTGTGCGTCCATATTTGTCGAATCGTTCGACGTCGAATTCCAGTCGAATCTGTCGGCCCTGCACATGCTGAGAGGTGAACGCACTCGCTTCTGGACCAAATGGCTCCGGTGGTTTGTTTGGAGACGTTGTTTCAGGAGTGTTGACTCCCAGGAGTCGAACGCGTTCTCCCCCGACCAGCAGGATCGTGTCGCCGTCGACCGCTCGTTCCACCATCCCCCAGCGGGCGGGAACTCCGAAGGTGGGTTCCGTGGGTGTGGGCAGAGCATTGGGAAGGGGCGGGATCGCGGCAGGTTGAAGCCGCAGGATTCCCAGGACAAGAATCGTCAGCAGCAGGAGGATGGGAAAAAATCGGGGAGGGCGGTTGGCCATGGTGCTCCATTCACTCCCCGTGGCATCCTCATGGAATTCGATCCGCAGTCAGGCGGTGACAGATGATCAGCGTTTTCAGTTTGCGAGTCACGTGCAGGTGTCAGGGTCGACTCGTGATCAGTTCTGGCTGTAGTTGGGGCGGGTCGAAGTCCACTTCTGTCCCAGTGGGGCTTTCAGGTAGCGGCGCATACAGCTCGGGCAGAGATCGAACTGCATCTGCTTTGGGCCGGTCTCTTCAATGTGAAAGTCGGCGGTGCTTTCCATTGCGGCGAGAGTCTCGGCGATCTGTTCCAGGTGATCCACGTCCAGGTCGGATTCCGTCAATTCTTCGGGATCAAACATCGGGGCCACTTCAATTTTGGCGACGTACCGCTGCTCGGAAATCGAACGACCGCAAAGATCACACGAATAGTGAATCATGAACGCAAATACCTTTTGCCAAGACAGTATGAAATCGGTCGGCGAATTGTCGGAACAACAGAGACCGTTCTGATGAGGAACGTCAGCTCGCGAACGGCGGACACGCCGGATCCGTTGAGATGTTGGCCAAATGGGTTTGTCGAATTGCCAGACCACCGCCTCACGTCGTGTGAGGATGCTTTCGTGAAAGGAGTTCACATCAAAGCGTCATGTCTGACTTCAGTCGCTGCAGGAAAAAACTCCTCTTCCTTCTCAGGAAACAGGATCCATCTCCTTGTGCTGGCCCAGGTGCAGCGACCTCGACGTCACATCTGCTGATGAATTCGATTTAACCAGAAATCAACCGTTTTCGAAAGTGCTTCGTCACTCTTTTTTAGCTGTTGGGAAATCTGTTGAAAGAGTTGACTTTTGAGTCGTGCGAACTCCCTGGACGATCTCAAAAACAATCATCCACTGCGGACTTGACGCGCACATCAACAGCAGTCTCCAACGGCAGCCTTTCCAGGCGAATTCAACTTCCCAGGCCGAGTTGCAGCGGGACTGTTGTGACCTGTTCCGGCAGAGCACTCAACCGCAGTTGTCCGCAGGCCGCATCAATGTCGGCACCTTTCCGTTTTCGCACCGTGACGTTCACTCCCAGTTCACGCAGGAGATCAACGAACTGTCGTGTGCGTGGACTGCCGGGAGCTTCAAGGGCAATCGTGGAAACCGAATTCATCGGGATCAGATTGATGTGAGCGTTGCGGCGTCGCAGCAGTCGCGCCAGCTGTTCGGCATGTTCTTCTTCGTCGTTCACTCCCGAAAGGAGAACGTATTCATAAGTAATGCGGCGCCCGGTGATTTCGAAGTAGTCGTCAGCGGCCTGCAGGATCTCGTCGATTCCAATGTTCTTGTTCACCGGAACAATACGTGTCCGCAGTTCATCGTTCGGTGCGTGCAGTGAGACGGCGAGATGAAACGGGATGTCAGTCCGGGCCAGTTCCCGCATCTTCTCCGGCAATCCGACCGTGGAGACAGTGATGCGACGGGCTCCCAGTCCCAGGCCTCCTTTGTCATTGAGTGTTCTGAGCGCGGGGAGCAGTGCCCGAAGATTCGCCAGCGGTTCCCCCATCCCCATCACGACGACGTTGGTGATTCGTTCTGCTGTGGGAAGAAGTCGGTCCAGTCGCAGAATCTGGTCGAGAATCTCACCGGTCGACAGGTTGCGTTTGACTCCTTCGAGTCCGCTGGCGCAGAAGATACATCCCATCGCACAACCCACCTGTGTGCTGATGCAGACCGTGCGCCGGTCCTCTTCCCGCATCAGGACACACTCGACTGTTTCCCCATCGCGCATCGCGAGCAGAAGTTTCTCGGTTCCGTCCCGTGAAATCTGGTGTCGGATGATCCGGCTTCCAAAGAAATCGAACTCCTGTGCGAGTGCGGCACGCAGTGGAGCCGGGACATCGTGGAGTGAGTCAAAGTCATTGACCCGTTTCCCGAAAATCCACTTGCGGATCTGATCGGCGCGATACCCGCTTCCCCGTTCAGAACACCAGGCAATCAGTTCGTCCCGGGTCAGGTCCGTAATCAGGGGTTTGAATGAAGTGGTCGTCATAAAAATGGTTCAGCATCTGGCTCAGGGGAATCGACCAGTATACCCATCCCGACGGATTGCCAGTCAAGACCCGCCGTGCTTTTCCGGCGAATCCGGGGTCTCGCAGAACGGGCAGGGGGATCGGTGGAATTTTCCGTATTCCAGAAAGTGGAGAATCTGCGACGCCGCGGAACGCCGCAACACCAGTCCCGTATGGCGACTGGGGACGGAAATGTGATCGACTTCCCGCTCCAGGTGAGTCGTCAGGTCTGTCAGGACGTAATCCCATTCGGCCGCGATGATTCCCAGTTGGAGATCCGGAGGAAGGGAATTCGGCAGGCGGTTGACCAGGCTGTCTTCCCGGTCGGAGAGTTCATCCACCAGCGAAGTCAGCCATTTCAGGTAAGGGCCCACCCGTGAGGCAAAATGAGAACCGTGATGGGGCGGGGAGAGCATGACGACACGGTGCAGATTGGGAAGCGTCACATTCGACAGGACCGCCCGGGTGATAACGGCTCCCATGCTGTGACAGACGATATTCAGCGGGGACTCAGGGGGAAGACGTCGCTGCAGTTCTTCGAAGCGGGATTCAAATTCCGGAATCAGTTGCTCCAGGGATTGCCACAGGCTCCCATACCCCCAGTTCTCGACCTGATACCCTTCATTTCGCAGTCGTTGCGCGAGCAGGGACATCATCCAGGTTCCGACACCCAGTCCGTGGAGGAGTACGACGGTTCCCGGGGTGCGGGAAGTGACATGCGCTGTTTCAGTGTCAGTGACGGTCTGATCGCGGGACATGGATTCCGTTCGGAAAAAGTTTCCGTGTCATCGTCGAAGTGGAAGTCTCAGGGAGAAAAACAACATTCTGATGGACAGACTTGTCATTCCGGGATTGTGAGCGAAATTGTATTCGATCTGTCAATGCGCAAGAACCGTCAGCAATTGTGTTGTCGCAAAATGCTCCACCGTCCCTTTTCGGGAGAACTTCGTTGCCGACTGCCGAACATCAGCGTCTCATGGCTTCTCACGAACGGGCCGCGAACTGGAAACGCTGGGGACCGTACCTGTCGGAGCGGCAGTGGGGAACGGTCCGGGAAGATTATTCGGACAGTGGAAACTGCTGGGAATACTTTCCGCATGAGCACGCACGCAGCCGGACCTATCGCTGGGGAGAAGATGGGCTGATGGGATTGTGTGATCGGGAAGGACGCCTGTGCTTCGCGATCGCCTTGTGGAACGAACAGGATCCGATTCTGAAAGAGCGGCTTTTCGGGCTCGGAGGACCGGAAGGGAATCATGGCGAGGATGTGAAAGAGTGCTATTACTACCTCGATTCCACGCCGAGTCATTCTTACGTTCGACAGCTCTACAAGTATCCGCAACAGGCGTTTCCTTATGCCGATCTGGTCGAAGAGAACCGGCGCCGGGGGCGCGACTGGCCGGAGTATGAATTGCTGGAGACCGGTGTCTTCTCTGAGAACCGGTACTTCGATGTCGAGACCGAATACGCGAAAGCCGGTCCTGATGACATTCTGATCCGTATCACCATCTCCAATCGCGGTCCGGACACGGCCCCGATTCATGTGTTGCCGACCTTCTGGTTTCGCAATACCTGGAGTTGGGGGGACACTCTCGAAGATGCCGAAGAGAAGCCGGTCCTGATGCAGAACGCGCAGGGAGACCTGGAGATTCAACATCAGACACTCGGCACATTTCATGGGCTGGCGGCCGCTGCAGATGACGGAACCGAACCCTCCTGGATGTTCACGGAGAACGAAACGAATTCCCATCGCCTTTATGGTTATGGCGACCCGGCGTCGTACGTGAAGGATGCGTTTCATGAATTCGTGGTCAACGGCCGTGCGTCGGCAGTCAATCCGGATCTGACCGGAACCAAAGCGGCGGCGCATTATCGATTCGAGATTCCGGCCGGAGAACGACGGGTGGTCCAGTTGCGGCTGGTTTCGGAAGGGGAACGGACACAACTGCCGTTCGGGAATCACTTCTCCTCCCTCTTTCAGCAGCGGATTCGGGAAGCGGATGCGTTTTATGATGCGATTCTGCCGGCCGGGCAGACGGACGATGAACGCCGTGTCACGCGCCAGGCCTATGCCGGACTGCTGATCAGCAAGCAGTTTTATCATTACAGCGTCAAGGAATGGCTGCGGGGAGACCCCACTCAGCCGAGTCCTCCGGTTCAGCATCGACACGGGCGGAATGTCGACTGGAAGCATCTGTACAATCGGGATGTCATCTCGATGCCGGACAAGTGGGAGTATCCCTGGTACGCCGCCTGGGATCTGGCGTTTCATATGCTGCCGTTCTCCCGTGTCGATCTCGACTTCGCCAAAGAGCAGCTGATTCTGTTTCTGCGCGAATGGTACATGCACCCCAACGGGCAGATTCCCGCCTATGAATTCGCATTCGGTGACGTGAATCCCCCGGTGCATGCCTGGGCCTGCTGGCGGGTCTACAAAATGTCCGGTCCGCGCGGAGCACGTGATCTCCCGTTTTTGAAACGGGTGTTTTCCAAGTTGTTGTTGAACTTCACCTGGTGGGTGAACCGGAAAGATCCCGACGGAAAGAATCTCTTCTCCGGCGGCTTTCTCGGGCTCGACAATATCGGTGTGTTTGACCGGTCGCAGCCGTTGCCGACGGGGCATCAGCTGGAACAGGCGGATGGCACGGCCTGGATGGCGGCGTATTGCCTGACAATGCTCTCGATCGCGATGGAACTGGCACTGCATGACAATACCTATGAAGACATTGCCTCGAAGTTCTTCGAGCACTTTGTCGAAATCGTCGATGCCATGAACGATCTCGGTGGCAGCGGACTCTGGGACGAGCAGGATGGTTTCTACTATGACGTCATTCGTGCCGGAGGAGTCTCACTGCCGCTGCGCGTCCGGTCGATGGTCGGAATCATTCCGTTATTTGCAGTGCTGAATCTCCCCCAGGAACAGATTGACGCACTGCCGGGATTCAAGAAACGGATGGAATGGTTTCTCAAGCACCGTCCGGATCTCAATCGTCATATTTCATACTGCACGGAAGGAGATCAGCCGAGCAACCACCATCAGGCCGGGGAATATCGATTGCTGGCGATTCCGTCCCGCGAGCGTCTGGTGCGCATGCTGAAGTATCTGCTGGACGAGAACGAGTTCCTGTCTCCTTATGGAATTCGAGCATTGTCACGGTATCACAAGGAGCATCCGTTCCACTTTGATATCGACGGGCAGCGGCAGACCGTCAGTTATGAGCCTGCCGAGTCGCGAACCTGGCTCTTCGGCGGAAATTCCAACTGGCGCGGGCCGGTCTGGTTCCCCGTCAATTATCTGCTGATCGAAGCGCTCGAGCGGTATCACTTCTTCTACGGGGAAAGCCTGAAGGTCGAACTGCCGACGGGTTCCGGAAACTGGGTCACTCTCAAGCAGGTGGCTCGGAATCTCTCGGAACGCCTCGCCAGACTGTTCCTGAACGAGGAGGGAACCGGCCGGCCGGCCCATGGTGGCGAAGAGCGATATCGGGATGATCCCTTCTGGAAAGATCTCGTGCTGTTCTACGAATACTTTGATGGGGACAACGGTCGCGGGATGGGAGCCAGTCACCAGACCGGCTGGACAGCACTCGTCGCTCAGTTGCTGGAAGACTGCACCCGATCTGAGACCCGTTCGTCGTAAGGGGGCGGAACTACAGGACTCTCCTTGTCTTTTCTGGCCCCTGAATCCTGATCTCTGCCCCCTTGCCATTCCTCACCGGCAAACTGGGAAGTTCTGAAACGGCTCGATCGCGTGAAGAACTGGACGCTGGTGCGGGGGCAGGGTACACTTGGGGTTACGAAGGTCGTGCCGCATTGTGCCCTGTCAATCGTGCTGAAAGATGAGCACCGAGTCTTCAGCCCCCGCCTGTTGGTCAGCCCGCTTTAATGAGTCTGACGTGTCCGTCGAACGCCCGGTTCGATCGACATTCTCCTGAAGCAGTCCCTCCTGAATTCTGCTGGGCCACTCAACAGTGTGGGCAGAAATTCTGAGTGGTGCCCGGACGGGTCAGACGCACTGGGATGCAGGTTGTCATGTGTTCGGAAGGCGCGCGATGTCAAAGAAACCTGATGTCATCGTCGGAATGTTGGTCTTGTGGTGCCAGTTCTCTTTGGCCGGATTCTGGCTGTGTGCCGCAGAACCGGTTCCGGTGGATTACAACCGGGAAATCCGCCCGCTTCTCGCTGATAAATGCTTTCACTGTCATGGACCGGATGCCGGAAACCGACAGGCTGATCTGCGGCTCGATACGCCGGACGGTGCTTACGCGGCGCTCGCCTCTGACGAAACGCTGCATGGAATCGTCCCGGGGAGTCCCGACCGCAGCACCATTTTTCAGCGAATTCTCGCGAGTGACCCCGCTGAGAAAATGCCTCCTCCTGAGTCGAATCTGAAACTGACGGCGAGCGAAATTTCACTCATTCGCAAATGGATCGAGCAGGGAGCCCCGTATCAGAAACATTGGGCGTTTCTGGCACCTGTGAAACACCCTGTCCCCGTCAACAGGGGAGACCAATGGGGACGCAACCTGATCGATGCGTTTGTTCTGGAGAAGATGCGCCAGCATGGACTTGAGCCGAATCCTCCTGCCGCTTCGGAATCGTTGTTGCGGCGCGTCACGTTTGATCTCACCGGACTTCCGCCGACACTCGAGGAACTGGATGCCTTCCTGAATGACCCGGATCCGAATGCCTACGAGAAAGCAGTCGACAGACTGCTCGCTTCGGAGCGATTCGGAGAACGGATGGCCGCGGAATGGCTCGATGTCGCACGTTACAGTGACACCTACGGACTGCAGGTCGACAAAAATCGATTCGTCTGGCCCTGGCGGGACTGGGTGATTCGGGCGTTCAACCGGGACCTGCCTTACGATCAGTTTCTGACTCAGCAGATTGCCGGGGATCTGTTGCCGAATGCCGGTCAGGAAGAGATTCTGGCGACGACCTTCTGCCGGTTGCATCCACAGGAGTCGGAAGGGGGAAGCATTCCTGAAGAGTATCGCGTCAGCTATGTCGCCGACCGGATTCAGACCGTCGGAACCGCCATGCTCGGGCTCACTCTCGAGTGCTGTCGCTGTCATGATCACAAGTATGATCCGATTTCCCAGAAAGAGTTTTATCAGCTCTTCGCGTTCTTCGATGACGTCGATGAAGCCGGTCTCTATTCATTTTTCACGGACTCCATTCCGACTCCCACCCTGATTCTGGCAGACGACGCCACGCAGCAGCGGCTGGATCAGCAACAGGCCGCCATTCGGAAACTGGAAGAGGAACTGGAGACGCTTCGCCAGTCCACGGAGCATTTGGTCGCGGAATCCGCGCTGCCACCCCCTCTCTCCGGAGAAGTCCTTCATCTGAATTTCGAATCCGTGAATGGACCGAATCAGCAGGCAGAAGGAGTTGTCGGGAAAGCGGCGCTGTTGACCGGCGATGACGGAATCGGGACCGGTGTCGGAAACTTCCATCGCTATGATCCCTTCTCCGTCAGCCTGTGGATTAAGACACCGGAGGTCAAACAACGGGCCGTCCTGTTTCACCGCAGCCGCGCCTGGACCGACGCCGGAAGCCGGGGGTACGAACTGCTGCTGGAAGAGGGGCGGTTGAATGTCGGTCTGGTGCACTTCGATCCCGGAAATTCCCTGCGGATTCAGGCACGTGATCCGGTGCCGCTCAACGTCTGGCAGCATGTGGTCGTGACGTACGACGGATCCAGTCAGGCGCGCGGGCTCCGGCTGTTCGTCAATGGAGTCCCCGCTGAAATCGAAACCGTTCGGGACCAGTTGACGAAGGAGATCACCGGCGGTGGCGGCGACCACATCACGCTGGGTGAACGGTTCCGTGATGTGGGTTTCAAGAACGGGTCGATTGATGAGTTCCGGGTCTTCAACCGGACATTGACTCCGCTGGAAGTGGCGCTTCTTCAGCGTTATCCCGCCGGCCCCGAGGCGTTCCCTGCGAGCTGGCTCGATGATGCAGAGCCGCAGCAACGGCAGGAATACCTTCGTTCGACTCGGGATTCGGCCTGGCAGGGGAAACTGGCGGAACTTCATCAGGCGCGCCGGCAGCAGTCTGAAACCATTGAGCCGATCCCGGAAATCATGGTGATGCGGGAGATGCCGCAACCGCGGGCCGCTTACATCCTCGAACGGGGAGAGTACAACCTGCGTCGAAACGAGGTCCTGGCAGGAACTCCGGAGATCCTGCCGGAGTTTCCGCAGAATGCGCCGCAGGATCGCCTGGGATTTGCCCGCTGGCTGACGTCGCCGGATCATCCACTCACCGCCCGTGTGGCCGTCAACCGTTACTGGCAGTTGATCTTCGGTGCAGGCTTCGTGCGGACGACGGAAGACTTCGGAAATCAGGGAGAATGGCCCTCGCATCCCGAACTGTTCGAGACACTCTCCCGGGAATGGATGGAGCAGGGGTGGAGTCTGAAGTGGCTGATGAAGCAGATGGTCCTGTCTGAAACCTATCGACAGTCAACCATTTCGGCCCCGGAGAAAGAAGCGGCCGATCCGGCCAATCGCTGGCTCGCCCGGATGTACAGTGACCGGCTCTCGGCAGAAATGCTGCGGGACAATGCGCTGCTCATCAGTGGGTTGCTGGTGCAGCGCGTCGGCGGTTCTCCGGTTCATCCCTATGAACTTGAGGCCGCTTTCAAGCCGATGGCACGTGACAAAGGAGAAGGGCTCTATCGCCGCAGTCTCTATACGTTCTGGAGTCGCACAGGTCCGGCTCCGGTCATGATGACGCTGGATGCCGCGAAACGGGATGTCTGTCAGGTTCGGCGGGATCGGACACTCTCGCCGCTGCAGCCGCTTGTCATGTTGAACGGCCCTCAGTTCGTGGAAGCGGCCCGTGTGCTGGCAGAACGGGTGATCAAATCCCATCCGGAAGACGAGCCGGAACGGTGGATGGTCGACCTGTTCCGCTGGACCACAAGCCGGGTTCCATCAGCAGAGGAATTGACGATTCTGAATCGGCTGTACGCTGCCCAGTTGGAGGGGTTCACCCAGATGCCTGAAAGTGCTGCCGCATTTCTGGCGGTGGGGGACCATCCCCGGGATCCAGGGCTCGATCCCGTCAAGGTGGCCGCCGTTTCCGGGGTCGCAAACATGCTGTTCAATTTCGACGAATGTGTTTTCCGGCGCTGAATGGAGCAGAAAAGAGGAGGTCAGTTGTTGCCGATCCGACTGTTTCGGCTGCGGACGAACTGAGAAAGATTGAAGGGAAACTTCGCTTTGCTCCTGCGCAGAAAACCGCTAGACTCCCCCTCTCCCCGCTTTGCAGGGGGAGGGAATGTTGCCGAAACTGCCCGATAGTGTAACGGTAGCACGAAAGATTCTGATTCTTTTAGTCTAGGTTCGAATCCTAGTCGGGCAACTTGAAAGCCTTTGTCTGGTTTGACGTTATGTCGAATCAAGCAAAGGCTTTTGTCGTTCAGCGGGCCTGTTCCGAGCGGCCCCGCCGAGCCGTGATCTCTGCTCCGGCATCTCCAGGCATGCATGGAATTCCGTTGATTAATCTGTTGACATCTTCATGAAGGGGTAATAAAATTCTGGAGTCATAAAAATTTCTATAAATCCGGATATTTATAGAGCCTTCCCTTCCTGGAATCATGTCTCATCAATCGACGGTTTGTTGTGGAGTTCTCTCATGGTCGCACGGCAATGGTCTGCTCGGCAGGGGTTCACCCTGATTGAATTACTGGTGGTGATCGCAATCATTGCGATCCTGGTCGCCCTGCTTCTGCCGGCCGTCCAGCAGGCCCGCGAAGCGGCCCGGCGCAGCCAGTGCAAGAACAACTTCAAGCAGGTCAGTCTGGCGATTCATAACTACCACGATACGCACGGGGTGTTCCCACTTTCGGATCATCGCGGAGGAAGTCGAACGGGATGCACCTGGACGTCGAGCCCTGAGAACTATCGGTTTTCCTGGGGGGTGATGATTCTTCCCTATATGGACATGGGAACGCTTTATAATCAGTTCACGTTCACGGCAAACTATCAGCTGACTCCCAACGTCGTGAGCCAGAAGAATCTGCACACGAGTGGGGCGACGGTGACCACTTTCCTGTGTCCGAGTGATCCTCAGCGTGATCCCCGATGTGCGCGAACGGGCGCCATTAATAATCAGGGCGGGACGACTGATCCCGACGACCTGGGCCGAACCAATATGGCCAGTGTTGCGGATTCACAGCGGTGGTCGTGTACAACAAGTGGTCAGGGCTGGGGGCGCCTGGATGGGAATGGAATCATGTTCAACGGGAGCAATACCCGGATGAGCGACGTGGTGGACGGGACCAGCACGACGTTCCTGGTCGGCGAAATCACGGGTGGAAACAGCGGGTCGTTTGCCTGTCAGTCCTGGGCGGTTTCGAATCATTCCGATACCGGCAGCGGGATCAACGGGCCAGATACTGTTCCTGGTGGAGTCACTGACTGGGTGCAAACTCCTCGAGAGCGGACAATGGGTTTCTCCAGTTTTCATGTGGGTGGGTGTCACTTCGCCATGGGAGATGGAAGCGTTCATTTCCTGTCTCAGAATATCAATGGCGACACGCTGAAGGCGCTGGCGACCCGGCAGGGGAACGAAGTGGCTCCGCAGTTCTGATTGTCGTGTTGTGAGACCGTTTGCCCGCGTTGCGCGGTTGGAAACAGTGAATTCTGCCTGCTATTGATGGCGGGACCTTCTGGGATTTGTTCAGGCCGACTTCGATGTCGGGTGATCTCTTGTTGCGCGGTACAGCTTCAGTCGCTCGGTTGAAGGGATGTGATCAATGAAGTGGACTTCAGCGTTGACGGCTGTTGTTCTGGTTGCGGTGGCGGGGTGTTCCAATTCGGGGGCCGATCCGGAACGTGTGACGGTCTCCGGTCAGGTGACCTGGCAAGGGCAGGCGCTGGAAAAAGGTTCCCTGCGAATCCTTCCCGAACCGGGGACAGATGCTCCGCCCAGTGGAGCGGATATCGTCGATGGCAACTACGTTGTCCGGAACAAGGGAGGCGTCTCTCCCGGGCAATACCGTGTGGAAATCACCGCAGATCGGGTGATCGGAAAACCATTGCCGGGAGAGGATGCTCCGGTCACCGAACAGTTTCTGCCTGAGAAGTACAATGCCAAAACCACACTGACTCTTTCCGTTCCTGAAGGAACGAAAACATTGAAGCAGGATTACGCGCTGGCTCCCTGATGGGGGCGGGAGCGTCTGTCTCGATGCTGCTTCGTTTTCACTCTCGTCGCTGCTGACCCTGGCGTGTTCCAGGCAGGCATCGTCAGCTTGTTACTGCCTGGAGGTTCGCGCATGGTTGATCGAATGGGTTTCAAGATCCGTGTTCTCGCCGTGGCAGTTGCCCTCTTTTCAGGCTTCCCTGCCGGAGCGGCCCGCGCGGATTCCAATTCCGGTCACCTGCAATTCCAGCACCAGATCATTGCGAATGGAGACGTGCAATGGGACTGGCGTCAGGCCCGATCGGTCGTTCATTCCCGGAATGGGCTGGCCGTGACGGTGATGTCGAAAACCCTGCCCAAAGGGTCGCACGGGTATCACGACGTTTACCTGATGACCAGCCAGGATCAGGGGAAGAACTGGACGGTCCCGGCAGTGATTCCGAGTCTTCGCCGCACCCGTCTGTCGAACGGTGATGAACAGGTTGTTTCAGACTTGTGGCCGAATGATCATCCACAGTCTGGAAAAATTCTGTTGACCGGAAAGACGTTTCTGTTCGAGGGAGGAACGCGGGAAAACACGCTGCGGGAACAGATTGCCTACGCGGTTCTGGATCCCGTTTCCGGAACCACCGGGCCGTTGCAGACACTGCAGCTGCCGGAGGCCGATCATTCCGGAAAACCGTTTCTCGCTGCGAACGCCGGCTGCAATCAGCCGGTCATTCTGAAGAATGGAGACGTGCTGTTGCCGGTTCGCTACCAGCGGCAGCCAACGCCGAAAATTTATGTCAGCACCGTGGTCCGGTGCCGATTCGACGGCAAGCAACTGACTTACCTGGAACATGGAACAGAGCATGTCAGGCCGGTTGGACGTGGGCTCTACGAACCGTCGCTCACGGCATTCCAAGGACGATACTTTCTCACGATGCGGGCCGATGATGGTGCGTATGTTTCAAGCAGTGAAGATGGAATTCACTTTCAGGAGTATCGTCCCTGGATGTTTGATGACGGCCAGCTGCTCGGAAGCAAAAACACACAGCAGCACTGGCTGACAGTCGATCATTCACTGTATCTCGTCTACACCCGGAGCGGATTGGAAAATGAAAAGGTGTTCCGCAATCGCGCGCCACTGGTGATCGGGCGTGTTGATCTGGAGAAGCTCTGCGTCATTCGTTCGTCGGAGCAGGTGGTGTTGCCGAATGATGGTGGAGAATACGGGAACTCCGGCGTCTGTCAGGTTTCTGACAGTGAGGCCTGGATTACGTGTGCAGACGATGGAATCCGGAAGCGAACACAGTCAGGGGGAGGAAATACGGTGGCTCTCGTCCGCGTGGAGCTGGCAGCGCAGCCGGAATCCACGGAATTGATTCCGGCCCTTTCGAAGAAGCCAGCATTGTCTGTCATCGACTTGTCATCCGAAACAGACCGTCAGTCAGTTGTTGCTCGGGGAACGAAAGAGGTTTATCAAGGGCACCCGCATACGATCCTTATGCCGGATGGAAAAACGATCTATGCCGCCTGGACGCTGAATCATGGGGGGGCCTGCGGGCCATTGAAACGGAGTGATGACGGAGGGCTCACCTGGAGTGAACTGCTGCCGGTTCCCGAGAACTGGAAGACGATCAAGAACTGTCCGACACTGCATCGTATTGTCGGCCCGGATGGTGTCGCCCGGCTGTTTGTGTTCGGCGGGAACGGGGCGATGTATCAGTCGGTCTCACTGGATGATGGCAAGACGTTCTCTCCGATGGAAACCAACGGTCTCAAAACGATTGTCGCTCCCATCAGTGTCGAAGCGGTACAGGGGGGGAAGAAATGGCTGATGTGGTATCACCGGGGAAGCAGCGATGAACTGGTCGCGGAACAGGCGGACAAGACTCCCCGTTCGATCTGGCAGAGTGCCTCCACGGACGGCGGGTTGACCTGGGGAGAGTCCCGGATCGTCTGTACCGTGCCGGGGGCGTATCCCTGTGAACCGGCGGTGATCCGTTCTCCGGACGGCAAACAGTTGCTGATGATGATTCGGGAGAACACGCGCAAGTTCAATTCGCTCTACACCACCAGCGATGATGAAGGGGAAACCTGGTCGGCCCCCAAAGAATTGTCTGCGGAATTGACAGGGGACCGGCATCTGATGCGGTACACCCCCGATGGCCGGATGGTGGTTGTGTTCCGGGAAATGTCACAAGGGCCGGATCGGGGGCATTTTGTCGCCTGGGTGGGAACTTATGATGACGTTCTTGCCGGACGCCCCGGTCAGTACCGTGCAAAACTTCTGCATCAGCATGGACCCCGGAAATGGGATTGCGGTTATCCCGGACTGGAAGTGTTGCCTGACGGAACCGTTGTCGCGACAACCTATGTGCAACTGGCCGAAGACGAGAAGAACTCGGTGGTCGCAGTCCGCTTTCGCCTGGAGGAACTGGACGAACGCCTGAAGGCCGCTGCTTCCGGCAAGTAGAGAGTGTGGGGGTTTGTGGGAAATTCGAAATTCAAAGCAGGAAATTCGAAACCCTCGAATGGCCCACCTGTCTGAGGCATGAAAATTCAGAATCGGTTTTGAATTTTGGTTCTTCGAATTTTGAATTTGGTCCTTCCGGAAAAGCCAAATCCACCAGACCGGCTGACGTCGGTTGACGCCACGAGGGGAGAACAGGGAAGATTGGATGCTGGTGTCCAGTTTCTTTGGTTCGACGGGGGCGTTCATGCGGCATCTTCTTCTGTTGATCTGCATCGGTCTGGTGGCTTCAGGGACTGCTGTGGCCGAGGAGGCTGCGCCGGTCAGGCCGAAACCTGTTCGCTATGAATCCCGCAAGGATCACGACCCGAACGGAATCGGGAAGTTCTACATGGGGCGGGAGATTGCCCGGGTCATGGGGCATCAGGGGATCGCCTGGCTGGAACGTCCGGAACGGGAAGAGGAAGAACGGCTCTCACTGCTGGTCGAGAGTCTGAAACTGCAACCCGGGATGGTCGTGGCCGATATCGGGGCCGGGACGGGAGTGATTTCTGTCCGTATGGCCAAAGAGGTCGCACCGACCGGAAAAGTTCTCGCGGTGGATATCCAGAAGGAAATGCTGCGGGCGCTGGAATTCAAGTGCCGTCAGCTGGGTGTGGAAAATGTGGTGCCGGTGCTGGGGACAACCAGTTCTCCCAATCTGGATCCGGAGAGTGTGGATCTGGTGATCATGGTCGACGTGTACCATGAATTCAATTTGCCGTATGAAATGCTGGGAGCCATTTCGCAGGCACTCAAACCGGGTGGGCGGGTCGCCTTTGTCGAATACCGGAAGGAAGACCCGACGGTTCCGATCAAGGAAGTGCATAAAATGTCGGAAGAGCAGGTGAAGCGGGAGGCGCTGCAGCCGGAGTTCCGGTTGGAATGGGTGGAGACTTTTGCCAAACTTCCCCGACAGCATGTCGTTCTGTTTCGGAAAACAGCGACGCCATGACCGTTCGATGCGACTTGCTCCTGCCGATATTTGAACTTCCATGTTGATTCCGTCAGACCTTGCCGCAACACAACCCGGTTCCTGGATCAGCCGCTGGCGACTTCACTGGGTCATCCTGCGGACCTGTGTCGAAGAGCGCCTGATGTATCGGGCGGACTTCGCGCTGGGGACTCTGTTTCGGTTTCTTCCGATCGTGACTCAGATTTTCCTCTGGGGAGCGATTTTCGCGGTCGGAACAGAACGGGAACATGCCCGAATCGGCGGGTACTCGTATCACGATATGGTGGCCTATTACCTGCTGACGATGGTCGGTCGGGCGTTTTCCAGCATGCCGGGACTGACGAGCGGGATTGCTCAACAGGTGCGGGACGGCTCGATCAAAAAGTTCCTGACGCAGCCGATTGACATGCTGGGGTATCTCTTCTGGCACCGCATCGCACACAAGCTGGTGTACTACGGCGTCGCGCTCGGCCCGTTCGTGTTCGTGTTCTGGTTGTGTCGCAGTTACTTTCCTCCGGTTCCTGATCTGGCGACCATCCTGTCCTGTGTCGCCTGTCTGATCATGGCCTTCCTGCTGGGATTTCTGATTGAATCCCTGCTGGGACTGGTGGCCTTCTGGTTTCTGGAAGTCAGTTCTCTGCTGTTCATCTATATGATGATGAACTACTTCCTGTCCGGTCACATGATTCCGCTTGATTTCCTGCCGCAGTGGGCCCAGACGTTCGTCCAGTTTCTCCCGTTCCGTTTCCTGGCCTATGAGCCGGCGGCGATCTGGCTGGGCCGCTACGATCACTCGGCAATGGGACAACTGCTGTTGATCCAACTGGGCTGGGTCCTCGCACTCTGGGCCGCCAATCGTGCGGCCTTCTATTACGGCGTACGACGATACAGCGCATTCGGCGGATGAGCCGTCAGGCGCGTTCAGGGGAAATCCGTCCATTGTGAGGACTCCAGAATCGCTGCATCTGGAAGGGACGGTGAGGGAGAAGTCTTCGGAACGGCCTGGAGTTCCTCACGACGGAGAGACGCTGCGTGCGGCTGATGTGGACTCTCTGAGCAGAATTACTGGCGGGCGTGTTCGATCTCGATGGGAACGCCCGTCAGCCAGAGGACCAGTTGTTCCAGCTGCAGTTGTTCCGGAAGTCGGCTTCCCCCTTTTAATCCGTAGTCGGCCTTGGCGAGCGTCTCCAGAATCGCTTCCGCGCGGGGGCGACGGATGCGCCGCAGGTACGCTTCTATCTTGTCGAGTTCTTTCGGAAAGACGCCACTGTCTTTCATCGCGGTTCGCAACGGCGTTCCGGTCCGGGACTGTTCCGTCGCCAGAGCCACTTTGCGAAAGACGTAATTCAACCCACCCAGAATTTTCGGGCCTGCTTCTCCGGCGTACAGGAGTTTGTTCAGGCAGGCAATTGCTTCCCCCGGTTTGCCGTCCCGGATGGCGTCGACCATGGTCCAGGTCGTTTCGGCTTTCCAGCCGCCGACCAGCGTCCGGACATCTTCATCCTGAATCAGTTCCCGGTCACCGACGTACGATGTGAGTTTTCCGAGTTCCTGATCGAGCAGTCCCAGCCCGTTCCCGGCCAGTGCCGGAAGCAATTGAGCGGCACTCTGTGCGAGCTGCTTGCCGTACACATCTTTCGCCTGCTGGATCAGCCAGTTGGTGAGTTCTTTCTCCTTCAGTTCGGAACATTCGAGTTCGAGCCCGTCGGCATCGATTTTCTTGGCGAGTCGGGTGTTCTTCCGCCAGGTCTTCACGTCGAGGACGAGGACCGAGCGTTTGCTGGGCTTCTCGGCGTAACTTTCGAGCTGGCTGCGGAAACTGGTGATGAAGTCGTCGGCGTCCTCCACGACGACCAGTTTCCGGTCGGAAAACATGGAGACCATCTGCAGTTCATCACGCACTGTCTTGAAGTCGAGATCTTTCGCCGGGAACTTCGTCAAGCCGATTGCATCTTCCCCGGTTCCCCCGAGAATTCTCTGGCAGAGCAGGGTGAGCGACGACGTTTTCAGGTGCCGTTCCGACCCATGCAGCACGATGATGGGGGCGTTGTCCGCCGATTTCAGCTTTCTGGGAAAAACCGTGGCATGCATAGGGGATCTCGACTCGTCATCAGGCAGGTCTCAGATTGACCTGAAGTTGCAAATCATCGTACCTTAGAGCGGTTTTGTAAAACATGTGACGTCCTGCCACGCGGGCACCAGCGTTTTATCAAGCGAAACGCGCGTCTGTCTGAAAGAACACGGGCAGGCACATGAGAGACCGAACCGGTCTAGGAGTCAGTCCGAGAAATCACAGCGCCACTCAAATCCTTCTCCCCTGAGGGGAGAAGGTGGCCGCAAGGCCGGATGAGGGGACGAACGTTGCCAGTGCAAACCAAACACTGTTCACCGGTCGAGCCCCTCACCCCGACCCTCTCCCCTCAGGGGAGAGGGAGAATTCCAGGACAGACTTCCAGAGCCGTTTGTTCGACCATGTGAGGGAGTCACAGCGGTCAGCGGGCGAAATTTGCGGAATCGGACGCATCAACAGGGTCCTGAGAGTACGTGCGCATGGATGGCAGGGACGGAGATCCCGGAGGGATGTTGCCGCTCATTTCTGAGCCGGAATATCGTTGTCCTGGCGATCGGAAACCGATTTCACAGGCGGTGCATCTGGCCCGACTGGCGTCCGGGCACGTGGCCTGCCGTCAGTGTGATCAGCGTTCTGACACCGGTTCTCTTCCGAAGTCTGTCGTCAAGTCCCTGCGGGGACGGCCGCGCGAACCGGACTTTCTGATCGATGCGGACGAGGGGATTCGCGGGCGGTCGATCAATGAACTGACCCGAGAGCGGATGGAATGTTTTGTTCTGGCCATTCTGGATCTCGTTGACCGGGATCGACTCTGTTCGACTGTAGACGCAGCTGGTTCCGTTGGACCGCTCAAGGTTCAGATCGGCCTCGACAGTCGCCTGGACTCTCCCGATCTGATGGTGGGAGTCGTGCAGGCGCTGCAGCAGTCGGCTGTTGAGATCATCGATGTGGGAGAATTGAGTCGACCGGCGTTTGATTTTGCGATCGATCGGTTTCGTCCACAGATTGGAATTTATGTCACGGGGGGGAATCGTCCGTCGGGATGGAATGGAATGGACTTGATCGATTCCGCCGGTCTTCCCTGGCTGACACCGGAACGGCAGACGGAATTTCTGCAGCGGCTCGACTCTTCCGTTGTGCGGTTGAATCGTACGGCAGGCCGCTATCAGGTCGCCGAAATTCTCCGGGACTATGAATTGCATCTGGCAAACCAGTTTCATGCACTGCGACCATTGCGGATCGGCGTGGATTGCCCGGAACCGGGGCTTCGCCGGTTTCTGCAGCAGTTGCTGGAACGAACTCCGTGTGATCCTCGTTTCCTGCAATCCGGCGTGCTGTATTCCAGTGAACGGGGAACGAAGTCACTGGCCGATCTGGTCTGTGAGTTTCACCTGGATCTGGGAGTCTCGATCTCGCCGGATGGGCGGGGGGGCCGTTTCTACGATGAGACGGGGGCGGAACTGGAACCGAGCCAGTTCGTGCGACTGTTCCTGCAGCAATACCCGGATGTCACGGAGGAAGATCGCCGGAAGTCAGTTGACCTGATTTCCTCCTCCGGCAGTGAGCGGGTGCGTCGGGAACGTCAGCGTGCGGCAAAGTTGCCGGTCCTGATCGACGAGAAACGTCGGTGCTGCTTCCTGGGGGAGTCTCCGGAGTGTGACGTCTTCCAGACGTTCGCCCGGCTGCTGGAAGTGATGAGTCTTTCCGAACGTCCCCTCTCATGGATTGCGAACAACCGCTGATCGTGAGACCAGTTTGGTCGATCATGTGGCCGCGAAGAACGTCTTTCCCTCAATGAAACATTGGGTTTCCACGAGCCAGTACGTCACATGAATTACGAAACCGTTCTAGCTTCTGGATGGTTCGCTCGCCGGATCACTCGTCTCCTGCCCAGACGGCTTTCATTTTCTGAAGTCCGGTCGTCAACACCTGTCGGGCATCCTGTTGCCAGTAGTCCGGGTTGAACAGTTCCAGCGAGATCACACCCTGAAAATGGATCTGTGTCAGGATCTCACGAATCCGTTTCCAGGGAGCCACGCCGTCACCGGGATAGACGCGCGCGGCGTCCGTAATCGTTTCCCGGGGTGGCTTTGCCGGAAAATCATTGAAGTGGAAGCATTCGATTCCGACGCCGGAGAGCATGTGCAGTCCTTCATAGGAGCTGCCCCCCTTGTGGATGTGATAAATGTCCGGCAGCAGACAGGCTTCAGGTTCTCCACTCTCGATGGCGACGAAGACCGATTCCCCCAGCCGGGACAGGTTCTTCGAGAACCCCCAGATTTCCACTTGTGGAATCACTCCCAGGTCGCGACCGATGCGGACGACAGCGGCGTACCGTTCGGCTGCGGCGAAGAGGTCGATCATCGGAGAGTCGGCCGATTGTGCCCCGACTGGTGGAGCCGCGATCCGGATTCCGCCGATCTGGGACAACAGGTCCATCTCCCGCTTCATCTGTTCCAGTCCCGCGGCGCGCGTGGTCGGATCATCCACGATCCATTGGGCGAACCCGATCGCACTTTCCACGGTCAGTCCCAGGTCGGCGATTTTCTTCTTCAGATCCGACAGGGATTTTCCGGACTCCCGATACACCTCGATCTCGCGGATCCACGGTTCGATGGCATCGTATCCCACCGATGACGCCAGCGTGATTTCTTCTTCCAGCGTCAGTTTCTGCCCTCGGATGGTGCTGGTATTCAGGCAGAAACGAACAGCGGATTTCGGCATGGGGGAGGGTTCCTGCGCAGCGGCCGCGGGAGAAGCAGCCAGTCCGGTCGCGATCGAAGCTGCCAGCAGTTGACGGCGATTGAGTGTGGTCATTGTGAAAGACTCGGCGAGGGCAACGGTGATTGGAACTCAATGGGCAACCAAAACAGTCAGTGTCGACATTAGAGCATGTTGATGAGTGAAGTGCAGGGGACCGCGATTGGAAATGGATCCCCATCCGCAGCGCACGATTGGTGATTGACAGTCAGCGGATCGTGGATTACGGTGACCGGCAGAGGCCACGACCTCACCCAGCGGAATGGGAAGAAAGTCCGGGACGGCCCGGCTCTTATCAAAAGGAGAGCCGGTCATGGCTTGGCTGTTTCTGATGATCGCGGGTGTGCTGGAGGTCGTGTGGGCGTATTCCATGAAGCAGTCGCACGGCTTCACGAAAGTCATTCCCTCTGTCATCACGATCGTGACCATGGTGGCCAGCTTTGTGCTGTTGTCCATCTCCATGAAGACGCTCCCGCTCGGGACGGCCTATACCATCTGGACGGGAATCGGAGCGGTCGGGGCGTTTCTCGTCGGCCTGATGATTCTGGGAGAACCGGCCAATGCCATGCGAATCACGGCGGCCGTACTGATTGTGTCAGGTCTGGCCATGATGAAAATGGCGTCCTGAGCCCCTGGTCTGCTCCTCCGGCCAGGGAGGTTCGATTGGAAATCGGTTTGTGAACCGGCATGATAGAGACCGTCTTCTGGTCGGTTTCGTGGTGCATGCTCATTCCCGATATGCTCATTCCCCCGCCGTTGTTTCAGGAAATTGAACCGCCGCGCCCTTGCTCCTATCTGCCTGGGGAGAGCGCGACGCTGGAGTATCGGGCTGACGTCGGACTCTCTCCTGGAGAACTGGAAGAACTGGTCCGGCGTGGCTGGCGGCGATTTGGACAGCAGGTGTTTCGTCCGGCCTGCAGCGCGTGTTCACAGTGTGTTCCGGTCCGTATTGACGTCCGTAATTTCGAGCCATCCAAGAGTCAGCGCAGAACATTTCGCAAGAATGAACAGATCTCGGTCGAGTTTGTTCCGGCGGGACTCTCGCTGCAGCATGTGGAACTGTACAACGCCTGGCATGACGACATGGAGGAGCGCCGGGACTGGCCGGAACAATCGGTGACCTGGCAGGCATATGCGCAAAGTTTTCTCGCAGGCCAGTTCCCCAGTGCGCATGAGTTGCGGTATTGGGACGGAAATGAGTTAATGGGGGTGGGACTGATTGACGTGATGCCGACGGGCCTGTCAAGTATCTATTTTTACCATGCGCCGCACTGGCGTTCGCTCGGGCCGGGAACCTTTTCCCTGCTGTGTGAAATCGATCTGGCGCGACGGCTGGGGAAAGATTTTGTCTACCTGGGATACTGGATCGCGGCCTGTCCGTCGATGTCCTACAAGAATCGATTTCATCCGTATGAACGATTGCTGGGGCGACCTGGAGTTGATGAAGAACCTGTCTGGGTGAAAGAGTGTTCTTCACCGCAGATTTTCGAAACGTGATTCCGACTGATTGAGCTGGAGAGAATTGACTATGGACATGTTGACGACGATTCAGGGGTCCCTGATGGAAGGTTTCTTTCCGAGGGGATGGGATCTCGCCCGGATTGATGCCTGCGTCGCCGATGACCCGAAAGCGATTTCGAAGCGGGAAAGCTGGTGGCATGACAAGTTTGAACTGGTTTCGTGCCAGACCGTCGCCGACTTCGATACCCTCATGGGACACGAAATCGCGATGACGATCCGCCGCGCCCGAGATGCCGGCGAACAACTCGCGATGATTCTCCCGGTCGGCCCGATGGGAATGTATCGCTGGGCCGTCTACTTTCTGAATGAATGGAATGTCTCCTGTGATCACGTCCACGGTTTCAACATGGACGAATGGGCCGACGCAGAGGGAAACACACTTCCAGGAAATGAACCTGGGGGATTTGAAGACGCCATGAACAAGGCGTTCTACGGTCCGCTCGGCAAACTGACCGTTCCGGAAAAACAGCGGAACTTTGCCACCAAGGTCAATCTGCCGACCTATGCCGAAAAGATTGCCAAACTGCGAGCCAACGGGGCGAAGCTGGCGGTCGTATTCGGAATCGGACGGGTCTGTCACATCGCGTTCTGGGAACCGCAGTTTGCAGGCGAGTACGCAACCGAAGCCGAGTGGAAACAGCAGACACACCGGATCGGGGCCAAACTTCATCCGTTGACGATCGAGCAGAATGCCCTCGGCAGCTTCAAGAGCCGTACCACCAAGATTCCGTGTTATGCCAACACGATCGGGCCAGGGCTGTTCCTCACTGCGGATACCATCATCGGTGGCGCAGACGGAATTTTCTCTCGCGGCATGCAATGGCAAGGGCTCAGCCTGTGGATGACACTGCATCACGGACCGACCGCCTGGATTCCGTCCAGCTTCATGCCGACTCAGGCCGGACGGCTGTTCTATCTGGAAGAACTGGCCGGGCCGCTGGTCGCAGAATGTAACTGATCTGACTGATTCCGGAGCTTGCCCGGGGACAGGAGTCAAAACGACAGGAGCCAGGGTTGTCCCCTGGCTCCTGTTTTCATTCCTGCTGATTTCCGGCCATCTTCCGTTTATCGAACGACGGTTCCCGGTCGGCTGGCTCCGGTGGCCGGTCCGTTCAGACGCACGTTTCCGGCGGGGGCGGTCCCGCTGGTCGGCTGAATCGGGGAACTTCCGGTCGACTGGTTCGTCAGGAAGTTGTCGACTCGTGAACTCTTCTGAACATCTTCAAAGATGTGAGCGACCGATTTCTGGGTTTTCTCTTCAACGAGCTGGGCGTACAGGTCTTCCCAGACATCTTTGATGTCGGTGACGACAGGCTCGGTGGTCCCTTCGCATTTCAGGATGACGTAACGGTTCTCGGCCACTTGAATGACCGGAGAAATTTCACCCGGCTTCATGCGGAAGGCTTCGTCTTCGACGTTCTTGCTGCCGCTGTGGCGGCGGATCGGGGGAATCACCCCGCCGAGTGGACGGGTGTTGGGATCTGCGGAAAATTCACGAGCGATCCGGTCAAAGTCATCCGGCGCGGCCACGCACTTTTCCCAGATCTGGTTGGCTTGGCGCAGGTTGGCGTCGACCAGAATCAGCCGGGCTTTGACGCGCGGTCCATAGTCCCGCTCGAAGCCGGTTTTCATGTCCGCTTCGGTGACTTCAATGCTCTGGCCTGCCAGTTTCTTGAGTGCCAGCATCGGCCAGATCACATCCTGATGGTACTGGTCCCGGGTCAGCTTCCGCTCGGATTCCAGCATCTTGTACCAGGTATCGAGTGGCAGATTGAATTTCTTCGCGGTCCGGGCCACCTCTTCGTGAACTTCTTCCGCGGTGATCGCGACGCCACGCCGTTCGCATTCCTGCTGGATGATCAGGCGATTGATCAGACTTTCCAGGACTTCCTGCCCGTGCCGGTTGACACATTCGCGGGCCACGACGTCATAGGTGATGGACTGTCCGTTGACCTTGGCCAGCACTTTCACGTTGGTCGGAGTGTTGGAAAGAGCCGTCTTGCCGGATTCGTTCGCCGTCTGAGACGCGGCCGGATGGGCATTGAAAAACTGCAGCCAGACGCCGGCCGCAACGAGCAGAATTCCTGTGCCGGCCAGAATGGGCACAAATTTCCGGCGGGACCGAACAGGGGTCTCACTGGCAGGTGGCTCAGTGGCAGGGGAGTGACTCCGTTCACTCATGGAATTGGCTCCATCCAGATGTTTCAGCCGGCGCTGACTGTGGAAATCAGGACGCGGCAGCAGGGGGTCCGGCAGACGACCATGTCTGCAGGAGATCTTTCGTCCGGTCCGCTGCGGGCCATACAGGCAACAGCAGACCATCGGCACAATGTGCCGGTGGGGGTGTGTACCCCAATTGCTGAAAATGGGTCAAGAGCAGTTCAATGCTGCGAATCCGATCGGGAGTCTGCCGGAAAGAACAGGGCCAGCCAGACGGTGGGTTCTGAAGTGCCGGTTCGTTCGACACGATGCCGACAGTGTGCCGGAATCAGCAGGGTGTCTCCCGGGAACAGGTCACGGCCAGAATTCTCTCCCTCAATCAGAAGTGTCGCGGATCCGCTCAGCAGGAGAATCCATTCGTCTTCATCCTGGTCGTACCAGAAGCCCGGCGGACTGGACTGACCGGTCGAGAGAATCCGCTCGATGCGCACTCCCCTGCGCTGCAGGAGTGTGTCGAACTGTTCTGCAGGCAGGGAGTGCGGAAGATGGGCGAGCAGATTCCGGATGGGGTGCGTCACTGTTCAGGCCCCACATACTGAAAACGGGGAACCGTGACTCCGTCAATGAGAACCTGTTCAACGAACATTCCGGCAGGGCGAACCCACAGGGACCGGTCTCCATAATCCAGACGATAAACGACCAGTTCCTCGTCGGTTTCGCTGTGACGTGCAACGCCGATGACGATGTAATTTTTCCCCTTGTAATGGCGATAGCGTCCCGGGAGCACGGCGGCAGTCATTGTTTTGATCTTTCTGTGAACGGTGAGAACTCTGGTCGAGATCACATCCATGACGCGGGATTGACCAGAGTCTCATTCCCATCCCGTTTTACTGGGCCGGTTGTGTTGCCGTTGTGAGCTTTGGCAGGATCGCTTTCTGGAACGCGTCGCGAGCGTTCGAGGCGTCTCCATTTTTGAAGTTCGTTCGCTGCACCATCATCACCCAGGCGACTCCTCGAACCGGATCAATCCACGCCTGCGTTCCATAGGCTCCACCGTGCCCATAGGTTCCCGGGCTCAGATCAGCAGTGATGCCCTGCGGATGGCGCACGACACAGACCGCGACACCCCAGCTGTTTCCCGGAGTGAATGCGGTCGACATCTCTTCTGGTGTGTGCATGGTGCGGAATCGCAGGACCGTTTCGGGTTTCACGATTCGCTTTCCGTCCAGTTCACCCCCGTTGAGCAGCATCTGGCAGAATCGGGCATAGTCCGGCGCGGTTGAAAACAGGCCCATGTTGGGAAATGGGGTCCGGTCCCGTTTGGCGGGATCCTTTCCGAACATGAGAAGCAGATGATTCTGTTCCACTTCCAGTGTTCCGGCATCCGTCCTGCGATAGGCTTCCGCGAGTCGGGGACGTTGTTCATCGGTCAGATAGAATGTCGTGTCCGCCATCTTCAACGGCTCGAAAATTTCTTTCGAGACATATTCGTCGAAGGACATGCCGCTCAGCAGTTCGACGATGTGACCGGCGGTGTTGATGCTGGACTGGCAGTACTTCCATTGTGTTCCCGGCTGGAAGTGAACCGGTTTCTCCACGTAATAGGGGATCAGCTCTTTCAGTGTCAGCAACTGATGAGTTTTGGATCGGTCGATCTCTTGCAGACCTGATGTATGTGTCAGTAACTGCAGGATGGTGACTTCGACCGGTTCCCCGGCGGCGTTCTTCAGGTTCTTGAACTCCGGGATGTATTTGGAAACGGGATCTTCCAGTTTCAGCTTGCCTGCTTCTTCCAGTTTGCAGACCGCCAGCCCGGTGATGGGCTTCGTCATCGACGCGATGAAGAAAATGGAATTCGGCTGCATCGGGATGTTCTTCTCGATGTTCTGCAGGCCGACGGTGTCGCGATGCAGAACCTGATCTTTCGTCACAACGACGGTGACGGCCCCTGCGATTTCATGCTGTTCGACCAGCTTTGCCAGTTCCTGGTGAACTTCCGGAAATCCTGAATCCGGTTTCGTCGGAGCACGATCTTCGGCATGTCCCTGTGGCGACAGGAGCGGGACGCATGTGAAGACCATCCCGCAAAAGAGCGCTGCCAGAGAACGGCGTCGCGAATGTTGAAACAACATACAGAGTTCCTACTGAAGTTCTGGTTCATTGCGAAGTGATCCGATGGCATCGTCCGGAGTCACTGTGAATTTGGAACGGATTCTGGAACAGGAGTTTCAGTCGTTCCCAGTTTGTCCCGCTGAGGGTGGAAGTGGGTCGTCGAGAGTGGGGCGGAAATGCAGGATTTTCCCTGTCTTTTCTGCCCCCTGAATCCTGATCCCTCCCCCTCGCCATTCTTTGCTCGAAAACTGGGAAGTACTGAGTTTAGGCAAACATCGCACCGGAAATCGAACGGGATTCCGACACCCCCGGTTCCCAGCTGAAAAATCCCCCGTATGATATCGGGGAAGGAGGCGTATTGCACAATCCGCGCAGTACGGCCGCGCAGTACGGAATGGAATGGTCGTCATTCACGTCTTTCGACGAGTGGATTCGGAATGACATTTTCCGGGAGAAGTCTCATGGTGTCCTCACAGCAATCCCATGCGGTCACTCCGCTGTTTGACCGTCTCTGGCAGACGTATTCCGCGATGAATCCACAGGCGGGAGCCATTCATTCCCTCCTGCTGTCTCGCGGTGAACAGATCGTCAACGACCATGTCGCCTTTCGGACATTCGCGGACGAACGGGTGGGAATCGATGTTCTTGCAGCACCATTTCTCGAATTGGGATACCGGCCGGCGGAGTCGTATCGGTTCGAAAAGAAGAAGCTGGATGCCCGTCATTTTGAACATCCGGATCTGTCGCTGCCGAAAGTGTTTATCAGTGAGTTGCGATGGAGGGAATGCAGCCCGGTGCTGCAGCAGATCGTGAGTGGACTGCTGGACCAGGTGCCGGAGAGGGCCGATGGGCAACCGGAGCTCTGTGCGAGTGGTCGCCCCTGGAATGTCACGTTTCGGGAGGTGACGACTCTGGCGGATGAGAGTGAATACGCCGGCTGGATGGCCGCCTTCGGATTCTGTGCGAATCACTTCACGGTTCTGGTGAATGCACTGGAAACCGTCTCCTCGCTGCAGGAGTTGAACCAGTTGATTCAACTGGCAGGGTTTCCGTTGAATCAGGAAGGGGGAGAGATCAAAGGGAGCCCGGGTGAGTTTCTCGAGCAGTCGTCGACACTCGCTCCACCGGTCTCGGTTCCGTTCACAGACGGAGAATTTCCGATTCCCGGCTGTTACTATGAGTTTGCACGGCGATATCCTTTGCCGGACGGTCGTCTGTTCAGCGGGTTCGTGACGAACAGCGCTGACAAAATTTTTCAGAGCACAGACAGGAGAGGTTGAACGGCGTCGAGATCAACACTCGAGCGGTTTCGTCATTCATGTAACGTACTGGCTCGTGGAAACTCAATGTTTCATTGAGGGAAAGGCGCTCTTCGCGGCCACATGATCGACCAAACTGGTCTCGCAGTGATGATGTTTGACGTTCAGTCGACCGGTTTCTGCACGGATGGATCGAAGTTATGGTGAATGAAGCAGCAACGGCCTTGCCCGAAGGCCAGCAGGGAACAGCAACATCCAGGCCTCCGCGAAAACGCAAGGGATGGAGTCGGTTCTTCTGGGGGAGTCTCGTCATTCTGGGGGGATTGTTTCTCTTCCTCCCGACGGGACTGGGCTATCTCGCGACATCACCGGAGGCACTCGCCTGGATTTCCGGTCAGCCTGCCGGTCGTGTGCAGGTCGGCAAGGCGATGCTCGGCTGGCAGAGCCCGATTCTGCTGCGCGATGTGGTCTACAACGACGACAAAGGACGGCCCCTGGCGCAGGTGGATTCCGTTACGACGCGCCGGTCGTTCTGGGATTTTCTCACGAAACCCAAAGGGGGTCTGCAGCTGACTCTCGACGGTCTGCGATTGACCGTCGTTGTCGAAAACCCCGGTGCCGGTGAGGGGGGATCGATCGATCTGCACCATGCCGTGCAGAGTGTTCAAAAGCAGGCCTTGCCGGCGATCGGTCCGGAGATGGATCTGACGATTACGAACGGAGTGATCGAGTTCCGGACGCCGGAGCAGGAGGTCATCGAAGTCTGGAAGGGTTGGAACGCGACGTATCAGGCGTCATTGTCCGGGGGGGGAAAGCAGACGATTCAGGCCACGCTTCCGCCATCCACCGAATTGCAGACGGGAGAACTGGTCCTCTCCCTGGACCGCTCGATCTCTGAGGGTCCGGCCAGACAGGAGACGGCCTCGCTCAAGGTTCAAGGGGATCGGGTTTCACTTCGTCCGGCTCAGCCCTGGCTGATTCATTTCCTGGGACCGCAACAGGCTTTTCATCAGGCCAGTGGTTCGATCCAGGCACTCTTCGAACGAAATCCGGAGGCCGGATGGCAGCTGGTGTCCACGGTTGCTGTTCAGGATCCGTCCCACGCGGCATCAAAGATCGATGCGTCGGTGGAGTGCCGGTATGCCGTGGCCGAGAATCAGATTTCTCTGGCCCGTTTTGATGCCTCGGCGCCGGGAGCCGCATTGCAGGCGCGGGGAGTGATTTCCGATGTGTCCGGGCAGCAGATGGTCGATCTGGCCGGGCGCGTCGAGACGCCGGGTTCTCCATTGCTGGATCTGTTGCCGGAAGAAATCCGCCGGGAAGTGGAGATCACGGGAATGAAAATTTCCGAGATCACACTGCAGGGAGCCCTGGCGCCCAAAACCCCGGAAACTCCGCCGTTGTCCGGCAGCCTGGTGCTTCAATGGGAACAGGTCGCTGCGTACGGAATGCAATCTCCCGCGGGGGCGTTGCGTGTGAGTTTACAGAACGGACGGATTGTCTCGACTCCGATGAACGTCACGGTGAATGGGGGACGGCTGCTGGCATTGCCCGTGCTCGACATGAGTGTGCAACCTGCGGTGGTCCGATTCCAGCCGGGGGTCATGCTGGAGAATGTCACGCTGACGGAATCGGTCTGCCGGAACTGGATGAAGTTCGTCTCGCCGGTGCTGGCGGATGCCACGAGTGCCGAAGGACGCTTCACGCTCGCGATGGGTGAAGGGGTTTACGTCATCGGCAATCCGGAGCAGACTCAACTGCAGGGGACATTGACCCTCTTTGACGGCCGAGTCACCCCGGGACCACTGGCCGTACAGATCTTCAGCCATGTCGGGCAGCTCGAGCAGCTTGTCCGGAAGATCGGGGGAGGAGATCTGCGCGACACCACACTGCTGGAGATCCCGCAGGAAGACGTCAACTTTGTGCTCGCACGCAGTCGGGTCTTTCATGATGAGTTCGGCGTCATGATTCGCAATATGCGTGTCGCGACTTCCGGCTCGGTCGGATTGGATCAGACGCTGGATTTGAAAGTGATGATGCCGATTCCCGACAAATGGCTCGAGAACGCCGGTCCGATTCTTCAGGCACTGCGCGGCGAAGCGATTGAATTGCTGGTGCAGGGAACACTGCAGAATCCCCAGGTCGACGCCCGACCGGTTGCGGAGTTTGGAAAACGGATCGGAGCGAAAGCGGCCGGGGGGCTGATCGAAAAGCTGATCGAACGTCGTCTGCAGCGAGGCAAGTAACCGGTTCGCCATGTTCTGAAAGAGCCCCCGATTTCATCAAGACGACGTTCCGCGAAGCCTTCCCCCTTTTTGACCGTTCCCGAGCCAGTTGTTATCTTCAGGCGGGAGAACGAGGAACGGCTTCTCGGAGATTCGGTGGCTTCAATCGGGATATCAACGGTGAATGGATTTGAATCGGAAGAGGATTTCGACAGCTTTCCCAAGGTCAGCGAACTGTCGAAGCCCCAGCGTCGGGTGCTGGGAGTGCTGGTCGAAAAGGCCTACACCGTGCCTGAAAGTTACCCGCTCACGGTCAAGTCACTGATTTCCGGTTCCAATCAGAAGAGCAACCGTTCCCCAATTACGAATTACACCGAAGACGCCATTCTCCAGGCGGTGGAAGAACTGCGGGCCATGGGACTGGTTGCCGTTGTGCATACGGAATCGGGTCGAACCGAACGCTTCCGGCACTATGTGAGGAAACGCTTCCCGTTCACCGAGCCGCAGCTCGCGATTCTGACAGAGCTGCTCCTGCGCGGGCGTCAGCAGATGGGAGAATTGCGGGCACGTGCGAGCCGTATGGTTCCCATCGAAAGCCTGCAGGAACTGAAGAAAGAAGTCGAAGGGCTGCTGTCGCTGGGGTATGTTCAGGTGGATGGCCCGCTCGAACGACGGGGCGTGGAAATTGACCACAATTTCCACATGCCAGGCGAAAATGCGAAAATGGCCTATCGCAGTGATTCCGGGTCCGATGAAGGGGCGTCGTCATCAGACGATGAGGATGGGAATGAAGAGACTCCCAGGCGGGAGTCCTCTCCCAGTTCCACGGCCGGCTCCACGGCCGTTTCGACTCAGGTGACTCGCGAACTCTCGGCGTTGCAGGATGCCCATCGCGAACTGACTGCGGAGCTGGAAGAACTCCGTCAGCAGGTCGTGGAACTGAAAGAGAATCTGGCTGATCTTCGGCGCAGTCTGGGAGCGTAGTGCTGTGTCCAGCCTAAATCTGGGGGTTGCTCGAACTGTTTCGCGGCTCGTTGGCCGCTCTCGTCATGGTTTTTCAACCCCACAATTTAGAATGGACGATGCAGTCGTCTTTGAGAAGCATCTCGCGGGCTCCTGATCGGCACAGGCAGGGATCGATATGATAAGACCATCTTCTCCGGTTCCTGCTCAATCTCCACTCTCGCAACAGGATCTGCGGCATCGGCGATGGTGGCATTGGCAACCGGGGCAATGGGGACTGGGGCGATGGCGACGGCGCCTGCTGGTCGGGTTGATGGTGCTGACGCTCTGTGTGGGAGGGGTTTCACACGCACAAGGCCCAGAGGCCGTGTCGGATGATGATGAAACGCTGTCCGGGGATTTTTCCAAATCCATCATGCTTCCCCGTGATCGCGTGATGGAGCGGGATCTGGAAGCGATTCTCGCGGCGATTTCGACAGAGAACTGGACTTCGATTGCTCAGGTTCTGTATCGGCTGACCGCGATGCTCAGCGCCGGCGGGACGGTCTCCCAGGGAGGACTGGTCGAACTGGACGGCGTGGTCTGCAGTACCGACGTGGCGATCGCACGAGTCTTCGATCGGTTACCGTCCGCTGGACGAAGCGTGGTTCTGCGACTGGTGGAACCGATCGTGCAGGAGCAGCTGGCCACGGCGTTGAAAACACAGGACACCGCGGCGCTGCAACAGATCGCCCGACGCTATCGATTCACTCCCACCGGACAAAAAGCCCGGCTGCTTTACCAGCAGGTTCGTCGTGATCAGGGGGATGACGCCTTGCCGGTGACGACTGCCGGTCCCTTCACGGCAGATTCGGTTGGAGCCGGCTGGAGGCAGTCGCTGACCTCGCCGGAGCAGACACAGCGTGTGTTTGCGGATGTTGCCCGATACTTGAGGCAAAGCGGTTCAACCCCTTATCCCAAGGCCCATCTGGTTGCCGGGCAGACGTCCTTGCTGGCGTCCATGGCCGGAGCACGTCAGGCCATTCATGCACAGACCGGGGAAGTTCTGTGGACTCGTCTGGTTCCGGGATACGGTCCGAACTGGTATCGCGATCCGGGGGACGTCGGAGATTCCAACCGCGGCCGGCTGTTCTCGATGGTCGTCGGGCGCCGTGTTTTCGGTGATGCGGTTTATGCCCGTGCGGCGTCCGATGCGTCGCATTACTTCTTTCTCGAATCCGTGATGGACGAGACGGTGCCTGCAACAGGAGAAGAGGAACCTGAGTTCGACGAAAAGGAGTTCTTCACGCCGTTTCCCGCGAATCGTCTCATCTGTGTGGATCAGAAGACCGGGGAGACCGTCTGGATGCAGCCGCAGGCGCTGGAGAAATCGATCTTCTACGCCGGGACACCGCTTGTGACGAACGGAGTCGTCTGGATTCTTGGAGAATCCCGGGCCACCCAGTCTTTGACGCTCTATCAGTATGATGCCGCGCGAGGGGATCTCATTGAATCCATCGACGTGGCCCAGGCGAAGCTTTCGATCAGTCAGGATCTGCGTCGGCAGGAGATTGATTGTCAGGTCGTCTGGCAGGGAGACCAGCTCTTCTGTCCGACCGCGGCTGGGGGACTGTTCGCTGTGGACCGCTGGACGGGAGATGTGCTCTGGGCTCATCGGTTCGCCAGGAATGATGTCCCGGAGTACCAGCGGGATCTGGAACTGATCGGGCAGGATTCCGGGTTCGACTACTGGAGCGGCTGGCAGCGAACCCAGATTTTTTCGATCGATGGCCTGCTGGTCTCTGTCAGTCCTGAACGGGATGAATTGCTGGTGGTTGAGCAGCAGCATGGACGACGGTTGTGGAGTCTGACGTCGACGGATGGCCTGCATGTGGCGTGTGCGAACGCAGAGCAGGGGGTCGTCATGATTGGTCGGACATCGGCGGAAGCGTACGATCTGAAAACGGGAATGTCCAGATGGCGAGCCGCCATTCCTCGCCCGGCCGGAGAAGGGGTCACCGCGGGGGGATTCTATTCGTTCCCGATTCTGGATCAGGGAATTGCACAACTGGATCTTCAGCGCGGAACCGTTCAGGTGAGCCGGCAGTCGCGTCGCGCGAGTGAACCGTTGAGCGGCCCGCTGCCGGACTCCATCCGGTTCCGCAATCTTGTGTTTGTCGGACCCTCGGCTTATGAAATCCATGCGGATGGTGTGCAACGCTTCGCGGGTTCGATCCCGGAAGTTCTGTCAGGAGGTCTCGACCCGGCTGTCGAGTCCGTTCGACAGAAACTGACGTCCGGAGAACAGACCGCAGGGCTGGCTCAGTCTCTCCGGATCCTGGAGTCGACCGCGGCGGGGCAGAATGCGGCCCAGCGTCAGGCCCTCTTGCATCTGCTCGAAGAACATCTGCTGTCGCTGCCGGAGGAATCGCTTCGCACTCAATGGGGAAAAGCCGTGGAAAGCGGGTTGAACTCACCCGCTGAAAAGGGAGCATGGCGAAAGCAGCGCGCACTGGCGGCGGTGCGGCATCAGGAACTGGCGGCCTTCGCAGAGATCTGGATCACCACGTCAGACGATGAACTGGCAGTCACGTTGACCGACTCTGACCCGAATCTGCAGAGCCGGCTCGATCGCTGGTTTCAACAGACGGCCGTTGAAGCGAGAGTTCACTCCGCTGAGACGCTGGATGAGGCGATGAATCTCCATCTTGCACACTGGCGACAACAGGAGAACAGAGATTCCTCAACCCGGTTCTCCATGATGCGCCGACTGGGAGAAACCCCCTGGGGACATCGCTTCCGGCTTCAGGACCTGCCGGAAGTGACGACGCTGCCAGAGTTGTTGTCTCTCCAGCTGCATCTCAAGATTCAAAGTCAGGTCGAAGATCACTCTCTCGCGGCAGGAGCCGCCTGGCGCCTGTTCGATCTTTACCGGCAGCGTGGAGAGTTGCTCGATGCCGCCCGATGGTTGAATACGCTGGCAAAGTTTGACCCGGATTTGCCGTTGCCTGATGGGCGGATTTTACGGGATGTCTGTTCTGCCGAGATTGGTCCATTGCAGTCGCGGATTGATCAGGATCCGTCACTGGCCTCCTGGCCGCAGATGGTTCCGGAACGTCAGGTTCGAGCACGTGGTTCGCGAGAGGTCTACCTGGTGCCGATGGAAGTGCCGGAGTTCATGGAGTCGGGCTTTGAACGACTGACCGTTCATCTCGATTATCCCGCCCGACAGGCGATCCGTTTCAGCGGGAGCGCCCACTCCCGTCCCTGGTACGGGCGACTGACTCAGGAGTTCGGCTCGGCTCCGCTGGATGAACATCTGGACCGATGCTGGGGGATGGAACAACTGCTGGTCGTGCAGTGTGGGACCAGTCTCTACGGGTTGGCACCGTTCGATCTTTCCGGAAAACCCCGTTCCAGAGTGCTCTGGCCCGCTGACGGAGAACGAATCGACACGCTGGGAGATCGAAGTCAGTTCCTGCAGTCTCCAAGACAGCAGCCAGATCAGGAACGACCGGGATTCCCATTCGCAGGGGGGGCGCTGCTTGACGAATTTCTGCATCCCCTCGCCTCCGTTGGTCCGGTTCGTTCCGGGTATGTCTGTCGGCAGCAATTGGGAATGCTGGTCGCGACCGATCCTGTCACCGGAGTCGAGCTCTGGCGACGTTATGATCTCCCTCCGCGTGCGGAGTGCTATGGGAATGAGGAACGGATTGCCGTGGTCTCTCCCGATGAACCGTGGATCTCGGTTTACAGTGCGATTGACGGACGGCGGATTTCCGTGGAACCGCGCCAGTTCGATCCGGACCATGTGATCGGATCGTCAGGGGTCGAACTCTTTCTGGTTCAAGGGGATGAACAGGCATCGTCCGCGCAGCTGGCCGTTTCGGAAACCGCCTCGGAGGGAGATTCCGAAGCGATTTCTCCTCCCCCTGTCCGCGGGGGAATCGAGTTCTCAGAGCTGTTTCTGACTCGATTCAACCTGGTGACCGGAGAAGTGGTCTGGCAGCGGCGCTGGGGAGGGAAAGGACTGCCGTTCAACGTGGATGATCGACTGATGGGAGTTCTGATCACCCCTGCAGACAAGAAACATTTCGATCCCGTGACCGGAAGTACGATCCGTCAGCGAATGGAAGAGACATCGCAGGAAGTCGAACTGATCGATCTGAAGACCGGTCAGACCGTGTCGACGCAGACGATCCCTCCCGCGACCGTCATTGATCGGATCTACTGCTCTGTCTTCGATCGGGATGTGCTGGTGATCTTTTCCGAGGCGATCGCGGATGAGGAGGAACGGCGCCAGGAACAGATTCGGGGAGGATTCCGGCGCCCTTGGGTGAAGGGACCGGTCTTTTGTTTCGATCGCGAAACCGGAGTGCGTCGCTGGTCGATCAATTTACCGGAATCGGAATTTCCGCTGGATCAGCCGCCGGAACTTCCTGTTTTCGTGACTGCAGAAGTTCGTTCCGCGAAGGAGCCGTTCGTCTGGAAAGATCCGGACAGCGACGTCATTCCTTCTGATGAATCGAAGTCGGAAACGGTCCTTACCTCCGAACCAGAGGTCCTGCCGCCGGGAGTGTTCATCCGTTGTTATCATCGCGAAACAGGAGAACTGCTCCATGAGATTCAGGAACCGCCTGAGACCCTGCCGAGTTTCACGGTGCAGGGAAATCGACAGCAGCGAACCATTCAGGTTCAGACAGTGCGAACACGACTGGACCTGCAGTTTGGTCCTGCGGGGTCCGGTTCGCCGGCAGATCAGTGACGTCTTGAAGTCACTGAAATGTGAAACACCGAACGGAATGTGCCCGTGAAAGACGACGATGACGATCTGGAGGACTGGGACGAAGATGTCCCTGAAGAACCGGACGAATCGGGAGTTGTCGAGTGCCCGGCCTGTGGAGCCGACGTGTACGAAGACTCACCCCGATGTCCTGTCTGTGGGGAGTATCTGCTGCCGGGCAGCCGGTCCGGTTCCGCCCTGGCGGGAAAGCCGGTCTGGTATGTGGGACTGGCCATTGCCGGAATCGTGGCTGTGATTCTGACTCTCTGCTGCGGTGCCATGCTGTGGAGATAGTGGTGTGACCACTCTGTCCTGACCGGTTCCCGAACCTGGCCCGCAGGCTCAAACCCTGTTCTGTCACCTGTCATGTCAGGTTTGAAGCTCCAATAGAGCCGTTTGCCCTCGAGCGGATTCGTCATTCCTGTGACGGACCGGCTCGTGGAAACCCTTCCGCGAGTGACATCTTTTGACTGACACCTGGCCCCTGAATCCTGATCCCCCCTCGCCATTCTTCGCTGGCAAACTGGGAACGCAAACTGGGAACGACTGAAACTGGTCTAATCAATGATGCGGGACTTTCGGGATTTCAGCAGCTTCTGGATGGAGGCCATGTTGACCGGTTTGACAACGTGGAAATCGAATCCGGCGTCACGTGTGAGAGTCCGGTCGTCTTCCTGTCCCCAGCCGGTCAGGGCGATCAACGTCAGGTCTTTCCGGTGTGGCGACATGTTGATCTGGCGTGCGGTCTCGTATCCATCCATCACCGGCATCCCGATATCCAGAAACACCGCATCGGGCTGAAAGCTTTCCACCAGCTGAATTCCGGTCGGACCGTCATGGGCGATTTCCACCTGATAGCCGCAGGCCGATAGCAGCAGCTTCAGGCTGTTCAGGCCATCGATATGATCGTCGACGATCAGAACTCGTTGCGAGTCGGTATTCCGTTTTCGCCGGGGCGATGCTTCTCCATCGTCCTGCGCAGCCGGTTGGGTGATTGGAAGTCGGACGGTGAATTCCGAGCCGCGTCCTTCACCGTCACTGGCCACCTGAACCTGACCTCCATGAAGTTCGACCAGACGCTTCACCAGTGTCAGGCCGATTCCCAGTCCTCCCCGGGAACGCTTCATGTGGCGGTTGACCTGAGTGAACATTTCGAAGATGCGGGTCAGCATATCGGGCGGAATTCCGAGCCCGGTATCTTTGATTCGTACCAGTGCCCAGGTGTTCTGCCGTTCGGTGGTCAGGGAAATGTGTCCACCTTCAGGGGTGTATTTTGCGGCATTGTTCAGCAGGTTGGAGAGAACCTGGGTCAGCCGGACCATGTCCCCTTCGATCTGAATCGGACCGGAATTCAAATCCAGTCGGAAGTGGTGTTTGCCCCCTTCGAGAAGTGGCTGGCTGGTTTCGATCGCGTTGCGAATGACGTCGTTCAACTCGATCAGATCATGCTGCAGCTGGATTTTTCCACTGGTGATCCGGCTGACTTCCAGCAGGTCATCCACCAGTCTGACCATATGGTCGACCTGGCGTTCGATGATTTCGTGGACCTCTGTCGTTTCAGGATCCGTCGGATTGGTCATGTTGAGCAGTTGCACGGCGCTGAGAATCGGCGCCAGCGGGTTTCTCAGCTCATGTGCCAGCGTCGCCAGAAACTCATCTTTCTTTCGGTCCCCTTCCTGCAGGGCGTGTGCATATTGTCGGCTCTCTTCCAGCAGTCGTTTGTTTTCGACGATCATGACCGCGAGTTCATCACGCTGTCTGGCCACTTCCTGCCGCTGGCAGTAGAGATCGAAGAAGACACCGGTCTTACTTTTGAGGACATCCGGCTCGATCGGCTTGTGCAGAAAGTCGACGGCTCCCGCTTCATACCCGCGGAACCGACGCTGGTAATCGGAGGAACTTCCTGCGGTCAGAAAGATGATCGGGACTCGTCGGGTCCGTTCGGTTCCCCGCATCAGTTCGGCCAGTTCGAAGCCGTCCATGCCGGGCATCTGGACGTCGATGAGTGCCAGGGCGACATCGTATTTCAGCAGCAGTTCCAGGGCCTCCCGGCCGGAGCGGGCTTTCAGCAGCGACAGCCCTTCGCGGCGCAGCAGGGTTTCCAGCGCAATCAGGTTCTGTTCCCGATCATCCACCAGAAGAAAATAGACAAGTTGAATCGGCGTTTCCGTCATGTCTTCACGCTCAGATCGCACAGTATTCCGGCGATCTCATTCAAGGAGGCGGACCTGGCCGCAGGACACGCATTAATGGCAGCCTGCGGCATTGTGGCGACGAGCGCCGTCTCAGGTCGTTGCACCAGGGCTGCCCCCCCGGCATGAACCAGACTCGCTAAACCTTGGGCTCCATCGTGGCTGGCGCCTGTCAGCACAATTCCCAGTAACCGCTCTCCATAGAGTTCTGCTGCGGACTCGAACAGAACGTCGATGGATGGGCGGGAATAGTTGACGGGTGGTTCAACGGACAATGATAAGGTGTAATCCTCTTCGACGAGAAGATGATAGTCCGGGGGGGCGAAATAGACGGTTCCCCCTTGAATTTTTACTTTGTCTTCCGCCTCGACAATCGGAATCGCACACTTGCGGCGAAACAGATCAACCACCACCGTGTCCCGCTCAGGGGGCAAGTGGACAACGATCAGAATCGGATAGGGGAAATCCCTCGGCAATCCTGGAAGAATGATCGATAACGCTTCGATCGCGCCGGCAGACGCTCCGATCACAACAGCTTGGATTCGGGCAGTATTCATGAATGAAGTTGGAATGGGTTCTCAGCCGAACGTGCCAGTGTCCCGGTGACGATCTCAAAAAGAAACTGCACTCAATTGCTGCGCTGCGAAAGGGAACAGGAGCAGGTGATTCGCGCCAGTGGTCTCGAACGGAGAACGAGAAGGTTCAGTGGACGTCCGTGACGCGCGGTCAAATGGCTCGTTTTCGCCTTCGTGACCTGATCGATCTCCGAGCCGGAAAAAACGCCTGGAGCTGCTGGGAAATTCTGACGCAGGGGATGTCGACTTTCCATCCCGGTTCAATGAGCTTGTCTCCTTTCCACCATTTTCGAGATTGAAAATGGTGGAATGCGTTAAGTGGGGAGCCAGCGCGATCTGAGTGACGGAGGTCTGTCGTCACGGGGCCGTTCGATGGAGTTTCGCTTTTCCCGATCCCCGTGGCCGACGCTCCCCATTGGTTTCGGCGGAATTGCTCCCTCAAATGTTCCGTCCTGCTTCTGAAGAATTAAAGAATCGCTGCCGTTTTTCTGCGCCTTTCGTGCGCGATTTCGTGGCTGTGTTTGTTCTGGCGCGAAGTGGAAAGCGGTTTGCGTCCAATGTTTATCCACTGGACTGAGAATGAATTAGGTGTTTTTGGATTGGCGTGCCTGTTGTTTTTGCATGGGATGGTACGAAAGGTGAATTGTGGAGCATGAACTTCCTGTTCGACAGAAGGCTCCGAGACGATGTGGAATCCAACACAGCTGCGGACTGTGACCTCGTTACTTTCCGTCACTCTTTGTCTGCAGTGTGTGGGGTTCAGTGGTCAGGTGGAAGCTGCCCAGGCAACGGTTCGTCGTCAGGGAGACTGGTGGATTGCCGAATCCCGAAATTTCAGCGTCTGGATGCAGAGCACTTCATCGGACTGCTGTGCCGTGATCGGCCGTTGCGAAATGCTACGCAATGAACTTCTGGCCCGCTGGAGAGCTGCCGATGGAATCTCAGGTGAAGACTGGATGATTCCGTGTGTCGTTGTTGTCCATCCTCAGCAGGAGCAGTTTGCTCGCGCCGTTCCCGTCAGCAGTCGGCAGGCGACCGGGTGTACCACGGTGACTGTCGACGAGAGACGAGTGATCTTCCGGCGGATTGATTTACGGGCGGACGCCCGTGACTGGAGTGGGAATGCGCTCCCGCATGAGCTGACTCATGTCATCCTGGCCGATCAGTTTTCCGGTCAGGAAATTCCCGGCTGGCTGAATGAGGGGATTGCCATGTTGTCTGAAAGCAAAGAACTGCTTGCCCGGCGGCGAGCCGTTCTGATCGAAGCCAGTCGAGCGGGACGGCTCCCGACAATGACTCAGATTCTCGCCGCTGGAGAGGGGGGGGCGACGATCGATCTGAATCTGCTGTATGCGTGCCGGTGTTCACTGCTGCAGTATCTGGAGAACGCGGAAGATCGGACGCTGCTGTGTCAGTTTACTCGAGAAGTCGTGACCACGAAGAATTGTGATCGGGCGTTGAGAAACGTGTATCGCTTTGAAGAGGGTCTGATCGAACTGGACCGCCGCTGGCGGAAGTCCGTTGAAGCAACTGGCAGAGAACTGGACCGGTTCAGTCTCTCATGTGGCCGCGCAGCGCGCGTTTCACCAATCAGCAGGCTGGTGCCCGCGCGCCAGGTCGAGCTGGTGAAAACAAAAAACGAGGGCCGGAGTGACCGGTTCCCTCGTGATGATCAAGGAGATGTTTGATCTCGACGCACCTGCATGGGAGCGCTCCAGCAGGCTGTCTCGGTGATGTCATCCGGATTGCGGCCTCAATCCTTTTCACGGGAGATCTCATGAATCGTCATGGAGTCCGGAGAAGAATCATTCGACCACAACCTCATCGCTTACCAGCGGTGAGGCGTTCCCGGACGCAGGCGACGCTGTTGCGCTTCACCCGGTGAATTGCTCCGTGGTGCCCGCTCACCCGTCCAGGCTGGACGCGTGGCTTCGATCGGGATGACGACATCCGGTTCGACGGATTGGCTTTGCTGTGTCACACCTTGTCCCGGTGCTGCAGGCGGGCCGGCGGGCGCTGCCTGCTGTGAGTAATACGGCTGGTACGTTTGAGTGGCCGGCGTATAACAGCGCCACCAGCGTCCCCAGGTTCGATGATTGGCTTGTGCTTCCAGTGCGGGCAGGCAAAGGAAAGCTGTCCAGGCTGCAACGAGCGCGATGCGGCGCATGGATCGACTCCTTAAAACAGAGATCAGCACAGAACTCCGGAGCGAAACCGCTTCGTCTCCGTGGTGAAATTCCGTGGCCGTAACGATCTCTCTGATTGATTCTATGATGTGATTTGCGCGCGGGGAGACAATTGTCACCCCGTCGTTAAGTACAACTCCAAAGTGCTGGTTCGAATCAAACGGTCTCTCTCGTGGGAGAACGATTGACGGCCCCTTGAAGATCATGAATTCTTACGGTCAGGTTACAATATCGTCATTTTAGGGGCGTTCGCTGACTGCTCCAGGGGAGGTTTTGCGCGATTTGTCGATTCTCCGGGTGATGAGAGAACCCTTCCCAGATGTTGGAGTGGGCCCTGCGGATTTGGCAGGGTGTGGGAATTCGCCGCACTTTTGAGCGGTGTGTGAGTTTTTCCGCTCATGTGCTGGTGCCGTCCGATTCCGGAGCGCTGTCGAAGTCGCGTTAACCGCGCTGGTAAAGGCGTTCCTGCCGGTCAAATTCAAGAAAGCCGTCGGCGTGCTGGGAGAATCGAAGGCTTTCCTTTGCTCCCAGTCCGAGGAACCCTTTGCGTGACAGGGAATCCTTGAACAGCCCGATGGCCCGATCCTGCAGGTCTTGCCGGAAGTAGATCAGGACGTTGCGGCACGAAATCAACTGGACTTCTGCAAACACCGCGTCCGAAGCCAGGCTATGGTCCGAGAACACGGCGCGGCTGCGCAGGCTTTTGTCAAAGACCGCACTTCCATAAGCCGCGGTGTAATAGTCTGACAGGGACGATTTCCCCCCGGACTTCCGATGGTTTTCTGTAAAGAGTGGAATGCGGTCGACACTGTATCGGCCGGCTTCCGCCCGCTTGAGTGCCGCACCATTGATGTCCGTCGCGTAGAACAGCGTCCGGTCTTCAAGTCCTTCTTCCCGAAAGAGGATGGCCAGAGAATACAGTTCTTCTCCTTCAGCACATCCCGCGACCCAGACTTTCAGGGAAGGATAGGTCCGCAGATGCGGGATCACCTTTTCACGAATCGCCTGAAAGTAATGAGGATCTCGAAACATCTCGGAGACCTGGACGGTCAGGAATCCGAGCATCTCCGTCATGATGGTGGCGTCATGCAGCACCAGATGCTGCAACTGCGAAAATGAGGCACATTGAAACCGTTCGCGGGCCTGGCGAAGCCGGCGTTTGAGTGATGCCTGAGAATAGCTGCGGAAGTCATAATGATACTGCTGAAAAATAGCTTCCAGCAGCAGTCGTAATTCCAGCTCTTCGGTTCGATCCCCCACGGCGGAAGTTCCTGTTGTGCAGATGCGTTGACGGGCCGTCTGACCTGTCAGGATTGGACGTGACACGACTTCCTGGCGAAACCGCACCCGATGTCAGTCGTCAGGCAGGCCGTGCCGTGGTTCTTTCGGAGGGTGCGGCAATCATCCCGGATGGCCACTCGGCATCCGGTGCAGTTATCGTCTGATCCACACTCGTACCAGAGAGAGAAGTTTCTCCACGTCGAGGGGTTTTGCCATATAGTCGTTGGCCCCCGCTGCCAGACATTGCTCCTGATCTTCCTTCATCGCCTTGGCGGTCAGTGCGATGATCGGGAGTTTGCTCCATTCCGGTCGCTTGCGGATCTCCCTGGTGGCGGTCAGACCATCCATTTCCGGCATCATGATATCCATCAGCACGAGATCGATCTTCTGATCGACGGTCCTTTCCGCCGTTTCGAGATGCCGCAGGGCCTCCACTCCGTTTCTGGCAATCTGAATGAACGCTCCCCGCGGCTCCAGAATACTGGACAGAGCGAAGACGTTCCGGACGTCATCCTCGACAATCAGAATCCGTCTTCCCTCGAGCGCTGCTTCCCGACTGCGGGCTTTCTTGATCATCCTCTGCTGTTCGGGGGGAAGCTCTGCGACAATCTGGTGCAGGAACAGCGAGACTTCATCCAGCAATCGTTCCGGTGATTTGGCTCCTTTGATAATGATGGACTTCGAATAGCGCCGCAGACGGTGCTCTTCGTCGGCCGTGAGATCCGCCCCGGTATAGACGATCACCGGAGGGAACGAGTAGGAGTCTTCTTTACTCAATGTCTCGAGCAGTGAGTACCCGGAAGCGTCCGGCAGCGACAGGTCCAGCACCATGCAGTCAAAGGTCGAATCCTTCAGCTGATCCAGGCATTCCGCAGCGCTGCGGGCTCCGATGGTTTCGACATCATGCGAACCCAGCAGCTTTCGCAGGCTTTCCAGCTGCACCGCATCGTCTTCCACCAGCAGGACACGACGCATCCGCTGCGTCAGCCGGGTCTCCAGTCCCTGCAATGTTTCGACAAGCCGTTCGCGCGTCACCGGCTTCATGATGTACCCGACGGCTCCCAGTGACAGGGCCGCTTCCGAGTGATCGCTCGCGGAAACCACATGGACCGGGATATGACGGGTGCGCGAATCATGTTTCAGCTGATCCAGGACCGACAGGCCAGAGTGATCAGGCAGCCCCAGATCGAGGACGACCGCGCTTGGCAAGAATTGTGTCGCGATCGAGACCGCTTCTTCGGCCGTGTTGGCCAGCAGACACTGGAAGTCGAGTTCGTGTGACAGCTGGTACAGAATCCTGGCAAAGGATTCATCATCTTCCACAACGAGAATGACCGGTCGCTGGCCCGTCAGATGTTCCCGGTCATCCTTCAGCCGGTTCACATTTCGAGATGTCAGTGTGATCGGGCGTGGGGAAGCGGTTTCACGGAACGGAGAACTCTCCGGGGGAATGGCACGCGAGAGTGAGCTGCCGACCGGTTCATCGGCGATGGCCGGAGAAAGCGGAGCGGGAGTCGTGTCTTCCATGACAACCGGCAACAGAATGGTGAACCGGCTGCCGCGACCCAATGCACTGACCAGTCGGATCTCTCCCCCGAGCAGATGGACCAGCTGGCGGGTAATCGAGAGCCCGAGACCGGTTCCGTTGTATTTCCGGTTTGCGGCGCTGTCGACCTGCCGGAAGGCTTCGAAGATGGCCACCTGCTGGTCTTCTTCAATTCCGATGCCTGTGTCGATGACTTCGAGTGCGATGCGGTGCCGGTCTGCGGCCGCAACCCGGAGCGTGATGCTCCCCTCGTCGGTGAATTTGATGGCGTTGGACAGCAGGTTCTTCAGCACCTGTTCGACGCGCTGCAGATCCGTGTGAATGGACTCCGGGGCTCCCTGCGCGATCTGAACGTGCAGTTTGAGACCTTTCTGGTGGGCGAGGGGGCCCAGCGTGCTTTCGAGACTGGACGTCAGATCAGAGATCCAGACCGTTTCAGGACGCAGGTCCATGCGTCCGGCCTCGATCTTGGACAGGTCCAGAATGTCATTGATCAGATTGAGCAGATCGTTCCCGGCAGAAAAAATGGTCTCGGCGCTGGCGACCTGATCTTCCGTCAGATTTCCCTCGGAATTTTCGGACAGCAGCTTGGCGAGGATCAGTGTCGAGTTGAGCGGCGTCCGCAGCTCATGCGACATATTGGCCAGGAAGTCGGATTTGTAACGACTGGCCCGAGCGAGGTCCCGGGCTTTCCGTTCAAGAGTTCCCTGAGTTTGAGCGAGATCGTCACGTTGTGCTTCCAGCAGCTGCGCCTGCTCTTCAAGCTGTGTGTTCGTCTGTTCGAGTTCAACTTGTTGCTGTTCGAGTCGGGCCTGAGATTCGAGGAGCGCCCGGCTTTGTTCTTCCAGTTCTTCGTTTGAAACGCGCAGCTCTTCTCCCTGAACCTGAAGTTCTTCCGCCTGGCGTTGGGTCTCTTCCAGCAGACGCTGCAGTTGTTGCCGGTATTGTGCCGTCTGAACGGCAATCCCGATGGTCGATGAGACATCATCCATCAATTCGACGGCCGCCGGAGGGGGGGAATGCTGAAAGGCGAGTTCCAGGACAGCCGTGGCGAGGTCGTTCACAACCAGTGGAGCAATCAGAACGCTGTCCGGTTTCCACTGTCCGGTGACCGATCCGATCAGCAGTTCATTCTGCGCCAGGCCATCCATCAGAACGACTTGACGATCTCGGGCGGCTTGCCCGGCAAGTCCTTCACCCATCTGGAATCGATCCGGCAGGGCGGACGGGACAGGAATACTGTAGCTGGCCGTACGATAAAAGCCCCCTTCTTCGGATTGATAGAACACCCCCGTTCTCGCGCCGAGATACTCGGATAGAAATTTGAGGATGTTTTCTCCGAGCTGATTGGGGGTCTGGGTTCCCAGCATGGCCAGGCTTAACCCGGAACGTCCCTGATCAAGCCATTGCTGCTTTCGGATCAGCAGGCGATTCTTGATGAAGGAGAACCCGATTCCCGCGACGATCAGAATCGTGGCGATTCCGATGGATCTGTTGATGATGGCGCGGGTCGGATCCCCTCCTTCCGGAGAAAATTGAAGTCCGACCAGGATCAAAATTGAGATTGCGAGACTGAGGACCATGGGGGTCCATGGCTGCCATAGCAGCAGTGACAGCATCATCGGGATCAGATACAGAACCCAGATGGCGATTCCGATTTCCAGAGACAGATCGGAAACGAACACCCCGGCGGTGATGAGACCGATCACTGTGTAGAGTGTGATACTCAGATCCCGCTCGCTGAACTGGAGCCCCCGGGAGTTCGTGTCGGAAGGCTGCGAGTGAGTGGAATGTGGTGAGTGGCGACCGGGCATAGTGATGTGAATCTCCACGCTGCGCTGACGGAATCAGGGAGGGGAATCGGGAGTGACCGACCGTCAAAATCTGTTCAGGGGAAACGCTCCTCCACCATGAGGATGGACGGCACAGGGCCGGCCACTGGTCCACAGGAGCCCCGCCAACTGGCCATGTCGACGATGAGGCGTTCGGTTCCGGTCAAAGGTCTGTTGGCCGCGACCTGGAACTCACCTCGCGTTCCAGAGACACGATGTGTCATCGGATCGAAATTGAATCGCTTACGCTCAAATGTTCCATTCAAACGACGTCCGTTTTCACTGTAGCGTGTGAGGAATTGAATCACTAGGAGTCTGTCTTGGAATTCTCCCTCTCCCCTGAGGGGGGAGGGTCGGGGTGAGCGGGCTCGACCGGTGAACAGTGTTTGGTTTGCACTGGCAACGTTCGTTTCGTTTGTTTGCCTGGGATGTGGGATGATTGGTGTGCTCTGTTGGATTCGGTGTGCTGTCTGATACCGCACTCCACCGGCAAGTTTTGCCGATGAAGCATCTCGGGAGTCAATACGATCTCTCAGAATTGTGTTGTGATGATGCGTAAAAGACTCGGTTCCGGGATGTTTTGATTCAGAAGGATGCAAAATCAATCGGTCATGGCGTCTGTTTGGCTGAAATCTCCGCCAGTCTGACTGGTGGTCGTGTCGATAGATGGAGGTGGCTGCCTGAACGGACCGCGGTTCTCATTCAGAGACACCATCAGGAGGCCAGAGTCGGGACAGGATCTACTCTCATGCCTCGCAAACGGATTGCTTCTCTGTTGCTGGTCTCGGTCTTTGCCGGATTGGCCACCATTTCGATGGCCGCACCGCCGGTCTTTCAGCGTTCCCTCTTCGGAACGGCAGAGCAGGTGAAATGGCACGATAATCTGCAGACGGCTTATCGGCAGGCCGTGGCGCAGAATAAGCCGATCCTGATTGTCTTCGGGGCAGAGTGGTGCGGGTTCTGCACCAAGCTGGAGAAGCAGACTCTCAAATCGCCTGAAGTGGCCCGGTACATCAGTGAGACGTTTGTCCCGGTGCATCTCGACCTGGATAAGGAGAAGCGGATCGGGGAGATTCTGGAAGTGACTTCTCTTCCGTGTACCATCGTGGTCAGTCCGACGGCCGATCTGCTGGGGCGAATCGACGGATTTCAGGGACCGGTGCCGTTTCAGGAGAAGCTGATTGCGGCCCGTCAACTGTATCAGTCCATTCAGCCGGCATCCGATTCTGTTCCAGTGTTGCGGTAGACCGGTCTCAGTTCATCTGACGACAGTCGATGACTGCAGGTTGCGTTCTGCGTCCGGCGGGTCCGACAAATCATTCCAGCGAACAGGCCGAGGGGGTTCCCTGCGGCCTGTTCTCGTTTCGCGGACCTGGCAGCCCGTTGAAGAACTCGAATTCCGTTGCGGCGGGTCTGTTTTGCCGAGTTCTGCGTCGTCAAACCTCGACAAATCTGAGGATTTGCCTGCGGTTTGAACTCCTTGAACTCAACAAAACATCCGCCGCCTCACCAGGAAGCCGTTCTTCAACAGACTGCTGGCGTGGGAAACGAAGAGGCTCCAGGGGTGTCAGGAGAGCGCGTCGCGTCTGTTTCCTGTCGTTCCTCTTGATGGTTCCGGGCGCGAGGATGTGGTCGCAGCACGCCTTGGGGGTGGTGCGACATTTTCACGCTGGTCTGGGGGAGAGAAATTCGAAGCACGAAATTCGAAATCCGAAACAGATTCGAAGAGTTCCAATTCAAAACCCTCTGACGGTCGGTCTGTTTGGGTGATGGATCTTTTGGATGTGTTTTGAATTTGGTGCTTCGAATTTCGGATTTTCATGGGATAAGGGCCACTTTGATTGTCTACGCGTCCTGGTGGGGGCCTGAATCTGGCAGGATCTCCGGCATCTGACACAGAGGATTCGGGTGACCAGAGGGGAATCGATTCGCCGGAAGTTGGGTTTGTCGTTGTAAACTGGATCATGCCAGGAGTGCCGGTTGGTTCGGTCGGGTAATTTCTAGGGGCGCGGCACCGGCAGCCCTCGCCGCTTCAGGGCATCGCCTGAGAAATGCCTCATCGGTTGATCGACACCACGTCGAATTTGAGATCAGCCGTGATTGTGTTGGAACCTGGATGTCTGACCAATCCGCGGGCGGGGAGGAAATGGGCCAAACGGATTGGCCTGTGTTCTGGGAAGGCAAAGGGATGCCAATGTCTGTCACGACGACGAAACTCTGGGCTGCGCTGGTCGTGGCCTCAATGACTTCTGTGGCGAGTGCGCAGAATTACGCCCAACCGCAGTCGCCGCATGTTCAGCTGGCACACAATCAGGTGTACAGCCCGGCTGCCACTCCCGGAAGCTATCAGCCCGGCGGACAGTATCCCCAGCTGAATGCTCCGCTGTATCCCGGACCGGTGCAGTACACCCCGCCGTACACTGGCGGAACGGTGATTACAAATCAGGCATTCGCTCCACACGAGATGCTTTACCCGCACACCTACCGTGCGATGTATCCTCCGTACTATCACAAAGTGAGCGGACACTGGTTCTGGACTCCGTTCGGCTTCCGTCAGCATGAAGACTGGAAGCTCCAGGGAACGGAAGTCACCGTGAAGTATCGTTCTCACTATCCGGTCTTCGGCGGCTTCCGTCCGCCAACGGTCCGGTAGTCGAGAACGGCAAGTCACCGCAGCGGCGGGTGTGTCAGCAGGAAACCGACTGTTTCCGGAAAGCATGACCTTCCGGAACGAGGTGGCCGACCAACGGGAACCGCATCAATGTCACTGGCGTCCGATCGAGGGTGATCTGTTCGGCAGGGGCCAGTTGGAATGTGATTGCATCGAATCATTTGGAACAGAACGCCTGGCGGTGTCCGCCGGCGCGATCTTTTCCCTGAGTCACGTTTAAACCTTTCATACGACAGCAGCGTTTCGAACGGTCTTGCACATCGCGGACCCGCTGGAACAGAGCGTTTCACGGATTCTCTATGAACCGGTGGTTCACGGGACCGCGAGATGGATCAGCCCCAGGGACAACACACATGAAGACCTTGTATCGCCGATGGAGACTCCAGTTTCTATTTGCCGGGATGCTGTTGCCCGTGGCATCCGCGTCGGCAGAGGATTCAGAAGGAGTGGTCCGACTGGGACGTGATTCGTCGACAGGCATCGTGCGCCTGAATGCTCAATCCGGAACAGTCATTCGGGCTCAGTCTCCGGAGCTCACGGACATCGTGAGTCCCTCGGAGCCGATTCTCCCGGTTTCCAACCTGGAGATGGCGAACTGCGAACAGGAAGTTCTGGCGGAAGAATCGCCTGCTGTGAACGGACAGAACACGCAACATGTCTGTCAGGATCCGAACTGTCCGAATCACCACTGTCAGAACGATGTCCCGTTGCGGTATCGGATGGCGGCCTGGGTGCATAACGATATTGCCTATAAGTCGGCCTGGTTCCGAGGGAAGTTCGGACATGGCGATCGTGCAGGGCACGGCGGTTACGGTCATGGCGGACGGGGCGGTCACGCCGGGAACGGCAACCACTCGCCGGAATATCCGCTGGCCGGGAAGTACCACATTGTGTATCCGGCCGACCCTTCCTATTTCGATGCCCGTGATGGTCAGATCTATGCCGCTCAAGGGTACGGCGGACCGGTCTCCGTGCCGCTGGCTCCTGTCGTGAATCACACGTTCAACTACAGCTGGGGAATTCCGTCCAGCCGGTTGACACCCGTCCTGCATCCCGCGACTCAGGCACCCATTGCCACGATGCCAGGAGCATATCCTTCCGCTCCGGTTTCGTGGTGAGTCGTGGAACCCGTTGGCGGATCGGGCCTGAGAACCGCATCACTGGAAGTTGATTCACTCTGGTGGAATCGGACCAGCTGGACCAGCTTGCAACAGGGTGTCCCGTCCATGCCACGAACAGTGTTCGCCTGTTCGGAAATCGTGTGGTGCGGGAACACCGGTCGAGCACACTGCCCGGGTGAAGCAGATTGCTCGAAGCCCCCTTTCGTTATTGCTGTTGAACGTACTCACAGGAAGACTGCCATGTTGCGAGGTTCTCTCTCTCTTTGCTCGTGCTTGTTTGCCGGCGGACTGGTAGTTTCCGGCGCGGCTCCGGTGTTCGCCCAGGGGTACGACGGCACCGGCATCGTACGGGTCAGTGACCAGAACATTCCTCCCAGCCCGACGGTGCAGCCGGTTCCGGAGAACGGGAGTTACAACGGCGGATACAGTGGGGAAACCTACTACGAAAACTGTCCTCCGGGCGCAGCCGGTCACGGTGGACATCAGCGGTATGTGCGGACCTTCTCACCACCGGTGAAACGTCCGATTTACCGGACTGGTGTCGCTTACCAGAAGATGTGGCCGAATCACTGGTCTGGAACGGGAGCGGCTCCGGTCTCGAACTACCAGTACCCGACGGTCTATATGCCGACGGATACGACACAGCTGGGATATTACTACCAGCACGTTCCCTACTGGCAGCCCCGCCAGGGAATGGTTCCTCCTCCGCCGGTTCCCAGCCAGTGGCACACGACGATCGCCCAGTCGATGTATGACGGACATGCTCCGGCAGGGAAAATTTTCGGAACCGCACCCACTGCAATGCCGGTCTCTCCAAATCCGACATCCACTCAGCAGGGATACGGGCCGACTCCGGTCGAGATTCCGTCGGAACCGGTCACTCCAGTCATTCAGCCGAGTGCCGGACTGGAAAAGTCGATCTCACAACCCAGTCTGATTCCAATCAACTGATCGTGATTCCATCCGATCCGTGTCAGATTCCAGAAGCAGGGAAGTCGGCCGATGTGCCGGCTTCCCTGCTTTCGTTGAGGTTGCCCGCTGTTGAGATTGCCTGCTGTGCCGTCTTGAAGTCAGATGGATTCGGGACATTTCGATGATGGCGCTGACCAGTCATGCGGCGTGATCGGTTTCCTCACCAACGCGATTTCTCCGGGGCGGAACGCCGAGTCGAGATGGAGATGGCAATCTCGTCAGGAATCTGCGACACTTGAAGATGTCACGTCTCGCTGCCGGGGCAGGGGAATCACCTGAACCAGTGGCAATGTGGCAACTCGGTCTGCCTGGACCGAGTCTGTTCTTTTTGAGTCTGTTCTGTTTGATTGTCATGATTCGTGATGGAGTCCCTTGATGGCTTCTGTTGGTGCCCAATTCCGCCACTTGCACTCTCTGCATCTTCGTTTAAAGGAGATTCAGGATCAGCTTGCAAAAGGTCCAAGACAGATCAAGTTGCGGCAGAATCGGATCACGGAAGCAGAACAGCAACTGGGATTGAAGGAAGCCGAGCTGAAGGAATCCCGGGTCACTGTTGACCGGAAAAATCTGGACCTCAGGGCGAAAGAAGCACATCTGGTCGAGCTGCAGGGGAAGCTGAATACGGCCTCTTCGAATCGAGAGTACGACATTATCCGCGGGCAGATTCAAGCGGATCAGGCTGCCAAAGCGGTTCTCGAAGACGAAATTCTGGAATGGCTCGATCGCCTGGAAGGGCTGCAGAAAGAGCTTGTTCTCTCAAAAAAGCAGATTGAAGATCAGCAGCAGGAATCACGACAGTTTGCTGCCGACTTTGAATCCAAAGCGGTGGAGCTGAAGCAGCGGGAAGCGGCTCTGAAGAACAGTATCCAGGAAGCGGAAACCGTCGTCCCTAAAGAGATTCAGCCGCAGTATCAGCGCGTCGTCGAAGCCTATGGCTCCGAGGCGCTGGCGAGCGCAGACAACGGGGTTTGCAATCAGTGTTTTGTCGCGCTGACTCCTCAGAACCGCGTTGCCCTCAATGGTGGAAAACTGTTGTTCTGTCACATCTGCGGTCGGCTGCTGTATCCGCCCGTTCAAGACTGAACCGTGTCTTGAAAAGAGCGCGTCTGGAAAAAGCGTGGCGGCGGGCGGCTTGAGGAGAGGAATGCCTCAAACCGCGCGCCGCCATCAAGTGCGCCGACGCAAACGGACCGGGGGAGAACATTTCACGAACTCGCCATCACAGCGATGAGTCTCGTGGAGCATCGAACCTGTCATGTCAGGTTTGATGCTCCACGACGACTTGACCTCGACTCAAATTGTGGATTGCGACATGACCGATCGCACGTCATCTGCTCCCTTTTTTGAGACACAGAGAAAATGCAGGGAATGACAATCTCTGTGCTCCTCTGTGTCTCTGTGTTTCAACGCCTTCTGCCTGTGAACTCGACTCACCGTTTGAGGTCAGGTCAAGGACGACGCCCGTTGCGCGAACATCAGGCGTTCAATCAAATTCAACGCAGGCAACGTCGTGTCGAGCCGGAAGTCTGTGTTTCCATTTCGCCGCATGGGCAGGATATGGACTCTGGGTTGTAAAAATGACCCACTTGGTCGCTGAACGACCAGGTGAAGTTTTGGGTGTGATGTTTTTGTCGATGTCACAAGTCCCCTGTGTGATGTTGTTTGTGGTGTTCTTTCGGAGGGGAGTTCCTGTTTTTGTGTCGAATCCCTGCGGATTGGTCCCCCAATTGCGATGTCTTCCTTCTGTCAAGAATCAGGAATGGAAACATTGAGATCTGGTCTGGCGGGGATCTGTATGACACACGGTCCTCGCACCGTTGCCTGATGGGAACTGCCAGATGGGATGGTCGACAACCGAAGTGTTCTGCAGGCATGAGTGACATGGATGCCGGGCACTTCAAATGAGGAGGAGAATTGAGATGAAGAAGTTGATGCTGATGTTGTGTGCTGTTGCGAGCCTGACTCTCTTTTTCAGCTTCTCAAACACGAGCGACGCTGCAAACCCTCGGGCGAATTTCAATCGCGGTTATCGCGCTGGAGTTCGGGCTGTGAATCGAGGAAGTTTCCGAGTGGGACCGGCCCGGGTCCGGTATGTGGCCCCGCGCGGCTACTACAATCAGGGTTATTATAACCGCGGGTATTACAACCGTGGTTATTATGGTCGCGGTTATTACGGCGGGGGATTCGGCGGCTACGGTGGACGGTCTGGTCTGTACATCCGCTTCTGAGTTCTGGATGCCTGTCAGTAGCAACACGATTTCTGAAACGTGTCTCAAAACGAACGGTGGGGGAGCAATCCCTCACTGTTCGTTTTGGTTTATTTGCGGACCTTGCTTTTTGCGGACTTTGCTTTGACTGGATGGGACGCCGTTCGATCTGAGGAATTCGCCCCAGGATCCCCTGACGCAGAAATGCGGGGGCAATGCAGGTCGCACCCGAGGGTCATCACCATTCACGTCGGATCCCCTGACGCAGAAATGCGGGGGCAATGCAGGCGTCCTGCTGATCCTTGAGATTCCCGGGAGGCCGGCTTGCAATGTCGGCGACTCAACGGGAGGATTCGCTTCAGGTGTTTCTGCTCCGGGATCAGCAGTTAAGGGAAGCGAATGAATGATGTTGCTCAATTCTGGGCGATTCTGCTGGCGCTGACCGAGCGAACGCTTGCGCTGGCGACTTCAACGCATGCTGTGCTCTATAAGCGGGAAACGCAATCTGTCGTCGGCTGGGTCGGCCTGATCTGGTTGTCTCCGTTTGTGGGCTCCATTTTTTATATCTGCTTTGGTGTGAATCGCATTCAGCGGAAAGCCCAGCGGTTACAGCGCAGCATGGACCGGCTGTTTCGTCAGGAACTGGAACGTGGACGTTTCGTGGAAAGCCTGACGGAACAGCACCGGCTTCCCTATGAGGGGCGTTTGAATTCTGTTGTCGGTCGTGTCACCGGGAAACCCTTGATCGGCGGGAATTCCGTGACGGTGTTGAATGGGGGACGGGAAGCGTATACCGCGATGCTCGAGGCAATTCATCAGGCCCGGCGGTCCGTCACGCTCTGCAGTTATATTTTTGATAATGATCGGGCAGGGAAGGAATTTGTTCAGGCGCTGGGGGATGCCCGTCGTCGTGGCGTGCAGGTGCGCGTGCTGGTGGACTGCGTAGGCTCCCGATATTCCAAACCGTCCATCGTGCATCCGTTGACCCGGGAACAGATCCCGGTGGCGTTGTTTCTGCCGACGTTTCGTCCCTGGCTGGCGAGCTATGCGAATCTTCGCCTGCATCGAAAGATGCTCGTGGTTGATGGTGAGATCGGATTCACCGGGGGGATGAATATCCGGGAAGGGTGCCGCGAAGACTGGGTCACGGATCATCCTGTTCAGGATATCCATTTCCGCATCGTCGGGCCGGCGGTCAGTCACATCCAGGAGATGTTTGTGACAGACTGGGCGTTTGCTGCGGATGAGAAACTTCAGGGATCGACGTGGTTTCATTCTCCACAGCATTACGGTGACGTGCGGGTGCGGGGGATTCCCGATGGACCCGATTCAGACTTTGACAAGATTCGACTGGTCCTGCTCGCGGCGATTGCCGTGGCGTCACGGCGAATTGATATCGTCACGCCTTACTTTCTGCCGGATGCCGCTATTCTTGATGCTCTGAGCGTGGCGTCGCTGAAAGGAGTCCACGTGCGGATTGTGCTTCCGGAGGAAAACAACATCCGTTTTGTGGCCTGGGCGCAGAGCGATCCCTTGTCGCGGATTTTACCGAAAGGGTGCCATGTCTTCCGTTCCCCACCGCCGTTTGATCACAGCAAAATTTTTCTGATCGATGATGACTGGGCGCTCATTGGATCGAGCAACTGGGATCCGCGCAGTCTGCGGCTGAATTTCGAATTCAATATGGAATGTTACGACCGGGAACTGGTCTCACAGCTTTCCGAAGTGGTGGAAAGCAAGGTTCGATCCAGCAAGCGCATGACGCTGTCAGACTTGCGTGGACGCACGCTGCCGGTTCGTCTGCGCGACGGGATTGCACGCATGGCCATCCCCTATCTGTGACGTTCCATTCCATGGGAACCGGGGCGGGAACCGGCCGTTACTTCGCAGGTTTTCCTGACAATTTGTATTCCGCCCAGAGTGCGGCCCCGAGAACTCCGGCATCATCTCTCAATGACGCTGGAACCACTTTGAAACTGTCCCGGTAGGCCGGCATCACCCGTTTCACGGCCGCCTTGGTGACGGTGGGAACAAAGAGTTCCGGCATCGCTTCGACGAGTCCGCCTCCCAGGACGACCACTTCGGGATTGATGAGATTGACGACGCTGCCGATCGCAATTCCCAGATATCGGGCCGCTTCCTTGATGACATCTTCGACGGCATGATCGCCAGCAGCGATCGCGGCTTTCAGGCTGCCGCTGCGGATGTTGGCGATGTCGGTTCCGGCCTCTTTGAGGAGATGCGGAGCGTCACCACGATACGCCGCCCGGGCGCATTGCGCGGCAATCGCCAGACGACTGGAGACGGACTCCAGGCACCCTCGTTGTCCGCAGCCACAGCGTGGCCCGTTGGACATGACCTGCATGTGACCGATCTCAAAGCAGGAGGTCTTGGCTCCCCGAAGGATTTCTCCCTGATAAATGCATCCGCCGCCGATCCCGGTTCCGGCGAAGACGCCGATCATTGTGCGTGATCCCTTCCCGGCTCCGAGACGATGTTCGGCATAAGTTCCGGCATCAACGTCATTGAGCACCGTGACCGGGCACCCCAGTGCTTCACCGAGCCGTTCCTTCAGCGGCACCGCCTGCCAGCCCACATTGGGCAGGTCGAGCAGCAGGCCGTTGTCCATGTCGATCGGCCCGGGACAGCCGATGCCGATTCCGCGGAGTTGTTCCGGCTTCAATTCGGCTTTGGTGAGCGCCTCTTTGATCGTCTCGATGATGCGATCGATTCCGCCTTTGACCGGGGTGCCGGGGTGAATGCGTTTCCGTTCCTTGGCGATGACATTCCATTTGGCGTCGTAGACCTGAGCCAGCATCTTTGTGCCTCCCAGGTCGAAGCCCATCCAGTATCCGGTGGTTTCAGGAGATGACATCGGGAGTCCTTTTCTGGGAAGCGGCGGCGGCAACAGACTGGTCATCAGGCCGTGGCAGGTTTCGCTGATTTTGAAACCATCGGGCCATATTTTGAAGTGCCCTCGCCAGTTTTTCAGTCGGTAATCCGGATTCCGCTGGTGCAAGATGGATGAAAACGAATTCGCAGGGATTCTTGTCCCGGTGCAGCCGTCTGGCGGCATAATAGATCAGGTGATTGCACAGGTAAGTCCCGGCGTCTTCACTGAGTTCCGTATCGATCCCGGTCGATGTCAGGAAGTGCGCAAATTCTTTCAGATTCGGCGACAACCGTTGGCAGGCAGGACCATCCGCTGCAATCTGCTGATCCAGTCGAATGACTCCGGCGTTATCCGGCAGTTCGCAGTGATCCCGGTTCTGGCCCCGTGTTTCAATTCGCAGGGGAGTCGATTGTCGTCCGACACCAAAGGCAATCCAGACATCCGGTTGCCAGCGCGTTAGCAGTTGGTCCACTTCGGTTTCAACGGCCGCGTAATCGACCGGGAGCAGTGCCGGAATCACGTTCACATCCGGCAGGGAGACGGGAGACTGTTGCAGAGATTCAATCAGGAGCGCCGAAGGGTTGACCGGGCGGCCCGCGAAGGGAGGAAATCCACTGACGATCAGTCGCATGCTGGGTGTCCTCTTGCAACTTCCGGGAGAAACGACGACGCTGAATCCGTTCTGGTCCGTTCATCACGTTTTAGGCACTGGGCAGGTTCTTCACAATGTCGACCTCGACTTCTCACGTTGGTTCCCGCTGGATTGCACTGGGAGCGATTCTGGCAGGACTGTCGGTCGTGACCGGAGCGTTTGCGGCTCATGGACTCGAAGACACACTGATCAAACTGTACGACGGCAAAACCCATCAGGTGCTCGGTGCGACGATCCCGAGTGCTCAGAAATATCTCGGTGACTTTAAGACCGCTGCCGAATACCAGATGACTCATGCATTGGGGATCATCCTGGTCGGCGTCCTGATGGGATGTCGACGCAGTCGGGCACTGCAAGTTGCCGCCATCAGCTTCCTGATTGGAATTCTCCTGTTCTCAGGGAGTCTTTACACACTCGTTCTCACAGGACAGCGCTGGCTGGGAGCCATCACTCCGTTCGGAGGGATGGGATTCATCATCGGCTGGATCGCACTGGCAATCGCTGCCTGCAGGAGTGGGAAGGCGTCTGCCTGAGAAGCGATCAGGGAAATTTTCCGTCAGTCGATCAAAGTTTCGAAATTCCTGCAGCGCCTCCCCCTCTCGAAACGTCAATGCAGGGGGCAAAAGGCAGACATTCTGCCTTCTCGGATCCCATTCTGTTGAGAGAGGAGTTTCGCCGTGCGCGTCTTGTTCCTGCTGTTGTGTGTTGTCAGTCCGGTGCTGGCGGCTGACCCTTCGAAGAACCCGAGGATTGATGCGGAAGGCTTTCAGGCGATCGTGAAAGAAGCCCTGAAGGAACGAGTCCATCGACGACTCTCCGAGGAAGAATTCCTGCGAGCGATGGCGGATCAGAAAACCGTGCTGCTGGATGCCCGCAGTACTCAGTTCTACGAAATGCGGCGACTGAAAGGGGCGGTCAATCTCCCGTTGACAGAGTTTACGGAAGAGACTCTCGCGAAGGTGATTCCCTCGAAGGAGACCCGTGTTCTGATTTACTGCAATAACAATTTCCGGGGCAGCGTCGTGTCGTTTCCCACAAAAGCGATCACGGCCTCGTTGAACCTTTCGACTTATCCGGCATTGTGGGCATACGGTTACCAGAACGTGTATGAACTCGGCCCCAATGTTCATGTCGATGAAACGGCACTTCCGTTTGAAGGGACGGAAGTGACAGGCAAAGCGAGAGCCGGGAACGGGTCTGCAAGGTAACTCTTCGCTGAAACCTGGCGGCCGAGAATTCGTTCGAGGAGCTTCCTGAAAAACAAAAAACGGTGACTCGCTGTTGTGAGTCACCGTTTTGCGTTGAGATCTTTTCGGCCGAAAAGGATCTGCTGTCAGTCGTCTTCGCGGAGTTTGGCGAGGATGCTGTAATCTTCCAGCGTCGTCGTGTCCCCGATGTTTTCCTTTCCGGCAGCGATATCCCGCAGCAGTCGCCGCATGATTTTTCCGGATCGGGTTTTGGGCAGAGCAGGGGTGAAGCGGATCTGGTCCGGAGTGGCCAGGGCGCCGATCTGCTTCCGGACATGGTTGATCAGCTCTTTCTTCTGCTCTTCTGTCGGGGTGCCGGCTTTCGGTGTGACGAAGCAACAGATCCCTTCTCCTTTCAGCTCATGCGGGAAGCCCACGACCGCTGCTTCCGCGACGAGTGTATGGGAGACGAGAGCCGACTCGATTTCCATCGTGCTGAGCCGGTGCCCGGAGACGTTCAGCACGTCGTCGACCCGGCCCATGATCCAGTAGCAGCCGTCTTCATCCCGGCGCGCTCCATCTCCGGCGAAGTATTTGCCGGGAATCTTGCCGAAGTAAGTCTCGACGAAGCGCTGGTGGTCTCCGTACAGAGAACGCAGCATGTGCGGCCAGGGCTGCGTCATGACAAGCAGGCCCCCCTCGTTATTGCCGAGTGGATTGCCCTGTTCGTCAACGATGGCAGGCACCACGCCGGGCAGGGGACGGGTACAGGAACCTGGCTTTGTGGATTGCACGCCGGGGAGCGGACTGATCATGATTCCGCCGGTTTCGGTCTGCCACCAGGTGTCCACGATCGGGCAGCGTTCCCCGCCGATGACGCGGTGATACCACATCCAGGCTTCCGGATTGATCGGTTCCCCGACACTTCCGAGCAGACGCAGTGAAGAGAGATCATACTTTTGCGGCCACTGATCTCCCCACTTGATGAAGGCGCGAATCGCCGTGGGTGCGGTGTAGAAAATGTTGACCTGATACTTCTCGATGGTTTCCCAGAACCGTCCTTCGTCCGGCCAGTTGGGAGCTCCCTCGAACATGATCGAGGTGGCACCGTTTGCGAGCGGACCATAAACGATATAGCTGTGCCCCGTGACCCAGCCGATGTCGGCGGTACACCAGTAGGTGTCTTCATCCTTCACGTCGAAGACCCACTTCGTGGTCATCTTCGCCCCGAGCATGTACCCGGCCGTCGTATGGAGGACTCCTTTGGGCTTTCCGGTGGAACCGGACGTGTAGAGGATGAACAGGGGATGTTCGGAGTCGAGCTGTTCGGCCTCACAGTCCGCATCCACCTGATCCATCAGGTCGTGCCACCAGTAATCCCGATCGGGCACCATGTCGACAGCGGTTCCGGTCCGGCGGACAACGACCACTTTTTCAACGGTTTGGGATGTGGTCAGTGAGGTGTCGACGTTGGCCTTCAGCGGGACTTCTTTGCCGCGCCGCCAGCCGCCGTCTGCGGTGACGACCACTTTCGCCTGAGCGTCATTGTTGCGATCGGAGATGGCGTCGGAACTGAATCCCCCGAAGATGATCGAGTGCGTCGCTCCGATGCGGGCGCAGGCGAGCATGGCGATCGCGAGTTCCGGGATCATCGGCATGTACAGGGTCACTCGATCGCCGGTTTCGACTCCCAGTTTCTTCAGGACGTTGGCGAACTTGCAGACTTCGCGATGCAGCTGCTGGTAGGTCAGTGTTCTCCGGTCCCCCGGTTCCCCTTCCCAGATCAGTGCGGCTTTGTTCTTGCGCCAGGTCTTGAGATGCTGATCCAGGCACTGCACGCTCGCGTTGATTTTCCCGCCGAGGAACCATTTGGTTTCCGGCATCGCCCCTTCCATGACGGTCTGAAACGGTTTGAACCATTCCAGCTCGGTGCGGGCGAGATCTCCCCAGAATCCGGCCGGATCCTGTGCGGCCCGTTGGTAGAGTTCCTGATATTGCTCTTCGGACGAGATGTGTGCCTGCCGGGCAAACTCGGGAGAAGGGGGGAACTGTCGCGTCTCTTGCAGAACGGTTTTGATAGCGGACATGCTCAGTCTTCGGCAATACAGGGAACGAAGGGTGATTTCACATGGTATCAGCCCGGGATGGCGATTGGTTGGGACTCCAGAGAGCGCCACGGCGAGGCTGACGTGACAACTTGTAACCAGCTGTTGATGGATCTTCGCCTGATGCTAAGGCGATTGTCGTGCGGATTCAATCGAACCGCCAAATCAAACGGAAAAGTCCGGGGGAGATGGCATTTCTTGGCGAACATTCTGCATCTGTTTTCGGTATGATTGACGGCAGATCAGTGAATGCGGGTACAGATTTCTGTAACGATCGGACGGAATGCGATGATTCGGAGAGCAGGGCAAATTGTTTCGCTGCCGCTGCCGCTGGCGGTGGGGCTGGCGTCGCTGTCACTGCTGTATTCGGGATGCGCCCGACAGAACGAACCGGCTCCCGCGCAGGGGGGCACGACATCAGCCGCGGCACCGGTCACTGCAGCGCCGGTGACGGCGGATTCGAAGTCACCTGCCGGGGCGGGGTCTCAGACTTCTGCCGGGGAGCCGATGGAAATGGAGATTCCGTCAATCTCTCTGACGCCGGTCATTGCCGCTCAAAAGACAGAGGATGAGAAAGGGGATCCTCTGACGACCGATCAGGCCGAATTGCGGAGAATTCTGTTCTCCTCGATGAAGCCACTGCAGATCATGCTGGGGAGCTGGCACGGCACGACCCAGAAGGAAGTGGGAGACTTCAAAGGACTCGACAAATCGAACTGGGTCTGGGATCTCAAGTCGAACCGGAAGCAGCCGGCGATGGTCATGACGTCTGACGCGAACCCCTACTTTCGCACCGGTCGACTCACCTACTTCCCCGATCGGGAACTGTTCCAGTTTCAGGTGACCGACACCGACGGAACCGAACGGGTGCTGGAAGGAACATTCGTGCAGAAACCGGAAACCTTTCAGGGAGACGACCGGCAGTCTCATATCAAATACAAAGTAGAACTCACGCAGACGGATGCCGCCGCACAGAAAGATGCCTGGCAGCTGGTGTTCAATCAGCAGGATAACCATCGGTTTCTGATCGAAGTCGCCAAGAAACGGGGGAGCCGGTTTCTGCGGGTCGACACGATCGCCACGCAGCGGGAAGGGACCTCGTTCGCCAAGAGTGACGAAGGATACGGTCAGCGTGAGTGCATTATCTCGGGGGGACTGGGGACGATGCCGGTGACGTTCAAGGGAACGACCTACTGGGTCTGTTGTTCCGGCTGCAAATCCGCGTTCGAAGAGGAGCCGGAAAAATGGATCGCGGAAGCACTGGCGAAGAAGGCCAAAGGGATGACGGCTCAATAAATCCCGTTTCTGTCGGAGAACGCCCTGCTGAAGCGGCTCTGGACGAAGCGAAGCCTGTCCCACTGGTCAGAGCAGGTCTGTTGCGGGTGTCGGGCGTTCTCTTGTTCCTGACCAGTTTGGCAGCACCGGCCATCCAAGCTGGAGATGAAATCGATTCTGGATTCTTCTGCTTCTTGCTCGGTGCTGTTTTTTTCCCCGGCCTGTTCCGTACAAACCTCAGTCTCGTCGAAGCCATGGGGGCGGTCGGCACGATTGCGAATCTGCTGGCATTCACCACATGGCTTCTGAGTCTGTGCTGCCACCGCGTGACATGGGTTTTGTTCTGGATGCTGTCGATCTGCGTGCTGTTTCTGCTGCTGGCCCCGGCGCTGCTGCCGCGTCACAATGGAGTGAGTCATCCGCAGGTGTTTCTCGGGTACTACCTGTGGCCAACAGGATTGTTTCTCATTGGGCTCGGCGCCGTTCGGAGGTCACGAAAAAGGGGGTAGAGGATTTGCCGATTGTCCGGTTTGTTTAAAAGTGATGTCGAGAATTGCAGCGGATTTCCCGTGGAAATCAAACTTGGCATTCGAGGTGTCCTGTTTTGGGTCTACTGTTGAACGGGATTGAGCATCGCCGGAAGACCGATTCAGTGACCTGTCGAAGACAGGAGTGGGACTCAACGGGGAGTACGACCTCCTGTGTCTGCACGGCGACCAGCAGTCGATGCTGGGGGCGCGCCCATTCTGAAGAGGCATGTGGTGATGAGGGCCATCTCGTCAGTCGTGATGTCCGATTCGCAAAAGGCGATCACACATGCCGCCGGGGGGCTCTCTCAGTTCGGAGTCGTGGCAGGACTGACGTTTTTTTCGTCTTTGTTCGGAATCCTGGCCCGCCCTGTCGGAATTCTCGCGGCATTCTGGCCCGCCAACCCGCTCCTGCTGGGCTTCATGGTACGCCATCGCAAATACTCGACTCCTCTGGGATGGAGCGGGGCGTTTGTCGGCTACGTCGTATCGGACTTAATCACCGAAGGGGACTGGTTTGTGACAGGCTGGCTGACGCTGGCCAACATGGTCGGCGCCGGAACTGGTGTGTTCCTGTTCTCCCGACTCTCGGAGGAGGATCGTCGACTGGGGCGGCCGATCGCGGTGCTGTATCTGTTTGTTGTCTCGTTGATCGCCGCAGTTGCTGCATCTTTAATCGGAGGCGGAGCCGTTTCCTTTCTGTTTGGCAAGGACTGGATGAGCGGATTCGCGTTCTGGTTCACGACAGAGCTGGTCAATGACTTGCTGCTGGTCCCGGTCGTTCTGGCCTGTCCGCCGATCTGGGACAGCCTGCAGAAATTGATCCTGACCGCACGGTTCTCCCGCAAGACGTTCTTCGCGGGAATTCCCTGTCTGTCACTTCTCGGAGCACTTCTGATTACGCAGATTGTGGGGGGGCCGGGAGCGATTGCGTTTGTCGTCCCCGCATTGCTGTGGTGCGCTTTGAGCTATTCCAAGTTCAGTACATCAATCCTGACACTGCTGACATGCACCTGGATGATGGTGGCTTCGTCTGCGGGATTGATTGAGTTTCTTCCGGTCTCCGCGGATGAACTGCGGGAAACGATGTCGATTCGACTGGGCATCGCCTTTCTGGCTCTGGGACCGTTGACGGCCGCAAGCATTAACGAGACACGAAACGAACTGGTCGCGAGGCTGAACCATGCCGTGAATCATGATTTTCTGACGGATACCCTGGCCCGGCGCGCACTGCTGAATGCCGGTGCCAAGCTGGTCGAAATTCCTGGGCGTCAGACGCTGATTCCATCGGTGTTAATGATGGATATCGATCACTTCAAACACGTGAACGATGAGTTCGGGCATGCCGGTGGGGATGAAGTGCTCATCAGGTTTGCACGAATCGTGTCCGCTGTCCTGAGGAAAGGGGATCTGTTCGGTCGCATGGGGGGAGAAGAGTTTGCAGTGATTCTCCCGAAAGCAACCCGAGAGAATGCCGTGAATATTGCCGAACGGATTCGTGGTCAGGTGGAGTCTTCATCCGTCTTTCTCAGCGATGGGCGTTCTCTGCAGGTGACAGTGAGTATTGGTGTCGCCACCTGGGAAAGTGACGCTCCTCCTGTGTTGACAAAGCTGTTGGATCTGGCGGACGAGTCACTGTATCGGGCCAAGACCGGTGGAAGAAACCGGGTCGATAGCAGTGTGCGGTGTCTGCAGGGGTGACTCAGGTGCCCGGACCGTACTTCAGGTTTCGAGCATGAAGATCTGACGTACTTCGGCGGTGAGCGGATTTTTCGGACAGTCTCTTGACGGGACGACCTTTCACGGCATCCTGATGACGTGTCAGATCCTCTTCGTTCCTGGCCTGGCAAGCCGGATTCCGTCTGGAAAGTTCAAGCGTTTTATGTCTCTCACGGTCATTGGTGTCGTTGTTCTGCTGTTGACGATTTCGAACATCTTTATGACGTTCGCCTGGTATGGCCATTTGAAGGACCTCGCGGCGAAGCCCTGGTACATCGCGGTGCTGGTGAGCTGGGGGATTGCCTTCTTCGAGTATCTCGTTCAGGTTCCCGCCAATCGATATGGAAACGCCCATCATTTGCAACTGGGGCAGCTCAAAATTCTGCAGGAAGTGGTGACTCTGGCGGTTTTTGTTCCGTTCTCAATTTATTACATGAACCGCCCGATCAATCTGAATTTTCTCTGGGCCGGGTTGTGCATGTGCGGAGCCGTCTACTTCATCTTCCGATCGTAATCAGTGATGGACGGAATGTCGGTTCTGTCGCTCGCGATCGATCAGACGTGAAGTCGTGCAACGGGGATCGCGGTTCAAACGGAAAGGTGTGAATTCGCAAAACCGATTGAAACTTTCCTGCTTTCCGTGAACCGCTTCGGATTTCATCCGTTGACACTTTTAATGTCAGTGGGAGTGAATGACGGGGAGCATGTAAGTTCTCCAACGTGACGGGCGGTATTTCTTGAACGCCAGAACTGCGTGATGCGAGCGGACCGGTCCCGGTCCTCCAACTCGTGCGAGTTGATTCGCTGGCGGTGAGGCTGTGGACGCAGGAGTCCGCAGCCGCAGCATTCGTGATGAACTGCGCTCCCGTTGCGCGCTGAAATGAATTGGATCCCTCTGGAGGAAAGAGTTCTCCAATGTTGATTCCCTACAATACCGATGCCCCGCTGTATCACCGCCCGATCGGGACGGTGACGCTGATTGCGGCCAACTTCGGATTCTTCGTCGAAACCTCACTGGGAACGGGGGCTGATGGCTGGTTGCTGCAGTTCGGTGACGGATTGCATCCGCTGCAGTGGGTCTCCTCCGCATTCTTTCATTTTCATCCCGGTCATCTGATCGGGAACATGATCTTTCTCTGGATCTTCGGTCTGCTGATTGAAGGAAAACTGGGGACGCTTCGATTTCTTTCGTTGTATTTCGGACTGTGCCTGCTGACGGGAGCCGTGACGCAGACCGCGATGCTGTTCTCTGCGGAGGGTGGGGGAGCGGGCGGGGCCTCTTCCGTGCTGTTCGCGATGATGGCCATCTGTCTGATCTGGGCACCGGAGAACAACTTTCAGGCGATCTGGGGATGTTGGTATGGCTGGTGTCGTCGGGGAGGAGAGATTGAACTGTCCGTCAAGTTTCTGGCGTTCGTCTATCTTGCCTCAAACCTGTTTGATGCCTGGTGGACCGGTTTTGCCATGAGTTCCGAAATGTTACATCTCACTGGTGCCGTGATCGGGGTTCCGATTGGAATCCTGTATCTGAAACGGAACTGGGTGGACTGTGAAGGCTGGGATCTTCTGTCCCTCTGGAAGCGGGATCTGCTGCATCCGGGGGTGGGGTCCTTCTGGGGCTGGGAAGGGAAGCCATTCGAGCAGGCAGAGCAGGTGGCCGTCGCTGACAGAGCCGGCATTCGTTCCCGGCAGTGGGAGCGACTCAGGCAGCGGATGGAGCAGGCACAGTGGGGACTCGCCGTCGACCTGTATATTGACTTGCGTCGGACGGAATCAGGTCCGGCCCCGGTGTCCCGGCAGCAGCTGACACAGTTGGTGAATGAAGCCCGGACAGCGGAACGCTGGGCCGAAGCGGCCTGGCTGCTCGAGCATGAGTATCTGCTGGAGGAGCGGACGCGGGACGTTCCTGCGACATTGATGCTGGCTGGAATCCTGGTTCAGGGACTGGACCGGCCCCGGGCGGCGCTGCAGGCTCTCCATCGGATCGAGGATCTGGAGCTCAAAATTCCAGAACGCCGACAGATGGAGCGGATTCAGATTGCCGCCCGTCGATTGATTGCGGGGGGACTGCTGGAAGTTCCCCGGACTCGGGCAGATGGTCCGGTGACTCCCTCTTCGGAATCTGTCACAAGTCCGATGGATGTCAGATCAGAAGGTGAACGAAGAGCATCAGTCCCAGAATCGAAATGACCGTGCAGATCAGCGTCGGGGCGAGTGTGGGAGTGGATGCGGGAATTTCTTCTTTCGACAGTCCTTTGCAGAAAACCCGGTAACGGTTGGTGCCGAGCAGGATCGACGCGGCTCCCAGGAAAACGAGCCCGGCGCCAACGTAAAGGGAAAATCCACTCGATTGCTGTGCGGAATCCAGGTTCGGAATCATTTTCAGAAACAGGCCGAATCGTGCCACGACGAACCCGAAGGCCATGATCCCGATGCCGAGTCGCAGCCAGCTGAGCAGTGTCCGTTCGGCCGAAAAATAGACGCGTGGATCGGCGGGGGGAAGTGGAGGGCTCGGCATGGTGACGGCGTTTCTGGCGGGGGAACGGGACAGGGAGGGAGAACAGGCTCCAGTGTGGAGTTCATTTCTACGATTTCAATCCCGGCCCCCGGAAATCTGCTCTCCCTGAAACCCTGGCTGCCGGATAAGAGTATGAGTGGAAGTGACTCCGCCGATACTCCCGGGACTGATGGAATGATGCACGGAATGCGACGCCGAATTCTCTTCTTGGTGCTGGCTCTGCTGGTGTGTGGAACGACCAGCGTCTGGGGGGATCCCGGAACGGCTTCAACCAGAACTCCGATCCATTTCACGCTTCCAGATCATCGGGGACACGATGTGTCGTTGTCCGATTTCAAGGATTCCCGCCTCGTGGTCGTCGCGTTTCTTGGAACGGAATGCCCGCTGGCCAAGCTCTATGCCGTCCGCCTGGAGCAACTCGCCAGGGCCTATTCATCTGATCAGGTAGCGGTGATTGCGATCGACTCGAACCTGCAGGATCGACTGACTGAGATGGGAGCCTTTGCGAAGCGGCATGGTTTGAGTTACCCGTTTCTGAAAGATAAAGGATCACAGGTTGCCGACCTGTTGGGGGCCGAACGGACTCCCCAGGTCTTTCTGCTCGATGAACTGCGTACCGTCCGCTATCAGGGACGCATTGACGATCAGTATGTCGTTGGGATTCAGCGAACACAGCCGGAGCGGGAAGATCTCAAGGAAGCGATTCAGGAACTTCTCGACGGCCGACCGGTTCAGGTGGCGAAAACGACTCCCCTGGGCTGCCTGATCGGCCGGCCAAAAACTCCGAATGCGTCCAGTCCGGTCACCTATTCCCGCGAGATTTCACGAATTTTCCAGAAGCATTGTGTGGAATGTCACCGTCCGGGAGAGATCGGCCCCTTTCCCATGCAGACCTATGATGACGTGGCCGGCTGGGGGGAAATGATTGCGGAAGTGGTCTCGGAGAAACGGATGCCTCCCTGGCATGCGGATCCCCATGTCGGCACGTTTGCCAATGACACCAGTCTCTCAGCGGAAGACCGTGAACAGATCGCGGTCTGGGTGAAAAACGGTTGCCCGGAGGGGAACCCTGCCGATCTGCCGGAACCCGTCCACTATGTCGACGGCTGGCAGTTTGACAAGGAGCCGGATCTGGTCATTGCGATGGCGGATCAACCGTTCAAAGTCCCGGCGGAAGCGACGGACGGAATCAAGTATCAGCAGTTCTGGGTTCCCACCCATCTGACGGAAGACAAGTGGATCACCGGCATGGAAATTCGTCCAGGCAACCGGGAGGTGGTTCACCATGTGATTGTTTACTCGCATCCTGCCGGGCGGAAGTCGAAATCTCATGAGTTCGTCACCGCGTATGTCCCAGGTCTGCGGGGGAGTCCGCTGCCTCCCGGATCGGCGAAGAAACTCAAGGCCGGTTCCTGGCTGCGGTTCGAGGTTCACTACACTCCCAACGGCACGGCTCAGGACGATCTGACTCGCGTCGGGTTCCTCTTTGCGGATCCGAACGACGTGACACTGGAAGTGAAGACGACGGTTGCCGGAAGCCAGGATTTCGAAATCAAACCGTTTCTCGACAATCAGACCTTTGTGGCCCGGTCCGCGAAGTCTCCGGCAACGGTGCAGCTGATTTCCATGTCTCCCCATATGCACCTGCGGGGAAAAGGGTTCGAGTATGTTGCCGAGTACCCGGACGGCACGGAAGAAGTGCTGTTGAAAGTGCCGCATTATGACTTCAACTGGCAGACCCGGTATTCTCTGGCAGAGCCGAAAACCATCCCCAAAGGGACCGTGATCCGCTGTACCGCGACGTTTGATAACTCCGCGAAGAATCTTGCGAATCCAGATCCATCCGCGACCGTTGTCTGGGGAGATCAATCCTGGGAAGAAATGCTGCTGGGATACATGGACATCATGTTTCCGGCGGCGCTGTCCGGAGGCAAAGGACAACTCAAGGGAGCCGGGATTCCCGCAGGTGTGGACGGTCCCACCATCCGACGTCTGGCAGATACCGACAAGGATGGCCGTCTCTCAAAGGACGAAGCCAGACAGCTTCCGTTGCTGGAATCGAACTTCGATGATGTCGACCAGAATCGGGATGGCTTCATCTCGGATCAGGAACTCCAGGAAGCCCTGGACTACTATCGAAAACGGCTTTGAACTGGAACTGGCAGGGTGGTCCATCTGCTCCATTCCGGTCTCTGCGCCCTGATGCTTCAACCAGAATTCCCTGGCCTGCGCGAGCGACCGGGGAGTCTCTGGGAAATCCCGTGCCAGTTCTTCTGTGACGGCTTTCACCAGTGACGTGCCGGCACTCTCTTCTGAATCGCTGGTCTGCTTTGTCTGCGAAGTTTTTGAAATCCAACCTTGACGGCAGCGTTGGCTCTGAATAAAACACGACAAGGTGTGTGGTGTTTGTTTTTGTGGTCGACCTCAGATCGAAACATTTGACATCACCACTACTTATGTGTTTTGTGTCCTGCTCTGTCGGTTTCGTTCCGCATCTCGGAATGGGACTGGCCCGGGGGAGTGGGGTGGCAAGTGTGGTTTGGAGTCACTTGCGAAGCAATGGCCTCCGTGTCCTGTGGTGAGCAGAGTGAATTCTGTTCGAGCCTCGCGAGGACAGGGCGTTTGATCGAGCAAGCGACTCGGTTTCTGGAAAGAACCATTGATGTCCCCGGATCAATTGCGAAGTCGTGTGACAGGCAGGTTCAGTGGTGAAGAGCGAGTCGGCCCAGCTGATTCTCGATCTCGGTTCAGGCGTCGCTGGCACCGTGCATTCACCCTGATTGAATTGCTGGTCGTGATCGCCGTGATCGGCGTGCTGGTTGCCTTGTTGCTTCCAGCGGTTCAGCAAGCCCGCGAAGCGGCCCGGCGCGCTCAGTGCCGGAACAATCTCAAACAGTTTGGGCTGGCGTTTCATAACTACTCTGAGTCCCACGGAATCTTCCCATTTGCCGGGACGTTCGTGCAGGCGAGCCAGAGTGATGCCTCGTCTGTCAACCTGCGGAATGCGTCCGTCAGTGGCTGGTTTACGATGCTGCTGCCGTACCTGGATCAGGCGTCGCTTTACAACAGTCTTGATCACAACTTCTCCGCGATTCACAACAACAGCGGAAATCGGGCGAAGGTACTGAATCGCTATTTCGCGGTGTCGCAGTGTCCGTCGAATCCTCTGGCGAAACTGGGACGTCGTGTGACCGGTCAACAGTTTTCCGGAACAGGAGGGGATTCACAGGGGACGAACTACCGTCCGGTCGGCGGCACAATGGATCTCGGGAACGGCCTTCCACGGGATTGCTCAACGGCCGCCAGAAGCTTTTGCCGGAACGCGGATGGCAGCATTCGCGGAGGATTCATCAATGCTCATCAGGATCCAGGCAACGCGCGTGGCATGTTTGCCCGGGGGGTGACCCGTGTCCGGTTGCGGGATGTCACCGACGGCACATCGAATACGCTGATGCTGGGGGAGGCAAAACCGAATCATTGCCAGACGGGATCGGTCTGGGATGAAGGAGGACCAGTGTCGTTCTTTCATGTGAAACTGAACTCACTGCATCTGCGGGAGTTGGAACTCGTCAACGGGGAAGATGGCAGTGTCGGGTGCAGTCACGCCAGCTATCACACGGGAGGAGCCTTCTTTCTGTTCGTGGATGGCTCAGTGCATTTCCTGAATGAGAATCTCGACTACGCCACCTATTGTTATCTGGGGGACCGCTATGACGGTCAGGTCGTCGGTTCGTTCTGACTTCATTCTGATGTCACGAGTGGAACTGACGACGTCCGGGAGCGGGAGCATCTCCGTGAAACATCTGGCCGATCCGGCACGCGGGCACCAGCGTTTTTTCTGGTGAAACGCGCCACTGTCCAAAACAACACGGGTCCAAAACAGCACGGGCGGGCACATGGTCGAGCAAACTGCTCTGGTCGGTGACGATTCGTGGCATGCGTACAAGCCGGCTCTTTTCCGGATGACATGACGAGTTGATGAAAAACGCGTTGAGAAGAGATATTGGGGACGAATATCAGTGAACAAGCAGATCGTTCAAACTGTCCTGTCCATGGCAGGTGTGTTGTCGGGGTTCGCGTCCGTCACACTCATGACGGGGTGTTCAAGACCAAACCCGGGAGGCGGAGTGCCGGTCACGGGTTTGGTTACGTTCGACAGTCAGCCATTGGAACAGGGATCGATCTCCTTTCATGATCCGGCTGGAACGACCATGGCGTTCGGGTTGATCAAGAACGGCAGCTATCGTATGGATCAGTCTGCCAGTTATCCGGGAGTTCCACCCGGCCAGTACACGGTGTCAGTGCTGTCCTGGATCGAACGGCCGGGGGCCATGCAGCCGGACGGGAAGATCAGCAAAGGGGTCTCGTTTCTTCCTGAGAAGTATCTGGTGCCGGCGACATCCGGATTGACGGCCGATGTCGCGAAGAAGGGATCCCGTCTGAATTTTGAACTGGTCTCGTCTGGAACGCCCGGGAAAAAGTAACAGGCGAGAGTCTGAAGTGACCACGAATTGAAGGGAAAGTCTTGTGTTGATGAAGATGAAAGCACTGCTGCCAGACGCGGTTCTGGTGGTGATCTTGTGGCTGGCGGCCGTTCCGCTGTCCGCCGGTGAGAAGCCGAACATCCTGTTTATCCTGACGGATGACCTGGGTTATGCCGATCTGGCGTGTAACGGATCGGACCTGTACCGGACACCGCATCTGGATCGACTGGCTCAACAGGGGACCCGCTTCACTCAGGCCTATACGGCCGCGCATGTCTGCTCGCCGACACGGGCCAGCATCATGACGGGAAAATACCCGGCGCGGGTGCGACTGACGGACTGGTTGACCGGACATGAGAAACCGCACGCCAGGCTGCAGATTCCTCCCTGGACCAAAGGGCTCCCGGCGGACGAAGTGACCATTGCTGAACTGTTGAAACCACAGGGGTATGCCACTGGATGGTTCGGAAAATGGCACCTGGGAGACGGGGCTCAGGATCACGGGTTCGAGGCCGGCGACCAGACCTGGGAGTTGAATCGTAAACAGGATCAGGAAGATCCCAAGGGGGTCTTCACGGTGACGCAGGATGCACTGAAGTTCATCGATCAGACGCAGGGAGAGAAGCGACCATTCTTCGTGGCGGTGTCTCATTATTCTCCGCACGGACCGATCCGGTTCGAGGACAAACTGCGAGACGAATATCAGACGATCATCGATCAGAAGCAGCCTCGGCAGACGAATGCCGGATATGCCGCAATGATTGAAGCGCTGGACGCCAGTGTCGGTCAGTTGCTGCAGGGGTTGGATGAACGGGGACTGGCAGAGAACACGCTGGTCATTTTCTTCTCAGACAACGGTGGAGCACTGAGTTTCACCAACAATGCACCACTGCGAGGGGGGAAGGGAACCTTCTACGAAGGGGGAATTCGTGTTCCGTTCCTGGTTCGCTGGCCAGGGGAGGTCCCCGCCGGAAAAGTGAGCGACACGGTGATCAGCAGTGTCGACTTCTTCCCGACGTTTGCCGCACTGACAGAGGCCCGGCTTCCTGAAAACATCGATGGCGTGAACATCGTCGAGAACCTGAAAGGGAAAGCAGAGACCGGTCGGGAAACCCTGTATTGGCACTATCCGCACTATCATGCCGAGAAGCCGGCCGGTGCGATCCGGAAAGGGAACTGGAAGCTGATTGAGTGGTTTGAAACCGGTGAGACGGAACTGTTCGACCTGTCCAGTGATCCCCATGAAGAACGGAATCTGGCGAAAGAACAGCCGGCGAAGAACGACGAACTGCTGGCAGACCTGCATCACTGGCAGAAGTCGGTTCAGGCACAGCTGCCGGTTCTCAACCCGCACTACAATCCCGAAACGGCCGATTTGAGCGTACAGCAACTCGAGAAGAAGCGGAAACAGGAAGAAAAGGCCAGGCAGCAGTTGGAAAAGGCACCGGAAAAAGGAAAGGCCAAAGCCCAGAACAAGGAGAAGGCCGGATAGTTCTGACGGGGGGCAAATGAAAGGACCAAATTCAAAGGACCAAGAACCAAAGAATCGCATGGAAAACGACTCAGCAAAAATTCTTTGGTTCTTGGTTCTTTGAATTTGGTCCTTATCTTTGACATTCAGCCCTTTGGTCCTGAACCTGTCCATTCCGGTTTGAAGACCGATTACAGAGTGAACTGTGTTCCTGCGAGATCCGACAATGCCGGGGATTCCGTCAGGTCGAAGTGCAGGGGAGTAATGGAAACATAGCCTCCCAGCATTTCGGCGACATCTGTTCCCGGGATCTGCTCATGATTCTTCAGCGGATCCAGGCCACTCCAGTAATAAGGGCGTCCGCGCGGATCGATCCGCTTCTCAATCGTGTCGTTCCGGCGGCGAACCGCCATCGATGTGAATTTCACTCCCCGCGGTCCTTCCGGTGTCGTATTGGGGAAGTTGATATTCCACAGGCTTCCCTTGCGGGGATTGGTGTTCAGAATCTGGCGGATCTGGTGCAGCGCGCGAATCGCAGCCGCCTGATAATCCGGCGGAGTTCCCTGTGACAGGGAAACCGCGATGGAAGTGATCCCGAAGAAGGCCCCCTCGATCGCAGCGGCGACGGTTCCGGAGTACAGGACGTTGATGCCGACGTTCGCACCAGAGTTGATGCCGCTGACAATGAGATCGGGCGGCCGGTCGCAGAATTCCAGCACGCCGAGTTTCACGCAGTCGGCCGGACTGCCGTCGACGGCCCAGCCGTAATGTTCCCCTTCTTCGATGATCTCTTTGACCATGATGGGATGCAGATAGGTGATCCGATGACCGACTCCGCTCTGTTCCACGAGCGGAGCGACCACCTGAATCTCGCCGAGTTCCCGCAGCACTTCAGTCAGGGCCCGCAGTCCGGGAGCATGAATCCCGTCATCATTCACAATCAAAATTTTCATCGTCATTCGCTGTCGGGATTGAGGGGGAGGGGAGAGTCTGCCGGAGGAGTATACGGGGCCGGGACGACAGGGGAAGGATGCTCTTCGGGAATGGGAATCAGTTCGAATACCATGTCTGTTTCAACGATCACCCGTGCTTCCTGAGCGAGTGTCGGAAGAATCTCTCCGTTCAGTCGCAGTCCCAGTGGTTCGCCGGGGCCTTCAACCGGTTCATCCAGTCTGCTGGAGGGAATCATACGGCGTGGAGTGCCCGGGCGTCGGTCCGGAGATTCCGGGCGATCGAGCAGTTCGTGCGGTCCGACGCGGGCGGGGCCGTGTGGCGGGAGCTGCTTCCGCAGGTCGGAAAGTTCCTTCCGGAGTTCCTGAACCGTCTGCTTCAGTTCCTGGATCTCGTCGAACAGCACCTGATTTTCTGGAGAAAGTTTGGGGCGTTCGACCTGGCGTTCCAGTTCATCCGCCTGCTTTTTGAGTTTCTCGGCTTCTTCATGGAATCCCGCTGCCGACAGATTCATCGCCGCCATGCGCAGGTGGCGAATCTGAAATTCCACGGGACGTTTCGAATCGGAACCCGGGCCGGCACCGGGACTGAAACCGAAGCCGGGGCGACCGATGATGATCTGGCCTTTGGGGGTTCCCTCCACGGATTCAAGAAGCTTTTGGCGGCGTGCTTCCAGTTCTTTCTGGATCTCGACATTGCGCCGTTCCAGATCCTTCATATTTGCTTCGTGGCGTGACTTCAGTTCCTTCAGGCGCTCGGAATTCTGTGCTTCCAATTCCTTGTGCATGTCCCGTTGAACTTTTTCACTACGTTCGGGCTTCGAACGAGGAGCAGGGTCGTCAGCCGACAAAACTCCACAGCACAGGAATCCGCCGAGAACCGCCGCGAGAGGGTTGAGACGCTTTGCAAACATGTGAAACTCCATCCGTTTGTTCGCCGCCGAACACACCTTGCCTGATCGTCGAGTTTATCCGGAATGTTCGGTTCTGGCGATGTCAAAACTGCCGCAACATCACACGAGCGGCCAGTGTCGGCTGCGCGACTGCTTCTCCCCATCGGGCAGACAGGATATCATTCCTGGAATTCAACCGACTTCGTGTCTCTTGCTGATCCGGACGTAGTGAGTCAGACGGATGCCGGAAGAATTGGACGTTTGAAGAACTGGACATTTTCAGATCAATGAACCGGCAGCAGAGTACCGGTCGCGGGATGGCGCACAGTCATGCATGAGATTCTTCAGTTCAGTTCCCGTGTTCACTGCTTTCCTGTCGTGAACGGAAGTGGAGATTTTGCCGTCGAAGTCCGCCGGATCATGCTGTCGGAACAATTCGATTGTGTTGCCGTTCCACTTCCCCCGTCGTTTGAACGAGCGGTCGAGCTGGGGATCACACATCTCCCGAATATCACCGTTGCGGTGCAGTCGGAAACCGGACCCTTTCAGGAACGGGCCTGGACGCCGGAGTCTGCCGACGACGAACAGGTTCAGGTCTGCAGTTATGTGGCCATCGATCCCTGCCAGCCGGTTATCGCCGCACTGCGGATTGCTCAGCAGGAACGGATCTTCCGAGCGTACATCGATCTGGAGGTGGAAGAGTTTGAACCGCATGCGGACCTCATGCCCGACCCGTACGCGTTAAAGCAGGTGCCGCTCGAAAAATTTGCGATCGCTGTCCTGGCGGGGTCTCCCGGACCGGAGACCGAACAGCAACGGGCCCGCGTGCAGTGCTTCGCGGCACGGCTGAAAGAACTGGAACAGAAATTTCAGTCGGTGCTGTTCCTGTGCCCGATGGATCTCTGGCCCTGGGTGAGAGAGGCCTATCGCAGCGAAGTGTCGGAACAGGGCGAAGTGTCAGAGCAGGGGGTCATCAGTCCTGACGTTTACGCTCCCGATCTGTATCGGGTCGATCCGGCAACACTCCTGTTTCTGCTGGGGGAACTTCCTTTTCTGACGGGGCTCTACGAACAGTCACGCGTCAATCTGGATGATGATGAAAATCTCTCCGTCGACGGCGTCAAAGCGATGCTGCTCGCGGCGCGTGAGAAGTATCGGGAGGAGCTGAAGAACCGTGGGCGGAAAATCACGCCGCATCTGCTGGCCACGTTTCTGAAGTACGTCAGAAATCTGAGTCTGATCGAACGCCGGATGACTCCCGATTTCTACACACTGATTACCGCTGCGAAGCAATTGGCGGGAGACCAGTTTGCTATCTCGCTGGCGGAGGTGGCTCGAGAGTACCCGTTCAACGACTTGCTCCCTTACGGGGAATTCAAGATGTCGATTGATCGGGGTCAACTTCCGGATGGATCGATTGCCGAGATGAAGAATCGTCTGCCGGGATCTCCGGTGACCTGGCGGACCTGCCAGCTGAATCGCAAGCCCCTGAAGCTCGATCAGAATGAATGGGCAATGCGCTGGAACCCGTACAGTCAATGCAGCTGGCCGCCGGAAGACACGGCCATCGAACGCTTCCGCACGCATGTGAAAGATCGTGCGTTGAGTATCATGGGGAATGATCTCGCCAGGACCGAGAAGTTCACGACGAGTCTGAAAGATGGACTCGATATTCGGGAAACGCTGCGGAACTGGCATACCGGCACACTGTTCGTCAAAGAGAATCCCCCCAGCCGCGGGAATCTGGACTGTGTGATCATGCTGTTCGATTCACCGGCCGATCCCCGTGACTATCCCTGGCGCATCACCTGGCATGCCGAGCATCAGGATGAATCGACACTCGCGTTCTTTGCAACCGCTCCGGGAGAGGAACTGGTTGGGCCTGGGATTGCAATGGCCACGTATGGTGGCGCCATGTTCCTGTTTCCTCCCCGGCCGGTTGTCGATATCTGGCAGGACCCCCGTCTCGATTACGTCGATACACTCGAGGAACGTCTGCTGGGGGCTGCGTGTCTGTATTCCATGCAACGGCACATCGCGGTGATGTCGGGCTTGCCTCCCGGGGCCGGCTGGCGGCGCCTGGCGAAACGGTATGGGAAGAAACTCGTTCACGTTCCCATTTCCCACTTCAGTCAGGAAACTCTGCAGCAACTGCGGATGTTCCATGTTCTGAACGGACGCGAAGTCCGCAGCTACGCGGAACACTTTATTCGGAAAGCATAAATTCACTTTTTCAGTGGGAGAGTTGTGATGCAGCGTCGAGAATTTCTGTCGTCATCGGTTGCGGCCGGTTGGGTGTTATCGGCGGGGACTGGGGCCGCGCTCTCTGCTGCAGAGTCTCCGATGGAACGGGATTCCAATTCCGTGTTCTATGGGGCCCCGGTCGTCAGCGGACCAGCGGCGGATTCGATCACAATTCTCCAGGCGGTGAACGGTCCGGCGAGTGGTTATGTCGAATGGGCCGTGGGAGAGGAACCGTTTCAACGGGCCAGTGGAGAAGTCGCCGGTCTGCTCCCCTATGACGAACATGTTCTGAAATTTGTTCTGCCTTCGCTGCCTGCCGGGAAAGAGATCCGCTACCGGGTTGTCGCGCGAAAAATTCATTTCAAAACGGACTACAACATTCAGCAGGGAGAACCGATCGTCTCGGAGACGTTCCGTTTTCGGACACTGAATCCCGCGGCTCACGAAACGCGGTTTGTGGTCTGGAATGACACGCACGAGAATCTGGACACGATTCGGAAACTGCAGAAGTTGTCGACGGAGTTCAGTCCTGACTTCATGCTCTGGAACGGGGATCAGACGAACAACGTCCACGAACCGTCCGCGATGCGGGAGCAGTACCTGTCTCCCGGTCAACTGCCGATTTCTTCGAACTGGCCCATGGCGTACGCTCGGGGGAATCACGATTTGCGAGGCCCGGCCGCCCGGGAGGTCGCGCGGTTTACCGGAACGCCAGGTGATCAGTTTTACTATGCGTTCCGCAGTGGACCGCTGGCCGCGCTCGTCATGGATACCGGTGAAGATAAACCGGATGAGCGTGACGTCTTTGCCGGACTGGCCGGATTTGACCCGTTTCGGGAACGGCAGCGTCTCTGGCTGCAGGGCGTGATCGAACAAGACTGGTTCCGGTCAGCACCGTACCGAGTGCTCTTCTGTCACATTCCACTCTGGTGGAAAGAGGAGACCGCGAAGCGGGATTTCTGGATGTGTGCGGAACGGTGTCGGGAGGACTGGCTGCCGCTGTTGGTGAAAGCGAAAGTGCAGCTCATTGTTTCCGGGCACGTGCATCAGGATGCACTGCTTCCGGCGAGTGCGACTCAGCCGATCCCGCAGTTGACGGGGGGCGGACCAAAGCCGGACAAGGCGACCGTGATCGAAGGAGTCGCGAGTGGCTCATCACTCAAAATTGTCTGCCGGTCACTGAGTGGTGAAGTACGGCACTCCGTTGAGATTTTTCGAGACCAGTTGTCAGACAATGGCACGACGGATACTCACCGGTTTGCCGGGACGTTTTCCAGAACGCCGATCGCCTGCCGGTATGATCGAATCGACAGGCCGTTCTTAAGCTGAGTCACTCGAACAGGTGGGTATAGAGTTTCGAGCGGAACTCCTGCCATTCTTTCCGGTCGTGTCCGTTGTTGCTGCGTTCGACGAGTTCAGCGGTCCAGGTATCCATGCGCCGCAGGCGATCGGAGATGACCCGAATGACGTTGACCGCAATTTTGTGAGCCACGGTCGGGTGTTCCTCCCGCAGTGAATCATAGGCATCCGCCATCAACCGAATGGTTTCGACCCGGTCGACCGCACGGACCGAAGCCGAATGAGGAACCGGATGGAGAAAGGACATCTCGCCGAAGATACTTCCCGGCTCGAGCACTGCCAGCCTGCTGTCGAGGCGACTGCCATGTTTCAGCACTTCGCAGGTGCCGCTCAGCAGAATCCAGACGCCGTGGTACTGGTTTCCTTCGGTCAGGATCTCCGATCCGGCAGTGAACCCTTCGAATTTCATACGCTGCAGGCTCACGGCGATTTCGTCCGGATCCAGATTGTGGAATAACGGTGACTGCTCGAGGACAGAACGGAAGCGGGCCAGTGTTTCCTGTGAGTTGCAGTCGGACATGAACTCCCTCGTTTCTGTGAATCGCATCGAACGGAATGAATCGCCTGTAAAGCCAGGTCGGGTATCTTGGGGGGACAACTTGTGAAGTGCCGCATTTCCTCAATCGAAACGCGGCTCTGTCCAAAACAACGCGGGCAGGCACTCGGTCGAGCAGGCTGCTCGAGCGGTTTCGTAATTCATGTGACGTACTGGCTCGTGGAAACTCAATGTTTCATTGAGGGAAAGGCGTTCTTCGCGGCCACATGATCGACCAAACTGGTCTAAATGCCGGCCAGGATCGTGGCCCGTCCGACCCGTCCGATTCCCAGCACGTAGGCTGCTGTCCGCAATGGGACATTTTTCTCCGTGGCAATTTTCCAGACCCGATCGAAACTCTCTGTCATGGTTCGTTCGAGTCGTGAGCGGACTTCACTGAGTTCCCATTTGAAGTGCTGCCGGTTTTGTGCCCATTCGAAGTAGCTGACGGTGACACCGCCGGCATTCGCCAGGATGTCAGGGATCACCAGCAGATTGTTCTTTTCAAAGATGACGTCGGCTTCAGGGGTGGTCGGGCCGTTCGCGGCTTCGACGATCAGTCTGGCTCGGACGTCTTTCGCGTTCTCGCCGGTCAGCACTCCCCCCAGTGCGGCCGGGATCAGAACGTCCACATCGGCAGCGAGGAGTTCGGCGTTGGAAATGTTGGTGGCTCCTTCGAAGTCGATCACTTTGCCAGTCGTGCGGGAATGCTCCATCAGACGGGCAATGTCCAGCCCGTGCGGGTTGTAGATTCCCCCCCACTGGTCGGCGATGGCGACGATTTTCGCTCCCAGTTCGCTGAGAATCCGGGACGCGTAGCTGCCGACGTTTCCAAAGCCCTGGATGGCGATCGTGGCCCCTTTGATCGAGCGTTTGAGTCGTTCCAGCGCGGCCTGCGTGACGATCGCGACTCCTCGGCCGGTCGCTTCTTCCCGTCCGTCCGCTCCGTGCAGTTCCACGGGTTTGCCGGTCACGACGGCAGGGTTGAACCCGTGATACTTCTCGTACTGGTTCATGATCCAGGCCATGGTCTGGGCGTTGGTTCCCATGTCCGGGGCAGGAATATCCTTGTCGGGGCCGATCACCTCGTGAATCTCGTCGACAAACTTTCGGGTGATCCGTTCGATTTCTCTCTGGCTGTATTTGGAAGGATCAATGGCGATTCCCCCTTTGGCACCGCCGTAGGGGATGTTCACCACGGCGGATTTCCAGGTCATCAGGGACGCCAGTGCCAGGACTTCGTCACCATCGACTTCCGGGTGATATCGCAGTCCTCCTTTCATCGGGCCGCGGGCTTTGTCGTGCTGCACTCGAAAACCGATGAATGTGGCCAGTTGACCGTCGTCCATTTCCAGGGCGATCTGCACTTTGACTTCACGCAGGGGAGTCGAGAGCAGGGTGCGCATGTTCTGCGACAGGTCCATGATGTCTGCCGCCTGGTGGAAGTAACGCTGTGCAGATTCGTTGGCGTGCATGTTGTGCTGAAGCTCCCGAAGGTCAGGCAACTGGAAACGGGGAACCGTGTGAGGAGCGGGGTCGGAGGCCACTCGGCTGATCACCCCCACGTGACCATCGACATTGTGACCATCGACCATGTGACCATCGACACTGTCAGGTCTCTCTCGCAGGTCTCTCTCGGGGGTTCTGCTGGAATCTTATGCACGAGGGGCCGGCGTTGCGATCCCTTTTTCGTGGGGATCGGCGCGCCAATCCCGGTGCGGTTTCATCTTTATACGCAGACTCTTATGATGTATCCGTCGAATGTCATGACATTCACATGACGTTCAACGGAGAAGCACCAGCTGGAATGGCCTGGGCTGGTGGCCACTTGACGTCCGTCTGTACGGGAATTCCGCAGGGAAGCCGTGCAGGAGAGCGGATCTCGCCTGAACAGGAATGATGGAAATGCCGAAGTTGACGGTTGATGGGGTGGGGGAGTTTGAGGTTCCTCAGGGAAAGCGGCTCGTTCTGGCCTTAACGGAAGAGGCCGGAATCGATCAGCTGCATGCCTGTGGAGGGAAGGCACGCTGTACGACCTGTCGTGTCGAATTTGTGTCCGGGGAACCGGAGCGGATGACAGTTGCGGAACAGGCCGTTCTCGCGGCCAAAGGTGTCACGAACGCCCGACTGAGCTGTCAGATCCTCTGCGAAGAGGAGATGAGTGTCCGGGTGATCAGCCGATTTGAAGGGAGCGGGCGGAAAGATGCAGGGAGTCCTGTCGCTGCCGAACTTGAGCCGGCACCGGAGTGGGTTTCTCGAGATTGAGTTCCGAAGATGCCGGGACAGAGTGCCGGGACAGGGCAGAGAATCCTGATAATCGGTTCAAGGGGGGAGTTGAGAACGATCCGCTTTCGGCTTCCATCTTTCACGCAGCTTGACAGGTCTTTTCTCACGATGTTAGTTTTAGGCTCTCGGGGATTTTTTGTGAGCGCCTCAGGTGCCTGTGAACCGTCGGTCGGCTGGTTTTCTCTGGCCTCCATCGAGGGTTTCATATCAATGGGCCAGGAAAAGTCTCCCGGATCATCACATCAAATTGACGTCTCCAGCCCTGCCTGGAACCGGTTTCATCCAACCCTGACAAATCTGAAGATTGACCGCGCATGAATCAGCCAGGTTTGTCATCAGCCGTTGAAGTCCGGAGGGGGATCGACTTGTCTTCACGATCCGGAAGTCGAATCCTGATCTGCCTGGGAGTGCTCCTGGCGACGCTGTGGGTGACGGCATTCTCACCCCGACCGATCCAGGCGCAAGAGGATTGGAAAAATCCTGACTGGCTGATGGATTCTGCCAAGGCCCGGGATTTCTTTAAGAGAGATTATCTGAAAATCAAGGCCCTGTTCCGGTCACCGACCCTGACCGCGGAGCAGGCTCGTCAGGTCAAGCAGGTTGCTCAGTATTACCTGTCGATGCTGACTCATGACGAAATTGCCGATCCTCCCAAAACCGTCATCGAAAAGTTTTACGTCACGGAATTCGCATTCACGCTGACCTCCCCTGCCGTTCGGCAGGCGCTCAGTGAAGAAATCGTGGCCCGGGCGGAAGAACTCTTGAAGCACCCCAACGAACTGGTGCGCTACAATGCGCTGGCGATGGTGGTGCAGTTGAACGTCAAGCCGCAGCAGAATGTGGGACTGCAGGACGTTCCGGCTGTTCCCTATGCTCCTGCTCACAAGCTGCTGCTGGAAGTCGTGAAAGACACGAACCAATTGATGGCCTGTCGCATTCTGGCCGCGCGGGGCTTGACCCGGATCTGCCGGGATGGTGAGGGGACTCCCAGTTCGCCGGAACGATCTGATATCGCTCAAGTGATCGTGGACACGTTGAATGCCACTCCGGTCAGCACTGAGGATGGAATTCGGTGGTTCCGTGCCCGGTTGATTGAAACGCTGGGAAGCGTTGATCGAATTGACAATACCTCGACCAGTCCGATCGTAATCGAGGCTCTGCTCGATGTGGTCGCGAATCGGAAGGACGTGATTGAGAACCGTGCTCTTGCTGCCCAATGTCTCACTCAACTCCCGTTCCCCGCGTCGACCAATGTTCCGCTGATTACCGATCAGATCATGAAATTGCTGGAAGATCTGTGTGCCGGGTTGAAAGCCCGCCCGAATGATCCCCGCTGGCACGAGTCCTTCCTGCGGGTTTATCTGGCGTTTCGTCCGTCCACCACCCGTCAGGCAAAAGATCTGAAGTGGGGATTGCTCTATCAGGTGACACGGAGCGGCCTGACGACCCATGCGGAGTACGTGAAAGGGGCCTGGGCTGTTGCTTTCCCGATCCTGCGTCCGTTCGTGGAAAAGGGGCCGACAGCGCCTCAGCCGGCAGAGCTGAAAGCACTGGCTGACTGGTTGAAGAACGTCGATTCCAGCAGTCGACGGATTGTTCCGAACGGGAAGGAATACTCCGGGAAGTCCGCTGTGGTGGCCACCGGAAGTGACGCATCCTGAGCCGCTGCCTGCTGTGCTGTTCCCTGTGCTGTCACAGGAGGGATGCGCGCAGGGCAGGAGTCAGTCGTGGCGGAACCCAAGTCGACTGCCGGTTTTGTTTCGGTTTGATGTCGCGGGTCTCCTGATTCTCTCCCGAATTTGCTGGCTGCACGTTGCAGAACCGGAAATCCGGTCACTAAGATGGCATCGTCTCACCGACTGTTTCGTGAAGCGGCTTGTGCCTGAATGTGCCGTTGGTGGCCAGTTGCTCAGACTGCTCATTTCCGCTGCGGGCGGCTGTGATGTCTGGGTGTGAAATTGCTCGATGCGTTGCGGGCATGGTCGAGGAAATCCGGATTTTCGGGGTTCATTCCCGACAGGAAGTGATCGATGGGGGATGGCAATATCGTCAGCCTGGAATGGCATGGAGACGTGTTGGTCGTCGTCGCGACGGGCGGAGTCGAAAGTCTTCGCTGGGAACTGATCGAGCAGGCTGCCGGCATCGTGCTCGATCCGATTCGTGAGCAGAAAGCTCCGATGGTGATCTTCGATCTTTCGAACGTGACCTACTTCGGGTCGGTTTTCATGGCTCTGCTGGTCCGCTGCCATAAACTTGTTCGTTTGCAGGGGGGAGTCATGGTGCTGTGCGGTGTGCATCCGCTGGCTCGTGATCTGCTGCATACAACGGCTCTTGACACCCTCTGGGCGATCTACGACACACGCGAGCAGGCGCTCGACGCACTCGGGACCAACTGAGTCGTCCCGGACTCCCGGTCCGGGCCCGCGATCGACAGGGGGAAACTCCGCACGATGTCGCTCTGTTCCGGATGGATTGCCGTGTCGATGAAGGAATCGGCGCTGCGCTGGGCGTCATCGTCCGACTGTGACGATCTGAGGACAATCTGAGATTGTCGTCTCTGCTGATGACCTGTTCTAATTCTCTCGACAGGGCAATTCTGCATTCGATTTGGCTCGCAAGGAAGACGAATTCCCATGGCTAAGAAGCGATTTCAGCGTACTGCTCCCCCGAACGTGTCCGAAGAGCATTCGCTGCCCACTGAGCATGATCCCGATCTGTCGGGCTCCGCCAAACTGGTCGAGGAAATCAAAGAGACGGCCGACAAGTTTGCCAGAGACCATGCCGCAGTGGGGGATCTGAAGATCGTCAGTCGGGCTTTGCGGGAGTTACGTTATGCGTTCAAGGTCTTCACTCCTTATCGCAGGGACCGCAAAGTGACGGTCTTCGGCTCGGCCCGAACCAAGCCGGAACATCCCGCCTATCAGGCGGCGCTCGAGTACGGACGGCGCATGGCCCAGGCGGGCTGGTATGTCGTGACCGGTGCCGGCCACGGGATCATGGAAGCGGCTCACGTCGGGGCCGGACGCAAGATGTCGATGGGGCTGAACATCATGCTCCCGTTCGAGCAGTCTGCGAATTACGTCATCAACCGGGATGAGAAGCTCGTCAATCTCCGTTACTTCTTTACTCGCAAGCTGATGTTTGTGAAAGAAGTACACGCTGTCGTGTTGTTCCCGGGGGGCTTCGGAAGTCAGGATGAACTTTTTGAGACGCTGACCCTGATCCAGACCGGAAAACGGGACATGATGCCGGTCGTCTGTGTCGATGAACCGGGGGGAACCTACTGGAAGAACTGGTTGAAGTTCATCGAAGAGAACATGCTGACGGAAGGACTCATTTCGCCCGCCGATCTGTCACTGTTCCGGGTGACGGACGACGTGGATGACGCCGTCGAAGAAGTTCTGGGCTTCTACTGTGTCTACAACAGTATGCGGTATGTCCGGGACAAGCTGTATCTCCGATTGCACTTCGCCCCGGATGCCGCACTGCTGGAGCGGCTGAATGAGGAATTCGCCGGCATTCTTTCGGAAGGAAAGATCGAAGTCGTCGGGGCGAGTGAACTCGAAACCGGCGATGAGCATCTGCGGGATCTGCCACGACTGGCATTGCACTTTAATCGCCGGGATTTCGGTAAGCTTCGTCAGTTGATCGATGTCATCAACCGCAATCTGGGGATGTGTGTCTGGGAGTGACACTCTCTCGCCAACGTGAGTGTGAGGCAATGTGTTGGGGCCCGTCTGCCGAATGCGGCAGACGGGAACCTGAACTCTGGAGACCGAACTCTGATCATGTTCGGGTGATCACGTTCGGGTGATCACTCTTCTGTTGCCGGTGTTTGAGCGTTCGGAGAAGATGTGGAGTCGGACTCGGTCACATCATTCTGAAGCGTGCCCTCGACAGTGGTCGCGACAGTGGCCTCGGCTGCGGCCTCGACAGTGGGAGTCTCTTCTGCTTCTGTGACCGGGTTTGGGGGGAACATCGTGATTTCCCCGAAGTTGTCCGGTTGATGGCAACGAAATCCATGATGGCGGATCAGTTCCAGCACGGCGAGAAACATTCCGACAATCTTGCTGCGGATCGTTTCCTGATCGAAAAGTGACGTGAAGCGGACTTCGCCTGCCTCGCGGATGCGACCGCCGATCTGGTCGACGTAAACATGAATCGGCGTGTCGTCGTATCGGATGGTGGTGTCTGAGTCGACTTCTTTCCGCTTGAGAATTCGCCCCAGTGCGCTGACCAGATCCCAGAGTTCCACTTCCTTGATGCGATCCGACGCCGGATCTTTTCCGGAAGCAGGGCGGTCGCTCGAGAGGCGGGGGTACCGTTCCTGCCATTCCTGAGCCCGCAGGTCGAGTGCCGTGGCCGCTTCCTTGAATCGTTTGTATTCGAGCAATTGCTGAATCAGGTCCGAGCGCGGATCTCCCTGCAGCGGAGTCAGAAGTGGCTGTTCTTCTGTTTCCTGCTGGGTGGGCAATACGTTCCGGCTTTTGATCTCCATCAGTGTGCTGGCCATGACGACGAAATCACCGATGAGATCCAGATCCAGTTCCTGCAGGACTTCCAGAAATTCCTGGAACTGACGGGTGATTCTGGCGATCGGCAGATTCACAATGTCGAGTTCATCCCGGCGGACGAGATACAGCAGCAGATCGAGCGGACCTGTGAAGAGTTCGAGTTCCACGCGGTACCAGGGGGCACTCATGGGGGAATCGACCTCTTTCTTGCCGGGAGCAGGTGAGAAAAAAAGAACCGCCGGTCTGTTCGCCGGCGGCTGGAGAATATCAGATCTGTTTCAGTCCGGAAATATCCGTTCTTCGGGTCTGTCATGCGAACGAAACCGCTATTTGACGGTCCCGTGAAAACCGGCGGCGTGCAGGGCTTTCAGGGTTTCTGCAAGATTGATGTTTTCGCCGTTCAGCGTGATTTTCCCTTCGCGGGATTTGGCGAAAACCCCTTTCACGCCGGAGACATCCTTCAAAGCCACCCGGGCGGAATTGACACAGCCGGGGCAGCAGAGATGGACTCCGCTGATTTCCACTTCGTTCTTCTGGAGTGTTTTGTCGATGGTCAGATCCGGGCCGGGGTGTGAAGATGTCCCGTAGAATCCAGCGGCATACAGGGCCTTCAGACCGGCTTGAATTCCGTCTTTGTCCGCCGCTTCAAATGTGACTGTCTCATCATCCTGGCTGGCTTTGATGTCGGAGACCCCTTTGACGTCGGTCAGGGCCTTGGTGACTCCGACCACGCAGGCTCGGCAGCAGAGATGGACTCCTTCGAGTTTCACCTGTTCCGCCTGAACAGGTCTGGCGTTCCCGAAGGCCAGGGCGAACAGTCCCAGAAGCAGGGCAGGCAGGCGAATCCATGTCATGATGTCTCTCGATTTCAACGCAAAAGGGGGGAATAGTACTTGACCTCGCCTCAAATTGTGGGTTGCGACATGACCGATCGCAGGTCATCTGCTCCCTTTTTTGAAACACAGAGATCACAGAGGAACACAGAGAAGACGCGATTGAGAAGATCAGAATTCTTCCTCTGTGAAACTCTGTGTTCTCCGTGGTTCAAACTCTTCTTCCT
>Ga0182736_1000190_pt1 | contig 121488 bp, 101 predicted proteins | sample eDN5th30CKraftBY_FD_128882 | JGI IMG/M metagenome (GOLD analysis project Ga0182736, IMG submission 128882) | Enriched backyard soil microbial communities from Emeryville, California, USA - eDNA 5th pass 30_C Kraft BY (version 2) (version 2) | ecosystem: Environmental > Terrestrial > Soil >... | reverse complement strand
TGAACAGCACGAGCACTCCTGCGATCAAATCTTCCGGAGTGGGAACCGTCACGGTCACGGCTCAGGGGGACCAGTCCGATCTCATTATCAACGGTCAGGTTCAGTCGGAGTTCCGCACAATCACGTTGACCGGTGAACGAAACGTCGTGCTGCAGCAGTCTGGAGATGTGACGAGTCAGGTTGGCAACATCTCGATCACCGCACAGGACGGAACGGTTCAGATTCTCGACGGACGAACGGTCAGCACCGGCGGCAACATTGACGTGCTGGCGCAGGCTGGAATTCAGATCAGCGGGGCGCTGCAGACGTCGGTCAATGGTTCGATTCAGGTGACCGCCACTGATGGCAGCATCGTGGTGAACAACACGAACACTCCTGCGATCAAATCTTCCGGAGTGGGAACCGTCACAGTCACGGCTCAAGGGGACGAATCGGATCTCACCGTCAACGGACAGGTTCAATCCGTTTCCGGAAACATCTTTCTTAGCGGTGATCGCAATGTCACTCACAGCGCGACAGGTGATATCAGCACGCTGACAGGTTCTGTCTTTGTGACCGCCCACGCGGGAGCGATTTCAATGAGTTCGGGAGCCGAGATTCAATCGAATACCGGGCTCATTCACCTCGATGCAGACAAGAACATCACACTGGGGCACTTGTCGACCAACAGCTCCAGTTCCGTGTTGAACAATGCGGCCGTCATGGTAACGAGCCAGACCGGCGCCATCCTGGACGGCAATGGGGCCGGGATGAACATCACGGCGAATCATGCCGCCTCGCGAGTGGTCTTGCGCAGTGCCACGGGAATCGGCGCAACGGATGCGCTGGAAACACAGATCGCTCAACTGAATGCCGGCGTCACCGGAGTCGGCTCGATTCGCCTGCAGGAAACGGACAGTCTGGTTCTGGCGGATGTCCGAACGGCGAATGGCGGAATCACGATCACAGCCGGTGGTCAACTGACCGCAACGTCTGTCGTTTCACAGACAGATCTGGATGCCAACGACATTTCTTTGACCAGTACCGGTGCCGGAATCACTGTTCAGAACGTGTCGGCCGGTCCGTTGAACGGGGATGTGTCGCTGCAGGCCCTGGGGGGACAGATTCTTGGAACCGGATCCGGTCTGCATGTCACTGCCGATCAACTGCAGGCCACCGCTCAATCCGGAATCGTGCTGAATACAACGATCAACCGGCTTGTTGCCGAAGTGACTTCGGCAGGGCAGATTCAGATCACCGAGTCCAATGCCGTCACTCTGACCGATGTTCAGACAGAGAACGGTTCCATCACTGTCACTGCAGGGGGGGGAATCATCGCGACCAATGTCGTTTCCCGCACAGACGCGGACGCGAATGACATTGTCCTGACGAGCTGCGGTGCCGGGATCGCAGTTCAGAACATCAGTGCCGGAACTCAGTCTGGTGATGTCACCTTACGGGCATTGGGGGCCGGTATCACGCGAGTCGGCACCGCCACTCAGATCAATGTGACCGCGGACGATCTGGATGCCGTCTCCGTGACTGGAATCAGCCTGTACACCGCGATCAATGATCTGCATGCCGTCGTGTCCGGAACCGGAGACATTCTCATTGAGGAGCAGGACGACATCCGTCTCGCTTCATCCGATGCGGCCACCGACGCTGAACGGATCGAAACAGCGAACGGACGGATTCAGATTCGTGCCGGCGGAAGCATCACCATTGTCGACTCCGATCCGACGAACGACGGACCAGATCGACGGGGAGATGAAGAAATCATCGCCGGCGGAATGGCCGCGAGTTCTTCAACGAGCGCAGCCCGAGTTCTGCTTCAGGCCGGGAACGTGGACGGAACTGGAATCGGAGATCTGATTTTCCAGCCGCACACACAAATTTCTGCCATCGACGCCGCGGGAGACCGGGGAGCCATTCTGCTGGTGGCGAATGGAAACTTCGAATTCGACAGTGCGACATCCCAGATCACAACATACAACGGCACCACCGGCGGCACGCTCCGCACACCCATTCCGACGATTGACAATCTCACGGGAGGAAATCCGGATCTTGTCGGAGTCGGGAAGGATTTCCGGGGGACATTCGATGTGCAGCTCGGAAGTGGCACTGCCGGGGAGACAGGTCTGGAAATTCACATCGACTGGGGAGACATCGGTTCCAAGCGGTTTGAAGGTCCGGACTACAACAACCAGACATCAGCCAACGGCAGCCTGGAAGGGCTCGACGGAGAATCCGCTCTCACGCTGACGCATCTCTACACGATTCAGGATGTCCAGTCTGCAACCGGAAATGGACGGGCAAATTCGACAGATCCCCTGCAGGTCCGGTTCATGGTGTCACATGATCCGTCAATCGTGATCTTCGCGAACACGTTGAACGGGGGAACGACCGGAAAGCAGGATGGAGACCTGAATCTGCTGACGAACAGCAACAGTCTGCAGGGCCCGCTCGACACGATTCCATTGGACCCGGCAGCGCTGCTGGGAACGGTTCTGACTCCGATTCAGTCAGGCGGAATCATGAATGCCGCGCAGCTGACGACCGTAGTCAATACGTTGATCACCCCGCAACAGGCCGAAACACTGGAATCCGGAGTCCAGACATTCCGCGTGCCCCCGGTGACACCACCGCGTGACCTGTTTCTGATTCGGGATCTCGCGTTACCGGCCGATGCGGCTCCGGTCGCCGCGATTCCCCTCAATCCGATCGTCACGGCGGCACTTCAAGTGGTCCCCGGTGTGACGGCCCCTTCTTCCAACCTGTCGTTCCGGGATGAGTATTTCCAGATCAAGGCCATTTCGCCGGATCCGAACGCCGAGGAACCACTCGCTCCCCCGGAACGTCTGCCGGACGACATCCTTTCCGGAGACCGGCTGAATCAATTGTTCCAGCAACTTCCCGACGGTCAGTATGAAATTGACTATATTCTCGGGGAAGGAAATGAGCGGTCGATCCTGAAGTTCGATATCCGTCAAGGGCAACCTGTCGTTCCGGGAGGAGAGGAACTCGACGGCGGTCAGCTGCAACTCGAAGATATTACAGAGCAACTGCGGAATGCCACGGAATCCACTGCTCCGGATTCCGCAGAGGCCGGCGAGGTTCAAACGGACTCGCTGACGTCAGCGGAGTCTGAATCAGGAATGCGGGCGCCGACGGAGGAACTGTCTGCCGGTCAGACAGCCGGGATGAACGAGAGGGTTTCGGGGATTCCTGTTTCCGACCATGCGATGCCGGTCGAAGTGGGAGAATTGAAACAGGGAATGGCGGCTCCGGTCGTCATCAGCGCCATGTCACTGTTGAGGACGTTGCGAAGCCAGCGGCACAAGGCTCCTGCATTTTCTCAGACAGGACGATTGATGCGGCGATTGAAAGAGGCCGGCGTGTCGAGCGAGTCGTTCCAGTAAAGATGAGAACCCCGTAAAAGAGAACCCAGTAGACGAGAACAGGGCTCGATCCTGCGCGACAGATGTTCCTTCGCGAGGAATCGTCAGAATTGTTTTGAGTGCGAGATGAGTACCAGTCATGGCCACGGATCCTCGAGAGAAATCACCAGAAGAGTCTGACGAGTTCAGTGGAACGGTGTTTCTTCCCGGAACGGAAGATTCCGGTTCAGGTGATGCGCCCTCCGCCTCGGATGATGACAACAGCCGCACGTTCGTCTCCGACAGCGAACTGCTTGAAGAATCCCACCCGTCACAAACCGTCAATCTTCAGGATCCGGTCGGGAAGGATTCCTCCGATTCTTCAGGGGAGGACAATTCCCGGACGTTCATGATGGAAACGGACCCGGTCGAGATGCCGGACACGTTTCAGACCGTAGACCTCTCCGAAAGTGTTTCGAGCGATTCCTCGGATTCCGTGGACAGTGACAATACGGGGACGTGCGTGATCGAGAGCGATCTCGCCGATGATCCGTCCAATCTCCGCACTGTCGATTCTCAGACGCTGGGACCGATTCTGCGAGGACCGTCTTCAGAAGACAGCAATCTTCGCACGTTCGTGATGGATGACGAGTCGGACGATGTCGGACTCCGGACTGTCGATTCCCGCACCATCAACATGGAGGCGCTGGGGGACGGTGAGCGGAAGATCTGGGAAAACGTCGCCGCAGAAGATCAGGAACGGTCCAAAACATTTCTCTCCCATTCAGAATCGCCTGCGGCCACTGGCGAACCCGGGATGGAAAGCAACCTGCTGTTGCTCAGTCGGCGGATGCATGAACGAGACGAAAGCAACACCGACCCGACACTTCATCCCGACTACGAAATTCTTCGGGTGCTGGGGCGCGGAGGGATGGGAGTCGTCTATGAGGCCCGGCAGGCTTCACTGGATCGGTCCGTCGCGATCAAGGTCATTCAGACGGTCTCCCCATCTGAAAAAGAGCAATTTCATTCGACAGGTCGATTCGGAGCGGCTCAAAAGCTGAAACGGGAGCAGTTCCTTTCGGAAGCCGTGGTCACCGGCGATCTCGACCATCCGAACATTGTTCCGATTTATGACGTCGCCCGGACCCATGAAGGGGATCTGTTCTACTCGATGAAACGGGTGGAAGGGACTCCCTGGGACAAGGTCATCAAAGAGAAGTCGACGGACGACAACCTCGACATTCTGTTGAAAGTTGCCGACGCCGTGGCGTTCGCCCATTCGCGGGGAGTCGTGCATCGGGACATCAAACCCGAAAACGTCATGCTGGGAGAATTCGGTGCGGTGATGCTGATGGACTGGGGGCTCGCGGTGCCGACTCCCGAGTTCCGCAAGCTGGGAACCGTCCGGCAGGTGACCAGTCTGGGCGGGTCTCCGGCTTACATGGCCCCGGAACTCGCGATGGGGCCGATTCCCAATATCACCCCGGCCAGCGATATCTATCTGCTGGGAGCGGTGCTGTACCAGATTGTTGCCGGACGCCCTCCCCATTCCGGCAGCGCAATCAGTCTTTGTCTGCGGGCAGCGGCGGAAAACATCATCGAACCGGTCCCTGCCGAAAAGCAGGGAGAGTTGTATCACATCGCCATGAAGGCGATGGAAAAGAATCCGAAAGATCGTTATCCGACCGTTCAGGATCTGCAGGGGGCGATTCGAAAGTATCGGTCACATACCGAAAGTATCAATCTCGCGAAACGGGCAGCGGAGGATGTCGACCGGGCACTCGATTCCGGTGAGTACGGAGACTATGCCCGCGCGGTATTCGGTTATGAAGAGGCCATTGAGCTCTGGGACGGCAATGACACGGCCCGGCAGGGAGCAATTCAGGCGCGGCTGGCCTATGCCGAAGCCGCCTGCCTGAAAGAAGATTTCGATCTTGGTCTGTCGCTGCTCGATGAAAAGCAGCCTGAGTTCGATTCGATGATCACCTTGCTGAAGCAGGGTCAGAAAGAACGGAGCCTGCGCCGTTCCCGACTGGTTGCCTTCCGCAGAACCGCCGCAGCGCTGATTGCGGTGATCTTCATCGGCGGGGGAGGAATGTCCTGGAAGATTTTCCAGACCAATCAGCAACTGACTGAAGCAGTGGGCACGATCGAGAAAGCGAACGAAACGATCGAAGTCGCCAAGGCGACCGTCGTGGCCCTCGAAAGTGACGTCTCCGTGAAACAGCAGGAACTTCGGAACGAGCAGGAGAAAGTGGTTCTCGCACAAAAAGAGGCGACTGCGAAAATCGCTCTGGCCAATCGGGAAGCGACGGAAAAGATTCAGCTGGCAGAACGGGACTCCGGCCTGAAGATCAAACAGGCTCAGATGACGGCGGATCTGAAAATTGCGGAAGCGGCCACTCAGGTGGAGATGGTCAACAAAACGCTCAGGCAGTCACAGTCCCAACTGCAGGAAACCGTCGCAAAAGTGGAACTGGCTCAGGCGGCAGCGGTGAAAGCGGCGGCCGATGCGGCACGCGCGGAAGCGGACGCGAACTATGTGAATTACGCCTCGGCGATCAGTCAGGCGCGAAGCTATCTGGACCAGAATCAGCATGGACAGGCCTATCAGATTCTGAAGGGGATTCAGGATTCACGCGACTCGCAATCCGCGCTTCCGTGGGAATGGCAACGCCTGTGGTTCGAAGCGAATCGAGCCCGGCGGGAAACCTCGACCGCCGGTGTGCCTGTCGACGGCCGGCAGATCCGTTATGGAACGTCCGGGCGCTGGGCGCTCGCGACGTACGATGATGGGGGACTGGAACTGGTCTCAATTCATCAGGACGGGGCAGATCGACCCGTTCGGATGCCGCTCAATGTGGCAACGGCGACCGCGGCGCTGTCTCCCGACGAACGCCTGATTGCCGCGGCCGGAACCGACGGCGCGATCCGGCTGCTGAACCGGCAATCCGGTCAGACTCTGGGAGTTCTCAAGCAGAGCGGTCTCTACGGGTCGACGGGGCCGAGGATTCATGCATTACAGTTCCTGACCGACGAACTGTTGATCGCCGGATCACAGGACGCGACGATTCGACTCTGGGACGTCCGTTCCGGAAAAGAAGTGGGGGCCTGCTGGAATCTGGCCCCTGTCCTGGATTTCGATTTCGTTTCATTACCGCAAGGTTCCGGCTGGCTGGTCGCCGCGGCAGTTTCCGATCCACGAAACGGTCGCTGTGTCGTCTGGAAAATCATTCCGGAACCGGGGAAGGAACAATTCACCCGCGTCGCTGAGTTCTTAGGCCACAACGCGCCGGTGCTGACAGTGGATTTTCATCCAGATGGCCAGACGATCGCCTCGGCCGATCAGTCTGGTCGAATTTTGCTCTGGAACTGGGAGCAGGTGGGGCAACTCAACTATCACGACCGGATTTCCAAAGCCGTCTCGGGATTGCGAACCGGACAGGCAAACCGACCGATCGCGAACGAACCGCAATCGCGGGACCTGACGGATCCGGAGTTGGGGAATGAAGTCCGTCGGCTGTCCGGAAGCGGTCCCGCCCGACTGGCTCATCGTGATGCCATTCAAAAGTTGCGATTCAGTCCGGATGGCCGGCTGCTGGTCTCGGCATCCAACGACTTCACGTTGAAAGTCTGGAACACCGGGACCGGACGGTTGGTGCAGACGCTGCGTGGACAGGGAGGCCCCGTCCGCAGTGTCGATTTTTCTCCGGGACAATCTCGTCTCCTCATGTCCGCCGGCAGCGGAGGACTGCTTGCCTGGAATCTGGCGAACGCGAACGACGTCATTTCCTATCGTGAACACGCTGCTCCGGGAGAGAACCAGTTTCTGGCGCATCAGGATGAAATTCTGTCTGCTTCGTTCGATCGATCCGGAACCAGAATCGTCACTTCCAGTCGTGACCATACTGCTCGCGTTCTGGAGATTGATCCACAGCGTCAGGAGATCCGGCAGATTGCCGATCTGAAAGAGGATCCCGCGAACGCCGGACCCGATCGAGCATCCGGATCCCTGATGGAAGGGGGAAAGTTTGTTTCCCTGTTCATGCAGGGAACGGAAGATCAGTCATGGCTGTTTGTCGGTGGGGCCGATGGCATTATCCGTATCTGGAACGTCCCGCGTGCCATCGAACTGGGAGCCGTGTCGGGAACCGGACTGAACACGTCATTCGCGATCTCGGCAGACGGCAGTGTCCTGTTGAGCGGCAGCAGTGATCCCGACGCCCGTGCCCTGGTCTGGACGATCAATGAACAAGGTCAACCGCAGCGCGCTCCCCGCTGGAAACTGCAGGGACACCAGGACACCGTCACCGCGTTTGCGGTTTCGCGAGATGGACGCCGGTTGTTGACCGGTGACCGTCAAGGGCTCGCAATTCTCTGGGATGCGGAAACAGGACGCCAGATCGGCCCGACGATGCGGCAGCATGTCGGAGCCCGTATGAACCGTGCGGTGTTTTCCGAGAATGGGAGTGAATTGCTGATTGCCGGAGACAACCGGCTGGTGTCGCGTGTCAACGTCGAGACCGGAGAGGTCATTGAGTTGTTGCGGCATGACGGATTCGTCACGGACCTGTCACTGGCTCCCAACGGAAAACAGGTGCTGACGATCACCCAGATTCCCGGCGAACCGGACACCCGTACCCGACTGCAACTCTGGACGCTGGGGTCCGCGGAAGAACCGTCAACATCTGTGACGGTCGACGAAGAAGTGAGTCGACGTGCCTTGTCCGGGGAACAATCGGACATGAAGCGTGAAATTCGTTCCGTCCGGTTCTCACTCGATCCGTCCGTGGCCTTCAGTGTCCAGTATGATTCACTCGCCCGGCGCAGTTCTCTGAAAATCTGGCGATTCACCGCTGACGAAGCACCGCAGTTGGTACGTGGACTGGCCTTCCCGACGTCGATTGCCGCCACGGAACTGGCAACGCCCGGTCCTCTCGGGCAGATCTTCACACTGAACGGAGACGCGGCCTTTCTCTGGGACCTGGAAACGCTCGGGCACAGGAAAAGTTATCGCCCGCATGCCGCAGTGACTCAGGCCAGCTTTTCGGCGGATGGCTCGTTTATTGCCACATCCAGCCGGACCGTCAAGATCTGGAATTTGCACACACAGAAAACGATGGCCCAACTGGAGTTCCCACACCAGGGAGCAGTCCGGTCCGTCACCTTTTCACCCGTTCCCGGCAGTTACCGCTTCCTGACAGCGGGAGATGACGGAATCGTCAATTTGTGGAACTGGCAACCGGACACCGGGGCCGTGCAGAAGTTACGCACTCTGACAGCCAGTGAGTCCCCCGTCCGCCGCGTTTTGTTTTCCAGCGATGGGGAACTGATCCTGGCCGTCGGAGATTCCGGAATGGTGAAAATCTGGCAGACGGACAGTGATCAGGCACCGCTGGTGATCACAGAACCGGAGAAGACTGTCGACTTCGTCTGCTGCGCTCTGAGTGAAGACAAACGCTGGCTCGCAGTCGGTTCGAAAGATCGCATCGCCCGACTCTGGCAGATCGCCCCGGACCGTTCGTCTGCAAAGCTGGTGCGCCGCTTCTCCGGTCATGCGGATGAATTAACGGACATCAAGTTCCTTTCGACCGACAGTCCCGAGAATTTCCGGGTCATTTCCGCCAGCCGCGACACGCTGTCCCGCGTCTGGGACCCGCGCATCGAGCATCTTGATGAAGAGATCTCACCGCGCGAGTTACTGGTTCTGAGGAGCCATTCTCTGGGGGTGACAGCGATCGATACGACGGATCGCGGGCGATTGGTCATGTCGGCCGGCCTGGATGGTGAAGTCATTCTCTGGCCCACCCGACTGAATTCTGCGCAGCCGGACATTCCCTGAGTTCGCCGCTCACGACCCGTTTCAAGGAAAAGGTCTGGACAGTTCAGGAGGAATGGGTTGCCATGATCAACCGGCTTTCGGGCCCGTGGCGTGAAAATCCTCAACGTGAATTGCTCAAGGCTTCCGGAAGCCGTACTTTAGAGCGGTTTCGTCATTCATGTGACGTACTGGCTCGTGGAAACTCAATGTTTCATTGAGGGAAAGGCGTTCTTCGCGGCCACATGATAGACCAATCTCAGTACTTCCCAGTTTGCCAGCGAAGAATGGCGAGGGGGGAGGGATCAGGATCCAGGGGGCAGAAAAGACCGGGAAAGTCCTGTATTTCCGATCCACTTTCACCCTCAGTGGGACAAACTGGGAAGTACTGAATCTGGTCTAGAATCACCTGCGAAGAGCGCGATGCCGCAAACGGCGGTTCGTGGTGCGCGATGCCCCGTTTTTGAGGACATTCGTTCGAGCAGGTCACTCCGGCAGCAAACACTGGCTGACCGGGGAATGAATTCATCACCTTACGACAGTTCAGGTTCCGTCATCCATGCCGTCAGGAGACGAATTCGAAACAGGTTCCGTTTCGTCGTTTCCGCCGGCGTGGGACGATCTCGAATCGTTCATGTCGTCACTCGAACAGCTTTCGTATCAGGACGTGGCATCCACTGGCTTCTTCTCCCGAATGGTGGAGGGTCTCCGCCCGTTCGGGTTCCGCTCAGTCGAGGTGTTCCGAATTCGTGGGGGCGAACGCATGCGCCTCGCCCCGCCGGCGGATGCTCCCTCAATTCCGCAGCCTGCATCAACTGACCGGCGTGACATCGAGACTGGCACGCCTGCGATTGCGCCGCCGCTCCGTCCCGGAGAGAGTCGATTCGAACGGGAAACTCAAAACCGTGGCAGCTCCCGGTTCTCGGTGCAACACTGTCTGGCGCTCGATGAGATCCTGCAACTCGATGCCGTGACGGAACCCGGAACGGATCACCCGACGCAACAGATTCAAGAATTGCTGGGAACCTGCATGCTTTTGTCCGGGCATTTTCTGATCCGGCATGACGTGAGCGACCTGAAGAAGAGACTGACGGTCCGGAGAATCGTTGAGGAGATGAGTTCTCAACTCGCTCAACAGGCAGACCTCCCGGAACCGGCAGGAGAAATCTGCCGTGTCATTCAGCGGACGCTGGAAGTGGATCGGGTGTCACTCTTCTCGATCGCCTCCCGGTCCGCAAAACTGCTGGGGAATTCCGCCACATCCAACCCGTCCGGAAAAGGCGGTGCGGTGCGATTGCTGGAGCGGATCACTTCGCAGATCGCGCACCAGCAGTCAGAACTGGAAATCCGCATGGGGGGGGAGTCTTCCCCGCTGGCCTCTTCACTCAGGCAGCAGGTCGATCAGTACATCGAAGAAACCGGAGTGCGAGCACTGCTCTGGATCCCTGTGTGGAGTTCTGTGCGGTCGACCGAACAGAACTCCACGTCCACTCTCCTCGGCATGTTGCTGCTCGAACATTTTTCATCGGAATGGCCGAATTCGCAGCAGCAGCCTGTTTATGAATTGGCAAAACCGCAGGCAGTCCAGTCGGCGCGGCGCGTGTTGCTCGACTTCCGTCGCGGCTGGTGGGGAAGTCTCCGCCGCGTCGCGGCACGGCGCGGAGCCTGGGTCATTGGCGGGCTGGCGCTGACGACACTCATCACCATTCTGCTGTTCACGATTCCGGCCACACTGGAAATTCCCGTGGATGGAGTTCTGAAGCCATCTCGACGTGCGGCAGTCTTCGCGCCGCTGCAGGGGGTTGTCGATCAGGTCGCCGTTCAGCATGAACAGAGCGTCGCGGTCGGAACTCCCCTCTTCAAACTCCGGGCCCCGGATCTGGAGATCGAAGAACGCCGGATCAGCGGGGAGATGGCGACATTGCGGACGCGGCTCGACAGCCTGAAATCCGCCCGAATCCGGAACCGCGTTTCCGGCACTCGGGCGGAAAGTGACGCCGACCTGTCAGCGGAAGAGTCTGACCTTGAAACACAATTGAGGGGACTTCATGCACAGCTGGAACTGGTCCATCAGCAGATGGATTTTCTGATCGTCAAATCTCCTCTCCACGGGCAGGTTGACCGCTGGGATCTGGTGCAGTCGCTGTCCGGGCGGCCGGTCTCACATGGACAGTATCTCTGTGACGTACTCGATGTCACTGGAGACTGGGAAATTGAACTGAGTGTCCCGGACGACGTGATCGGTTATGTCCTTCAGGCTCAGCAGCAGGCCCCTTGTCCGGTGTCGTATTTTTTTCGAACCAATTCTGGAAGGAAGTTTTCCTCCCGGTTGACCACATTGTCGAATACGGCTCAGCTGGATCGAGAAGGACGTTCCATCGTCCACGCAACAATGCCGGCTGTTACGGATGCCGACGTTCCTTTCCGTGTCGGGGCCGGAGTTCTGGCCCGGGTTGATTGTGGAAAACGGAGTCTGGGATTCGTGTACTTTCGTGAAGTTATTGAATTCCTGCGACGCACCTTCTGGCTTCCCTGACCTTGACCCTGACCTGCTCCTTTGCCACCGTGATCGGCTCAGAGGACAGGACCGTGCGATCTTTCCCCTGTTCACAAAAACAACAGACGATCAGCCGGTTGTTCCAGTGGCCTGCGCTGCACCGGATTCTGACGAAGTCACGTGGGCCATTTCGTGCGTCGTTGCCGGTTCCGCAGGTGCATTCCAATGGTTTCCTGAAAGGAATCTGTCGTCTTCAGTTGAATCAGATCACAGCCTGCGTTGGCCGCACCTTCCCGCAGTCCCTGCTGGAACGTCTGAAACTGCTCCAGATAAACCCGTCGAAGCCGGTGTGGATCGACAAGGACGCGCCGACCGGTCCCTTCGAGGTCCTGGAAGAGAGTCGGCTTTTCAAACGGAAATTCTTCTTCTTCAGGAGCGATGACCTGAATCAGGAGAAGGTCATGTTGCTGTTTACGAACCTGCTGAAGGACCGACTTCAGTGACTCGAGGGAATCGAAGAAGTCACTGATCAGAATCAGCAGTGAGCGGCGTTTCAGTGTTGGAAGCAGATTCAGGAACAGTTTCGAAAGACTCGTTTCCTGCCCCGGAGTTCGGCCGGACAGCATCGACAGGATCTGCTGAAAACTCTTGGGATGGGCCGACGGTTCAAACCGGTCGCGCAGTTCATGATCGAAGGTGATCAGACCAACAGCATCCCGCTGCATCGTCAAGAGATATCCCAGCGCCGCCGCCAGGACACGGGCATACTCGAACTTCGTGGCCGTCCTCTCCCCGTACCCCATACTGCCGGACGAATCGACAATCAGGTAAGTGCGCAGGTTGGTTTCTTCCTCAAACTCTTTGACGAAGTACCGCCCGGTCTTTCCAGAGGCGCGCCAGTCGATGTGCCGGACTTCGTCCCCCGGACTGTACGGGCGATGTTCGGCAAACTGGACGCTGGTCCCTTTCAACGGGCTGGCGTGCTGCCCGTGCATTCCTCCTTCGACCAGGGTCCTGGCGACAAACTCCAGATGTCCCAGACGAACGATCGCCGTGGGATCGTCCCAGGCCGTGAAGGTCTCAGGAGTCAGGGAAGCACTCATTCCGGGCCAATGTTGCTCTGGAAAACATGTCGAGCTGTTTCGCACAGGACGACTCGGACCTGCGAAGGCTCTGCTCCGGGAGATGATATCGAAGTGCCTGGCCCCCCACTACAGGAAGTCCCATCAGAGGATCCGCAGTCATTCGGCGACTGCCCTCTGACTGCTGCCAGTCGGCCAGAACAGTCGCTTTGCGGATCGAAGTGTCTTGCAGACGCCGCGGTAAAGCACGGCACGATGGGACTGGGAGAGCACAATATTCCCCATCGACAGGCGATGCGGCCAGAGTCGATCCAGATAGGACCCGGCGCTTGAGCAACTGTTGAGCAGCGTAATTTCCGGACGTTCTCTGGCGAGCCAGCTGGCCAGTTCGATTTCGGCCCAGGCTCCGGGACTCCCCTCTTTCATCTCCGGATCCCAGCCGATTTTGAATGCAAATAACGTCTCTCCGGCCACAAAATTGCAGGTGGACGCCACGACGGTCTCACCGGTCAGCAGTTCGCCAAAGAGGACCGATTCCTGAACGGACATTCGCTGAATCACGGATTCGAAGAACGCACTGTGCCGCGCGTTGCAGCCGATGGCCGTTCCCGTGGTCCGTTTCCAGCCCCGTGCTTCGAGATCCAGAAATCGGGCGGCGGCGGCCTTCAGTTCCGGCTGTTGATCGACAATGCGGAACCGGACGGGACCATGCCGTTCCAGTTTATTCCGGGCCCGCCGCAGTGATTTCCTGCGGTTCTTGGAAACACAGGCTTCGAGCAGGTCGCAGTTCCGATTCCAGTTCTGAAAGTTCAGGCTCGCCCGGGACCAGACTCCCTGGAGCTGGGTCTGAAATCCTGACAGGACTGCAGCGGTGTAGAGTTGTTCCGAAAACGGGCCATCGATCACGACAGAGCTGAAGACGAGTCCATGTCGGTATCGGGTGGTTTTCAAATGCTCCAGCAGGGTCAGCAACGCACGCCGTCCATCATGAGGATCCAGCAGCATCCCCCCTTGAAACTGGTACGTCGAGAATTTGTCACTCAGGTGTGGAAACAACAGGTTGGAAGAGGCGACGACCGGACGGAGTGCGGTCAACAGGACCAGCGTCCCATCGGGCTTCTGAACTGTCCAGAGAGATGGACCAGGATCGTTGGGAGTGTCATTGGGAAGATCCTGCAGAAAGGCAGGGGACAGGAACGGATTCGGTTCCAGACTGACTCTCCCCAGACGTTCCCATTCGTGGAGGAAGTCTGCAGTGAGATCTGTCACCGGCCGGATGCGGACGACCAGTGCTTGCTGTTCAGTCTGAGAACCCATGACCCCTGATGATTCTAGTGGTGTGACCACTCTGTCCTGACCGGTTCCTCTTCTTTAGATTTCCGTCATTATTACGTTAGCTGCCGTTCATCTTTGCTGCAGTGATCGCCGTTAAAATCTACGGAAGTTGAATTCGCTGCGTCACACGAAAATCAGTTGTGACAGTTATGCGGTTCGTGACGTCGGCAGGAGGCGCGCGTTTCGGAATCTGGTCATCATTCTGACAATTTGGTGAAGAAATCCGGCGTGTTGCATTTTGAAAACAGGATGGTGTCAAAAAATTGACACCTGAGTCGAGCAATTCCGGAAGAACAACGTAGGATCGAAGCATTCGCCTCAGAACATTCGACGTCATTCACCGTGAGAACGGGGACATCGGAAAGCACGTTTCCCCTGGCCTGTCGTGGAGGGACGGATGCTGCACTGAGTGATGAACGATCGAAAGATCTGTGTTTCCACTGATTCACCTGTCTGAAAAAGTTCACCTGTCTGAAAAGGCTCGTTCCATGCGTCCCATGATGTCCGGAGTTCTTGGCGCTCTTCCGGCAATCCTGTTTTCATCCGTGGTGATGGCGGAAGATCCTTACCTGCCGTTCAACAAGAACGGAACGCTGATTGTTCCGGAAGCGACTCCCGGTCCTGGACTCAGTCCCAGCGCCAGTCCCAGTGCCGGTCCCAGCCCGACGACGGTGAATTCTCATCCCACCTACGAACTGGGGCCGAGTCTGGGAGTTCCTCCCCGATCAACGATTCCGGTGCCGTCAGAACCAACGCCGGCACAGGCCGTCCCGAGTCAGCCGACTCCATCCCAAAGCAATCGCCCGACCACGCCGACGTATCAGAACTCTCCGGCACAGCCGACACCGGAAGGGCTTGCCACTCCACCGGCCACGGCTCCCTCTCAATTTGCTCCGACCGTTGTGACACCTGGATCGTCCGGCTATCTGATGGAACCACAACCTTACAGCACCGGATATCGCGGACGGGGACTCTGGGATGTCTTCTGGGCTCCTTCCTGGACGCAGCAGACGAACTATGGTCCCTATTACGGTGGTGGCATGGGAGGCAGTCCCTGTCAGACCTGTCCAACTCCCATGATGTCACCCAACTTTGAATTTGGTCGCGGCTACGACGGGTTCATGACCGGTTGGTAATGATTCACCCGGAAAATTCTGCGTGGAGGCGAAAACGGCGCCCCAGCCGTTCATGGCTCGCCGTCGGGAGTCTTTCCACAGCAGCGGAGAGACTTCACGACTCTTGTTCGCACTCCGGAGTCCATCGAGTTGATCTGGTCGTGACGTGACCTGGCATCCGGGCGGACTCCAGCAGGGTCTCCTCCGAGCCAGGTCACTGAATGCCGGAAAGCCGCCATGACGCCGTGGAATCAGATCTACGCCCCCATCGGAGGAAGTGTCTTTCTCTCCGCATTGACTGCGGCACTCCCGATTGCAGTGTTGCTGGGACTTCTGGCGTTCTGGCACGTGAAGGCGCATTGGGCTGCGATTTTTGGATTTTTGACGGCAGCTCTGATTGCGGTCTTCGTCTACGGGATGCCGACGCCCCTGGCGGGGATGGCCGCTCTGCATGGGGCGCTCTATGGCCTGCTGCCGATCGGCTGGATCGTCCTGAATGCGATCTTTCTCTACGACATCTCCGTGAAAACCGGCGGCTTTGAAGTCGTCAAGAATTCCATTGCCGGGCTGTCGTCCGATCAACGGATTCAGGCACTGCTGATTGCTTTCAGCTTTGGCGCCTTTATCGAAGGAGCTGCCGGATTCGGAACCCCTGTCGCGATCTCGGCCGCGATGCTGATGGGACTGGGGTTTCGTCCATTACAGGCGTCCACGCTGGCACTGATCGGAAACACCGCTCCGGTCGCCTTTGGAGCCCTGGGAACCCCGATCATCGTGCTGTCATCGATGACCGGGCTGCCGCTGGAACTGCTCAGCGCGGCGGCGGGACGGATTCTGCCCCTCTTTTCCTTCATCATTCCCTTCTGGATCATTGGCGTCATGGCCGGGAGAAAAGGGATGCTGGAAGTCTGGCCGGCCTGTCTGACCGCCGGCGGCAGTTTCGCACTGATGCAGTTTTCCGTCAGCAACTTTCACGGGCCCTGGCTCGTCGACATTGTCAGTTCGCTGGTCTCAATGCTCGCCTGCGTGGTGTTACTCCGGTTCTGGCAGCCCAGAACAATCTGGCAGGCCGAGTCTTCGGATCCTCTGGTGACGAAACCGGTTCCCTTGTTGCAGTGGCCGGAACTCATCCGTGCCTGGCTTCCATGGGGAGTGATGTCCCTGTTCGTTTTCCTCTGGGGAATTCCGCAGGTGAAACTCGCACTGAATCAGTTTCAGTGGGGGCTGCCGACCATTGCGAGTCAATTGCCCGATGCGGCAGATGGACTGTCAAGGATCCTGATGAGTCCCAGTAAGATCGACGTTCCTCTGCCCTGGTTACATCAGGGAATCGTGCGGATGCCTCCCGTTGTGCCGGAACCGTTGACGGAATCCGCCATTTTCAGCATCAACTGGTTGTCGGCCACGGGAACGGGCCTGTTTCTGGCCGCTGTCCTCAGTGGCCTGCTGCTCGGATTGTCTCCGCTGTCATTACTCAAAGTGTACGGAACGACGCTCCGTCGAGTCCGGATTTCGCTCCTGACCATCTCGGCGATGATGGCTCTCGGGTATCTCAGCAAAGCGGCCGGACTGGACGCCACGATGGGGCTGGCATTCGCCAGTACCGGTCTGCTGTTCCCCTTCTTCAGCGCGCTCCTCGGATGGCTGGGGGTGGCGTTGACCGGAAGTGACACATCTTCAAACGTCCTGTTCGGCGGACTGCAGAAAATCACGGCCGAACAACTCGGGTTGAATCCCGTTCTGACCGCCGCGGCCAATACGACGGGTGGGGTGATGGGGAAAATGATCGATGCCCAGAGTCTGGTCGTCGCCTCCGTCGCAACGAATCAGCAGGGAGAAGAAGGGGCCATTCTTCGGGCGGTCTTCTGGCACAGCCTGATTCTCGCCGCGCAGGTTGGGCTGGTGATCTTCCTCTTTGCGAAAGTCTTCCCGCCCGACTGGATGCCGATTGTCCCGTGAGGGGGTCACTCGTCTTTGGGGTCGAGGTAAGCTTCCATCACCTGATGCCGACGGCTTTTTCGAACGAGGATTCGCACCTGCGGGGTTTCGATGACTTCGGAGCCTTTCACCGGTCCGTCCAGTTCATCGACAATCCACTGACTGAGCGTTTCCCGATCGATGGCGACAGCCGGATCGGTCAGGTCGATTCCCGTCTCGGTTTTCACGGTCTTCAGGTTGGCTCCTCCACCCACGATCCAGCCTTTTCCTGTCGCCACGATCTGAGCCGGCAGTCGATCGTACTCATCACCGATATCACCGAGCAGTTCTTCCAGCAGATCTTCCATGGTGACCATCCCGACCACACTTCCATTCGCATCCCGCACCAGTGCGATGTGTGAATGCAGTCGGATCAGACGTTCAAGCACACGGGTGATCGGGGTTTTCTCGTCAAAACTTCCGATCTTGCGGACGATGCTGTTGATACTCGGATCGTGCGGCGCGAATCGCATATGCGCCACGATATCCTTGAACATCACGTACCCAATGATCCCCTGTGGATCATTGGGACGCTCTGTCACGGGAAACCGGGTATGCATATCCATGTGGGCGGCGATCAAGGCATCCCCGGCGGAACTATCGACATTCAGCAGGCTGATGAACTCCGCCGGCAGCATGATTTCCGCGACGGGGCGCTGTGAGAGTTCCGCAGCACCAAGGATGATCTGTTCCTGACGTTTCCCGATCAGGCGTGACGTGCGGGCAATTGTCGCACTGGCCCGAAGCTCCTGCAGTTCTTGAGATTCTTCCTCTTCATCGTCATCTGCCCGTTTGGGGCGCAGTCGTTCGAGCAGAGCCAGTAACTGCTGAACGGAGGTCTCCAGAATCCAGACGATGGGCCAGACGCAGAAGGAGAACCATTCCATGACTGGCGAAAGCCGGAGCAGCACTTTCTCTGGGTTCCTCAGAGCGAACACTTTGGGAATCAATTCACCGAAAATGATGGTGGCGAATGTCAGTGGAATCACGACCATCACGACGGAGATGACTTCCGCAACCGTTTCGGAAATCCGGAAGGATTCCCGGAGAAGCGGGGCGATTCCTTCTTGAGCTCCGGCCCCGGCCGTGGCGGCGGCGATCGCTCCCACGAGCGTGATCCCGAGTTGCACAACCGCGAGACTTCCTTCCATGGACTGTTTCATGGACATGGCGGAGCGGCTCCCGCGCAGGCCTTCATTCACCAGCGACTGCAGGCGGGCGCGCGTGATCGACGCGAGTGCAATTTCGAATGCTGCCAATCCTGCGTTTAACAGAATCATGGCCAGCATTACAACGAGTTCAATTCCCCACATCTCGGGCCAGGCTTCTTTCTTAATGATTGTCGGCAAACGGATCCGCGGACCAGCAGCAGTGCTTATCCGGGATCCGGCGGGACCAGCCAGTCGGTTCGTGATTTTCCACTTTGATTGGCCTGCCAGTACTGTCCGGATTCGACATCGAGACAGGTCAGCCAGCCATTTCCATACACCCAGGTATCAATGCAGATCGCATGCCCGCGATGCTTGGGAAGTCCCGATTTTTGCGCGGTATGACCGCACACAACGATCTTTCCGGAGACGTGCGGCTGAATCTCTTCGAAGCGCCGCCAGTACAGTTCGTCGGGATTCTGCTGCGACAGCGGCAGTCGGGAATTCAGATAGCCATGAACGAACAGATGATGTTCTGTTTCAAATCCCGGCAGCAGGTCGTGATCCAGAAACCGCAGATGTTCGACCGGGATCTCTTCCGGATTCAGGCTCCGGCGGTCTTGAGAGTAGGATTGCAAGGCTTCCCGGCCGCCGAACCTGATCCAGGTGGACAGGGGGATGTTCCCCTGCAGTGCGTCGAGCAGCATCACTTCATGATTGCCGCGGAGCGGAATGCACTGCTGTTTTTGAGTCCGTTCGATGACCCATTCCACCACTTGCCGGGAGTCGGGACCCCGATCCAGGTAATCCCCCAGTGTGATGAGTCGATCCTGAAGTGTCAGCGGGACAACTTGAAGAAGCGTCTGAAGTGCCGTGTAACAACCATGAATATCGCCGATGGCGAAAACTCGCGACAACGTCCCAGTCTCGTGAGGAAAAGTGAGCTCCTGCGCACCAGTGATCGACAGGAGTCGCTGCTGGCTGCCTCACCCATCGCTTTCGATGAGCAACGGTGAGAACTTTGAACCATCAGGCAGACCGTTCGAAAACGGTCTCAAGCGTCGCACCTCAATCTTGAATTTCGAAGTCCATCGTCGTTGCGTTTCAACCCATTTCGGCAGACGAAGGAGAATCTCCGACTCACCTGACACTGGCAGAATCGCAACGCATGGCACCGAAGTAGTAGCAGAAAACCGAAGGCAGGTGAATGGCGGACGTCAGAAATTTCCGCATTCCGAAGCACCGGAATGCGGAAGTGTTCCCTGCCGGCGACTTCAGTTGAGGATTCGTTCCAGCTCGGCTTCCGTCAACGGTTCTTTCAGGCGAGCCCCCAGTTGTCCGACAATACGACTGGCTGCATAACTCGCCAGGCGTCCGGACTGTTTCCAGGTCAGGCCGTTGGTGATGCCGTACAGAATTCCGGCGGCATACATATCTCCGGCCCCCGTCGTATCGACCGCTTTCACGTCAACTCGTTCGATGGGAATGACGCTGTTTTCGTGCATCAGCAGCGATCCGGCATCCCCCATCGTCAGCGCGACGTTCTCGGCATGACGGTGAATTTCCCGCGCACAGTCGATCGGGTCGAATTTCCCGGTCAACGCCCGGGCTTCCTCGAGATTACAGAACAGAAGATCAACCGGACCTTCAATCAGGCGGATGAATTCGTCCCGGTGATATTGGATCAGGAAAGGATCGGAGACGGTGAAGGCGACCTTCACATGATGCTTCTTCGCCAGTTCGATCGCTTTCAGCGCGGCGGAACGGTTCGGTTCTCCACCGAACAGGTATCCTTCAACGTAGACATATTTCGACTTGCGGATCGTCTCTTCGTCGACGTCCTCGGGAGTCAGGGTTGCCGATGTGGCCAGATTGGTCAGCATCGTTCGCTGTGCATCATCCGTGATCAGGATCACACAGCTGCCTGACTGCCCGTGACCGGGCTGGACTTCGATTCGAATCCCCTGTTCCCGCATGTCCTTCAAAAAAAACTCTCCCAGCAGATCATCGGCCACTTTGCCCAGATAGGCCGTTTTCCCGCCGAAGCTGTTGATTCCCACAATCGTGTTCGCGGCAGAACCTCCCGCACAACGGGACAGCGCATCGGCTTTCAATCGATTCAGGACATTTGCCTGAGTGGAGTCATCGACCAAGGTCATGATCCCCTTGGAGAACTTCACATCTTCCAGAAAGGAGTCGGTGACGTGGGCCTGAATATCGACCAGAGCGTTCCCGATTCCGTAAACGTCGTATTGCACTTGAAATCCTGATCTCAGATTGAATGTGAAGGAAACAAAAATTCCTGGTGGCGAGTCGTCGAATCGCTCACCGTCAGACCGCCGTGTTCAGTTCGCGATAGGTGCGATTCGCCGCACTGGTCCCTGCTCCGGCCGGAACATTGCCCCCTTGAGCGGCGAGACAGCCTTCCAGCGCTGCCAGGAACAGCAGGACATTTCGAGGAGAACTGGATTCGCCCATGAGCCCCACCCGCCAGGTTTTTCCGGCCATTGGTCCCAGTCCGGCACCGATTTCGATTCCGAATTCCTTCAGCAGCATCCCGCGAACCGCTTTGTCATCGACTCCGGCGGGAATCGAAATGGCGTTCAGAACGGGCAAGCGGTGTGATTCGGCGACGGCATACTGCAAGCCCAGTGCTTCCACTCCTGCCCGCAGTGCAAGGTGATTGTTCCAGTGACGCTGATGACGTGCGGTCAGCCCTTCATCCAGAACATCCCGCAGCGCGGCATGCAGCGCGTAATTCATATTGATCGGCGCGGTGTGATGATACGCCCGGGACTGCTGGCTCCAGTAATTCTTCACCATGGACATATCGAGATACCAGCTGGCGATCTTCGTTTTTCGAGCATCCATCGCTTTGATGGAGCGCTCACTGAACGTCACCGGAGAAAGTCCAGGCGGACAGCTCAGGCATTTCTGGGTCCCGGAATACGCCGCGTCCACTTCCCATTCGTCGATTTCGACGGGAACTCCTCCCAGTGAAGTGACACAGTCCATCAGCAGCAACGAACCGGCCTGATGAACGATTCGGGAGATCTCGGGAATGGGCTGCAGTGCGCCGGTCGATGTTTCAGCATGCACGATTCCGGTGACCTTTGGGCGAAAGTCGCTCACGGCCGCGGCGATTTCGTCCGGGGAAAACACCTCTCCAAAGGGACGCTCGAGTTTGCGAACCTCTGCCCCGGCCCGGGCGGCGACATCGGCCATCCGCCCCCCGAAGACCCCATTCACGCAGACCAGCATCCGGTCTCCCGGCTCAATGAGATTGACGACGCAAGCTTCCATCCCGGCGCTTCCGGTGCCACTGACTGGAATGGTCAGCGCATTCGCGGTGCGAAACACAAGACGCAGCATCTGTTGGGTCTCATCCATCAGGCGGAGAAACTCAGGATCCAGGTGTCCGACCGTCGGGGAAGCCAGCGCATTCAGAACTTTTGCCGAGACGCCACTCGGTCCGGGCCCCAGCAGAATACGTTGTGATGGAGAAAATGCAGGAAATGGTGCAGTGGCCATGGATCTGGACCCGGTCAGGAAGAGGGTTTCGCATCAACGAAGTGCTCAACAGTCTAAAAGGGGACAGCGATTTGTGCAGTCCACGGGCCAGAAAAAGCGGTGCCGCGCGCGAAATTCTCACTGAGAGTCAATCCGGGAGCCCAACCGGGCAGCCACAGAGAGCGGCCACAGCGGGCGGCGGGAGTTCCGGGATTTCCTGTTGTACCGTAGAACCGAAGGGGCGAAATGATTTACGATCCCTGATGGAGCATTCTTTCCCCGTCTCGACGGACTTCCATGACATCAGGGGGAGAATGATCTGGTTCGGAATATCTCTCACTCAATGAGGGGATTGAGTCACGATCATGTCTGATATTGTCTCCCTGCACTGTCCGAAATGCGGTCAGAAATTGAAGATCAAGGATCGTTCTCTGTTTGGACGGAAGGTCAAGTGTCCCGACTGCAAACAGTCGTTTGTCCTGGTCGATCCGGATGGACCGGAACTCAATTCGTTGGAGTCTGAAACTCAGACCGCTGCGCCCAAACCGCAAAGCGCCGTGCAGACAGGTGGGTTCCCCATCTTTGAGACTCCCACGGAAACGGGTTCTCGTCCTGCATCGGCTCCTGCCAATCCCTTTGATTTTTCCCAGCCGTCTCCTCCCTCTCAACCGACAGATCTGCCGTTTGGATTTCCGGCTGCGCCCGTCGCTCCTGCCCGGGACTCCAGCAGCAGCGTTCCCAATCCATTTGCTCCCCCTGCTCCCGCACCCGCGGCTCCTGTGCCGGCACCACTTCCAGCATTTGCCGCAGCGCCGTCAAAGGCCCCCGTGCAGAATCCGGTGCAAAATCCGGTGCAGAATGTTGGAGCGAATGCTCCTGCAAGTCCGGTCCCGTCGCTGGCTGCGGCCGGATTTGCAGAGGCCGATGCTGAGTCCATTTCTCAGATCAGACGCTCCTCGAGACGTTCCAGCAAAAGCTGGATGGGTCTGGTCGGCGGACTGATTGCCGTGGGATTGATTCTGGGAGGAGTCGCGTTCAGCCTGTCGAAACAATCGGTCCCACAAACCCCGACTGTTGCCGCAGGGACGAACTCGAATCGCGGAACTCCGGCCGTTGAGACGGTCGATCCCCGCGATGACGGGATCTACAGCAAGGTCTCACTGGAACGGAGTCCGGAACTGGTGGCGGAGTTTGCTCCCACCCAGGGAAAGCCGATTGAGCTGCTGATGGTTCCCAGCGGAATCAATCTGGTGATTCATCTTCGACCGGCACAGCTCTGGTCGGATGAGTACGCGTATCGGGTTCTTCGTGCCAGCCTGACGGACGACGTCATGAACTGGCTGGCCTCACAGATCAAAACCTACTGTCGCAGAGACCCCGGTCAGATTGAAGAGGCGGTCTTTGGCATTCTGTTCGGCCCGCGTGGCACGATGCCGCAGGTCTGCACCGTCGTCCATTTGAAGGAACCTGAGAAGATCTCGGCTCTCATTGCCGAATTCCCCGGAAAGTATCTGCATGACATCACCGAAAAGCCCGACCTGCGAATCAAGGTCGACGACAAACACGGCGTGCTGATTGCGGATGAGAAGACCTTCGCCATCTGTCCGGCGGAACTCGCGTCGGAACTGGAATTCTGGGTCAAGACTCCCAATTACGAAGTGAGCGACGGGATTGCCGAACAGCTCAAACGAACGGACCGGGAGCGGCTGTTCACCGTCATCGGCACCGTCAGCGATCTCGAAATTCATATGAAAGAACTCATTCCCGCAGCCAGCCAGCCGTTGATGACGCAACTGCTGGAATGGCTCGGGCTCGACGTGGAGACCATCGGCTGGTCGGTTCATCCGGAACCGTATCTGCATTCCCAGATTTTTATCCGGTCCACTTCCGCGAAATCTCCAATGAATCTGGAGAAGGAATTGATCGAAAAGCTGGACCAGATCCCAACACAGGTCTGGAAGGACTTGTGCCTGAAAATGTCTCCGGCGGAAGTGCGGTTTCGCACCCTGATCGGTCGACTCCCGGCAATGCTGGAGGCGTTTCAGGAATCGACCATCACCCAGCGCGAAGGACGAAACATCACACTGACCACGGTGCTGCCTGCCAAAGCCGCGCCGAATCTGGCACTGGCGACTCTGTTTGCGGTCAACGAAGCGGCCCGTACGGATTTCTCGGAAAAGCGTCCGGCAATGGCCGCTGCTGAAGACAAGCCCAAACTCGCAACGACCGTGGCAGGACGGGTCGAGATGCCGGTGGATGCGGAGTTCAACCGGACTCCGCTGGAACAGGCACTGCAGTTCCTGTGTGATGAAATTCAGGTGAAGCTGGTGGTGGATGGAGACGCCCTGAAAGACGCCGGCTACACGAAGAACATGCCCCAGACATTTGTTCTCGGAAAAGTGCCGATGCAACAGGCTCTGTCCAAAATTGTCGACACGTATCAGGAGCGGGACAAAGAAATGGTGGCCTGTTTCGATGATGCCAAAATGATGATCACGGTCACAACGAAGAAGTTTGCCGTTCGAGACGGATTGAAAATTTCACTGCCGCCTGAGAAATAATTCGACACAAGTACGCAATTCGCCCCCTGCTCGAGAAGGACCTGACTGTGAAATGGAATCCCTCCCGCCGATTCGTTCTGGCATTGCTGGGCAGCTTCTCCCTGTTCTGCCTGCAGTCGACCACGTTGGCCCAGGAAGTCCGGCGGCTGGTGCTGGTTGCCGGCAAGCCTTCCCATCCTCCTCGAATGCATGAGTTCAATGCAGGCGTACAACTGCTGGAGAACTGCCTGAAAGAAGTTCCCGGCCTGCATGTGGATGTTGTGTTGAACGGCTGGCCGGAAGATGAATCGATTCTCGAAAACGCACATGCCGCTGTCTTTTACATGGACGGCGGCGGCGGACATCAGCTGGTTCAGGAAAACGGGCGGAGACTGAAGCTCGTGCAGGGGCTGATCGACAAAGGACTCGGGATCGGTTGCATGCACTACGGTGTCGAAGTCAAGACGGGCCAGGCCAGCGAAGAATTCCTGAAGTGGATCGGCGGCTACTACGAGTCCATGTTCTCCTGTAATCCGATCTGGGAACCGGAATTTCAGACCTTTCCGAATCACCCGATCACACGCGGCGTGAAACCATTCAAAGTCAAAGATGAATGGTATTTCAACATGCGATTCGTCTCGAACCTGCCTGGGAACACCCCAGAGAAGATCGAAAACATGGTCTTCACTCCCATTCTGGTCGCAGAGCCGAGTGATGCCGTGCGGAATGGTCCTTATGTCTATCCCGCCGGTCCCTATCCGCACATTCAGGCAAACAAAGGACGGGCCGAAGCGATGATGTGGGCGGTTGAACGTCCGGATGGCGGCCGTGGGTTTGGATTCACCGGTGGGCACTTCCATGACAACTGGGGGAACGATCAATATCGAAAAACGGTCCTGAATGCCCTGGTCTGGCTGGCCGGTCTGGAGGTTCCGGAAGAGGGAATTCCGTCAGCCGTTTCGAAAGATCAGCTGAATCAAAACCTCGACAAGAAAAAGTAGGTACAGATCTTTCAGTCGAACCCTGTTTCTCGTCAACAAGACGTGTCATTTCATCAGTTCTCTGTTTGTCTCTCTGCAGTTGGGCCAGTTCCTTCAGGAGTTGCAGGATGTCCGTTCGCTCAAACCCGTCTTGGATTCCGAGTCTGTTGCAACGGAATGTCTTCTACTCATCCGGCGCCGTTTTTCTACTGGCCGGATGTGGCGGAGGGACTGAACAGCCCACTCCTCCCCCTCCACCGCCGCCGGTTGTTCAACCGGTCGTCAACACGCCTGCCCCAGCGGTGACACCCCAGGGAAATCCCGCACCGGCAGTTGTCGAGAAAATGGCCCCAGAGGAACCCGGTTCCGAGAAGCCTGCTGTGGCGACTCCGGCTCCCGCCGAACTGGACATTTCCACGCTCGCTTCGGATTACCCTCCGGATCTGTTTGAACGGATCAAGAAAACCGTCGATGAATATGGTTACGGAACCGCGACCGGCCGACTGCACGCCATCAGCACCGCCCTGTTTCTCTGCCAGAAGGAACTGGATCATTTTCCGGCTCCTGACGGACTGGGAACCGAAGCCAACGGCTTGAGCTGGCGGGTTCATCTGCTACCGTTTTTGGGAGAGGCCGAGCTCTACCAGCAGTTTCGTCTCGAAGAAGCCTGGGATAGTCCCGCGAATAAAAAGCTGATCAAAAAGATGCCCAAGGTCTGGGGCAGCAGCCCGGATGGGAAAACTCGAGTTCAGCTGTTTGTCGGAGAGCAGACCCCATTTCAGGCCGGTAAGAAGACCCGTCTGGAAGAACTGTCGGACGGTGAAGCGGGAGCGGCGTTCACCATCCTCGCAGTGGAATCCGGAGAAAACGTTGCTGACATCTGGACGAAACCGGGAGGACTTGAATTCCAGTCAGGCAACCCTTCCGTTGCCCTTGGAAATGTCGGCCCACGATTCTTTGCGATCATGGGGGACGGAACGATTCAGTCGGTCCCGTCGAAGTCGGAGCATCTCCCCGGCTTGATTCAGAATCGGGACGGTGTTGCGGTTCCACCAGAAACCCTGGTGCCTGCGAAACCGGCTGTGGAGGCGACTGCCAGATCGAAGTCAGAACTTCCACCATCGGGACCGCTGCCAGAACAGGTCGACCTCAGTTATCTGCCTGAGAATGCTCAGACAATGTTGATCATTCATCCGCGGCGCATCCTGGAAAGTCCGGTCATCAGTGGACTGCTCGACCTGTTTCGTCCCGACCCGTCGGTGACCGCTCGGCAGATTCTCTATGGCTTCCTTCCGGACAGCCCGGCCGGCATGGACCAGATGCCGGGGGTGGAGATGGAAGATTTCGATGAAATCAGGGTCGTGATTGATCTGGTTGCCGCGGCCAAAAACTCTCCACAGCAGTTCTCAACCGGCCTGCAACCCGGCGAGGATTTCATCAACCCGGTTCTCGCGGCCAGCTTCCGTTATTCAGAACCAGTGAATGTCGAATTCATTCTCTCCAATTTCCTTCAGAATGGCTTCAATCCACAGCTTCAGATTGAGCATGGATACCCGTTGATCTCCATGACTTCGTTCGACCAGGTGGTCTCGATTCCGGATTCCCATCGGTCATTGATTGGCCAGAAAGACACGATCCAGCAGATGCTGAAAGCTGCGAAGCAGGTCGATGCAGACACTCCGCTCGCCAAAATGCTGAAGGAGCGGGGGAATTCAGACATTGTGATGGGAATGATCAAGCCGGAAGGCACGGCCACACCGGAGACTCCAGCCGAGCCGGCTGCCAATCCTCTCCTGGGAGCGGCTCCTGCGATGCCGAAATTCGACGGGGATGTCTGGCTGGCGATTTCCTTCCAGTCAGCCGATTTGTTGAAACTGCAGTATGCCTCGAAGAACCCGCAGCAGGATCAGGGATCCTTAACCGCCGGACTTGCAGGTCTTCAGTTTCTTGGAACATCCATGCTCATGTCGCCGGACGGAACCCCCGGAGAGAACCTGCCGTTCGTCACACTGATTCAGTCGTTACACCGTGGAGCTGTCGTCACGGCAACCGACAAGGAAGTTCATCTCAAAATCGCCACGCCCCCCGAGTTTCATCAGTTGCCGAAACTGCTGGCGCCGCTGCTCAAGCAGTTGAGCCCCACTCCGGAGATTGCCGATGGGGTTGATCCCCTCAGCCTGATCGGTCTCGCCATCCTGAAGTACTCCACAGATCGCGGATACCTTCCAAAGCCGAATGGACCAGGTTCTCAGGAACAGTTCGATGACCCGAAGAAACACACCGGGCTCAGCTGGCGCGTTCACCTGCTGCCATTTATCGGGCATCAGTCGTTGTACAACCAGTTCCATCTGGATGAGCGCTGGGATAGCGAGCACAACAAGGAACTGTTGAAGTATATGCCGGACCTGTTTGGTGACAGCACCGAAGGGAAAACCCGAGTGCATCTCATCACCGGTGGAAACACTCTTTATCCATTGAACCGGGTCACGACACTCGCCGAAATGACGGATGATCCCGAGATGACGGTTCTCGTCGTGGAAGCCGGTCCCGACAAGGCCGACTTCTGGACGAAACCCGGGGGACTCCCGATGATGACGAGTGATCCCATCAAAACGCTGGGACGCGCCGACAATCCGGAAGGAAACTTTCGCGTCGTCACGGCGACCGGCGAGACACACACACTGCATTCCAGGTCGGAAGGACTGCTGTTGCGGTCACTCGTCCATCCGTCGGACGGAAAGCCGTCGAAAGGGGGCTCCAACCAGAACGAGAGAAGACTACGCAATCAGTGACATCAGTCGGGCGAACAGCCGATCCACTTCCGCAGCCGTTTCCGGATCGAGTTCCCATCCGACCGGTTGTCGCTGCAAGGTGTTCGGAAACAGTCCACGCTTCTTCAGCAGGTATTTTTCGACGGCCAGAAAGCCATCCAGCCCGGCCGAGAGCTGGATGGCGACGATGGCACTGATCGGCAATGACAGCTGATAAATTCGCTCTTCGTCATCTGCTTTGAGCGCCTGCCAGAGCGCGATGACTCCATCCAGCAGATCCGTGCCCGGCATGGTCCCCTGGATTCCCCGACGGTAGCAATCCACCAGGTTGATCCCCCCGGATCCCTCGAAGATGCACGCTGTTCCATCGGTCGCATCCCGCAACCGGGAGAGATTCGGGCCGAGCGGGCTCGCTTCCGGTTTGAAAAGAATCCGTTCTGCCCCGAACTTCTGGAGCAGATTTCGGTAGATCCCTAACGAAATTGCGCTTCCCACGTAGCCCGAGGCATCCTGTACGACGACCGGAATGTCGATCGATGCGGCGATCTCGGTGAAGTATTGTTCGGTTCCCTGTTCTGTCAGACGGCTGGCCACCGGCGGAATCGCCATCACGGCCGAGGCACTGTGCTGCTGTGCGTGACGCGCGAAGTCTGTCGCTTCGCTGACAGATTCCGCGCCGACGCTGATGACTGAAAATCCCCGCCCGAGCGCCTGCCGGCAGACCAGTTCCGCCAGATGTTTTCGGCGGGCGTGATCCAGTCGCAGGATTTCACTGACCATCGCGATGACGACGCCATCGGCCCCCGTCTGAAAACACCAGTCGATCTCCCGGTTGAGAGTCGGTTCGTCGATCTCCCCGTTGTCCAGAAACGGAGTCTGCAGGACCGGAAGAACTCCAGAGAGCGGCGTTCCTGCGGCAGAATCAGCGTGCGAGAATTTCTTCGATCCCATGATGTGCGGCGTCCAGTGTCAATTCCAGGCAGCCCGCTGCAAAGGGGGTCTGCCAGACCGGGTAAATGTCGAGGGAATACTGTTCGGCCGGTGGGAGATATCCCATCGACCCGTTGATCAGATTCAGACAGATCAGTGTCGTTCCAGAAAACCGGAGCCGGAGTTCCACCTGAAACAGGGAGTACGCCTCGCAGCGGCTGCCGACAAAGACGGCGTCGCCGATCCGCCAGAACGTCAACGGCAACCGATAAGTGGCGCCGTCTCCGAGTATCAGCCGAATGGCCCGCTTGCGCTTGAGACGTTCCTTTTGAAATGGATCGTTGGACGCCAGCCGCTGCTGTTCGAGTTCATCGGCAGTGGGCCAGTCCTTCAGCGGGATGTCCACTTCGATCTGCATGGCATCCAGATTTGAAGCAGCGCTGTCCGGGGTCGCAGACCAGATCGCCAGCGGCGCTCCGGATTCCATCACCCCGGTGAACGTCAGTTTCTTGCCGGGTGCTTCCATGCCGGACAGCGTCGAGAGCACGGCATACCCCAGCTGCCGCCCATGTCCATCTGCAACATCCGTATCAGCGGTGTACTGATTTCGGGGAGCCAGTTCCCCACAGGCCCCGAGCAGGAAAAATACCGGAGCATGTGTTGCGGCTTCAATCGTTTCCCGCATCGCGCCAATGTAGTCCGGCGAGACGGACTTGTTCTGCCAGGCCAGTGTCGTCGGATGGCAGGCGTAATTGACCAGAACTCCCTGAACGACACCACGCTGATCCGTGACTCGCCCGACCAGCAGCGTGTCATCGGCGGGCTTCCCGGGAGCATACCCGCAAAGAAAGCGATCTTTTCCCGGAGTGGGATCCTGAAAATCACGGACCGTCGCGAGCCCGCAACGGCCGGTCTGCCATTCGATCAGACCATCGAATGCGTTCGCCTGGGCCTGCTGAACCATGGCAATGGCAATTTCCGGGATGGAATCGATCCACTGCTGGAGAAGATCCCCTCCCGGAAGTGACGGATCAACGTCAATCAGCGGAGGAGCCGCATGACTATGGCTGAGTGCGAAGATCAGGTTCTCCGGTTCCAGAGACAGTCCTTCCAGCAGACGGGCGAAAAAGCGGGGCTGAGCGTCATGAGAACTCCAGTAACTCATGTCTGCGCAGATCAGGACCAGCGGACTATTCCGTTCTTCGTTCGTGATCACCATGGCACTGAGCATCAGCGGACGATGAATCGACTCTGCCGTTTCATGCAATGCAGCTCCCCATGTCCGGGAAAAAATTCCGACAGGAGGAGTGATCTCACACTGGGAGATTCCAATTCGTCCGCGAAACGCAGGATGTCGGAATTCCGATGGAACGGGGGAGGAAGCTGTCATGCCATGAACCTGAACCGGAGAAGGAAATTCGCAGCAGTTTGCTCGACCAGGTGCCCGCCCGTGTTGTTTTGGACAGAGGCGCGTTTTGATGGATGAAACGCTGCACTCCGCGTGGCGGGGACGGGTCGTTCATTTCGCAAGTGGCTCGAGTCTGCTGATGACCCCGAGTCCGACGGCTTACCAGTCCCCCACCGCGCCATCTGCGTAGAAGACCCGTTGTGGAACTTCCTGTTGAAACGGATGCTTCTTGATGGCCTCTTCATTGATGATCACGCCGAGTCCCGGTCGTGTATTCGGCGTCACCGTTCTGGTCTTGCGATCGATCACGTAGCCTTCATCCACGACATCCTGCCGCCAGGGAACATCCTGATGAACGGATTCGCAGATAATATAGTTGGGCTGGGCAAATCCGAATTCCAGTGAGGCCGCGGTACTGACAGGTCCCTGCGGATTGTGAGGAGCCAGTGCAATGCGATGCGCGTCCGCCAGCGCGGCAATCCGGCGGGCTTCCGTGAATCCGCCGCAGTGAGTCAGGTCCAGCTGGCAGATTTCGCATCCCCGCCGGGCGAAGAGATCACGAAATGCCGCCAGGTGAGTCAATCTCTCCCCCGTTGCAATGGGGGTGGTGACTGCCGCATTAATCGCCGCCAGCGAATCGAGATTCTCCGGCCAGCAGGGTTCTTCAAAAAAGTACAGGCCATACGGGTCGAGGGCCTTGGCGAACTGCATTCCCATTGCGGGAGACGGGCGGGCATGGCAGTCCACCATGATATCGATGTCGTCACCCACCGCTTCCCGCATCGCGGCCACGCAGGCATCGGCCAGTTTGATCGACCGCAATCCTTCGATCGGCATCGTCGGAGGAACCGCCATGGACTTGAATGCGGTGAATCCCTGTTCGACCGCCTGACGGGCGAGATCGGCGAACTGATGGGCGTTGTCGACGGAGGTCTCGTAGAAGCTTTCCAGATTCCCGCCTCCCAGATGGCAGTAGAGACGGATGCGATCGCGAACGGGTCCCCCCCAGAGCTGATGGCAGGGGACTCCGTGGACTTTTCCGAGAATGTCCCACAGCGCGAGGTCGATCCCGGCGATTGCCGTGGATCGAATCACTCCGCTGCCATGCCAGAAGTGTTGCCGCCACATCATCTGCCAGAGGTATTCGATTCGCCTGGGATCTTCTCCGATCAACAGTTCCGACAAATCCTGGACAGCCCCCAGCACTCCCCGAGTGTGCCACTCAAGTGTTGCCTCGCCCCAACCAATGACACCGGGATGATTTGTGACAACTTTTACAAAGATCCAGTTCCGCATCCGAGCATGACAAACATGGGTTTCAATCGCTGTGATTTTCATGCGGTACTCCTCAGAATTTTATTTTGAGGACAAAATACTTGATTTTGGATTTAATAACAAGTATCTTTTCTTTTATGTCAATCGCAAACTACATCCAGAATGATCTCGCTGTTCGATTGCGGTCGGGCCACTCTCTACCTGCCCAGCTGACAATCGACTCGCTGGCAGAGATGTATCAGGTCAGTTTCACGCCGGTGCGAACCGCCATTGCCGGGCTGATTGATGAAGGGTTGCTGGAGAAGGGGCCAAACCGGCGACTGATCGTCAACGTCTCGCCCGGCGAAGAAGGAAGCACACTGGATCCGGTGGCACTCCCGGAACCACCTCGTGATCCTTATGAACTGATCGTCAGCGATCTGGTGCAGGAAAGTTTGAATGGGGCAGCCATCTATCTCAGGGAAGAGGTGACCTCCGAGAAATACGACGTCAGCCGGTCAGTGATTCGGAATGTGTTTCACCGTCTGGCGGGGGAAGGAATCCTGGACCATATTCCCCGGCGAGGGTGGCGTCTGAGGACATTTCGGCAGGACGACCTGGAAGCGTATGTCGAAGTTCGGGAATCACTCGAACTCAAAGCCCTGAAGCTCACATTTCCACGACTCGACGCGAGCGAGCTCCAGCGCATGCTGGAGGCGAACACGGTTCCATCCAACCCGGATGAGCCTCCCCGAATCGATGAGTCTCTCCACACTTATCTGATTCAACTGTCTCGAAACGCCTACATCAAAGATTTCTTTGAACGACAGGGAAGATACTACGACCTGCTGTTCAAATGGGAAGACCACGACCGGGAGACGGCGATCGAAACGGTCCGTCAGCACCGGGATATTCTCACGCATCTGTTGAACAGGGATCAGTCCGCAGCCGAGAAATCCCTGTCGTCACACATTCTGAACAATCACCCGATCCTGACTCAGATCATTGGTCACGCTCCGGCGTCGACGTGAGTGAAGCGGAATTCTTTCTAAGCGAGCCATCATGTCTTTCAAAAGGCTGTTCCTGACTGGCATCGCCTGTGTGACAGGCCTGACGCAGGGAGTCCTTCTGGCGGATTCGACCAGTGACTATCTGTCACAGGTCAAACCGCTGCTGAAGTCCCGCTGCTATGCCTGCCATGGAGCGCTCAAGCAGGAGGGGGGGCTGCGGCTCGATACGGCCGCTTCGATCCGGGCAGGTGGTGACTCCGGCGAGATTGTGCTGCGCGGAGCCGAAGCACAGGCCAGCCTGCTGCTGGAGCGAGTGGCGACCGAAGATGTTTCTTCACGGATGCCTCCGGAGCATGAAGGGGAACCGCTCAATGAAAAAGAGCTGGCCATTCTCCGCAACTGGGTCACCGCCGGAACCCCTGCTCCAGACGAAGAAGTGCCGGAAGCGGATCCCAGGGATCACTGGGCTTTTCAACAGATTCAGCGTCCGGACCTGCCGCAGATCGAGATGACTCCGTGGATCCGGAATCCTGTGGATCACTGGATTGCCGCCGGATATCAGCAGCAGAAAATGTCTCCGCAACCCGAAGCATCCCGACTCGTCCTGCTTCGCCGCCTGTATTTCGATCTGATCGGACTGCCCCCGACGGCACAGGAAATCTCGGCCTGTCTGGAAGACTCCTCTCCGGACTGGTATGAAAAAATCGTGGACCGGCTGCTAGCTGATCCGCGCCACGGAGAACGCTGGGCCCGGCACTGGATGGATATCTGGCGATACAGCGACTGGTGGGGGCTGGGGGATCAACTCCGGAATAGTCAAAAGCATCTCTGGCATTGGCGCGACTGGATTGTCGAATCGCTGAATCAGGACCTGCCATACGACGAAATGGTCCGCTTGATGCTCGCGGCCGATGAACTCGCGCCGGACGATCTGAGTCGTTTGCGTGCGACAGGTTACCTCGCCCGAAACTACTACATTTTCAATCGAACGCAATGGCTCGATGAAACGGTCGAACACTTCGGTAAGGCATTTCTCGGCCTGACCATGAACTGCGCGAAGTGCCATGACCATAAATATGATCCGATTGACCAAGTCGCCTATTACCAGCTGCGAGCTTTCTTCGAGCCGTATCAGGTTCGATTAGATATGGTTCCGGGAGAGCTGGACGTTCAACGGAACGGGATTCCGCGAGTGTTTGACGGCGTGCCGGACGCACCCACGTATCTGTTCGTTCGCGGGGAAGAATCACGGGCGGACAAATCCAAAGTGATCGCTCCCGGGCTGCCGGAAATCCTGACATTTGATGAACTCACATTTGATCCCGTGTCACTGCCGGAAACGGCATGGAATCCGGGAGTACGTCCCTGGGTGATCGAGAATCAGATTGCCGCCGCAAAGACGCGTCTGAAGTCTGCGAAAGAACATCACGCCAATCTGTTACGGGACAGCCTTTCTGGGGAATCACCGAACGAGGGGAGTTCACCCAGGTTTCAACCGATCAGCGAACTGTTCACAACACTCGACCAGTCCCGCTGGAAGCTCAATGGAAACGGCTGGGCGCATCAACCGGGACGGATGGAGCAGAATCAGGATGGCCAAGTCCACTCCACACTGACGCTGCTCGAACAGGTTCCCCGAAACTTTGATGCCGTGTTGAAGTTTCAGATTCAGGGAGGAAGTCGCTGGCGCAGTGTCGGGTTGTCATTCGACGGAGACGGGATGGGGACGACGAATGCACAGGAGACACGGCAACTCATCTATCTGAGCGGCGCCCAGGAAGATTCCAAAATCCAGGGAGCCTTCTTCAAGGGAGGAAAATGGAATTATCCCGGCGAAGGGCGGAAGTCCTTTGCAGTGGAACTGGGGAAGGAATACACGCTTCAGGTTCGAGCCCGGGGGAACCTGATCAATGTCTCGCTCAACGGAGAGCCGGTATTGTCCTGGCGGACTCCGCTCGAACGTCGCACAGGGACGATGCAGCTGACGACATTTGACGCAATTGCGGTCTTTTCCGAGTTTCGGCTCGAGGCGCTGGATCACTCGGTCTCGATGAAGGAACCGGATCAATCTTCGTCGAACGCTCAGGCCCAGTTGGAACGTGCGGAAGCAGAGGTCCATGTCGCCGAAGCAGACTTGAAAAGTATCGAAGCCCGGGCGGCCGCAATGGGGGCACATCGTGATCAGGCCGATTCCGCTGTTCAGTCTGAAACGAAGAACGAGGCCATTCGTGCAGAACGCCAATGGACAGTCGAAAAGCTTCGTCGTGACGTGCTGATCGCTCGTCAGACGCTCGCACTCGCAGAAGAGAAGCAGCGCGAGGACGCCGGGAAGAAATTGACCGCCGCGGAAGAGGCACTCGCCACAGGAACCGCGGTCCTGAATTCTGAAATTTCATTGACGGACAACTTCACTCCTCTCAACGGAGCGACCTGGTCCCCGACACGTTTCCAGCACACAGGGCATGACGATCCCACAATCTCCTCCCCTCAAACGAGCACTGGACGTCGAACCGCACTGGCCCGCTGGATGACGGACCGCCGCAATCCGCTCGTTGCCCGCGTCGCGGTGAATCATCTCTGGAACCGGCATTTGGGAGAGCCACTTGCCGCGACTCCTTTCGACCTGGGACGGAACAGTCCGGATCCCGTTCACCCGGAGCTGATTGACTGGCTGGCGTCGGAACTGATGGATCATGGCTGGAGCATGAAACACATTCACCGCCTGATTGTCACATCCTCGGCCTATCGGCTGAGTTCATCCCTCGCCGGCGCCGAAGAACAGCTTGCGAAGGATCCCGACAATCGCTTTCTGTGGCGGCGGGTTCCGATTCGAGTCGAATCGCAAGTCGTGCGTGATGTCGTCTTGTCTCTTGCTGGAACTCTGGATCTGACTGTCGGAGGACCGTCGGTTCCGCCAGGGGCACAGGACAAGTCGCTGCGACGGAGTCTGTACTTCTTTCATTCGAACAACGACCGCAATCTGTTTCTGACAACATTTGACGAAGCAGAGGTCGGAGAATGTTACCGACGGGAACAGAGTGTCGTGCCACAGCAGGCACTGGCGCTGATGAACAGCGATCTCATTCTGGGAGCTGCTGATCAGATTGCCGGGCGGATTGGCTCTCAGTCCGGCAATGACACGGAGTTCGTTCGTCAGGCATTTCTTCAGATTCTGGGAATTGCAGCCAATGACACGGAACTTCAGACGTGCCTGAGCACACTGGAGCGTTGGCAGGCCGATTCGACGACAACCTCGGAACAGGCACGCGCCCGGCTGGTCTGGATTCTGTTGAACCATAACGACTTTATCACTCTCCGTTGAGCGTAACGGCAGGATCTCGCGGATAAGGATTGCGTCATGACAGCTTCATTGAATTCCGGATCTCCTCGAAGAACGTTTCTGGCTGATGTCGGCATGGGACTGACCGGCCTGGCGCTTGGAACGCTTCTGAACCGGGACGGGATCTGCCGCGCAGGGGAAGCCGGTTCCATTGGACAACCGCATTTCACTCCCAAAGCCAAGAGTGTGATCTGGCTGTTCATGAACGGCGGCGTCAGTCAGATGGAGAGTTTTGATCCCAAGCCGATGCTGACAAAGTACGGCGGAAAGACAATCTCTGAAACGCCGTTTGCAGACGTTCAGGATCCAAAGAAACTGGCGATCGAACGGCTCGTCGCGCCGGACGGAAACGGAAACCAGCGGAACACCCTGTATCCACTGCAGGTCGGATTCAAGAAGCATGGCGAGAGTGGAATCGAGGTGAGTGACTGGTTCCCTCAGATCGCCAGCCAGGTGGATCAACTCGCGATCGTGCGTTCCATGTGGACGACGGACAGCAACCATGGAGCCCAGGCACAGTTTCACACCGGCCGGCATATGAACGACGGCAAGTTCCCGACATTGGGGGCCTGGGTGCATTACGGACTGGGAGCGCTGAACGACAACCTTCCCCAATTCATTTCAATTGGCAAGCGCGAATACTGGAACAAACGGGACGGGCATTATCTGGGGCCCGCTCATGATGCGGTGCCGCTGCGAATCGATCCCGCAAATCCGCTGGATTTCAGCCACCCGGCACGACCACTTTCAGGCGAAAGCCGTCAGATCGGCAAGCATCTCCTCGAAGAACTGAACACGCTTCGTGGAGTCGAGTACCCGAACGATCCGGTGATGGCAGCGAGAATCGCGTCATATGAGCTGGCGTTCCGGATGCAGACGTCGATTCCGGGGATTGTCGATTTCTCACAGGAAACGCAGGAGACGCAATCTCTTTACGGGATCGATCAACCGCACTGCCGGGAATTCGGAATGCAGCTGCTGGCGGCGAGACGATTCGTGGAACAAGGTGTCCGCTTCGTTCAAATTCAACATGGCGGCGGCGGGGCTGGAGCCTGGGATGCGCACAGTGGACTCAAGCCGAATCATGAAAAGCTCTCCCAGCAGGTTGATCAGCCGATTGGCGGCCTGCTTCGGGATCTGGAGCAGCGCGGGCTGCTCGATGAGACACTCGTGATCTTCGCGACGGAATTTGGTCGGACTCCGGGTTCTCAGGGGGCGGACGGGCGAGACCATCACATCTTTGGCTTCACTGTCTGGATGGCCGGCGGAGGATTGAAGCGGGGAGTCGTTCACGGCGCGACCGACGAAATTGGATTTCATGCCATCGAAGACCGTCACTATGTGACAGATATTCATGCCACCATTCTCAAGCAGCTCGGACTCGATGCGCGCAGAATGGAGATTCCGGGCCGCAAGCGCCTGGAAATCGATTTTGGAAAGCCGATCGATCAGATCATCGCCTGACACGCTGGCGAATCAGGTTTGTTCAATGACACATCAGTACTTCAGCGATCTGCTGGAAAATTCAGCTCACGTCATTTCAGTCACGTTCTATCACGTTGAAATCAAGGATTCGGTCATGAGAAGAGCACAGACTCGAGGGTTTACATTAATCGAACTTCTGGTCGTGATCGCGATTATCGCGATTCTGGTGGCATTGCTGCTTCCCGCTGTTCAGCAGGCCCGCGAAGCGGCGCGACGTTCGCAATGCAAAAACAATCTGAAACAGATCGGTCTGGCGCTGCATAACTATCTGGACACCTATTCGACGTTCCCGCTGGGATCGGCAAGTGATCGCAACAGCAATGCCGGCCTGATTCCGAACTGGCGTCTGGGAATTTTTCCATATCTCGACCAGGCCAACATGTTCAATCAGCTGGACTTCGTTTCCGCGAATCGGAACTTCACCAACGAAACATTGAGCGGATCCAATTTCAGTAACGCCGACAAACTCTCGCAGTTTGTGGTGTCTGTCTATGTCTGTCCGTCCAGCCCACTCAGTCCGACAGCGAACACCGGAACAGATCTCGCGATCGGTGGCAACAAGAACACTCGAAACATTCAGATTCCGATGTACGTCGGAATCGCCGGGGCCACAGACGGCACCGTGTCCGGTGCAAACACCCAGTATCCATCGGGACAAGGAGTGGGAATTCCCGGCGCCAACTATGGCGGGTTTCTCACCAATAACGGGGCCTTCCGTTACAACGCGGTGACTCGAATTCGTGATCTGACCGACGGAACGTCAAACACACTGATTGCGGCCGAACAGTCAGGGATGGTCGGCACACTGGACGCAAGGAACGGCTACTGGGGGGGCTGGGGAGGTGCAAACTTCCGTGCCCAGATTCCGTCCAGCGGAGCCATGGTAACGACGGCGAACGGCGGATCGGACGCCGGTCATCTGTGGGCGGTTGGCCTGACGAATCTGTACTTCGCCATCAATACGAAGAATCAGTCTCTCGTCAACAGCAGCGGTGGAGCGGGATCTCATGCCACATCAACAATTTTGAATTCCTTCCACACCGGCGGAATTCAGGCACTGCTGGCAGACGGTTCCGTTCGCTTCCTGAGTGAGAACGTCAGTTCTGAAACGTACCGTCGACTGGGAGCCTGCAACGATGGCCTGCCAGTCGGTGAATTCTAGAGCGGTTTCGTCATGCCTGTGACGGACTGGCTCGTGGAAACCCCATGTTTCATTGAGGGAAAAATGTTCTTCGCGGCCACAGGATCGACCAAACTGGCCGGATTTTCATTTTTCCCTTGTTTAGACCGGATGATCGAGAGAATGCGTGTCATGGACGTCCGATTTCGAAGTGCCAGTTTCCAGGCGGCTTCCCTCCTGATGTTGATGGGCTGCCTGTCCGGCAATAACGGCCCGGAAACCGGTTCATTGGGTGGAGTGGTCACACTGAAAGGAACACCACTCCGCCAGGGGACGGTGCAACTGTTCTCCAGGGATTCCGCCGGAGGAGGCAGTGCGGAGATCGCACCGGACGGGACTTACCATGTCGACGCGATTCCGGTCGGAACGTATCAGGTTCAGATTCGGCCGATCACATTGACTCCTGATGATGTCGCCAAGGGGATCACCCCGTCCCCAGTCACGGCGTCAATCCCCAGCAACTTCCAGAATTATTCCACATCGAATCTGGAAGTGACCATTCGTCCAGGCAGCAACGAATTCAATCCAATCATGAAGTGATCTTTCAAGAGAGATCCAGAGTCACTTGCAACACGTCGGTTTTTCTGTGATGGCGTTCGTCAGTTTTCCATTCGGATTCGTAGCACAAGCTCGAAAGGTGTGTCCTATGACGATGTTCAAAAGAGCGGGATTTACGTTAATTGAATTACTGGTCGTAATCGCGATTATTGCGATTCTGGTTTCACTGCTGTTGCCAGCGGTTCAGCAGGCACGCGAGGCGGCGCGCCGTTCTCAATGCAAAAACAATCTGAAACAGATCGGTCTGGCGCTGCATAACTACCATGACGTCTCCCAGCGGTTTCCCCCAGGCGGATTCGGATTCGGGCGTCATTCCTGGGCACTGGCGATCCTTCCCATGGTGGACCAGCAGGCGATGTACAATCGGCTGACCGTGGGAGCCAAGGACTCAGGATTCCCGGCGGGTGTCAATGGCTCCATTCTGAACCGATGGACCCCGTCATTCGTCTGGTGTCCGTCCAGCTCCACCGACCGTATTAATGTGAGAACCGATCAGGCAAATCGATTCTCCACGGCGTCCTATGCTGCGATTTCCGGGGCATCGACGAGTTCCGCTGCGTTTGCTGATCCGACGGGAGCGGGCCGATGTGTCAGCGGCACTCAGGGGTTCGGCTGTGCGAACGGTGTTCTTGTTCCGAATCGGGCCCTGCAGTCACGTGATGTCTCAGACGGTTTGAGCAACGTGATCGTGATGGGTGAGATTTCCGGCTGGGGAAAAACTTCAGCCGGTGCGCTGGTGGACATTCGCCCCAGTGCGGAATGGGGAGTCTGGGGGGGCAACGTAACGGATGTGGGACCACCAGAAATCAGCACAACAGCCTATTCCGGCTCTGCCATCTACACCTGGAATGACCGGCCATTTTCGCGTAACGCAACAACCGTTCGTTACGCTATCGGGACCACGACCGAACTGACGGCGGCCGGAGGGAATTTCCGGGACGGCCTGAATACGGCTCTGAGTTCGGAGCACACCGGCGGAGCCCACGTGTTGCGGGGAGATGGTGGGATCACATTCCTGAGCCAGAGCATGGACCTGACTGTTCTCCGAAACATCTCGATTCGGGATGACGGAAATGTCGCGAGCGTCAACCTGGATTGATCGCGGACAACCGGAACGCATGGCGGCAGGCGATTTCATCACTGCGCCATGCACGTTCCGGAGCATTTCATTTCTTTGGGGCCAATCCAGTCCATGGGGATCAGCGTTCTGCTTCGTGAAGAGTGCGTTGCACAGTCACGTGATTGACTGAACCCGTGGCGGCTCTCTGTCTTGTCGGACCTTCGGCCTTTACTGACGTTGAGAGTGGTTTCGTCATTCCTGTGATGTCTTGGCTCGTGGAAACTCAATGTTTCATTGAAGGAAAGACGTTCTTCGCGGCCACATGATCGACCAAACTGGTCGAGAGCCTGACCTTTCAATTGGGATTTCCAGCAGACATGTTTAATTTCTCTGCCGACCAACATTCACAGATCCTCCGACGACGATCGACAATCGTGCTTTGTTTGTCGCTCCTTGCCTGTGGATGTTCTCCTGACAAGGAGAAGCCGTCGTCAGTGACGGGAGTGGTGTCGTTAAACGGAACCGCACTGGCGATTGGGACCGTGCTGTTCATCAGTGACGGGGGGCAGGTGGCCAGTGCGGAGATTGGCAAGACCGGAGAATACTCACTGAAGTGCCCACCGGGGAGTTATCACGTGGCCATTTCTCCACCGGCTGAGCCTGACCCGTTTGCACCGAAGGATGCTCCAGGACCAGCCCCATCGGAAGCGATGACGTTGGCAAAGAAAGTGCCGAGACGTTATCAGGACGTCAGTTCCAGCGGCCTTCTCCTGAATGTCGGGCAGGGTCAGAACCAGTTCGATATTCAGTTGAAGAATCCGTGAAACAATTCCATCGCAGGGATTACTCTTCGAACGTGGATTTCCGTCGGAGCGTATGGTGATAGAGCTGGGCAAAGCGGTGTGCTTCGTCACGGACGTATTGCAGCAACCGCAGTGCATAAGAATGTCGCCCCAGCTGGCGCGGTTCTTCTTCCCCAGGGACGTAAACTTCCTCTTCCCGCTTTGCGAGTGAGATTGTAAACGGGGGAGTCACGTCAATCGCCTGCATCGCTCCCAGCGCGGCGTTGAGCTGCCCTTTCCCGCCGTCGATCAGCAGAATGTCCGGAAAGGACTCCCCTTCCTGTGAAAGCCGTCGAAACCGTCGACTGACCACTTCTCGCATCGAGGCAAAGTCGTCGACACCGTCGACCGAGCGGATTTTGAATCGTTTGTAACCATGCTTGAACGGCAGTCCGTCGATGAACTGCACCAGACTGGCCACCGTTTCGCCTCCCTGTAAATGGGCGATATCCATCCCTTCAATGACACGGGGAAGTTTGGGCAGTCCGAAAACCGTCTTTAAACCTTTGAGTCCTTTTCTGGGATCAATATAAAAGACTTCAGGCTGAACGTGATCGTTCAGATTCCCCCGCAGGCTGAGTCCTTCAAGTGCTTTGATCTCATCCCGCAGTCGGGCCGCTTTTTCGAATTTTCGTGCCTGTGCCGCCTGCAGCATTTCGGCTCGCAGTTCTTCCAGCAACCGGTCTTTCTTCCCGTCCAGAAACATCCGGAGCCGCCGGATATCGTTCCGATAATCTTCTTTGCTGATCCGGAGATTGCAGGGAGCGGTGCATTGCTGAATGCTGGCCAGCAGACAGGGGCGAAACCAGCGCCAGCGCTCATCCGCTTCGGCAATCTCCAGTGAGCAGGTCCGGAACTTGAAGATTTTCTGGAGGATGCCGATCGTTCCCCGCAGCTTCTTGGCCGAGGGGAACGGCCCGTACAATTTCACTCCTTTGGAGCGCGGCTTACGGGTGAATTCAATCCGGGGAAACTCTTCCCCGGTGACGATCTGCAGGTAGGGGAAGGTCTTGTCGTCCTTCAGTTCGGAATTGAACCGTGGCTGAATGTCCTTAATCAGTCGGGCTTCCAGAAGAACGGCATCCACTTCGGAATCGGTGGGGATGCAGTCGACGTCGGCAATCTCCGGAATCAGATCACAGGTCCGGCGATCCACAGCGGCCGCCGCGAGAAAATAGCTTCCTGCACGACTTCGCAGATTGATTGCTTTTCCAACATAGATCACCCGCCCCAGTTTGTCCTTCATCAGGTACACACCAGGTGTCTTCGGGAACTTGCGGACCTTCTGCCGCGGCGTCAGTGATTGTTTTTCCCCGGAATCCGCCGGATCCGGGGAGTTCTTGCCATCTTTCATGATGGAATTCTAGTCAATCGACCACGACTCTGCTCAGGAAAAGAGGGAATTTCACCGACGGTTCTTCCGCGTGACAGCGGGAGAAGATCCGACGCCTGTTGCAGCCCTGCCCACTGGTTGAAATTTCTTTTGAATGGGCGAACTCTCCCGGCGGCCATGACATCCGTATCAATCGATTTTCCTGAATAAATGCTGATGATCACGAACGAATCTCCATGGGGATCGGTCAGTGAAAAAACTCATGTGAAATGCGCAACTTCTCATGCACCCTTGTTGATGGTTTCGTACAATGGGCTGGAGATAACGGAACTTCGAGAGGCTCATCCCGATTGATGAGGCTCTCTGCCCTATGTGAGCCCTGCGTGAGCTGGATGTCCACCGATGAACCTGAATCCCCTGTTCTCCTTCCTTTCCCTTCTGGTGCTGATCGGTCCAATCGTTCTGTCCCACAACGTGGCACTCGGCGCCGATCTGAAACTGCTCTTTCTGGGAGATCAGGGGCCGCATCATCCGGTCCGACGATTTGAACAGTTGGCACCTGTTCTTGCGGAACGTGGGATCGATCTGGTGTACACGGACGATCCCGGCTGTCTGAATGCCGAACGTCTTCACCAGTTTGACGGGCTGATTCTGTATGCCAATCTCGATCAGATCTCACCGGAGTCGGCGCAGAGTCTGCTCGACTACGTTTCGTCAGGGCATGGGTTTCTTCCACTGCATTGCGCCAGCTTCTGTTTTCGGAATTCTCCCGAAGTCGTCAACCTGATCGGTGGGCAATTCAAACAGCATGGAACTGGAGCCATCACGACGGTCGTGACCGATGCCGAACATCCGGTCATGAGAGGATTCAGTGGTTTTCAGAGTTGGGATGAATCGTACGTTCATACGCTACACCACAAAGACAACCGGACCGTTCTGGAATCCCGCGTTGGTTACCCGCAGGCCCCGGAGAGTCGGCAGGAACCATGGACCTGGGTACGTTCACATGGAAAAGGTCGCGTCTTCTACACGGCCTGGGGACATGATGAACGAACCTGGGGACATCCCGGTTTTCAGAATCTCATCGAACGGGGAATTCGCTGGGCCTGCGGACAGGATCCTCAACTGGCAGGTCCATATCAGGACCCCCGTCGCTTTCGCGTGCCGGAGATGACCGCGCTTCGCACGGATCTGAAGCCGTTTCAACAGATTGATGTCGGTGCCAAAATTCCGGCCTATGTTCCTGAGAAGCAGTGGGGAACTCAGGCGGCTCCGCGAAACATGATGCAGGTGCCGTTGTCTCCGGAGGAGTCCCGGCAGCACTTCGTCACACCGGTCGATTTCAAGGTTTCCCTGTTTGTGTCCGAAGAGGATCTGCAGGGGAAACCGATTGCCATGAACTGGGATGAACGGGGGAGATTGTGGATCTGTGAAACGGTCGACTATCCGAACGAGTTGCAGCAGGCCGGAACAGGAAACGACCGCATCCGGATCTGTGAAGACACCGATGGGGACGGTCGGGCCGATCGGTTTACGGTCTTTGCCGAGAAGCTCAGCATTCCGACCGCCATTGTGTTTGCCCGGGGAGGAGCGATTGTTCAAAACGGAACTGAGACACTGTTTCTCAAGGACACCACCGGAGATGATCGTGCCGATGTCCGGGTGACTCTCATCTCAAACTGGACCTTGGGAGATACTCACGGCGGGGTCAGTCATTTCCGTCAGGGTCTCGACAACTGGATCTGGGGGATGCAGGGGTATAACAACTCTGCCCCGGTGATCAATGGGGTCGAACAGCAGTCGTTTCGGCAGGGTTTCTTCCGCTTTCGGCTCACTGACACAGACCCGCCGCAGGTGGCGGAACTGGAGTTTGTGCGATCGACCGACAACAACACCTGGGGACTGGGAATCAGCGAAGAGGGACTGATCTTCGGCTCCACCGCCAACCGGAATCCGAGCGTCTTCATGCCGATTCCCAACCGGTACTATGAACGGGTCCATCACTGGTCGCCTCAACGACTCGACACGATCGCCGACACCTTTCTGTTCGACGCGGTGACCGACAAGATCCGTCAGGTGGATCATCACGGCGGCTACACCGCCGGTGCCGGTCATGCCCTGTACACCGGACGAAGTTACCCGAGGCAATGGTGGAATCAGACCGCATTCGTCTGTGAGCCGACTGGCCATCTCGTCGGAACATTCCTGCTGCATCCGGACGATGCCGGCTTTCATTCCACAAGTCCCTGCAATCTTCTGGCCAGCGATGATGAATGGAGTTCTCCGATCATGGCCGAAGTCGGTCCTGACGGGCAGGTCTGGGTCATCGACTGGTACAATTACATCATTCAGCACAACCCCACACCGCATGGGTTCACCAACGGCAAAGGCAACGCCTACGAGTCGGACCTGCGCGACAAGAAGCATGGGCGGGTCTATCGTGTTGTCTACCAGGATGCGGACGCCGCAGTCTCGTCAGGCGCGCAACTGAAGATCGACCGTCCTGATGAACTGATCGCTGCTCTCGGACACCCCACGCTGCTGTGCCGACTCCATGCACAGCGGTTGCTGATTGAACGGGGGAAGGCCGACGTTGTTCCAAAACTGCTTGAACTGGTTCAGAACCGAAAGACGGACGAAATCGGCCTGAACGTCGCGGCAATTCACGCATTGTGGACGCTGAAGGGATTGAACGCACTCGATCATGTCAATGACGCCGGAACCCTGGCCGCGTTCACGGCATTGTCTCATCCTTCCGCCGGAGTGCGCCGGAATGCGTTGCAGGTCCTGCCGGCCACCCCTGAATCCACACGTCACATTCTGGCAGCGGAAATGACGCGGGACGTGGACTCTCAGGTACGTCTCGCCGCACTGCTGGCACTGGCGGATGCCCCGGCGGATCTCGAAGCGGGAGAACTGCTGGCCCGTCATGTGACGGATCAGGCGCCTCTCTCAGATCGCTGGATCCGGGATGCGGTCACGAGTGCCTCGGCGGTTCACCATACCGGATTTTTTGCAGGACTGGCAAAGAGTTTTCCACAAGCCCCCTCTGATCACCGGGTGATGCCACCGGCCGCCGTCGAACTGATAAAAACTGTCGCGCGACATGTCGCCGGAACTCGCCCGGATGCGAAGCCGGTTCACGAATTCCTCCAAAGTCTGAACGCTGCCAGTCCGCAACTCGCGGACCTCATTCTGGACGGTTTCTCCAGTGGGTGGCCCAAAGAACACTCGATTCACATCACGTCGGAGACCGAACGTCTGCTCATCCCGCTATTCGAGAATTCGAGTGTGCAGGGGAAAGCTCAACTGGTCCGGCTCGCCAGAAACTGGGGCACGACCGTGCTGCAGCAACGGATGGACGCGGTGTTCGGTCTGCTGATCGAAGCAGTGAAAGACGATCAGGCGGAACTCTCCACCCGTTTGACGGCAGCACAGCAACTCATCGAATTCGACCCGGACCGCAAGGAAAGTGTGGACCGGCTCCTCGAACTGATTTCGCTGCAGTCCTCTCCGGACCTGACGTCCGGTCTGCTGCAATCGCTCACGGCGAGCACTGCGTCAAACCTGGGGGAAGCGCTGATTCAGAAATCCCGTTCTGTCACCCCGGGCACCCGGACGGCCATGATTCGCGTGCTGTTGTCCCGCCCGCAATCGACCGGGCAACTGCTCACGGCCGTGGAACAGGGGGAACTGCAACTTTCGGATTTGAGCCTGGAGCAACGACAGGCTCTGAGCCAGCATCCGAATGCGCAGCTGAAAGAACGGGCGCTCGCCTTGATGAAAGCGGGTGGTGGGCTGCCGAACCCCGATCGCGAGAAAGTGGTTCACGAAAAGCTGCCGCTGACGACACAGACCGGTGATGTCAACGCCGGAAAACTCGTCTTTGAGAAGCATTGCCTGAAGTGCCACACGCATCAGGGCCAAGGAGAGAAAATTGGTCCGGATCTGACCGGAATGGCAGTTCACCCGAAAAGCGAACTGCTGATCCATCTGCTCGATCCCAGTCGCAGCGTGGAAGGAAACTTTCGCAGTTACTCGATCGTGACAATCGATGGACGAATCCTCAATGGAATGCTCGCCGGGGAAAGCAGAACGTCGATTGAACTGATCGATGCCGAAGCGAAGCGCCATGTGATCAACCGGGACAATATCGACGAACTGCATGCCGCTCGAAACTCGCTGATGCCGGATGGGTTTGAAAAGCAGCTGAGCGATACGGATCTGGTCAATCTGCTGGAATTTTTAACAGACAAAGGACCGTTCCTCCCGCTCCCGATCGACAAGGTCGCCACGATCACCACAACGAAGGGGATGTTCTACAACGAGGATGCCGACGCAGAACGGTTGATCTTCGACAACTGGCAGCCCAAAACCTTCAATGGAATCCCCTTCATTCTGACCGATCCCCGCGGCAACACGGTTTCCAATGCCATTATGTTGAACGGGCCGCTCGGGAAGTTTCCCCCTGCCATGCCGAAGTCGGTCCTGCTCCCGTGCCATGTTCCTGCGAAGGCGATTCACCTGCTCAGCGGAGTCAGTGGCTGGGGGGCCAAGCGTCCCGGCGCGAACGGGGTGACCATGATTGTCCGTCTGCACTTCGCGGACGGCACGAGTGAGGATCACGAACTGATCGACGGCCAGCACTTTGCCGATTACATCGGTATCTTCGATGTCCCGAAGTCGCAACTGGCGTTCAAAGTCCGCGGACAGCAGGTTCGCTTCCTGACGATTCAACCCCGCCGCAAAGACAGCATCGACTCGATCGAGTTCGTCAAAGGTCAGAACTCGACAGCACCCGTCGTGATGGCCGTCACGATTGAGACCGGTGCCAGGGACAAGTGAACGGTGACGTTGTCCTCAAAGGGGACTGCGGCCCCCCATTCAGATCGCTCAGTCCTGCGGAGACTCTGGCAACGTCTCCGCCAGGCCTGACGTTTCTGCTGAGGAATTCTTCCAGCGATTGGCCATCACCCCGCAGATGACGAGTTGCAGTGGGTGGTAAATCATGATCGGCAGCAGGATCAGCCCCATCCCGGGATGACCGGAGAACATCACCTGGGCCATTGGAATTCCGGTGGCCAGGGATTTCTTGGAGCCGCAGAACAGTATCGCGATCCGATTCGCTTCCGGCAGACGCAGCAGCAGGCAGATTCTCCAGATGCTCCAGAAGAGACCGGAGAAGATCAGCAACGATAAGAGACACACACTGCAGACCGACACCAGTCCGGAGTTTGTCCAGACTCCCATGACAAACGAATCGCAGAACGATGTGTAGATCAGGAACAGGATGATCAGGCGGTCAATGTTGTTGATGAGCTTCTTGTTTCGCTGTCCCCATGAAGCCAGCCAGGGGCGACAAAGCTGCCCGACAATCAGCGGCAGCACCAGCATCAGAAACAGATTGAAGACGACATTCATCAATGATCCGGAACTCTCGCCCGACTTCACCGCCAGCATCATCCAGAGCGGCGTCAGCACCACTCCCAGCAGGCTGGAGATTGTGGCGCTGAACAGGGCGATCGGAATGTGACCGTTGGCCGTCGCCGTCAGGGCCACCGACGATGAAACGGTCGACGGCAACGCACAGAGAAACAGGAGCCCGATGCGCAGGTCTTCCGGCAGAAGTCCATGCAGTCCCCAGAACAATGCGACCCCCACCAGCGGGAACAGCAGGAAGACGCAACTCTGCACCAGCAGGTGCTGTTTCCATTGCAGCAGACCGTCCCGCAGTGCGGAAAATGACAGACTGATTCCGTGAAGAAAGAAGATCAGCGCCACTCCGAGGTCGGTCATCAACTCCGGTTGCAGAATTCCTCCTTCCGCCCCCGGAGCCGGAAACCACCAGGCGAGAATGACCGCGATGACCATTCCGGTCAGAAACCAGTCCGGCTTCCAGATCGACCGACGGGGATGTTGATTCGGCGTTGTTGGTTTCATCATTTCATTCGACAGGCCGTTGCACTCGAACCGTGTGTTCGCCCCGGTCTCCGCACGCGCCTGTTTCCATACAGTGCCAGTTTCCCTCAATGAAACATTTTGAGCCAGGTGGCGTCACCGGTCGAACAATCTGCAGGTTGCTTGAGAATCGTGACCGTCTCCCCGAAGACAATCACCGGTCTCATGAAAAGGATCGTCGACAACTCCGTCAGACGTCCGGAGGATTCTCACACAACCTTCCGATCATGCAAAGGGACTTCACATCGAATCTGCCAGGATAAACGCCCCCGCTGTCTCCCCCATGCCTCTTTCCCCCCGCTGTCTTGGTTATGGACGTGCGTGGCACCTTCATTCTTCCGGCTTCGGAAATTCATCGAGAATTCAGATGAAAGATATCACGAAATATCGTAAGCTGCCCAAATGTGACGATGTCCATTCACCGGTTCGTGCAAGGAACAGACAGTGACTCATTCGAGGATTCTTCGGCGGCTGACGATTCACAAACGGTGGTTGCAGGCACTGACTCTTCTGGCACTGATCATGACAGGGAACGTGATGACCCTTACTGCGGCGGAACCCACCGACATCCGGATCGGGCTGATTGGTCTCGACAACTCTCACGCGGTCGCCTTTGCGCAGTCGCTGAATGCAACGCCTCGCAAACCGGGCCTGGAAGGGGTTCGTGTCGTGGCGGCCTTTCCTGGCGGCAGTCCTGACTTGCCGGTCAGTATCAATCGTGTTCCCGGATTCACAGAGTCCGTCGCAAAGACCGGCGCCACGATTGTGGACAGTCTGGACGATCTGCTCAAACAGGTGGATGCTGTGATCATCAACAGTGTTGACGGTCGGGTGCATCTGTCTCAGGCCCAGGCGGTTCTGGCGGCAAAGAAGCCCCTGTTTATCGACAAGCCGCTGGCTGTCTCAGTGAAAGAAGGAGAAGACATCTTTCGATTCGCCCGAGAAAATCAGACACCCTGCTTCTCGTCTTCATCACTGCGCTACTGCATGAATCTGGATGAACTGACAAAGGACAATCCCGTGATGGGATGTGATGTGTACGGGCCCTGTTCGGTTCTGGCGCATCACCCCGATCTGTTTTTTTACGGGATTCATGGTGTGGAATCTCTGTTCACGATCATGGGACCGGGATGTGTTTCCGTGAGCTGCCATCGCACGGACGGAACAGATGTGGTTGTCGGCACCTGGAGTGACGGCCGGATTGGCACGTTCCGCGGAATCCGAAACGGGAAAACAGGATTCGGTGGGACGCTCTTTGGAAAGAATCGAATCGTCGCCAGTGAGTTCAAGGTCAACTACGACCTGCTGCTGAAGGAAATCGTGACCTTCTTCAAGACCGGCACCGCCCCGGTTCCTCCCGAAGCGACACTTGAGATTCTGACGTTCATGGAAGCTGCGAATGCCAGTCACGCGCAGGGAGGAATTCCGGTCCCCCTGCACACTTCCGCGCCGGAGCCAAAATGAGTTCAGCGAGGTGTTGGTGGGCCTGCCCGTCTTCGACTGTTGTTTGATTCCCTGTTCTGACCGCTCAGCAGTTCCCTGTTGAACAGGTCCGTTCCGAATTCCCGCCTCTTCAAATCCACGGAGCTCTCTATGTCACGCGTCAGCCGTCGAGGATTTCTGACTGCCACTGCCGCTGTTGCCGCGATTTCCCCCTGGTCGCGCGTGCTGGGAGCCAACTCGGATATTCGAGTGGTCGTCATTGGCGTCAACAACATGGGGCGGAATCATCTGAATGCCTTTCCGAAAGTCCCGGGAGCCCGGGTCGTTGGCATGTGTGATGTCGACCAACGGGTGCTGGGAACACGGGCGGAAGAGTTCGAGAAGCAGCATGGCCCCGTCAAGAAATATGACGATCTGCGACGGGTATTTGACGATCCCGAAGTGGATGCCGTCGTGCTTGCCGTTCCGAATCATTGGCACGCTCTGGGAACGATCTGGGCCTGTCAGGCGGGGAAAGATGTTTATGTCGAGAAACCGTGTTCGTACAACATCTGGGAAGCCAACCAGATGATTCAGGCGGCCGAGAAGTACCAGCGCATCGTGCAGGTCGGAATCCAGCGCCGCAGCATGTCCCGGCTGCAGAACTGGTTTAAGGAACTGCAGGCGGGAGCACTGGGAAAGATTCGCAGCGTTCATGCCGTGTACTACGCACGGCGATCGGGAATCGGCCGCCCAGACGGTGTCCTGCAACCGCCGGCCGGTGTCAATCATGACCTCTGGTCAGGTCCGGCGGCGCTCGAGATTCCTCGTCAGGCCTACCATTACAACTGGCACTGGTTCTGGGAAACCGGAAACGGAGAACTTGGAAACAACGGCCCGCACATTCTCGATCTGGCCCGAACGGCCATCGGGGCCAAAGAACTTCCCCGAAAAATCTGGAGCCTGGGGGGACGATACGGCTGGGATGATAACGGGGAAACTCCCAATTCTCACATCATCTATTACGGGTACGAACCGGCTCCGATCATCATGGAAATCCGGAATCTGCCAGCAAAAGCCAAGACGACGGAAAACAACCGCTATCGCGGGATCAATATGGGGATTGCCGTTGACTGTGAGGAAGGGAGTTATGTCGGTTTCGACAGCGGAGTCGTCTATGACCGGGACGGCAAGGAAGTCCGTAAGATCCAGGGAGGGGGAGGACCCAGCCATCAGGAAAACTTCATCGGGGCCGTTCGATCCCGACGTGCAGAAGATCTGAACTGCGACATCCCGCAAGGGCATCTCTCGTCGAGCCTGTGTCATCTGGGGAACATCTCGCATCGGCTGGGCACATCCCTGACAATCGACCAGGCGGCGGAAAGGATCAAATCGTCCCCGGTGTTCGGTGAGAGTGGAGAACGGCTTGTCGAGCATCTGTCAGCGAACGAGATCCCGACGAAAACGACAGAGATCTGGCTGGGCGAAGAACTGGACTTCAACCCGGCGGCACAGTCATTCCCGAATGCTCCCGCAGCAAACGCACTTTTGAAGCGGAGTCAGCAGCGCGCCCCGTTCGTGATTCCCGACGCAGTCTGAAACGCTCAGCTTCAGACCGCGTAACGGAAATTGACCGATCGGTGTCGCGACGGAGAGACCACGGAGAGACCGATGTGTCGGGATTCCGCGTGAATGACCGTTCGGGATGTCAGAGCGGTCATTCTCAGATGGGGTCACAGAGGGGGGCACGGAGGGATTTGACTCACATCGGGTGACAGGAGGTCCGCCGGAGGTCCACGTCCCGCAACGGGATCGGATTGTGGGGCGTTCGTGTTCGTCAGAACAGTCCCTCACCAAATCCGCCGGTGAAACGGCATTCCCTGTCGCCGGGCATGCCTGGGGATGTCAGAGACACTGCTTCCGTTTCTGACCCCGCTTCGGCCGGTGTCCAGCAGTCCTCTCCACCGGGGCGGAAATCCTCTTCTCCGAAATCGTCATAGCGGGAGATATACCCGGGAAGCTGGGCCAGGACCAGTTCTTCGTCATAGGCTTCGAGGACGCGCTGCTGAATCAGATCCCGGCAGTCGCTGGTAATCGGATGCGCGATATCGGCGTACAATCGCGGACGCCCTTCCATGCAGCGCGGACGTCGATTTTCCCCCCGTTCGAGACCACATTGAGAGCAGAAGGGAGACCGCAGGGCATTTTTACTGGAACAGCGTGGGCACCGGTCAGTCATTTTACGACTGGGCATTGCCACGAACGCTCCTTTCTCCCCCTGAATAATCTTCATGTCACGGATCACAAACGCACGATCGAGTGTAATCGAGCAGAACCCCAGTAATCGGTCTTGTGAACCGTTCATCAGCTTGATGCGAACTTCGGTGATCTCCACGAGAATCCTCCGTGAGTAAACCAGCTGGACGATGTGGTATGAAACGACGATCAAATCGGCGATCGGAAACTTGATGGTTGTGGCGTCACGAATGTTTCGCCTGAACGGAACTCTCTCGGGATCATTTTCTCCGGGATCATTTTCTTTGTTTCAGACAGAGAATGTTTCAGGCAGAGAACACTGATGGCAAGTCGTTTTAAACTCCAGAAGAGACGGCGAAGACCTGCCCCAGTCCCCGTTGTCCCCAGCGCCTGGCAAGGATTCTGGCCTGCCGAGCACTCCGGCACAGGGCAAAACAGCTGGAGCCGGTTCCAGACATTCCACGGCCCCAGACCGGTTCCGCAGCCAGTTCACTCAGGATCTGATTCAACTTCGCACTCAGGCTGGCGGCGGCCTCCGTCAGGTCGTTGGAAATGCGCGCGCCCAACCGATCGATGCGCCCGGCACTCAATGCCTGTCTGACTTCAGCTGTCGAACCGCTGCCGGAGCAAGACTGCTCCGCGAGGCGACGGAAAACGTCTGCGGTGGACAATCCAAACGGCGGCTTCACCAACACAAAATGGAGTTGCTGACCGACCGGAATCGGTGCCACCTGTTCTCCACGTCCGGTGCAGACGGCAGCGATCGGAGAGTCGAGAAAGAAATTCACGTCACTTCCCAGTCGGGCTGCCAGTGGATGCAGTTCCGCAGAAGAAAGTCCCAGCTTCCAGAACCGGTTCAATCCGACGAGCGTGGCCGCGGCATCACTCGATCCCCCCCCCAGTCCGGCTTCCATCGGAATTCGTTTCAGCAATTCCATGCGCACACCGGATCGACAGCCGGTGAAATCCCGGAGCAACCGCGCGGCGCGAAGCACCAGATTCCGATCGTCCGCGGCCAGCGTGTGCCGGGAAACTCCGGAACGCGACGACTCGGAAGAACAGGTGAGTTGAATCTCTTCGGAGGGGGCCGGGGAAAACTGCAGGCGATCTGTCAATTGAATCGACAGCATGACGGTTTCGAGATCATGGAATCCATCTGGTCGACGCCCCAGCACATCCAGCGACAAATTCAATTTCGCCGGAGTCAGAACGGAAAGGGTGTCACCCTGAAGGAACCAGCGCACGATCAACTGCTCTCGATGTAGAGGAATGACAATCCGGAGGGGTCGAACAAGACCGACGTCCGTCATCTTCAGATGAAATTCGGCAATTCCGATTTAAAATGGTTGTTCGATGTCGTTCAGAAAACGAAGTGAATCAAGTCTCAATGACCAAGTCTCAACGACGATGTTCAGTTTCCCCCTGAATTGACATGAGGAACTGCCACGAAATGCGATTGCTGCTGACGAACGCTGTCTGAAAAGGGGACTCTTCCAAAGACCGGGATCGTCAATCGGGGGACTTCCCCGATCAAGCCTGTTCCGGTCTCCGGATTACTGGAAATGATTTTGACGAAAAGGAATCTGGATATGTTTCATGCACTGATCGACAGCGGACCTCGAATTTGCCGCAGAATGATCGATCATGCCGATACATGATGTTATTGGGTTCCCCGGTTGTGTCAACGAATTTCCGCAGGTGTGTGCCCATTCGCCTGAAATCCCGGTGAAATGCGTTTCTCGATTTCCGCGCCTCCAGACGGACGGCGAATCCCCTTTGTCCGGAGTCCTGTCCGGTGTTCGGAAACGCACACAGCCGATACAATCCCAATCGACCGTCGTTCTAGAGCCGACTTGCTGGATCAAGTTCCCACTCGTCCCGCGCCGCACAATCATGCGTTTTGACTGCGATCATGCCGTCTCGCGCGAGGCGGGACAGGGTTGATCGAATCACACTCTGTTCTAGAGCGGTTTCGTCATGCCTGTGACGTCCCGGCTCGTGGAAACCCCCTGTTTCATTGTGGGAAAGACCTGCTCCGCGGCCACAGGATTGACCAAACTGGTCGAGATTCTTCACGGACAATGATCTGAACATGACCTTCCTTGCAATTGTTTGAAAAATGCTCTCCCAATCTCCTCCGAAAAATCTCAAACCCTATTTTCAAGTGCTGGAAGAGATCCGGAACGACGACAACGGTCGGCTCGACTGGCAGGAGTTCTTCAAGAATGACCACCCGGTCGAAATCGACGTCGGATGCGGACGCGGGCTCTTTCTGTTTCATGCCGGACAGGCGCGTCCGGATCGCAACTTTCTGGGAATCGAACTGGATTACAAAGAAGCCCGCCGTGGTGCGACACGGATTCAGAAGCTCGGACTGAACAATGTTCGAGTCATCGGGGGAGATGTGTTTGTGGCATTCTCAAAAATGATCGCAACCCATTCGGTCGATGCGATTCATGTGTACTTTCCAGATCCCTGGTGGAAGCGACGGCATCGTCAGCGCCGGGTCTTCAATGACCGCTTCGCTGATCTGGCTGCCCAGCTTCTGAAGCCAGGGGCCATGCTGCATTCGTGGACCGACGTGGAAGAATACTTCGGCGTGATCTCTGGCCTGATGGATCATCATGAGCACTTCATCAGACAGGCGACTCCTGACGAACGGGCGCCGTCTGATGATATGGACTATCAGACCAGCTACGAACGCAAAAAGAGAAAACTCGGGCTGCCGATCTATCGAGGTCTCTGGCAGCGCCGCATGATCTGATTAACGTCCGCCGGATTGAACTTTCAAGAATTGGGAGCGACAGAATTGGGAGTGACGCTGTGACGGATGAGCTTCGAAAAGATCACCCCCGAAAGGCGGTGGTGCTGGTCAGTGGCGGTCTCGATTCCGCAACGGTTCTGGCCATGGCCCGTCAGGCCGGTTTTGACTGCTACGCATTGACGTTTGACTACGGCCAGCGGCACCGGCAGGAACTGGATGCAGCCCGGCGGCAATGTGAACTCCAGCAGGTGAAAGCGCATCTTGTCGTTCCATTGGATCTCCGCCAGATCGGCGGGTCGGCCCTTACGGATGAACTGGATGTTCCGAAAGACCGGAACGAAACAGAACTGTCAGCAGGGATTCCAATCACCTATGTGCCGGCGAGAAACACCATCTTCTTATCCATCGCTCTCGGCTGGGCCGAAGTGCTGGGAGCGTTTGACCTGTTTATCGGAGTGAATGCGGTCGACTACAGCGGCTACCCGGACTGCCGGCCGGAATTCATTACCCAGTTTGAGCAACTCGCAAATCTCGCAACCAGGGCCGGGGTCGAAAAGACAGGGAACTTTCGAATTCATACCCCGTTGATTGCGTTGAAGAAGTTCGAAATCATTCGCCAGGGACAGGCACTGGGGGTCGACTACAGCCGGACTCTCAGTTGTTACGATCCCCAGGCTGATGGAACCCCCTGCGGGCATTGCGACTCCTGCCAGCTGAGATGGAAAGGATTCTCGGAAGCCGGGGTGACGGACCCCTCGCTGCAGTAAACGGGACAGTAAGTAAACGGGACAGTACGCCGGGGGGCATCGACCGAAGGAATCCGCCTGCCGTTCAAGACACGTTCCCGTTTTCAGTTCCTGTCAACCGTTCTGGAAACGACAGACAATCCAGTCGGCCGAGATGGCTTGAGAGCGTTTTTGTAAAACATGTCAGACGTCCTGCCACGCGGGCACCAGCGTTTCATCCATCGAAACGCGTGCTGCGCGGCCACATGCTGGAGCAGCGTGAACCACATCGACCCATCCAGCTATTTCTGCAGGACAAGATCAAACTGATTGTCCCCAGGAACAATCGTCACGGTGAGATCACTCGTTTTCACGCTGCGGTACTTTTCCGGAATGCCTGACTCCGTAGACTCACTTGTTGAAGGGATCCCCTCGATGGAAGCGGGAGCTTGTTTGAGGGGCTGAACCCAGACGGCATACTCTCCCGTGACCAGTTTCTCCGTGAGTTGATAACTGCCGTCTTCCCGCGCCTGTGCCGTTGCGAGTAGGCCTCGCGCTGGATTCTCGAAACTGATTGTGACGGCGGGAAGTGACTCCCCGTTCAATGTGACGGTCCCGTGAACAGTTCCCGTTGGTTCCGTCGGGGAAGCACTCCCACATCCACAACAGACAGACAGGACGGCCAGTGCCAGACACAGTCGCCTCAGAGAAGATCCTGTCATCGGGAAGAATCGGCAATCAATCATGTTCTGTTCCAGAAGTGCGGGTTGAATAGGGAGACTGCTGCGTTCCCATCGCTGCAGCAGTCTTCAAGCAGCACGAGATGTCAGTAAGTCATTCAGAATCTTGAAAGTCACTTGAAGTTCAATAACGCATTTCCCATAGCCCGGAGCAACCTGCGAAATGAACTCCGCGTCCCCGCCACGCGGAGAGCAGCGTTTCATCAGTCGAAACGCGATCTCTGCGGGCAACCTGGTAAAGCAAACGGCTCTAACCGTTTTTTAAAGTGTTTAATTTCTGAGCCGAGTATCACCAGAGTCGACGTTTTCCAATGTGTTTCAATACGGCTTCGTCGCGACTCGAGCCTCCTCTTACGAATTCCGACAACTGTCCAACCGGTTCAGCGGCGCTGTGTGTGACCGACACGAACGCTGGTCACCGCTTGCCAGATTTGACAAAAGTCCCATGGATACGGTCTGATGGTCCTCGCCATGTTGTGTGGTTGTTCTTCCCGAAAACTCTTTCAGACTGGAACAGCAGTGGATCTGAATGATGCTGCCGTGCGACTTTCCGAGATCGCAGGCAAACCGCTCCGGCCCTATGCCGCTTATGATTTCGGCCGCGAACAAAATTCCGCTGCGAGGTCTGTGCTCGTCGATGAAGAGGACGCACCGACGGTCTTGGCAAAGATTCGTTCCGAACTTGCACCGGGTCTGCTGGCATTTATCGGATGTACGCGGTCATTAGCCGAACCCTCCGATGATGGCTGGGAGATTGTGGTCGCGACTGGTCAAAATCAATTCGACATTCTCCGTATAGCGCAATCCGACGCAGCGAATTACGATATGGAGACTGACGACATCATTCGAAAGCTTGAAGAATTCGATCTCAAATTCGGGATCGACATTTTTCATGCGGAGAGTGACACGATTGAATTTGAGTTCAAGCAACTCCCTGAAAATTTGATGGCATTTAGCCAGGATCTGTATGAATTCTGCCCTGATATCGTCGACCAGGGATTGGAAACTGTCGAGAACCTGGAAAACGAAATTGCAGTAACAGGTCGTGTCTTTTTGTGGTGGGATTAGCCATTTGATCGGCCGTGTTCCCGCACAGGGCGACTTTCAATTGATGAAACGCTTCGCTCCGTGTGGCAGGGACAGGGAGAGCAATTTGCTCAGGACCGGTTCGGTCAATCCGATGGCCGCACAGCATGCGTTTCACCAATAAAGACTCTGATGTTCGCATGCCGTGTCGGCCAAACACTTCATGAAAATGCTCTAATACTCACCCAGGACATTCCCGTCTGCTTTTGAGGCGAGGTTCTTGACAATGTCCATATGTGTCGACTGCGACAGGAAACGGGTGTGACCGTCGGCCAGCAGAATGAGTGCCCCTCCGGCATGGGTGGAGAGAATCGGATTGTTTGCACCGGCAAAATTCATCCCGTTCCCACTGGTTGCGGTGCCTGATGCCGGCTTGAAATTGACGGCATATCGCACGGCCGTGACGTTGAACGCCGCTCCCGGTGCCCCGGCAGCCGGCCAGTTTGTCAAATCGGTTCCCGGTGAGTTCGGGCGCTGTGTTCCAAGCCATGCACCATACTTTGCCCCGCTGCGAAGAAGATCCTGACCGTCGGAAGTAAAGTCGGACTGTTCTGCAACCAGCATCGTATTCGATGAACCATCGGTGATGTCCTTGAAATTGACCCGGCTGCCGGGATGCAGAATTCCGGCACCCGACGTGATGCCATAACTCGTATTCGCTGAGAATTGCCGGTCGCTGGTTCCCGAAACTCCCACGTACGCAGCCAGCGCGACTCCAGCCGGCATCTGGGAAACTTCTCCTCCAATGTACTTTCTCGGCAACGGTGAACTGGGGCAGGTCATGTATGTCGGGACAAATCCATTCAATGCCGCTCCGTTTGTCGAGTCACTTCCCACGACACCATAATTCGCACTGCTGGTCTGAAGTTTGTTAAACACCGGAGCCTGATCCAGAAGCGGCAGAATTCCAATCCAGAAAGAGAATCCATACCGGTCTGATTGACCTGAGACATAAGCTCCACACGCGGCGCCGGGGGGGAAAACACGATACAAATCATGATAGTTATGCAGCGCCAGGCCGATCTGCTTTAAATGGTTGGTACATTGAGATCGCCTTGCGGCTTCACGGGCCTGCTGAACCGCTGGCAGGAGGAGTGCCACGAGAATCGCAATGATTGCGATCACCACAAGCAGTTCAATCAGAGTAAATCCTCGCGATTTTGTCGGCTTCCAGGACATGTCGAACTCTCCGTTTGTCGTGAAATGAAAAATTGAGAAATCAGAAGAACCATCTGGATGTGAAAGCGAGATGCGCATTCAGCGGGACCAGATCAATCCGTGAGAACCAGAATTCGCACCTGATCAAGATATTCCGGCGGAGCCATTCCAAAGAAGAAAGAGACGGCGCGCCGGTCGTTCGTCACCTGAATTTCATCCGCCCCCGGTTCGAGTCCGCGGGAAGGACGACCGTCATAGATCGTGTCTGGTAATCCGAACAGGGAGTCCGTCGCCCTCAGGTCCGCAGAGTTGATGATCGTCGCGGCAATCTGCCCGAAGAACGTGATCGTTCCGCGAGGGGCATGAATCGCGCGAACAGTCGGGTCGTAATGAACGAGATAGCTGTTCACAATCGTCCCTGCAGGAATTGTCGCCTGTTCGGTTCCAGTCGCAATTGTCAGATCTTTTTCCAGTCGGACAGCCTGCCGTTCCGGGATGACCAGCAGATGGTTCGGAGTGGGCAACTGTTCGCTGACCAGAGACGTTGGCGATTCGGCCAATGTCCTCAATTGCCCACTGAGGGCCCGGATCTGCCCTCGGGTGCGGTCCACCTCTTGAAAAATCTCCGGTTGAAAGAGAGTCTCTTCCATTAAGCCCTGCGGAAGGTTGAGTCTGGCAGCCCGATCCGATGTCAGATCGAGAACCTTGTCAACACGTCCCTGTGAATTCAACAGGCTGGCTTTGACGCGCCCCTGGCGGACGACGACATCTGTCCCACGCTGTGTGTCATAATTGACAGCGAAGACGGTTCCGTAATCGGTGATCTCTGCATCCGGAGTCCGGACAAGAAACCCTTCTCCTCCGGGAGAGACATGAGCCGTGACTTTTCCTTTGTGCAGGAGGATCTGCCGGGAGTCCTCCAGTTTCACTTCCGCCGGTCCGACGACATCGAGCAGAACATGGTCCAATTCTACGCTGACGATTCCCTCATTCACGTTCAGGAGATTCCCCTGCCGAAGGACCCTCCCCAGTTCTGCCGTTCCGGACCCGAGTCTGGCGTTGCTGCTCATGTGGGAAATACTTCCCAAAGAAAGCGGAGCGCTCATTCTGGAATACAGCATCCACCCCATTCCGACGCAGAGCAGCATCGATGACGCCACACACAGGAACAGTGTTCGCCGTTGCTGCCGTGCGCGACGGTGGTCGCAGGCCACCGTGAACTGCTGAAGCACCGACAGTGCTGCTTCACGATCTTCTTTGAGATCAGCCTGAACGATGAGATCGTTATGAAAATTCACGACTTCAAGATAGGTCTGCAGGCAACGGGAGTCGCTCAGAATCAATCGTTCAAGTTGTGCGACTCCTTGCACGTCGATTGCTCCATCGAACATTGCGTACGTCAACAGGCGGACTTGAGTTAAAGAATCAGGACGGTTGGCAGCCATAGGAATCAGAGATTGGTTGTTTGCTCGGCAAAATGCCCTGCCCGGCAAGTTCGATCTGGAAGGAAAATGGACTTCTGTCAGGTGAAGATCTTCGAAAAATGAAGCATCTCCGCCGCCACCAGTCGGGACGGGCCTCGCAGCCGCCACCCCGAATCGATCGCGAACTCAAGACCCTTCATTGCTGCGGCCCAGAGATTGATTCACACACCGCACCAGCACTTCACGAAGTCGTCGCAATTTGCTGTACGCAGTCGGCGCGGGAATATGCAAGGTTTCGGCATAACGAACGACATTTGTCCTTCCCACGAAATACCCCATGAGAAACCGCTGATCCTGAAGGGGCAATTTCGAGAGACATTTTGAGAGCAACTCTCTTCGCAACTCAAACAACTCTGTCCCCACAGACTGCATGAAAGCGATCTTCGCCAGGCAGTCGTCACTGAGCCCAATGCCGCTCTGACGGCGTTTACTCCGGATGAATGATTTGGCAATGTTGAACGCAAACGCACTGGCCCACTTCCGGAAGTTCCGGCTCGGGTCGAATTCGTCAAACTTCTCCCACAGTTCGGCACAGACATCCTGCATCACGTCATCCGCATCGGTCCGGTTGGCCACCAGTGACAGAACGTACGCGTAGAGATCTCGATGAGACTCTTCGAGCCTCCGCAGGAAGTCGGCCTCGCGTGTCGACCGTTCAGGATCGTCACGCAAGTGGCTGTTATGAAAGGGGATATGCATCTTGAACGGTGGCCGCTGCAGCCCAGTCGAATTTCAAGCGACACTGGATATTGTCGGGAGAACGAAAAGTTATGCAGATATTTTGACGGATTGATGCAGAATTGTCATTTTCGCGGCCCGATGCCAGAACACCCATACTGGGCGGAGGCCATCAGTGTCCCGTGAGGAGGCGCTTTCCCCTGAAAACGCCCCTCGGAAAGTGAAAGATTGAACCGTTCCCGTCCCGTACACGACGGGAAATCAGCCCTCCGATGTCTGGCGGAAGCCCGGCATCGGAAGCGTGGTCGCCGGATGGGCGTCGTCAATTTCCATGCTCTGTTGTCAGCTGGAAACCGCCAGATCCGCTTTCACCAGCACGCCATCCACGTCCCCTTCGCGTGATCGCTCTCCAGGGTGAGCAGTCGCCAATGACTCTGCACCAGGAAGCACCGTGATGCTGAAACAACCCGTTGAAGAACCGGCCCCGGCAACCAGATCGAGACCGCATCAGACGTGGCGTCTCGATGCCGAAAGCGAGACGTGAACGGCAACGAGGATCTTTCCTCCCCATTTTTTCGGCAATTCCACTGGAACCAACGGAAAAACAAGACTCCAGCGCACTTTTCAAGACAGCAACAACGAATCCGAACGATTGACGACAGCGACCGAACGAATAGAATCAACACTGTCCAAAACTCGGGATGTAGCTCAGCTTGGCTAGAGCGCTACGTTCGGGACGTAGAGGCCGCAGGTTCGAATCCTGTCATCCCGACTATTTTCAGAAACGAGCCCTTCGGCGAGCACGTCGAAGGGCTTTCTTATTTCAGGGCAAAGAGTTACGCCGTCGAGGACAGAGTTCAAACAGACGATTTCGAGCAATCGGCGTTTGGTGGCGTAGTCGGCGGTAAGCCATTTCTCTTTCAGGGTTTGCGAGAGTTCAAACACTTTCACCGCCAGCTCGGCCGTTTCGTCCTTCGAGCGGTCCAGAACGTCGAGCTGGAGCTTGATGGATGCCATGCGGTCGCGGATCTGCTGGTGTTTCTTCGCGAACAGGTCCTGGTCGAGTTCTTCATCCAACCGCATGTTGATGAGGCGGTCCTGCTGGTCGGAGAGCAACGTCCGCTGGCGGAGCAGTTCGGTCTGCTGAGCCGCTGAATCCGCCTGGGCGTCTTTGGTCTGGGAACGTAGCACGGCCTTGAACCAATCCCGGACCGATTCGTCTTCGACCTTCATCTTGTCGAACAGCCCCAGCACCTGAGCTTCGATGTCGGCTTCCTTCACCCGGATGCGGGGGTGTCCCGGCTTCGTGTACCGGGCACAGCGGTAATAGACGTGTTCGTTGACACCGCCGTCCTTGCGTTTCTTCCGGACCAGCTCGCCGGTGATGGGATGGCCGCAGTGGCTGCACGTCATGAACTGCCCGGCATAGGTCAATGTGGTGGCATGATAGACGCTGCCGCCCAGGAGTGCCTGCACCCGGTCCCAGGTGGCCCGATCGATCAGCGGCTCATGTTTCCCGGGATACCAGTTTCCTTTGTACTCCAGTTCGCCGATATAGGCCCGATCTTTGAGGATGTTGGCAATCGAACTGCGGGGGAATGTTGGTTGCGACTTCCGCCAGAGACGCCCTTCACAGTTAATCTTCTCGACCAGACCATCGAGCGTGCAGTTCTCATAGGCGTACAGATGAAAAATCCGTTTGACGTTCGCGGCCGGTTCGGGATCAACTTCCACGATTCCCCGGCCGTCTTTGCGGGCATTGCGATAGCCGTAGGGAGCCAGCGAGACGAACCAGCCTTCCTGAACGCGGCGAGAGAGTCCTTCCCGAACATCCACCGATTGCTGCTCGGTGTAGAAGCTGGCCATGTTGGCGAGCGTCCGCCGCATCATCCGGCCAGCGGGTGTGTTCTCGGTTGGCTGTGAGACCGAAATGAACGGCAGTTCGTACTCCGATTCCAGCCGTTCCAGTTCGACGTAATCGAACAAATTGCGCGACGCCCGATCCACCTTGTAGAACAGCAACCCGTCGAGAGCGAAGGCGTTCTTCTTGGCGTAGGCGATCAGTTCACGGAATGTCTTGCGTTCCTCGCCCTTGCTCGCGGTTTCGGCGATCTTGAAGAACTTGACGATCTCACCCTCCGCCTGTTCGGCATAGCGTTTGAGGGCGTCTTCCTGAACTTCCAGCGAAAAGCCTTCACGTTCCTGCTCCCGGCTGCTGACACGGGCCAAAGCGACGAACTGTTTCATGGGACGGCTCCGAGACAATCGGGAAGCGGATCATTGCGACTCGTCTTCATCACAATGTGACTGTTCGAGAAGAAAATGCGACAGCCGCTTTGGAGGTGATGAGCCGGTTTGCCGCCAATCCCAAGTGGCTCATCTATCTACCTCCCATCATGTCTCCCTGCGAAACTTCGAACGAACCGGGATTGCTGGAACATCCTGCCGAAGCCTTTTCGTACTTTCGCAGCCAGGGCGTCTCGTAGGTGGTCTGCGAAGAGAAGCACATGGGGTCACGAGCAGTTGTGGTGATCTGCCAGGACGAGGAGGCTGACCGGGATGCCAAATTCACCAAGGAATTCGTCGCAAAGCTGGAAGAACACGGTGTTCGCCACAATGCCTTACCGAAGGCATCACCGAATTTGAACGGCAGGTGCGAGCGATTTGTGGGGACGATCCGCTGGGAATGTCTGGACAAGTTCATCATCTTCGGCAAGCGGCACTTGGATTACCTGTTCCAGGAATTCACCCGCTATTACAACGAGAAACGGTCGCACATGGAGTGCGGTCATTTGCCCCCGCTGGCTGACGTTCAGAGGAAGTAGAAACACTGAAGCCAAGCGAGGTGCGAGTTCGAGAGTACGTCGGTGGGCTGATGAAGTCATTCGAGCGGAAGGCGGCATAATCAGCCGCCTTATCTTGGCTCAGTGAGCATTACTCGATGTCCATCCAGGTCACGAATGACCGCTGTCCTGCCCCACTCAGTATCCTCTGGTGGACGAATGAGGTTACCTCCGTGCGAAATTCCAGCTTCGACGGCATCATCCACGCTGGAGACGTTCAAACCGAAGAACACGTTGGTCGTCGCTGGTTGATCATGTCTACGTTGACAAATCTCGAACACGCACGCTCCATCAACTGTCGAGTAGTGTTCGCCACACGGAGGATGCGAATGCTTGACGAAGCTGAGTCCTAACGCCCTGTAGAACGCTGCCAGACGATCCATATCGTCTGAGCGAATCACAAGTAGACCGACACCGGCATTATTGGAATGTGAGTTCACGGACATCTTGAGAATCCGGGAGTCGAACTTCAATACGCACAACACAGCCCATTGCCTCAAAAGCCTTTCGCAAGGTCGATAGCTTCATGTCTGTGCGACGTTCCTGCTTGGAGTAAGTTGCTTGCGTGATCTCCAGTGCTGCCGACAATTCTTCTTGGGAAATGCCAAGCTCACGTCGAATCTCGCCAATGCACTTCTGCACTGCCCTCGTGGTCTGCTCATCAATCAACAGTGAACCAATGCGGTGAATTACTGCTTTGGGAGACTTGTACCATTCGTCCGGCGTATCGTATGCACCGTCAAGAGCGTCTGCACCGCTACGGAAGCATGACAAGCCAAAACTACGATCAGGTTTCCATTCAACCGCAACTTCCAAATCGTCTGCGAAGACGTTGAGAAACTGCACCCCCTTCGGATCGTCCGCTTTCCGCACGACGATCTCCACTTCCGGGAACTCGGCTGTGAGAGCAGCTTTGATTTCATCAATAGGCGACATGGGAAACCTCGAATCGCTAATCTTGATCACTTGACGGTTCTAAAGATTCGTTTCATTGAGTTCAGGACAGACATCGCACACACACCTTCCGTCACTGCCTCTCTTTGTGAAGTGGACGTTGATTACTCCTTTGACGACACGCAACGACCGAACTTCCATTGCTCCGTTATTAGCGACGTAGGTGACGTGACGTAGGCTGTCGAATCGCTTTACGTCACACTCTGGGACACTCGACATGCGATCCATCTGGGGCGGAAAGAGTCGTGGGAGTTCCATCCATCGATCCGGCTCGTTCGGGTACGGTGTCAGTGCATCTTCAACCTCGTCCATTGTCCGACAAAGCAACTCGAAGGCTTCCTGAAACGTCGAACACGGTGGAGAGTCGCCTATCCGCCGAAATATCTCGGCAAGGCGGTCCACCTTGGCCGGGATTTGAGCTTCTTCGCTCGTCGGCTCCATCGGCACGGCGTTCTGCTCCGTCATGGTTGAAAATCGGCTATCTGAAATATAGCCTTGAGTGAATATGCAGTCAAGTGCATGTTCTGTCGAGAACATGGATTGGGTGCATTCCCTGTTTGTGATTGGTATGGAAGTTGTAGACTCTTGGTGGTCTGTGAAATCGTCAGGATTTCATGAAACTGGGGGATTTATGGAGGATTGGTCATGGATGATCAGTTACGACAGCGGATCCGGGAGATGGCTACCCGGTTGGCGGCGGACGAAAAAGAGAAACTTCACGCAGCCGGAACCTTTGTCGATCTGGAGCGATTGACGGTCGAAATCGGAGACGAACTGACACGGCAGTTGACCAGTTCCGTCCTCTCCTCCCGGGCTCGGGAGGTGGTCGGGCAACCACGGCATGCTTGTCCGGATTGCGGAAAAAAATGTTCCATGGAAGAGCTGGACCCCCTGATCCTCAAAGGGATGCGGGGAGAGGTCGAGTACGCAGAACCCCGATGCTTCTGCTCCTCCTGTCGGAGGTCTTTTTTCCCCGGTGGCCAAGGCCCTGCAGCGTCCCCCGCGTGAAGGGGTCACCCCGCTGGTACTGGAGAAAGTCGGCTGGGCGGGAGCGAACCTGGGGAGTTACCAACAAGCCGTCGATGCGCTCGCGCTGCTGGCGGAAATTCCGCTGGCTCCCAAGCAGGTGCAGCGAATGACCAGCCAGGTCGGAGCGGATGCCGTTGAGGAACGCACACAACAGGTCCAGCAGCATCGACGACGACCACTGATGAAGCGGACGACCGCCCGGCCCGGCGTCGAGTCATCGGAGCTGGCGGTGGTGATGATGGACGGCGGACGGTTCCAGCGTCGTGACCATTTTCAAGAACGCAGAGAGACTCCCCTGACAGCGATAGAGCAGACTCTGCCCCCGGCGGCATTCGAAGAACAGATCACCCCGGACATATGCTCTCTTTGCGAGCCGTGTCACGGGCAGTCCTTGCTTGCGGAGCGACCGCCAGGCGTGGTTTCCGATACCAAGACGCCGGCAGAACTCGGCAGCGGTATAGATGGCGTCGCGGTCGATCAGACCGGGTGAGGCGGGAACACTGCTCATGAGCGGTCCCCCCCTCGTAGAAACGGAGCGGCTTGCGGACGGGCGGTCCCGTCCACTCCGTTCATATTCTTCGATTGCGGCCGGTGTCACCCGCCAGCGGGGGCGAACTGCATCGGGACCGCTGATCGAAAAGCCACGAAGGAGACCACACTCAAGGAGCGTTCTGACCGCTTCCGGTTTGCATCGCCATCGCTTGACGACTTCAGGGGGCGTTAGAGTGTTTTTCATGCGGCACAGGATGCACCGCAAAGCTGATTTGTGTTGCTAACCCGCAACCTCTCTGACATTCCTGAAGGGATTCGCCTGTTGCCCCACAGTGTAGAGACCCGTCGAACTCCACTTACCAGATGGGGATGTTTCCCGCATCGAAATGCCAGGTGGCATTGTTGGGGGAACATTGGTCGCGGCAAGGAACTTCCGCGCTTCTTCAGATAGAACTTGAGATTCGCTTGTCATCAGGGGAAGCCATTCCCAGCCGAAAGGAAGAAAAGGGGGAAGCGTAGTCGGCTATACCACACGTTTCGGATGTACAGTCCTATCCCCGGGGAATCCTTATGCATTCTATGGCAGGGAGTTCAAGATCGGAGGGCCAACGGGCTTCGGTTACACAATTTGGAAATGGTTTGAAGAATGGTCAGTGCTGTGCGCAGGGCTGTTCTTCTTTTTTGCACAAGGGCATCAGATGGCTTTATTCGATCTTCCGCGTCCCGATTTCTTGGCCAGCGGCGAGAAAGCCCGACTCATTCCTTCGGTTGCAGACACCAGCCGGGAATGCCGTATTACATCGATTCTCCTGGCGACGATGATGTCCGTAGAAGAGTACGGGAAGGGACTACTGGGCTCTCTTGGTGTGCGGGTCGGAAAGACTTCGAAAATCCAAGGGTTTACGGAAGTTGTTTTCAAGGGAGACCCGACAAACCGGATTCGCCCTGATGGGCTACTGATCGTCAAGACTGGCAGTAAAGAATGGCGAGCCATCATTGAAAGCAAGATCGGCAAGGCGGAATTGAACAAAGAGCAGATCGAATCCTATTTGGATCTGTGCAAAGAACACAGCATTGACGCAGTGATCACGATTTCAAATCTTTCCGTTGCGGACTCCACTCATCACCCGCTGCAACTCAACAAAATCAAACTGCGAAATGCGTCGGTCTACCACTGGTCGTGGATGCACCTGATCACAGAAGCGATTATGTGGACCAAACACCACGGTGTTGCCGACCATGATCAAGGTTACATCCTTTCGGAGTTCGTCCGATATCTGCAACATCCCAGCTCTGGAATCACATCGTTTGACAGGATGAATTCCGAATGGAAGGATGTCTGCGCAACCATTCAAAGCGGAATGCCAGTCAACAAGTCAGGCGCTGAAGTGACAGAAAGCGTCGGGAGTTGGCATCAGTTCATCCGGAGCCTGTCACTCGAAATGAGCGTCGCAGTCGGCCAGAGTGTCACCGTTCCGCTCCGTCGTGAACACATGCAGGACCCGCTTAAACGGTTCTCGGATGATTGCAATGCATTGGCATGTGATCATGCTCTGGAAACCGAATTCGACATCCCTCATGCCGCGTCCCGAATCAGATTCTCGGTTGACTTCAAACGGAGGTCTGTCGGTTGTTCCATGAAGCTGAAAGCTCCAGAAGATCGAGTCCGCGCCAAGGCTCGAATCAACTGGATTTTGTCGCAGCTTAAAAACGTTCCAGAAGAAGGGCTGATTGTCAAAGTCATCTGGCCATTCCGGACACCTGATACGTTCGCAACTCTTTCTGCCCTCAAAGTCAATCCGGATGTTGCTCTGTCAGACAAGACAACGTCACCGCCGGTTGCATTTGAAGTGATTGCCTCAAAGGATCTGGCCGGACGATTCAAGGGAGCTCAAACATTTGTTCAAGACACACAAGGGGTCATTCTGGAGTTCTACGAACGGGTTGGCCAGCACCTCAGGGAATGGGTGGCGCCTCCCCCTAAGGTCAGTTTTTCTGATCCAGGCAAGATTCTCGAGGGAACCATCGAGACACTGGAGAATGATGAGCCGTTGGTCGTCGCCGCTCCAGTGGATCAAATCACAGATGCAATTCAAGAGCCTGAGGAAGTTTCTGAGTCCGCAGTTGCGCCCAATGAAGAATTCCCAGAAATCGAACAAACTGCGGAACCGTCGGTATCCAGTGGAGTCTCTCTCGATGAGAGGATTGAAAACCTTCAATTAGAGGTTCTTCAAAAGAAATCCGTCGAAGAAGAGAATCGTTCTATTTCCTCTTAATGTCTCTGACTTGTTCCTGAACCAATCGTTCAGCCGCTGCTGATTCTCGCGGAGAAGATCGACTGGAAGCGATTTGACGTTGCTCTGGCGGATTGCTTCTGTCTGGACTTTGGAGCCCCGGCCTGGCCCACCCGGCTGATGGTCGGTTTGCTGTATCTCAAGCGTGCTTTCAATGAATCGGATGAGTCGCTGCTGCAGCGCTGGGTGGAGAACCCGTCCTGACAGGCGTTCTGCGGGTTCACCACGATGCAGCATGAGCTTTCTCTTCACCCGACATCCCTGGTCAAGTGGCGACATTGGGCGGGTGTGGATCGGCTTTCTGAACTTCTGCAGGAGACCATCGCTGTGGCGGTGCGGGAGAATGAATCACTCCAGATGTTGCTGGCACTGTGCTCTCGCCTGCACGCTCAACAGCCGACCGACAAGGGGAACCGAAATGTCATTCCATCGTCACGAGAGACTTTTTCAGGGGCGACTCATTGACAGAGAAAACAGTCCACGACACGAGCACATCGCCGTGATTCATCTGTCCATGCCGGCACACAGGCTCAACCAGGACTCCATCCCAAGGTCATCGGGACGTTAACAGCCTGTTGAAGACGGTTCTTAAACTTTTGACGGCCAGGGGTTCGCGCATCTCGCGGGAATTTTGTTAATCTTCATGTTCGGCAACCAAGTTGAACAGCGGAGGTTTCAGAATGCGTGGTCTGGATTTTAGTTCCTGGGGAGGGATGATCTCGACGTTACTCGGATTGATCGTCATTACCTTCGTCATGGTGGCTATCCGGCTGCTGGTGACGCAGACGGTGCAGCAGCGCCGTGAGCGTGAGAACCGGCAGATCAATGAACGCCTGCGGACGTTGATCGCCGCTTATAAGGTTCTGGGCGGTTCCTTCACCGGGATTCTCACGGTCGATCCCACGCACCTGCGCGATCTTCATCGCAACCAGGCGACTGGAGTGCCCGCTCCGGACGAAGCTCCGGACTCCAGTGGTTCCACCTCCTCCTCGGACCGCTCCCGCCGGATCCGTGACGCTGTTGAGGGCGCCCTGTCCGATCTGATTCTGCTCGGCACAGAACAGCAGGTGCGGCTCGCGGCAGCAGCGGCGAATGATCTTGTGGCCGGGAAACCTGTCCACACCGCGGAACTTGTGTCATCATTGCGCGACTTCATTCGCGAGGTGCTCGATCTGGAACCGGTGCCAAACGACCTGACCCTCCCCAGGCAGGGACCCTCTCGGACCCTTGGTGGCGGATCTGGCGGGGGAAAAGGCAAAGGGAGTGAAGAAGGTGGCAACAAGGGAGGCCGAGGGAATGGCGGGGCTGGCGGGGGGGGTGGAATGGCCTTGGGAGGCGGGCTGGGAGTGGGGCTGGGATCTGCTCTGGGGCCTCACCACGACGAGCAGGAGAACAGATGATCCCGTTCAGATGTGTGACTGACGCGTATTCGTCTGCTTCAGCCTGGATGTGGAGACCTGTCTCCCCTTTGGTCATTCAATCAGTGGCCCATGCAAAGTGGCTGGCTACCAGCACTGTAGGTCTCCCGGAAATCCATGATGATTGTTGGATTTGATCTTGTAACGCAGAGATCCGAAGCAGTCGGGCGTCGTGGGATTATCCGCGACGGATGATCAGGGGAAGTCGTCACCCGGCAAACCGCCAATACCTTGACCGCAGTTTTTGGGGAACAGTTCTTCCTGTTCGCCGTCTGGTTCAATTGAGGCACGCACCTCGACCTGACAATTAGCGTTTCTCAACCAGACAAGACCAACCCAGAAACCGCTCCGGGACACCGGGAGCTTCGTCGAACCGGAATTCGTGCAAGTCCAGGATGTGGAATGCCAGACTGAGTTCGTCACGAATCTGTTCTTCCGTCACGACCGGCGGTCCCGGATCATGTGGCTCGCGGGCGTTGCCGGCCAGGATCAGACCGCGACCGCCGGACGCCAGTTGCCGCGCCACGGCGGGGGCATACTGTTCCGGTGCGCTGCGACGCACCGCATGGTAACAACCCCGATCGAAAAAGAACCCAAACGGCTCCCCCAGGTCGGGCAACTGGAGCACGTCTGCGACCACGAACCGCGCCTGCACCCCGGCGACATGAGCGCGCTGTTCCGCCCGCTCCACGGCCAGCGGAGCCAGATCGACACCGGTGACGTCAAAGCCCTGCTGGGCCAGCCAGACACTATTGGTCCCCGTTCCACAGCCAATATCGAGCGCGCGACACGGCGGAATCGCGTGCCGGCTCAAAACATGCTGCAATTCCGATGAAGGCCGCCCCGTGTCCCAGGGGAGGTTCCCTTCCCGGTAGCGCTCGTTCCAATCACTGGGCTCTGTCATGGTCTTTACTCAGAGATTCTGTACGACTCGATCAGCTTCGTGAGACACCGTCAGCAGACAACAGGCTGGCATTCACAGAAAAATTGACCTACGGAACCAAAGGCTCGCGATCAGTTGAAATTGCAACCGGAGTTTTTCAGCGACCTGTTAATGGACTTCGCGCGTTTGCAGGAACAGGGCCTTCTTTTCGCCGGGAAGGGTGAAATCAAATCCGCATCCCCGGAAAAAATCGTCGGAGGAGGTGATCACCATCAGTTCGAAAATGCGGCGTTCGCCTGCCAGATCGACACAGGCCTGGGTGAGTCGTCGCCCGATTCCCAGTCGCTGATAGGTGGGTTCCACACACAGCGAGCGGATCTCCCCGAGTTTCTTCGAGTAGATTTCGAGTGCGGCAAAGCCGACAATTCGACCGTTGTGATCGGCCACGAATCCGGTTGTCATCAGTCCGGTGAGTTCGTCGAGTGTGCGCGAGAGAATGCGCTGCGCTTCGACAAACTTTTCGAGAAACTCAAGAACATCATCCGCATCCTCTTCGACGGCCGGTCTGACCAGAATCTCTGCTGCTTCAGGCGGCGGAGGATCTTTCGAGGCGTTCTCTTCAGATTGAGTCACCGGCATCTCCGGACAGAACAGGGTTGAAGGTTGGAGTGGAAATTCTTCGCCGCGCCAAACGGCATCCTGTCAGGCCTGACAGGTCTGGCGGTGAGTTCGGTCACCGGTCCCTGAAAAAATGGCCAGTGGATTCCATTGGAATCCACTGGCAGGAAATCATCGTCAATGCCCGGATTCCTCAACAGAAGCCGGCATGCTGGTGCGGATCACGCTTCTTCAGTGTCGTCAAACTCTGAAAATCCGGTGGCATCTTCGTCTTCATCTTCCTCTTCGGCATCCTGCGGGCGCGGTGCGCGCCGGAAGACGGCAACAACATCATCCACTGGAACGACAAACAGCACGTTGTTCGATTCCAGATCGACGGGGATGGCATTCTTCGGGTGGAAGAGAACCTTGTCGTACTTGGCAACCGGAAATTCATCGTCATTGGCAACTTCCACGCTGACTTCGACGACCCGACCGGTAATGGTGGGAATTTCCGCCTGATCCGGCAGGACAATTCCTCCCTTGGTCTGGTGACGGCTTTCATCCTTGCGAATCAGGATGCGTGGACCTAACGGTTCGACGAATTCGTTCATGGCTCGATTACTCCCGACCGTGAAAGGTTCAACCTTTCACTGGACATCGGAATTATAGTAGGGACCTGTACGGGTGACGAGATGGGGACGAGATCCCGATCTCAGAGAATCGCGAATCCCACCAGACAGGCAGGACTGCTCTTAACTGGTGACGAGGACTGGAGTTGAAGGAAGATCACTCGGTTGAAAATTTCCAGATTGTCGTCTGCTCGTAAATCGCACCCGGTTTGAGAATGACAGATGGAAATTTGGGATGGTTCACCGCATCGGGGTAACTTTGTGTTTCCAGACATAATGCTCCGCGTCGCTGGTACTCTTTCCCACCCTTCCCGATTTGTCCTTTCAGATGATTGCCGGTGTACAGTTGCACGGCCGGCGTATCGCTGTCGATTTCCAGCACCCGGCCCGAGGCAGCGGAACTCAGCCGGGCCACCGGCCGGACGGTTCCGGCGTTCCCTTTGATGACGTAGTTGAAGTCGTACCCTTTGGCCTCTGTTTCTTCCACCTGATCGATTCGTGCTCCAACTGCCAGGGGGGCTCGAAAATCGAGAGGACTGCCTTCCAGCGCGGCGACTTCACCCGTTGGGATCTGCGTTTCGTCATTCGGTGTGTACTGATCAGCGTGAATCTGTAATCGGTGATCGAGAATGGTTCCGTTTCCGGCGCCGTCCAGATTGAAATAAGAATGATTTGTGAGATTGACCGGTGTTGCCTGATCTGTCACGGCCTTGTAGGTGATGACGAGATCGTTGCTGCTTTTCTTCAGAAGGTAATTCACGGTGATCGTCAACGTGCCGGGGTAGCCTTCTTCTCCATCCAGACTGGTGTAGAAGAACGAGACACCTGTCCCTTCGGCGGTTTCAAACCCTTTTCCCTGCCAGACCACTTTGTCCAGGCTTCGGGAGCCGCCACCGTGGAGATGGTTGGGGCCGTTGTTGACGGCCAGCTTGTAGGTTTTCCCTTCGAGAGTGAATTCTCCTTTGGCGATCCGATTACAGACCCGTCCGGTCGCCGCTCCGAAGTATTGGTTTCCCGGAGATTCATAACCGGCCACGGAATCGTACCCCAACACCACGTCCGCACAGGTGCCGGAGCGGTCCGGCACATTCAGGCTGACGATCGTCGCTCCTCGGGACATGATCCGGGCAGACATTCCGCGTGAATTCGAGAGCGTAAAGATCTGGACGGCTTCCCCCTCGGCAGTCATTCCAAACGGTTCCGGTGCCGGTTCCGCTGCGCTGGCTCCCGCCGTCAGGATCACGATGACCAGAAGTGCCGGCAGGACATGGCAGAGCAATTGGCGACGCATCAACAGATCCTTTGGTCAACGCGAGGAAACTTCCATAAATCGGGCTGGTGATTATCCGGAGAGAAACGCGACACCACAAGCGATTTTCCCGAAAAGATTCAGAAGTGTGCCACAGGAGATGGCCGGCAGGGGGGATGGGTGTCACGGACAACCCTCCCCGAGAAGAGTCCGGACGGGCTGTGATGCCGCGTGATTTCCCGATGCCCCTTGAAAATCGTGCCGACGGAAGAATCGTCCCGGGGGAGACATTTCCTGGCGTCTGGAACGTCTTTCCCCCGGCGTCCCGGAGCTTCTCGTGCCGGACAGACAGAGACGCTCTCTCCTGAAAGGACACGGGTTGGAGCAGCTCAACAGTCCGTTGAAGAAAACATCACGCCGTTGATTCGGTCTGTCGGGCCACTGTCAGGACAGGGACCGGGATTATCGCCCTTGAGTCATCATTCCGGCAGCGAGCCCGAAGATCGCACCTTCAAGCAGGTAACGATGTGTGAACGCACTGACGGCTTCCGGGAACGTGTACTGCAGAACCAGAATGTCACCCGGTTGAATCCGGATGTTCTCTTCCCGATACCGCATGGCCTTCTTGAGATCGACTTCGATGGTGATCCGCTTCCCGTTGGGAAGTGTCCGGATGATGGCGAGTCGGCTGGCACCGGTGGAAATGTCATGGTTCATGGCTGAGACGCCACCAATCGACCGTCCCTGTCCTCCTCCACCCATGGTTTTGCTTTCCGCGATCGAGACCGCTTCCAGCACACCCAGGTCATAGTCACGAGGCAGTGTGTACTGACCCCCTCCAAGAAGACCGGTCGTGTAAAACACTTCGGTTTCGCGGGAGTCGATGAAGAGAATATCTCCATCGTACAATGTGATCTGTTCTTCGGTGATCTGCGGAAATTCCCCTGGCCCGAGTCGAATGGGAATGCGGATCACGTTTGGATTGTCGATCGTCGGATCGAAGTCCTGCAGCATGGAAGCCCAGCCCTGTTCGACGACTCCGTTCCATTCGGGAACGGGAGCCTGTGCAGGCATCTGGGACGGCATGAATGAGTGTCCCCGAAGATCGCTTCCCATCGGATTCGGCTGATTGTATGCCGGAGCGAGAGTGGGACTGGGGGGGAGCATCGGAGCGCTCAGCGAATGGCCGGGCTCGGTCATGTTTCCATACGGAAGTGGCGGCTGGCCGAGCAGCGGCTGCCCGCCGGAATACTGTCCTGCCGGAACGGATTCCACCTGATACTGAACCGGCTGGTACTGGACAGGCAGCGGGGCCGGCCCTCCGGCGGGTGTGGTGAATTGTCCGTGATATGGTTGGGGCTGAACATCTGTCGCCCGTTCTCTGCCGACCGGGCGCTGCGCGTCTGACAGAGCGTTCACCCGATCCATGGGAGACTGCGGAAACGAATAGGCTTCCGGAAACGCTTGTCGCTGATACTGGACAGGGAGGATGCCGGTGGATTGTCCAGCAGTCGGAACCTGACCGGCCGGCAGGGCTGCTGAATGCGTTTCATAAAGCGCGGTCATGACCTCTGCGGATTCGGTTCTGACTCCGGAGACGGGGGCAATGCCCGGCGCAGACATCGTCGGAGTGCGACCGGACTGCGGCATCACCGGAATGTGATCTTGAGGAGAAACAGGAATCGAGCGTGGACGCCGGCGAATGATGTAGATCGCGTTTTCCGCGTCGAGACCTGGCAATCCGTCTGCTCCCTGAGCCTGTGCGAGGGCATGCAGAACGTCGTTTTCATAGGCCTTGAGCGCAACGGTCCGGGCGGTTCCTTTTCCAGTGGAACCGATATTGATGGCTCCAGCACCGGTGGGAACATTGAGAGTGGCGGTCGCTTCCTGGCGGACAATCAGCACCCGGGTCATACGGGGGCGCTGAAGACTCACGAGCACCATGGCTTCGGCCGGATTCAGGATCCGATGGGTTTCCGTGTAGGTTTTGAAAATGGCCTGTTCCACTTCATGCAGCGTCATCTTTCCGACGTACAGGGGTGGAATCTGTGGTAAGGAAATCGTGTTGTCGTCGCGGATCTGAATCGGGTAGCCGACTGTCGGCGGATCTTCGGGGGAATGGGGCATGTTGATGGGAGGAGCAATCCCGACGGAGTTCACGTCGGTCGTTTCGACACCCAGGACGCGGGGAATATAGATCGAAAGGACATCCCCGGCCTCCACGCGATACTGGTCCGGTGGAGTCCGGACGAGCAGGCTCAGGTCGATCGTCCGCTTATTGTCCCGGGAGGGGCCAATGAACTGGTCCGGAAGATAGCTTGCCGGTACTCCACGGACCGGATGCAGCGCGGTACATCCGGTGGCCAGAGTCAGGAGTCCCAGGCCGAAGCAGGTGGCCCATGTCAGGCGGGCGCGTCGAAAGTGGGATTCGACCCGGGCTGCCCGCTGAGTTGCTGCCTGCTGAGTTTCAGTGACGAGTGTCTTCATCAGACCTTCCGTGGCGGATGGAACCCCGATCCTTCAGGGTTGATTCCACATGTAACATAACGGGAGCCGCTTGATTTCTGCTGCCGTGTCGACGGGGAATCAGTCCGGGACGAATGGACCAACTCTGTCACTGGTAATCAGAAACGCTGCTCTTTCAGCTTCGCTCACAAACCCTCTTCACACAGTCCCGTAATTTCCGATGACGACATCTCGTCCCGTACAAGGGGGCTATCTCCACTCTTCTTCACAATACTCTGATGCAGCCACCCGGTTGTACGGCTCGTAAATCGGCTTCGCCGCCGCTGCTCCGGCGGAGTAACCGGCAAACCAGTCTTGTGCCTTTTCATGCCCACCGGGCGTTCTGGCACAATTTGTCCAGTAATTGGCCGGTGGAAGTGCCGGGACATCGCCACATCCCCCCAGGGAGACATCGACGAAGGCCTGTTCATACCCCAGCCGATAATCGCTGCTGACCTTGCATTTCCCGCATCGACTCAGCTCCTGGCTGGCAAGTTTTCGCGCGTCGTGTCGCGTCAGAACATTGTCCTGAAACCGGCAGTATTTCGGGTGCTTCCCGCAGCAGCCGAGTGTCATGCTGCTGATCCATTCACTGGTCCGGGATTTGTGACTGCAGGTTCGGCATCCGCTGTTGGACTGGCAGTTTCCCAGGCACGGCTGTTCCGAAACGAACGCGACTCCGCCGGCACCAGTCAGATGGCAACCACTGAGTCCCAGAAAAATGATCAGAAGTCCTGTTCGCATTGTTTCGAATCGTGCTGACTGGACCGAGTGTTCACATTTGCGCAACAGCTGCACTTGGGGAAACCCCCGTGGTGGGTTATCGGCAGGGGTTTTCCTGTTCCCTCCAGGAAAGACCCGACCGGCCTGGAAACCGTGGAGGAAAGCAGCATCTGGTCGTTGCATTTTGCCAAATTGCAGATCGCCATTGCCTTGGACCGGCGGAATGTGCCATAACGTATCAGGAATTCGAAAGGTTCTCCCATCGTCAGAGACACCGGGAGCCAGTCGAATCGAATTTGCGTGTGTCAGAATTGAGTCTCGACACCAGGTGTCAGGGGAGCCAGATCCGAGGGTTCCCCGAGCTGAACTGATCAATATGTTGCGGACAGGACGTCGGCAGAATGGATTTCCCATCACCGGAACTGAGTCAACAGTTTGCCGAACTGGGAATCGCTGTTCCTGGCGACCTGAAACGCTGTGCTGGAACGGCTCGCCGTCTGGCGCGCGGACTGCCCGTCACTGGAACCGTCTGGATCGACGCGCTGGTGACGCAACGGCTTCTGACTCCCTTCCAGGCACGACGCCTGGAAGAGGAACGTGGCACGGACCTGATTCAGGGAGGAAAATATGTCCTGCAAACCCCGCGGATACGACACCCCTTGCTCCACGTTACCGAAGCCCGGGAAAGGAGAGGTCGCTCGCTGTTCCTGCTCTCCAGCCTGGCAGCCGGTCCGACGGAATCGGAAGAAGCGCAGGCGCGACTGAACATCACTCTCGAGAATCTGTCTCACTGCCGGGATCAGATTCCCGGTCTGCCGGTGGATGCCTTCTGGGATCGAAACCGGCTCTGTCAGGTCAGTCCGTTTCAACCGGGAGACCCGCTGTCCCAGTTGCTTGTCCGACGGGGACGGTTCCCGGAACCAGTTGTCCGGGGAATCGCACTCGAACTGGTCCGGCAACTTCAGGCCGCGGAACCGTACGCGCTGCACGGTGATCTGCGGTTAGACAACGTCTGGCTCACGCATCGCGGTGGCCTGATGCTTCTGAACTGGGGATTGTTGAACTCCCGGTCTCCGGTCTTGACGATCCATACCCCGATGCCTGATGAAGTCGCGGATCACATCGCCCCTGAACGGTTCGAATCTCACGGTCGAATCTGTGCGACGACAGAAATCTATGCTCTCGGTTGTTTATTGTGGCAACTCCTGGCGGGACGTCCGCCGTTCCTGTTGACGGATCCACTGGCCAAAATCACGGCGCATCGCACCCGGACCATTCCGGACGTTCGAACGGTCTCGCCGGACACATCCGAAGGGTTTGCCACGCTGATTCGGACGATGACCTCACGTGATCCTGTTCGCCGGATCCAGAGCTTTTCGGAATTGTTCCAGCAGCTTTCCGGTGGCACAGCACGCAGGAATCCGCTCCCGAAGTTTTCCCGTTCCTTCGAGACCGTGGCCCCCCTGCGGGAGGCCGATTCTGCCCCGCGCAGGCGATCTCGAATTCCCCAGATGGCAGCCGGTCTGCTCATCACACTGGTCCTGTCAGGTCTCGCCTGGAATCGAAACCAGATCGGACTTCCCGCTCTGACCCGTGTGGAAGCCACCGAACCCGCTGTCCGACCGGTCGACGTGAACAGACAGCATCAGGAACTGCGAACGGCGGCCTTGTCGACAAACTCGACTCCGGCAGTTCCACCCGTTCAGGAGGCGCTTCCCCTCCCGGAGCCAATCCAGGGGAGATTGACACTGGAATCCGGCAGGCGATATCTCGCAGGGACCATGACCTTCCCCGGAGATCTGGTCATCACGACCGACGCCAGACGTCCTGGCGTGATCGAAATCGGATCGACTTCTCTGACTCTCGCCGCGAAGACGATCCGACTCGAAAATCTGCATGTGACAGTCCAGGAGTCCGAACGGCCGGTTTCTCCCATTCAGATTCAAAGCGAAACGCTGGCCATCGATCACAGTCTGATCTGGGGGGAAGCAGCGACACGCAGCGCGGCGTTGATTTCCTGGACTCCAACCGTCGGACAACAATCCGGTCGGCTCCTGATTCGAAATTCCGAAGTGGTTGCCCGTGGTCAGGACGTGATTCAGTGTCATGAAGCAGTCTCGGCCGTACTGCTGGAGAACAGCCGCATCGAACAATGTCATCTCCTGTTGAATCTGACACAGGGAGCCCGGAAGAATCTGCGCGTGCCGGTGATGCTGAATGCCTGTACGTTCCAGAATTGCGGACCGCTCGTCGCACTCCCGACAGGTCGACGTCTGGAGGAATCCGGCAGAATTTCGCTGCAGGGAGCAAACAGTCTTGTCGATCTGAGGCTGGGAGAAGGGTTGATTGAACTGCACGGAGCGGATTCCCCGGAAGGCTGGGAACGCCATGTCGAGATTTCCGCTCAAGGAATTGTCACCCCCCAGGAAATCATTGTCGCGGTCCAGAGAAACGACCTGAGTCAGCAACTGGATGAACTGGACAGTGAGGCCCTGACGATCGGCGGGCTCATCAGCGGGCGATATCGCTTCCAGCCCACCGGGAAGGATGCAGCGAGCCGGGACAGGCTCGATATCGAGGCTCTGCCTGTCCGGTTCTCGCCTGACGATCCAGGGGCCGACCTTTCACGATTACCATCCCGGTCTTCGGGAACAGGGGCAGGACGACCGTGATGTCACCACGGGACCACACCACGGAACCACTGTGAAAATTCCAGGAAATTCAAGCCGTATCACTTCCGGATGTTTTTTCTCCGTCACTTCACTGTGACTCCGCGGCGCTCGTCCGGTTCACTCCAAATTCGGCTCGCAGAACAGACAGACGGCATGACGTCCGATTTCCCACTCACGTCCCGGCATTCGATTCGCCTGCAGGGGCCCTGGGAGGTCATTGGGCCCGGAGATCAGGTACGCACGGACATCCGAATTCCGGCCTCGTGGAGATCGCTGTTTGGAGACCGAACCGGAATCGCGACCTTCTTCCGAAAATTCCACCTGCCGACGAATCTGGCATCTTCGGATCGGGTCTTCATCACGCTGCCGGATCAGTGTGGAACCGTTCTGCATGTTCAGTTGAACGGTCTCCTGGCCAATCCCTCTCCCGAGTGCCCACTCACGTTTGAAATGACGCCCCATCTGCAACGGAACAACGAACTGGAGGTCCGCCTGGAATGGACCGGGACCGTCAGTGAACAGGTCAGCAGTGAAAAGACTGGCGGTGAAAAGATGGGCAGTGAAACGGGCGGACTCTGGCAACCGGTGCTGCTGGTGATTGAATCACTGCGTTGACGGTGGACGACGCGGGATCTTCGGAACCGGTGAACGCTTCGGGATCGCTTTGACGGGCAGCGGCTCTTTCTGTTCGAGACGAATGGCTGCCAGCAGGGAACTTTCATCACGGGTATCCTGCCCGATCTCCCAGACCATGACGCCGCCGATTTTGTGGTCGATGGCCATTCGGGTTTTCCGGCGGATCGTCTCCGGTCCGTTAAAGAAATAATTGTTCGTCTCATCCGAGGCAGCGGGAGTCCCGTACCGGCGGCGCACTTCCGCATAGGTGATGGCCTTTGTCCGGTCATCGACGTCCCGTCCGTAAAAGGGGAGTCCCAGTACCAGCTTTTCCGGCGGAATCCCCTTGGCGATCCAGGCCTGAACATCCTTCTGAGCCTGTTCGAAGGTGGAATGACGCTGGCCGTAGTCATAAGACATCAGCTGGATCGTATCAGCGGCTGCGTACCCCCGCGCCGGAATCTCCTTCCAGGGAGCGATCGTTAATGAGAGTGAAAGTCCGTGCGGGCGAAAAGCGCTCTTGAGTTCTTCCAGCAACACCGCATAAGTCGCCTGCTCTGCGGCTCCGCGCGGGTGCTCCCAGTCCAGATCCATGCCGTCCAGTCCCCGCTTTCTGAGGACGCTCACCGAAGAGGCAACGAATCGGGTGCGTGCTGCGGGTGAGGAGACCATTTTCGGAAAATGGTCGGAACGACCCCAGCCGCCGACGCACAGAATCAGCCGCACGCCGGTCTTCTTCTTGGCATTCTGAAATTTGTCCCAGGGGGCCGTTTCCCATTTGCCGAGGTCCAGATCACCGTCTTTTGTCGGTTCCGCAGCAAACAGAATCAGGTCTGTCAGAAAGGCCGCCTGTTCCGGATCGAAGTTTCTCAGGCGGTACTCTGGCAGATAGCCGACAACGCGAAACCCGGACGGCCGTTCCTGTCCAGCGGCAATCGACACCGGATCTCCCGTGACTCCGATCCAGCTGCCAGGCAGCAGGACCAGCCAGATCAGAAGAAAGGGACGTCCCGGCTGCCACATCGCAGGTTTCGCTCAGAATTCAGGAATCGAAATCGCATTACTGCGCGGCGTCTGCATTGCTTTCCGCATTGTTGTCTGCGGGAATGGCTTCGGCATCTCCCTCGGGCGCGACATCTGGCAGAATCGGACGGCGCTCCGGATAGAGATGATAGAGCGGATACTCCGAAGCCAGTTCGCGTAACGCGATGACTGTTCCGCCAGCCGATGCGGCATAGATCCGGTCCGTCCGGTCATTCTGGACACGAAGATTGAACTCTCCCAGACGGACTTGTCCCTGAACGCGCCCCGTTCCTCTGTCAAGAATCAGCAGATTGTTTCCGCTGTCAGAAGCGTAGACACGTGAATCCGTCACCGCCACCAGATCGGTGGCAATCGGCTGTTCCCAGCGACGCAGACCGGTATGAATGTCGAGGGCAGACATTCCCTCACGCTCCGCGACCACAAACAGCTGCTTTCCGACGACACTCGGCTTCTTACGAATCGGGGCTCCGCTGCTGAAGCTCCAGAGAACCCCTCCGGAATTGATGTTCACACACAGCAGCCGGGAACGGACATCCGCTGCGAAGACATAATCGCGAGAGTAGGTGATGGGAGCACTGAGGGGAGCATTCCCTTCCATGATGAATTCGAGTTTGTTTTCGGCTCCCAGCATGCGATAGATGTTCCCGCGCGAGCTGGCGAAGATCACTTGATCGTTGACAGGAATGGGGGTGGAGATCGACGGTGCGGGCATCTGATAGGTCCACAGTTCCGCCCGATTCGTCCACTGGGGAAGGAGTGCCCGTTTCGCCAGAGCTCCCAGTTTCTCGACATCGTATGCACGGAGCATTCCGTCAACGGTCGGAACGTACAGGAAGCGTCCTTCTTCCTTAGGGGACGCTGACGGAGGAGACGGCAGATTCAATTCCCAGTGGGGAACCCCTGTTACCTTATTGAATGCGTAAACTTTCAGGCCGAGCCCGACCAGAACATCCGTCTCTCCTGACGTCGCAGCATAAGCATACTGATTGGGAGCCCCGACCAGCTGGGACCAGAGTCGTCGTCCGGATTCCCCCTGGAACGTGGTGATAATGCCGGCTTTGGATTGAACATAGACGTTCTGTTCATCCGCAGTGAAAAAGCTGACCCGCTCCTGGCTCGATTTCACCGATGCCTGTCCCCACCAGGACAGAGTCAGCCCGAGTCGATTCAGTTCATTCTCGTTCGGCATCCGGGATCGACCGGACTGGGCGAGAGCGGCAGGCGCCCCCCACGAGCCCGCCAGGGCCGCAGCGGTCATCCCGAGACCAGCCAGAAATTTCCGACGGCAGATTCCCGCCGACTTCTCCGACGAGACGGCAGCACCTGAATTGTCGGAGTTTCCAATGACAGGAAAAGAACGGTCGGAAGGACGAAACTGCATGGGATGTCCTGGAGGAAGTGAATCTCGAGAACTCAAAGTGATCACGAAGCCTGAGCGGCCACATTCTATCAGATCGACTTTCAGCACCGTTCGCAACCGCAGACTCTGGTGGAAGTTCAGGATGCGGACCAGCTTTTTTTCGAAAGAATCACTTGGCGCAATTCTTCGGATGCCGCATGGCCCCTCACATGATCGCCCGCATGGCCCCTTTGTCTCCCGCACTGGAACGGCTCACCGGCCCATTCCGCAGGGAACCCGGGAGCATCCCTGCAAGGAACCGTTTTGTCACCCGGTTCGGAACGATCCAGTAGGAAAAACACCGGGGCGGGATTGAATGTTAAGATCGGAAAAATCGTCACTCCAGGGATGCAGAATTCCGTGACACCTGCGAGAATCCTCGTCATCGACACCTCTGCACCCGATCACATGCTCAGTTCTACCGTTCCAGTTCCGGAACATCTGTCCACAAAACCCTGTTGACTTCGCATGAGCAAAGATTACACAGCCTATCAGAAAAAAGTGATCTCCCGTTTCTACGACAATCGGGATCAGATTGATGAACAGCGTCTCGGGGAACTCGTAACGAGTCTGTACCTGGGAAAGCCCGGAAAACAGTTGGAAAAACTCTGGGGATCCGTTCAGGAAGCCATGGAACGCCTGAAGGTTCCCGAAAGTCGGATCACACACATCATGGAAAAGCGGGATCCGGCCATTCTCGCGGAAGTTGTGAAAGAATTGAATAACGGGACATTGAAGCGTTCCACATGAACGGGCAGGTTCCGCCTCTGGCATCCCTTCCGGCGGGCAGTCACACGCATGTTGTGCACACGCATGTTGCGGCTGCTCCGTTCCGGGATGCGCATGGCCAGCGTTCCTGCTTCCGCCAGTGAACCCAGTGAACACTGGGGGGGATGAGAAGTGCGAAGAGTCTCTCTGAATCACCATCTTCTGCCAGAAGTCATTGATCAGGCAGTCTCGACAGCGGGCCGGTTTCTTTTTACTGCGGAGAAGCCATGTTGAAATGGGGCCAGATTTCGAAACCTCTTCCGGTTTTGATCCTGTTGATCATGACCGGATGTGATCCGGATTCCGGTGGGTACAGTGGGCCATACCTGAGTTCTCCTGATGACTTCGAGCCGTCGATCTCGCTGATGTCTGATGAACCGTTGGCTCCCACTCCGATTCTTCCGGCGGGGGATATTCGAAAGCAGATGGGACTCAACGCCTCGGCGAGTTTCGAGCGGGCGGGACTGGACTACGTGGGAGCGATGCTCGCGGACAGCGGCGCCAGAACGCTGGAACCGCTGCGTGGTCAGCCATTGAAATCGATTGATCTCACTCGAACCCCGATTTCTGACCTCGCTCCGTTGAATGGAATGCCGTTGGAATCGGTCTCTCTCGTGGAATGTCCCGTTCAGGATCTTTCACCGCTGGAAAACTCCCCGCTGGTTTCGCTCGATCTCTCGAAGACCTCACTGACGAGTTTATCTTCCGTGGGAAGGTTCTCTCAACTTCGGGAATTGTATCTCGAAGAGGCTCCGATCGAGGATTTGATGCCGCTGCGGGAGTTGCCGCTCGAGAAGCTCTGGCTGGCAAATTGTCCCGTTTCCCAACTCGCTCCACTGCAGGGAAAATCGCTGGCCGAACTGAATCTGTGCGGGACGCGCATTGATTCGCTGCGCGATCTGCAGGGAGCGGCCATCCAGTCTTTATGGCTGCGCAACACCCGGATTTCTGACCTGACTCCGCTGGCCGGATCACGCCTGGTCAGTCTGGACCTGCAGGGAACTCCCGTGTCCGACCTGACCCCGCTGGCAGGGATGGATTCGCTGGAACGGCTCAATCTCACAGAGACGGATGTCACGGATCTGACCCCCCTGAAAAATCTGAGACTGGTGCGGTTGATTTTTTCTCCGGAACGAATCACTCAGGGAATTGACGGGATCCGCGAGATGAAATCTCTTCAGCAGATCGACGTCTCTTTCGACGGAATGGGAAGGGCAAAATCCTCTTCCGAATTCTGGGAACTCTATGACGCCGGAAAGTTCAATCCTGAGAGCCGGCCGACTCCATGAACCGACAAGAATTGCAGGAACTTTCGCTTCCCTATAATCTCCGCTGAGAGAATGCTGACATTGAGTTCAGGCAGATTTTGAACGGCAGGTGTCCGTGCCAGAATCATCCCCACTTATCGAATCTGCGTGAAGGAGCCCAAATTGAGCTGGCTCAAAGCCTTTGCGACTGCCTCCCTGGGTAAAAAATACTTCATGGGGCTGTCAGGGCTGTTTCTGTGTTTCTTCCTGGTTGTCCATCTTGCCGGAAACCTGCTGTTGTACGTCGGCGACGAGACATACAACGAGTATGCTCACAAGCTGCACAGCAATGCCGAGTTTCTGCTTTTCGCAGAAGTCCTGCTCTACACGGCATTCGTCTTCCACATCGGCTATGGGATCTGGCTGCACTTTGGGAATAGGGCCGCCCGCGATCAGCGATACGCCTTCGTGCAATCGAAGCGGGAAGACCGGAAGCTCAATCCGGCGATGCCGACTCCGGACCGGACGATGTTCATCACCGGACTGATCATCCTGATGTATCTCTCCATCCACCTCAGTGACTTCAAAGGGGAAGTGGGCTGGGAATCTCAGTTTGCCGGACTCACCGCGGCGCAGAAGGCCCAGACCGTCGTCTCCAGCGGATTCCGATCCGTCGTCTATCTGGTCGCTGCGATCGTCCTGGGAGTCCACGTCTCGCACGGGTTCCAGAGTGCGTTCCAGTCACTGGGACTCAATCATTCCAAATACACTCCGACGATCCGTAAGGCCTCGGTGGTGTTCGGGTTCGTGGTCGCCATCGGCTTCGGAAGCTTTCCGGTCGTGGCCAAAATCCGGAACTGGGGAAATGTGACTCCGGCACCCGCCGTTGAGCAGGCCGATGCCTCACAGACAGACACTCCCCCATCTCACCCTTGAGACGCCTTCTCGACGGATGGTTCCCTACGCACGGCAGGACATGATCGATGAGTGACGCTGGCGGAAGTCGATTGAATTCCCGGATCCCGGACGGGCCACTGGCTCAGCGCTGGGACAACTGTAAAAACGAGCTGAAGCTCGTCGCCCCGAACAACAAGCGGAAGTTCGACATCATTGTCGTCGGCACCGGGCTGGCGGGCGCCAGTGCCGCCGCATCGCTCGGAGAACTCGGGTATAACGTGAAAGCGTTCTGCTTTCAGGATTCCCCGCGCCGCGCACACAGCATCGCGGCTCAGGGGGGCATCAACGCCGCCAAGAATTACCCGAACGACGGCGACTCCGTTTATCGACTTTTTTACGACACAATCAAAGGGGGAGACTTTCGAGCCCGGGAATCGAACGTCTACCGGCTCGCACAGGTCAGTGCGAACATTATCGATCAGTGTGTCGCTCAGGGGGTTCCGTTTGCCCGCGAATACGGCGGAACACTGGCCAACCGGACCTTCGGGGGATCGCAGGTTTCACGAACATTCTATTGCCGTGGACAGACCGGGCAGCAGTTGCTGCTGGGAGCCTATAGTTCCCTGATGCGGCAGGTGTCGCTCGGCAAAGTGACCATGTTCCCGCGGCGGGAAATGCTCGACCTCGTGACCGTTGACGGAGTCGCCCGCGGAATTGTGACCCGGAATCTGGTGACTGGAGAGTTTGAAACGCATTCCGCGCACGCCGTGCTGCTCTGCACCGGCGGTTACGGAAACGTGTTCTATCTCTCCACGAATGCCAAAGGCTGTAACGTCACGGCCGCCTGGCGCTGCCACAAGCGGGGAGCGTTCTTTGCGAACCCCTGCTTCACGCAGATTCACCCCACCTGCATTCCGGTGAAAGGGGATTACCAGTCCAAACTCACCCTGATGAGCGAGTCGTTGAGAAACGACGGCCGGGTCTGGGTTCCCAGGAAACAGGGAGACACCCGCTCTCCGGAACAGATCCCGGACGACGAACGGGATTATTACCTGGAACGTCGCTATCCCGCTTTCGGAAACATGGTTCCTCGCGACGTTGCGAGCCGCGCCGCGAAAGAACGCTGCGATGCCGGCTTCGGGCTCGGAGACACCGGAAAGGCCGTGTACCTCGACTTTGGTCGCGCGATCCGCGAACAAGGTGAGGATGTGATCCGTGGAAAGTACAGCAACCTGTTCCACATGTACGAAAAGATCACGGACGAAAACCCGTACAAAGTTCCGATGCGGATTTATCCGGCAGTCCACTACACGATGGGGGGACTGTGGGTGGACTATCACCTCGAAAGCACCGTCCCTGGACTTTTCGTTCTTGGTGAAGCGAATTTCTCCGATCACGGCGCCAACCGCCTGGGAGCCTCGGCTCTGATGCAGGGGCTTGCGGATGGCTACTTCGTCATTCCGTACACCGTCGGCCATCATCTCGCCTCTCAGAAATTGAATTCGGTCAGTACGTCACAGCCGGAGTTCGAAGCCGCCAAAGCGGACGCCGTCAGCCGCGTGAAAAAAATGATGGATGTCGGCGGCAAGCGATCCGTCACCAGTTTCCACCGATCACTGGGCGAAATCATGTGGAACCATTGTGGAATGGCACGGAACCGTGCTGGTCTGACGGAAGCGATCGGGCAGATTCAGGAACTGCGAAACGAGTTCTGGCACAACGTCTATGTCCCTGGAACCGGAAGCGATCTCAATCAGCAGCTGGAACAGGCGGGGCGTGTTGCCGACTTCCTGGAGTTCGGAGAACTGATGTGCCGTGACGCCCTCGAGCGGGAAGAATCCTGTGGCGGTCACTTCCGGGAAGAACACCGTACCGAAGACGGCGAGGCGGCTCGAGACGACGAACATTTCGCACATGCGGCAGCCTGGGAACACGCCGGAGAGGATGTCTCCGCGGAAGTGCGGCACCAGGAACAGCTGGAGTTCGAAACGATTCACATGTCGACGCGAAGTTACAAGTAGGATTTCTGCAACGACCATTTGCAGCAGAGATCCGATGAGGTCATGCCGGCAGGCTTTTCTGCAGCATGAAACATCTCCTGACGAATTGAAAAGCGACCGATTCCCATGATCAGTCCCGGAAAATCCAATCTGAATCTCACCCTGAAAGTCTGGCGGCAAGCCGGACCAAAGACGGCGGGGGCCTTTCGGGAATACAAGCTCCAGAACATCTCTCCGGACATGTCCTTTCTGGAAATGCTGGATATTCTCAACGAGAAGCTGATCGCTGACGGTCAGGAACCGGTCGCCTTCGATCATGATTGCCGGGAAGGAATCTGTGGTGCCTGTGGGGTCATGATCAACGGTCAGGCGCACGGGCCGGACCGCGAAACGACGACCTGCCAGCTGCACATGCGGCGGTTCAGCGACGGTGACACCATCCTGATTGAGCCCTGGCGGGCGAATGCCTTTCCGGTCGTGAAAGATCTGATTGTCGACCGGACTGCGTTTGACCGGATCGTGACGTCCGGGGGGTTCGTGTCGATGAAAGCGGGCCAGGCTCCGGACGGAAACAGCGTTCCGATTCCGAAGCAGGATCAGGAGAGTGCCCTCGACGCGGCAGTCTGTATCGGATGCGGTGCCTGCGTGGCATCCTGCCAGAATGCGTCCGCGATGCTGTTCACTTCGGCAAAAGTGTCCCATCTGGCACAGCTTCCTCAAGGGGTTCCCGAACGACATCAGCGCGTCCTGAACATGGTCGCTCAGATGGACAAGGAAAAATTCGGTTCCTGCACGAACACCTACGAGTGCGAAGCCGCCTGCCCCGCCGGGGTCAAGGTCACGCACATCGCCCGGATGAACCGCGAATACGTCTGTGCAACCCTGTTCGCTCAGGAAGCCAAGCAGGACGCCGGCGGACACGGTTGAAGCTCCCCGTGTCCGTCATTCGTTCTCATTTGGCGGCAAGCAGAATGTCGTCAGGTCACTCAACCGCAATGGGGTTGGTCGGGAGCCCATTCGCATCTGTGCGAATGGAAGCCAAAGCGATCGATTCCGGTTGGCTTCGTTCCGATCGAAAGACCCATCGTCGCTGATTCGTTTTACAACGGAAGTGTCGTCACGGAAACGTGTTCAGGAAGAATGTGACATTTCTGCCGGTTCTGGCGGAATGTGAAAAATTTCGAAATCGTCAGTTTCGAGAGTTGAACTTTCTCCGTTTCCTGAGAATGATGAAGTTCGATCGAGGCGGGACAATTTCCCCCCTTCGGACCTCCCCAACTCACAGGACACTCTCGCCGGATGCGATCTGGACGTGAACTGACCGGCTGGATTCTCGCAATGGCCTCACTGGCCATGATGGTGGGAGTTCGCGCAGTTCACTCACCGCTGGTTCACATGCTGGGAACCTGTGGACACCAACACTGTCACGTCGATCGCCAGAGTGAAACGGCGGAGACCAGTGTCTGCCAGTCCAGTTCCTGCGCGACTCATCCGGTTCAGAAATCGACCTGCGGACACAGCCATCATGTCGCTCAAAACAGCGACGTGCAGGATCCTGCAGATCACGCTGAGACCGATTCGCTGCCGGTCTCAGAACACCATCATTCCGATGACTGTCAACTGTGCCAGTATTTGACACAGTGTGCTCAACCTGTCCCCCCGCCGGTCGCTTTGGTCGGGCAGGAAATGGTGACGGAGCGGCCTGTCTCTGAAGTGCCGTGCGTTCGTTCCCTTACTCTCCCCGGCCCGTATGTGCGTGGGCCCCCTCTCCACGTTTCGTGATCCGCTGTTCCAGGGGAGCTTCCGGGATCCGAATTGCCGTATGGCAGTCGGATGACGAGATGACTCGCTCTGGCCTGTCTTGGATCCACGGCATTCTGAATTGTTTCAGGGTTCTGATTCTCAGCGATCAGGGGAGATCAGTCGTGTTGCTTCCTTCAGGCGAAAGAGGCTGACCGACAAGTGATCCCCCCTGGTCCGTTGACCGCCGCGCGATCTGTTCACAGGTCGAACGATGCGAGAACGCTGACCAAATGAGATGAACAGATTTCCGTTCATCGGGTCAGCCTGAATCCGTTCATGATGTCTGGAACCGCTGCTCAGGGGATTTCTTCCTGTGCTGTTCACGATTCGTCACTCCCCCCCAGCGGGGCGGAATTCAAAACAAAATCATCAGGCGGACAGCCTGCTGCGAGAGAGAGTATCACGATGCGCACAATGAAACGTCACAAGGGATTTACGCTGATTGAACTGCTGGTGGTGATCGCCATCATTGCAATTTTGATCGCCTTGCTGTTACCGGCGGTGCAACAGGCCCGGGAAGCCGCCCGGCGTTCGCAATGCAAAAACAACCTGAAGCAGATTGGCCTGGCACTGCACAATTACCATGATTCCTTCAACACATTCCCCCCAGGCTGGATTGGAGTCGCCGGCAACGCTGCCAGCCCCGCGGGAGCCAGCGGTTTCGGGTGGGGATCCTTCGTGCTGCCATACCTGGATCAGGCGCCGCTGTACAATCAGATCAAGTTCAATCTCGCCATGAATCATGCCGACAATCTGCCGTTCATCCGGCAGAAGCTGACGGTCTTCCAGTGCCCGAGTGATCCCAAGCCGGATACGACGACCGTTGATGGAGTCGTGATGGCCACCGCGAACTATGTGGGGCTGTTCGGAACGACGGAAGTCGACGAGTGTTACCATGAGTTTGAAGAGGACAACTCCCTGGTGGCGTGCAACGGAAACGGCGCGTTCTTCCTGAACAGTAAGATTGGCCTGCGTGACATCACCGATGGAACCAGCAGCACGCTGATGGTGGGGGAACGGACAACCTTCACCAATGGAACGGAAAAGCATTACGCCACCTGGGTCGGGGCGCTCCCCGGAGTCCACGAAGCACTGGAAGGGGCCGCGATGGTTCTGAGCCATGCGGAAAACGGCCCGAACCATTCACTGAAAAATCCAGATGATGGGCATGGTCACGGTCACGTACACGGCGAAGACTTCGGCAGTGCCCACACCGGCGGAGCCCATTTCGTGATGGCCGACGGGCATGTCGTCTTCATCAGCGAAAATATCAGCCAGACCATCTTCCGCGCCCTCGGAACCCGGAGTGGTGGAGAAGTCGTCGGAGAGTTTTAGCCCGGCTCGGTCGATCATGTGGCCGCACAGCACGCGTTTCGCCAATAAAAACGCTGGTACTCGCGTGCCAGATCGGCCAAATTTTTTACGGAAATGCTCCAGAGCGTATCCAGAATTGGTATGGCTTTGTTTTTCAGAAGTAGGAAACTTTCGTGAAAAACCAGGGAGGGTTGTTCATGAAGGCGTCTTCACTGGATTTGCGTGAACGGGCGATGGCCGCGGTGGATGCGAATGAAGAGACGCATGAGGAGATCGCGGAGCGGTTGGGAGTCTCTCGTCAATGGATCGGACGGATGGTGAAACAGCGGGAGCGGTTCGGGTCAGTGGCCCTTCAGACCCACCGCTGTGGCCGCAAACCCCGGCTCACTCCCGAGCATCTGGTGCGTCTGGCCGAACTCGTGACCGAGAAGCACGATCGAACGCTGCAGGAACTCCAAGACCTGCTGCAAGTGGATGGCTGTCTCCAGGTGATCTGTACCGCCTGACACAAGCTGGGGTTGACTTACAAAACAATCGGTCCAGGCTGCGGAACAAGAGCGTGCGTACAGAAGAACTGGTTCGAGCAGCAGGGGCCGAGTTGAGATTTCTGCCTCCGTATTCTCCAGACTTGAGCCCGATCGAGAAGGTGTTCTCAAAACTCAAGTCGATTCTCAAGAAGCGGGAACCCGGAACCCGCCTCAAACTCTGGGACGCCATCACGTATGCCATCCAGAAAATCACGACGGACGACTGCAGAAACTCCTTCAATGCCTGTGGCGATCAAGCTACGTAATACATGGAAATGCCCTGGCCCAGCCATCGGCCACATTCAGCCGAAGATCGTGTGATTCCCAGGCAATCGCCGTACACTTCCAACCGAAAGAGTTGTCCGGAACTCTTCCCTGCAGCGCTCGACAAAATCCGAAAACTCTCTGCGAAATCGAGCCACGGAAAAAGTTTCGGCATGAACTTGCTCAGCAACGTCGGATTTCCATTGCGAGAAAATCAACTTCAAATATTGAAATTCATCAACGAGAATTCAGGATAATGAGTCCTTTGGGTGCAATCGTCCGTGGCGAGAGATCAGTCAAATTTTCCTGATGGAGACATTCCCTGCCAATCGCGGAGAGAAGCGTCGAGATCGTATTTGTAGGAGTAATTCAGCTCGGCAAGCTGCTTGGGAATAATATTTGTCGATCGATTCAGCTTCAGAACACGGGCGCGATTAATGGACGTTTTCAGCCCCAGTTTTCCCAATATCTCAAAACCCCAGGCGCACCAAAGCATTAAACGCAATGGAACGACCCGCTTCGCTGGAGGAAAACCGGCAACTCTTGTGAATGATGCGCAGATGTCTTCAGATGTGAACCGCTCCTGATGGCAGAAATTGTACACCATAAATGGCTGGTTCTGTTTCAGCATAAACTGAAGCGACATCACCAATTCCACCACGTACCCACACGATTTGATAGTATTTTTTCTCCCGGGATAGGCAAATGCTCTTTTGGGCAGCAGTTTAGCCAATCGAGTGAAATTTCCTCTCTCTTGAAAGCCGTAAATCACCCCCGGACGAACAACAATGAGTTTTCGCGACTCCGCAGATTCGGATTGCCACATTCTGTGGATCTTCTCCGCAGCGAATTTCGAACGGCCATATGCAGACTCTGGCTGGCAGGGAGACTGCTCGTCGACAGGCTCTTCTGTTGGACCATAAACCGCGATGGAACTCGTAAACAAAATCGTATCGATCCCCATTCTCCGGGCATAGTCGCAGGCATGCGTTGCCCCAAGCACATTAGTCCAATAGTACTCCCAATCTTCATGACCGGGAGTCGTGTGAACAGCAGCAAGGTTGTAGATTTCCGTACAGCCGGGGCAAATGTCGTCGTCTAAAGAATCGCAGACATTGACCTGCCGATACGCCACGCCAGGAACTTCAAACCTGGGAGGTTGAATATCACCAGACACAAGCAGGTCATATTCACCGGTAGAGGACAAATAAGACAGCAAGTGAGAACCAATAAACCCAGCGCCGCCAAGGACAAGAGCACGTTTCTTCATTGAATGAATTCACTTAATCAATGCAATTACAGACAACTGGTATTCTCTATTGAGATTCAGCGTGTACACGACCGGCCTTCATGCCTGTTATTCGATTTATGACGATTCGCGCCAAACTCTTCCAGGCAGCGGTCAACAAACACCGAGAACTCCCGCTGGAACCGCTCAACTGAAAATTGTTCAGCATGTCGTCGAATGATCTCCGGAGACAACTTGGAAGACAATACCTCAAATCGCTCGACGGCCGCCTGCAAGCTTTGCGACGTCTGATCTTGAAAACAGACGCCTGTCACTCCATCGATGACCGTTTCCGCAGTTCCCCCTTTCCCGAGAGCAATGACTGGCGTCCCACACGCCTGAGCCTCGACCGGTAAAATTCCAAAGTCTTCCTGAGCAGCAAAAACAAATGCTGTGGCGGTGCAAAGATATTGCTTTAAAATGTTGTCAGGCTGATAACCCAAGAATGAAATATTGGGACCGGCTTCACTTTGGATTCGTAAATATTCCGGACCGTCACCGATCACAATCAGTTTTTTGTTCGGCATTCGAGAAAATGCCTCGACGATGAGAGAGACTTTTTTATAGGGCACCATTCGAGAAGCAGTGAGATAGAAATCTTCGCGGCAGCCAGATCCCGGAACAAAGCGGTTTACGTCCACCGGAGGATGGATAACCGTCGCTTCCCGTCGGTAGAATTTTCGAATTCGATTCGCAATAAAATTGGAATTCGCACAAAAAAAATCTGGACGTTGTCCTGCTCGATAGTCCCAGCCTCGCAAATAGTGCAGTAATAGCTTCGCGACACTACCTCGGACGCGCTTTCGAGCAAGCCCCGATTCCTGGAAATATTGATGCTGCAAGTCCCAGGCATACCGCATCGGAGAATGCGTATAGACCAGATGAGGCTGATCCGGACGGGTAATCACCCCATGCGACACGCAATGATGTGAGGAAATGACGACATCAAATGCTGACAGATCGAACTGTTCGACCGCCATCGGCATCAGCGATAAGTAACCTCGATACTTTTTCTTCGAGAATGGTAGACGCTGAAGAAATGATGTTTCAACTTTGAGGCCATCCAGAAAGGCTGGCCGATCTTGCGACATGTGATCGACCAATACGAAAAGCTTCTCCGGCTTAACCACCGGTACAATCTGCTCAACCACCTTTTCCGAACCGGCATAGGTCGTCAACCATTCATGAATAATCGCAACGCTCATGCTACTACACGCATTCTATAACATTAAAGGTGACCCGCCAAGCACTGCCCCATACACCTTTTTCAGCCGCGAGATCATCACATCTTCCGTAAAATTATCTAAAACATGCCGGCGGGCATTGCAAATTATATCATTGCGTAAAGCAGCGTCGGACGCCAGGCGAGTAACTGCACGAGAGAAGCATTCTGGCGTGTTGTCTCTAACAAGAAGCCCAGTCCTTTCATGAATAACAACCTCAGGCACTCCGCCTACTGCAGATGCAACCACAGGAACGCCACACCACATTGCTTCCAGCGGAAGAATGGGTAATCCTTCCCAAAGTGACGGCATTACAATGCAATCAATATCTGGAAATGACGCAATAACTTGCTCTCTGGAAAAAGCCCCCTTGAAATCAATTCGATGAGACAGGTTTAATGATTTCACAAGCCTTACAGTATCATGAAATAACTCACCTTCACCTATGACAGTCCCATGGGCATTTTCTAGGTGATGGATACATTTCACAAACATCTGAGGATTCTTAGGCTTAACAAGCCTTCCAATAAATGCAATCCGCCAATTCCATTCCTTTCGTGCCGATCCTTCTGCCACCGGCAATGAAATTCCATTGTGAATAACTTCACAAGACTTTCCAGGTACCATTAGATTCTCGGAAATCGCCACTTCCCTATCGTGATTGCTGACAAACACAACATGAGATGCCACTTTAATTCCGTTGCGCTGAATATAATGACCTGCTGTACGCTTCAAAAATGGAAGTTTACGATGGTGAAATCCGTGCACCGTATACACCACCGGGCAGGTCGGCTTTGCACACTGCAGGATGAAACTGGATCGCCCTCCATGAGCGTGAATCAGATCGGGGCTGTGCAGGGACAATACGTCTCGCACGGCCTGAATATTTTTCAATATTGAACCCTTACGCATGAACGGCGCCTCAATGACATCGACACCGAACCGTCGCATGCGACTTGCCAAATAAGAACCACCCTCAGTCAGCAAAGACACGAAATACTCTTTTCCATGAACTCCCCGGACGACTTGCTCTACATGAGTCGTACCGCCCCCTGGAGTTCCATCAGTGACAAATTGCAATATTCGTTCTGCCACTTTTTTAAGCCCCCTTGGGTTCCAGCAACTCGCGCTGACGCAATTCGTACCCCTCGAATTGAGGTTCATTTGCAAGGCTCTCTGTATGCAAAAAACCTAGAGAGCTTATCGCGGCACCAAGCAAAAAGAATAATGGCGCACTTGACCACATCGTTAAGTTGTCGACAGTCATGCCATGAACAATCTGACTCAAACCAAGACTGAAGAGAAACACTGAAGTGTTCAGACCGTAAGACTGAAGGCGAAATACTGCAACCCAAAACGCATATGCTGCAAGCATCAAGGCAACAATTCCCAACAATCCGCATTCAAAGATAACAAGTAGAAAAATATTATCAACGGCACGATTGCCAAGAGCGATCATCCCCTGCTTGTATCCCACCCCAAACAGCACATCATCGACTATTCGCTGGGAAATTTCACTCCATGTGGCAATTCGCCCCGAAGAAGCCACCTCTAGAGAGTCGGCATTGGAAAAGCTCATCCTGTCCACAAGAGATTCGAACAATTTATCATTGCTGCCAAAGCTGATTGTCGCAATTATTGTTGTTGTCAACACAAACCCTATCAATGCCCCTTGCCATATCGCCGAGATCGGCATTCGTCGCAATGACAAAAAAAAGACAATAAGCAGGTAGCAGGCAAGGAATGAAAACATTGCAAGCAAGGCTGATCTCGACGAACTTGTCAAAATACTTGCCGTCGAGAGTCCAATTGTTGTTGTCACCAGAAAGAAGAAGGCCGAAGCCGGCATCCGAAATCGTTCGTGCGAGACAAACGCTAAATAAAATCCAACCATAAAATGAAAGGAGGCAACGTGCCCACACACGCCGCTATCGCCAACAAGACCACCATTACGATAAATCAGTTCTCCCGTCAACTCGGAGTACATGAGCTGCTGGTGTTCACGCAACTGGACGCCCATTGAATAAAGGGCAAGACTTACCGACAACGCAAGTGCAGTCCCCCACCACGACACCCAGGCTAGGCGATGAACTTGAAGAGATGTCAAATGCGTTGACGCAACCAAGTAGATCGGCAAAATAATGCCTGCAAGTCGGGCCACTTTAATTGCTGAGATTATTGTTTCGTGCGTGTCTCCAAATACTTGGAAAATTGAAACCATTGCAGCGATTAGCAATGCGGTGGCCGCGACCACTCCGGGGGTTATTTTCTTCAAGTTCCATAATGCAACAGCAAGCCCAATAGGAAGGAAAATATCGCTCCAGCCCCAAAAATCGCCCACTGGAACCACAAACAATGGAACAAGAAACGCATAAAGCAGTAAAATGGTGTACATATAACGGTGCTTTTCAGCAAAACAGTGAAATAGCCTTCGTAAATACACAGCTCAGTGCGTTTTTTCAAAGGTAAGTAGAATAAATTACTGAAATATCATTCGTGAGTTACTGAATTGTATGCGTCGATTGTGGCCTTCGCTGTTTGTAGCCATGTATTATTCTCTGCTAACCTTTTCAAGCCAGCTAGCGACTTTTCGTATTGAGTGACATGCAGCAACCTCCGAACTGCATCTGCAATTGCTGCTGGATTCATTCCTTCGATCACTTCTCCTAGTTCATATAATTTAACGGTAATCCCAATCGCCCCCACATCAGACACAACCAGCGGAACACCAAATGCGGCGGCCTTGTAGAGGACGCCACTTTGAGCGTGAAAATTTCTATATGCCAAAAGGCAGATGTCATGACTGGCAAAGAGTTGCTCAACATCCGTTTCCGAAATATACCCGTTATAAAATGTGATTTTATCTTCGAGCGAAAGGTGTCGAATCCGAGACGTTATGGCAGCAGCAACAGCCCTGTCCGCATGGCCAGCAATCGTTAATCGAGCGTCTGGGAGAAACTGCATGGCTTCAACACAAACATCTACCCCTTTGTTGGGGCGTAAATGCCCAAAGATTAATATTCGAGGATTGGGGTTTTCTCTAATTCGCTGCAATCGCTCTTTTAGGGAAACTTTGGTGGCCGTGTTCCAGACACCATGCGGAGTGATAAAGATCGGTGGATGATCTGTTCCTAGAAAATTTTGCAAATCGATCTTTAATCCATCTGTGTGAACCAGGAGGCCGTCACAGCATTTCCATGCGCGCCGCAATTGAGACTCGATCAAAGATCGAGGTAGCCCAAAAGTATGATGCGGATAGATGTTGTGGACTGTGTATATAACTTTTGTTCTAACGGACTTCAGACGCTGAATGATTCCAGCGGCATTCCAAGGAGTGAGTTCTTGCAAGTGACAAATTTTGCTACCTGTTGGCAATGCTACAATCTGGACTAGCCGATTTTCGCGTTTGCGAAAAAGTATATACCGATCCAAGGCAAAATGAATCGGAGTTAAAAAAGTAGACCTTAGTCTTTGCGGTGGCAGGATATTCCTAATCTCATAGCTATCGGAATGATACGCAGTGTCGAGGTCTGAAGCAGTAATGAGTTGTAAATCAATCCTTTCGTCATTAGATAGAGACGCCATGGCCGTCAATAGTTCATGAGTGTACTCCGCATGCCCCCCTTTGGCTTGAGGGGAATACATGAATACTGTCTTCTTGCAAAGATCGTTTTTCATTACAAAAGTCAATAAAGGGTTTCTGGAGTACGTCATGCGGTCACATGAGAGCCGTTGCGATCTTCCAGAAGCCGTCGCAGTGCGACCGCTCCGGCATACGATTGGCTTGTATACTCAGGCATATATTTCTGAAGGTGCTTTTGGACATCACCGGAATGATCAGTGAGCTCTTGAATTTTTTGGGCGATAGTCACAGCATTCAGGTGTTTTGAGTCGAGAACCCAGCGATCATGCCCAAAGATATCCAAGTTAATTCCGCGGCTTTTCATGCTGTATCCAATGGAAATTGTTGGAACCGCCTGAGAAAGTGAACCAATTGTTGCGTGAGTTCGAGCGCCTGCGAACAAGGACATCTTTCCCAAGCACCATTTCAGGTGTGTTGCGTTCAGTGTGCTAGGGAGTATGGTGATTTTGTTCTTTGACTTTCCGAGACGCTCTTTTATCGCTGAAAGGAAGTCGTAATCGTTTGACATTTCCCACACAACATGTGGTACAAGAACAATTGGACGATCAGTAATCGCATCAATGGACTTGAGTGCCTCCACGGCCTTATCGAACCAGAAATTCTTTCCGAGATATTGGCCGATCAGAGGGGAAAGGTTCAGTCCGATCGGCTCTTCATGAAGTCCATAATCTTGAGTATTGATATGCTGGGGTGCTTCTGAATGCATTGCAAAAGCCGGATCAGCAACTTTTACGACATTTTCTGACACACCGTGAGACGCAAGATACTCAACCGTTAATGGATCCCGTACCGTAATTAATGACGCTGATTTCAGCCTTTCAATCGCATAATGTTCGAAATTGGGATTCATCGAGAATGGGCCTATCGTCGCCCCCCAAACAACAAGAGGCTTCCCTCGCGATAATACATATCTGTCTACATCGAATCGCATCTTGGCAGAGCGAACGCCGTATTCGAGTGAGAGTGTGTCACCACCGACATTCAGTACGGCGTCGACATCTTCAAGGTCTTTGGCAAATGGACAAGCAGGAAAAATGCCAGCGTAGGATTTTAATCTACTGATGATTCGTCTTCTAAGTGTCATTGCTCCCGAAGTAAACGGCTTGTGAGAAAGGTTTCCTGCTTTAATAATCTCTTCGTCTTTAATGCGAGCATCTAGGCAAGGACAAGATAAGAATGATGAATCGGGGAATTCTGTATTTAGTATTTCTAGTGTAGAACGAAGGATAGCTTCACACCCTCGATTCAAACATGGTCCGTTTCCCGATAAAATAAACTTTTTCATGATATGGAGAATATTTGTTGATGATAATATCAAATTGATGAACGGGATGTTTTGTTGTATTGTCTTCGTGTTTTTTGAATTACGTGAAGAAAAGAAATTCCGATGTCTGAATGTGTATGCGTTTAATATTTTTTAGGAAGCGGTGATGAAATGCAATCTCCAACTGATCGTGCATTTTTTAATTTGCAAGATGGGTTAGACAACCCCTAGTGTCAAGGATTCTCAGGAGATTTCCAAAATCGTGCAAGGAGTTCCTCAACCCCGGGACGGTTTTGCAAATCGCTTTCAATCTGGGCAGTATCGATACGATTGGGATCGTCAAAGACGATAATGAAGTCAGGCATGGATCGAACCTTTTTTCCGGGCGAGGATTTCGTTCAGGTCTTGTCGAAGACTCCGTAAGAAACGCCGACCGGAGGGAAGAGCAATCAAGCTTCCGGTTGCAGCAACAGCCGAAACGGCCATTCCTGCTGGAAGTGCCAGGGAGACCGGAGCTTGATAAGGCAAGAGGTACCGATAAAGGTGAACAGTTACTAGAACCCAAGCAATGCTCCACGCGGGGAGTGCCATTGCCTTGTAAAAATCGCGTATACGAACAGGCCCCCGCCGTCCGACAAACCAGAATAGAATTGGAATTGTTAAGTAGTATCGTATCGCGACAGCGAGGCAAACACCAAACAATCCCCACTGGATTCCGAGGAGTGTGAAACCGATTTTGAGGGGAGTGTCGACGAGGTGGAATGCGAGATGTTCCGTCATTCTCCCTTGCGTGATAAAGAGCCATCCGGTTGAGTTCCAAAGCGGCATTAGTAATGCACCGATCGCAAGAACGCTAAAAATCGATGCTGACTCCTCCCATTGTTTTCCGAGCGTCAGGATGATCAACCAGTCAGAACAGGCAATTGCGAATGCAATGCCGACTCCGGTGATGACCATTGTCTTTTGAATCGTTTCCAAGTACCCCGTGCGATAACATTCCGTTTGATCGACGATCCGGCTTAGTGAGGGAATCGCGACGGCTGAAATGGGGCCGTTAATTTGACTCAGCGGAAGTATCATCAAGCGATATGCCCGTTCGTACAGGCCAAGGATTGTTGGTCCCAGCATTGCGCCAATGAATACCTTGTCGAAATTCGCACCGACATAGTTAATGGAAGAGGCGAGGGAGAGATTTCCGCCGAATGTCAGCATGGAGCGGATGCCGGTTCCGCGTCGATAGAGGCCGGGGATCCATCCGCTGCAAATCCAGGTCATGACGGTTTCCGCGATGGCCTGGACGACCGGAATCACGGCCAGAGCCCAGTATTCGGCTCCAAGTTGAGCGGCAGCAATCGCGGCGGCGACTCCCAGGGTCAGGGAGACGATTTGAATAGCCGCCAAGGTTCCAAATCGCATTTCACGGCGAATCAGAGCCTGATGTTGGATCGTGGTTCCCGCCAGCACGAATGTGAAGGCGATGGCGAATGTCAGCCCAACCAGGCGCGGTTCGTGATAGAACCATGCCAATACCGGAGCAAGGCTTGCCACAATACCAGCCAGGCCAAGGCCGATCAGAACATTGATCCAGAAGAGTGACGAAATCTGAGCATGGGTGATCTCCGACCGTTGAATTGTGGCCATTGAGAGCCCGCCGTCTTTGAATGTCATCGCGAATCCGGTGACGGCCGTGACCATGGCGAACAAGCCAAAATCGGACGGAGAGAGGAGCCTGGAAAGGACAGTAATCTGCACCACCTGCAAGAGGAAGAGAATTCCCTGTGCTCCAAGCGTGGTGATTCCTCCCCGAATCGAATGGCGCTTGAGATCAGCGCGAAGTTCGGTGGACGAGAAGGAATTCAATTCGTTCTTACCGCCAACGATTGTTGCCGGTCCTCTCCTTTCATCCATGGGTCAGTCCAATTTTCCCAATCGCCCTACACCAACATTGGCCATCCCGTTCCTGTTCGACGTTATCACCGGAATTGGTCCGTCAACGTGATTTCGTTCTCTCTGCGGGGACAGGCGGAAAGTTGTTTCCGGGTTCTAGGATAATCGGGTAAAGTCGACTTCAGCAAGGTCTGTTTCGCGTTGTGCTGTCCTTTTGCCAAATCCTTACGAACTTCCAGTACCTGATTGTCTTCGCTGAGATAAAAGTGTTCGGTGTGATCCAGAACGCCACCATCATAGACCGCCTTCACAATTCTGCGGTTCAACCCGTCATAGGCGTATTCGGCCACGGTGTTGGCACCGTCCGCGACCTTGATCAGTCGATTCCAGGCATCCCAGGTCAACGTGTACCCGGCATTTCAAGTGTCCGGTTTGGGAATCGTGGTCATATTCCCGGCGGCATCATGGGCCACGAAAGTGGACGTCGAATCGATCTCTTCGATTTCGTTGGCGGCGTTGTGGTCCCGCGTCTGGTTCAACAGGCTCATCCCGGTGCCATCGGGATCTTCGGTGAAGGACGGCCAGTTGTTGAGCTGGTCCAGGCCGAACGTCTGGCCGAACGCCTTGCTGGCAATCACCGTGTTGTTCGTCGTCAGATCGCCGCGATCAATAGAGGCTAACCGGTTCAGCCCATCGAATGCGTAGAGTTCGTCCTGGTGGACGCTGTTCGTCGCCGCGACAAGGTCTTCCGTCCAGAGTTTGTTCCCATTGAAGTCGTAACCGTGGGCGTAGCGGGCGACATCCACCGTTCCGGATGTGTCGTCGTACCAGCGGTGGTCTTTCGTCCGGCCGAACCGATCCAGCCCCCTGGGTGAAGAAGCCGGAGATCAGGTTGTCAAAGAACACTCGTTGCTGGGGCCAAGAAGTTCATTCCTGGATCGGATCTCAATCTTCGTGGTAATCACCATGTCCGTTCATCGATTTTCGAACGCCCCAGCCACCCCGCCGTACCAGCGGTGATCCTTCGTTCGGCCGAACCGGTCCAGACCCCTGGGTGAAGAAGCCGGAGATCAGGTTGTCAAAGAACACTCGTTGCTGGGGCCAAGAAGTTCATTCCTGGATCGGATCTCAATCTTCGTGGAGATCACCATGTTCGTTCATTGGCTTTCGAACGCCCCAGCCACCCTGCCGCTTCATCAGTGAGAACGTGAATCTCGTGACGATGCGGAATCTGGCAATCCGAAACGACGGGGAAGTCTTAGGAGAGTTTTAACATTCGCTGAATTTCTTTTCTCTTCCCCGTTTCCGGAAAGGGAGTGTCGTGTGGCACCACGACCGTCAGGAGATCATCGGGGATTCACACTCATTGAGCTTCCGGTTGTGAGCGCGATCATCACCATTTAGTGGCATGACTGTTACCGGCGGTTCAGCAGACGCGTGAATCGGCCGCAGGCGACTCCCACCATGCGTGGGGAACTCCACAATGTCACTCCCAACGGACACCACAGTCAGGACAACCGCTGACATCTCCGAGATAGAAGTACGCATCCACGATGCCATACTCAGTGGTGTCCAGCTGAATCGACTGTCGGACGTACTCGCTGTCAGCGGTTCCTTCGATGATGTCCAGTTGAGTCAATGTCGCTGGAATGACTTCCCAGACTTCCCCTTCAATCCCCTTTCCCAATCCCGGAGCCGCGACCAGAAGGCCAGGATACTCTCCAAGATTCACCATCCGATAAAGCGGGCTGGTCTTTGCTGTCCCGAGAAACCGTTCATGCTGCAATGCCCCATGACGACTGAAACCACGTTTCAATGTGCCGTAAACAAAAACACGAAAGAACTCAACCGGGTGATGTTTGTTCACAAACGACCTCATCTGTGATCATCAATTGTTCCTGCTTCGAGCTGGCAGAAAATGGATAAGCGTCGACCGATTCTGGCTCCGAGCAAGGGAAAGAAGCAAGGCGAACTCCTCGCAACAGGCGGAAGATTTTCTGCCCGGATTGCGGGGGAACGAACGCGACAAAATCCGGAATCGTTTGGAAGCGAACCTTCTTGACAACCAGCCCGCGGAACACTAAGTTTCCCCCATCAGGCACGACCGGATCCAAAAATCCGTTGAAACCTGAGTTTTCGGCTCAACCTGCTCCAGCAAGAAAGCCGAAGTAATGCGTATCGACCGCGAAATCATTCGCGATCGATGCGAAAGAGAATATGGGGGATTAGCTCAGCTGGGAGAGCGCTTGCATGGCATGCAAGAGGTCAGCGGTTCGAGCCCGCTATCCTCCACTTTACAAAGCCTTAAACCGCAACGGTTTAAGGCTTTTTTTGTTGGTGTAGAATTGTGGTGTAAATTCCTGGTGAAAAATTGGTGTAAATTTTTTTCGCCAATCTGACGGTTAGAGGCCCGCCAGCGATTCGAATCCTTCTCCCACCGATCTCCCCTGACAGCCTCCTTGAAATGAACTTGGAGAAGACGCTGGCGTAGTTGGTGGAAGAAATCACACCCAAATCAGCGGTCAGGCTTCGCCTTTTTCTCATACACCGCTGACCAGATGGCGGCAACATGCCACAATACATGCACTCGGAGAAGGCACCATGTCAAGAGACACCCGAGACATGGCAAGGGGCGGTTTAAGATTCGGTAAGGATTGTTGGCAGATGGAACAAAACCTGACAGTAGGTTCAGAAGCAGCATCGCTTGATGTTGCGAAAGAGTTTCTTGGCAAACCGACAGTTGAAGGCAAAGGATATGCGATCTATCAGGGCGATTGCCTTCAGCTGATGGCACAACTTCCCTCCTCCTCCTTGCCACTTACAGTTACCTCTCCCCCGTACAACATCGGAAAAGAGTACGAAGCGATCAAGCGGATTGATTCATACATCGACTGGTGTGCTGAATGGATCGCAGAAGTTTATCGGGCAACATCCAGCGACGGCACATTCTGGTTGAATCTAGGATACTTCCCTGTCCCTGAGCGGGGCAAAGCAGTGCCTATCCCCTACTTGCTCTGGAATCGTGTGCCATTCTATCTATTGCAAGAAGTTGTATGGCAATACGGAGCAGGCGTGTCGGCACGACTGAGCTTCTCTCCCAGAAATGAAAAGTTTCTGTGGTATCTTAAAAATCCAGAGAACTACGTCTTCAATCTTGACGCAGTTCGAGACCCAAACGTCAAATACCCCAATCAAAAAAAGAACGGGAAATTGAAATGTAACCCACTCGGGAAAAATCCCGGGGATGTCTGGTACTTCCCTAAAGTGACGTCTGGCAGGGACAGGGCATCCAAGGAACGCACTGAACATCCAGCACAATTTCCAGTGGCCGTGATTGATAGAATCATCAAAGCAAGTAGCCACGAAGGCGACTTGATTCTCGACCCCTTTATGGGATCGGGTTCCACGCTTGAAGCAGCCATTCGATGTGGCCGTACTGCTATTGGCTTTGAGATTGAGCCAAAATATATCCAAATCGCAGCAAAGCGACTTGCACGGGTATCTGCTAGTCTCAATACGCTCTTCTAGCCAAAAGCATCGTCGCCAGCCAACAGGTCAAAAATATCTTCACCGGGCTGGACTACTCCTGCTCCAAACAGCGTCCTCAATTTATATCGCTCGCTATCTGCCTTCAGGCTTGCCTGCTGCCCTGTTTGCGACTTTTGCCCTACCCAGTCAGTATGGTCGAGCCATCCAAAACGAATTTTTATGATACCAGGATTCTTAGACACTCCTTTTTTGAATGCTTCGAAATTGATGGCAATGTAGTAGCCACTTTTGCTTTTCTTAGGGTCAGTCTGGGCTTGTGCATAGCTGCGATTTCCAAAGATTTTTGACTTATGGCTGGAGCACTTTAGCTCTACTGATTTTTCAGGCGTAGTGATACAAACCAAATCTTTCTCTTTGCCCGATTCATCGCCCCTCCATATAGTCGGATACCGGGACTTGAACTCAAGTGCGATTAATTCGTGCAGAAAAAATCCCATAATCTGCGGCTTTGGAAAAATGTCTTTTCCAATATGGTAATTGCCCAGTGCCGATGCAAAAATTGCATTCCATGAGCCAAGAACAACTTCAACAACCTCTTCTGGCTTGAGCGGATGTTGCCGGAGTAAAGCCAAGGTCGTCTGCTCCCATTCCCCCACAGGAACATTTTCATACGGGGATTGTGCCACTTGTATTCTCCTCCGGGAAAACCCGGAGGATCGCTGAATTGTGGCAAAATGTCCAGTAGGCCGAAACATAGAAGCAATCGGCATCGAGATGAGCGATGAGGGGTGGCATGATCTCGGCAGATTTACATGAACGCCCGTTCACTGTCCATGTGGGAACAAAAAAAGCCCCTGGCTCATCACCAAGGGCTTTTTGAATTCTGGCAGGCTACTTTGCCTTGCGTGCTGGTGCTGGCCTCTCTTCAGGGAAGAACTTCGACAACAGAGCTTTTTGCTCTTTAACCTTCTTATTGTGTTCCTCTGCAATGCTCAAAGCAGTCAACACATCATCCAGTTTAATGCTTTCCTGTTTCAACTGCGATTGCATCTGAGTGAGCGGAGAAACATCAATCTCTGCTTCAGAGATTTTGTTCAGGATGTCTAAAGCATTCTCAACAGTCATTTCAGCATGGGATTGGGATTGCTTCTGCTTTGCTACTGGTCCTGCTCCCGTCCCTTTTGGTTTTGTTAATTCTCTTTTACTCTTTTCGATGCTCAGGTACTGGAGAAGAGTTTTTTGGTTGATTTCATCTCTGTAATCAACAACATCTTCATGATTCAAAACTTCTTCCGCCACCTCTTTGATTTTTTTGTTTTCAAAAATTGCATTAGGAAATTTCTTGCGGTTCGTATAGAGTGCCTTTGCAGCTTTCATCCCATCTTTTGCCGTTGGAGCCATGATCATTTTTCCGTTTGTTTTTTGAAAATACAAAAACCAGAATATTGAATACTGCGGCAAGAAGCATTCTGTCAACGAGCCATTCCAATATTTCCCTTCTGGCTTCCAGAATATTGAGAAAATCAACCACAAGTTCTTTTGTCCGCACTCACAAAAGCATCCCGAAGCCATCGTTCACCAGAATTGGAAACGTCGTCGAGAATCTTCAGGTTTGGGTAGGTTTCTTTCAATTGTGTTTTTGCCGATGCCAATTCACTGGCATATGAGGAAGTCACAATTGAACCAGAATTATCCAGGCAGAACACCAATAAGTTTATCTTTAGAGAACCTCTTAAGTCTTCGAAAAATCCAATAATATCAGATGCTTTGACTCTAGGACTCTGGTTGGGGATTTGGACATGAAGGAATGGCCCCACTGAATCATAAGGGTCTAGATAATCATCACCAGTACCTTTGATTTTGCTTCCCTGTGGCTGAAGGACTCCCATCAAAATGGTGGATTTTTTCAATGAATCAATCAGTTCAGACCATTGTTCGTAATCCTGTAAGTATGTCCCACCTGTTGTGTAGATTGACTCTGATTCATCATAGATGCAAATCACAGCCAGATTCTTGAAGCAACAACAGGGGCAAGTTGGGTTGAATCTCTTAAAACTCATTATTCCTCTTCATCATCCGCACAATCAACGCCAGTCACCCACCATTTTCCGAATGCCTTAGTCATTTGAATGTAAATGTCTTGTGGTTCTTCGTCTTCATCCTCATCTGATTCTGTATCAATTGTGCTCTTGAAATTGTTGTAAACGGTCACAGTCTTCTCTAACTCTTCAATTGACCCATCAGAATACTTCTCCAGGGTCACTGTTCCCTGCCCTGGTGTGTTTCCAGAACGCTTGGAAATGCTGTCCCCAGCCTTCAGGACAGCGAGGGCAAAACCACCGCCACCACCTGACATAGGACGCCATTCCCCATTGATTCTGATGACCAGAATAAAGTCATCTTCAGCAGCGGAAAAATCAGGATTCCGATTCTTGACCTTCACTTTTTCCTGCTGACCTTGAATGGTATGCGGCCCCCAGTCCTCATCAGCACCACGGTACACATTGGCTTCGCATTCAGTTGGTTCATCGGGTTCATCTGGTGAATCCAGATCATCCAACAACTTCACTTCCAGAATTGTGTGTGTTGCAGGAATGACAGGAATATGTGTGGGCTGCTTTGGCCCCTGCCGTTCCTGGCGGTATAACCCGCCAAGCCGTTTGACTTGATTCTCTGTAAGGTCAACAGGTCGATTAGCCAAAGAACCCCCCGAATGGAATCATGTTGTTGATCTGAAAAGGCATGAAAATTGGCGGCTGACCAGTAGGTAATTTCTTTCCATCCCATCCCAAAAGAACTGGTTCTGAAACATGCTCACTGTTCCCATCCAGGGCATGTTCTGCTTTTCCTGAATCCCCCAAGACCATCGTTCCCGAGTTCAAAACGTATTTGATCCAACCATCAGGGCTGATATGGAAGTTCACTGTGACATCGTAAATCTGTCCCCATTGAGCACTGATACCCTGATCTGAACTGGAATAGTCCATGCAGAGACATTGCCCAGGTGCGAAGCCGTAGAAGTAGTCGCCATTCACACAATCCACAGCGAAGCTGAAGACCGTTGGAACAAAGGAAAAATACTTGCTGATGCTCATGGTTGCCCGATAAACGGGTTTCATCACAGGATCAGCAGGTGGCATTCCAGCACGGTTCAGGATGGGATTGCCGTGAATGTCACGGTACACAGGCTGTTCCCCAACTGGAGAAACTGAGAAGTTGATTCTTGGGGGCTGCAGCAATGGGTTGATTTCACCCACTGGAACATAGTTGTAAGACAGGGTGACAAATCGGTGCCGATCCCCTTTTGGTCCTGTCTGGCTGGCATCAACTGTTGTCAGCCATGCTGATGTGTCCCATTCATCCCCGTTCGAATATGTGGCACCAACTGATGGATTGATGCCTGTGAACTGATAGACGGCCTGGCGGGCAACAATGGGAGTCACAGGGGTACTGTCACTCGATGCAACCAAGTAGTGAACCGTGTAGGTTCCACCGTTCTGATAATCCCATGCTCCCGTTGCCTGATCCAATTTCGTCACGGTGTAGCTGGTCGCCAGTGCCTCCAGGTAGATTTCCTGTTCGACCTGCAAGGCTTTGACTTCATCCCGTTTTCCGATCATTCCTGTATTCATAAAAGTATTTATGAAGGCAGGTTCGCTTTTTTCTTCTCTTCTTTCTTTACCAGTTTTTCCAGGTATTCAATCTGCTTTTCAGCGGCGGTTGCATTCCGTTTTGCTTCGGTTAATTGCTGCTTGGCGGTCTTGTTCAGTTCCTTCTGAGGATTTCCATTTTCACCGAAAGCATGACTGATGATCTGTTGATAGGCTTCGTTGGAACCTGCCAAAGCCAATGCCCCGAATCTGGAACCTTCCTGCTTGTTCTGGTTGCCAGAATCCTTATTGGTTTCCTGATCCAACTCCGCTTTTGCTTTTTCAGCAGCCCGTTTTGCTGTGTCCTTATCCAGGATGAAATTCCCCTTCTCATCTCTGGTGTTCATCAGCTTTCTGATTTCAGCAATTTTTTCTTCATATTTTTCCAATGGCGTTCTGGTGTCTTCATACAGAGCTTTCGCACGGTCTTTCAGGCTCTTGATTTGATCTTCAGCAGCCTGTTTGGCAGCCTTTGCAGCATCTTCTTCAGCCTTCCGTTGGGCTTCGGCAGCATCCTTCACAGCGTTCATGTTGTCCAAAACGGCTTGAAGATGGCGGGCCTTATTCACCAATTCCTGATTGGCTCCTTCATCAGCCAGCTTCGCAATTTTGGCTTGTTCGGATGTCAGCCCGAAGTATCTGATTTCATCTTCCAGCGATGTTACCAAATCTTTGGCTTCCTTATTGAGTTCTTCTTGTTTCTTCTTCAATTCAGCAGCAGCCTTGGCAGCAGCTTCATTTTTGATTGCCAGTTGTTCAGCAGCTTTTGCGGCGGCATCATTGGCTTTTGTTGCTTCAGATGTTTTTGCAGCAAGGTCATTTTGAGAATTTGCCAGTTTGTCAGCTTCTTCCTGACTCGATTTCATGGCTTTGCTGACTGCATAGTAGGCAACACCACCAGCAATAGCGGCACCTGCCAGAATGGCCCAACCCTTTGGAGACAACAGCAACAGGGCTGTTTGTGCAGCCACATTCTTCCAGGTCGATGCCGTGAAAAGATTCTGGGCAACTGTCATTCCTGTTGTCAGAACTACGTAACCAGTGTTTGCAGCCATCTGTGCAATGTTGGCGAGAGTCACCCCTTGAACCGATCCCAGAAGGGCTACGGAAGCAGTATTCCATAACCATGTTGCCACGGTGATGGTTTTCATCATGGTGTAGGCACCCAGAGCAGCCCCAGAAAGACCTGCAATTGTGGGAGTCAGCCCAACAATGGTTTCACCAAGCTGAGATAAGCCCTTTCCCAAATCGGCGACTGTTTGAAGTCCTGAAACAATTGTGGGAATCAGTGTGGCTGACATGTTCTGTACGAAACTGGTCATGTCAGCAGTGACTTTTTTCAGATCGAAGGCTTTCGCAATGGCATCTCCGATGTCTGCCAGAAAATTGGAAATGTTGTCCTGAAGACCTGACCACAACCCAAGCAAGGTTTTCCCCTGCTTGTCGTTCATCTGGTAAAATAGCCCACCTTCCGATGTGGCAGCTTTCAGAGCGGCAGCAACTTCACGGAAGCTGACTTCCCCTTTACTCATGCGGTCACGAACTTCACCCATTGTTTCGCCAGTGACCTTGATGATTTCATTCAACGGGTTCCAACCGACATTGATGAACTGCAACAGGTCGCCACCTGTCAGCTTGGAATTTGCGGACACCTGCCCGAACACAAGGGCCAAGGATTTCAGCTTATTGGCATCCCCTTGAGCCACGTTTGCCAATTGATCCAGCGAAGGCATCACGCTTTCGGCAGCAACACCGAAGGAAAGAAGAGTCTTGGCAGCGTCCTGAAGGTCTGTGAACTCAAATGGAGTTGCAGCCCCGTATGCCTTCAGGTCAGCAATCATCTTCTTGGCTTTGTCAGCGGAACCAAGAAGAACACTGAATGAAACAGCAGCAGCTTCGTTGGCAGCAGCCAGTTTCAATGGGCCACTAATGGCAGAAACAAGACCAGAAAAAGCAGATTGAACAGCACTGGCAGCTAAACCAGCAATGGCAAGCTGTTTCATTCCCCATTGGAAATCTTTGACAACCCCTTTGAGGACACCTGAGAAGTTGCCCCTGTCGAACAACATCCCAATCTTAATCGTTCTGATATTACTGCTTTTTGCCATCTCTCCTCATGAGTAGTTTTAGTCTGGTTTCCATTTCCTCTTCTGATTGCTGGTTGACCATGAATTGGGAATAGTTGAACATTTCTTTCTTGGCTTCTCCTGGATGATGTCTCCACGGATCAAAGGTCTTGGCACCATGAGCAATTGAAATCCAATCCAGTAACGTTCCCATCTGAAAGTGAACATCAGGCAGTGGTTCAAATTGCTCAAAAGCCTGCTGTCTGATCATTTCTTCATGCCATTCCTCTTCGGTCATGCTGCGGAACAGTTCATGAAATGTTCTGCCTGACTTTCTGGAAAGTTGCATGATGAAGTAATAAACAGGGTTCTCTTTCAGTCTTTTTTTTCGTGTTCAACCGCTGTGGCAATGTTGTTGATTGCAGCAACAATCTTTCCCAAATCTTTCATTTCGAACTTGTCCAGATTGCCACTGTCTACGTCTTGTGGAAAAGTGAATATTTGTGTTCCGTCCTCTTCACAGAGACCCATACAAACCATCGCCAACACAGCTTCACTGCTGTCAGCCTCGTAAATTTGCTGGAACTTTCTGACTTCGCCGATTGAAAGACTTCTGACGAAAGCTGTGCATCCCCATTCCTCTGTCATGTCAACAGGAACAATGGAAGGTTTGCGTTTGAGTTCCGAAAGATGTTGTTTCAGGTTCATTAGTCACCTCCACCTGCTGCGGTGAAGGTCGGTGCTGCTGTCAATTCAATGACGTACTTGAATCCCAATGGATTCCCCAGCCCCATTCCTGAAATCGTGAACTCACGGCAGATTCCAGTGAGTCCGTATGTTGCACCATTCGAGAATTCGATTGTGCAAGTTTGCGAAGCCCCGATGTCTGCAACCAATCCCTGATGACCTGCATTGCCAAGGTCGAGAAGACCATTGACTGAGATACTTCCAAGGTCTTTGATGTTGTCGGTCAGCTTTTGAACGATAGTAGAATCAACAGATTGTGCTGTGAAAATTTCTACCGATTGTGTCCAGTCATCAATGCTGGTGACTTCGCCGACAGCCGATGAATCAATTTTGAACTTTACTCTTCCTGCCATTCCCATAAAAGGAACCCCCATAAGTTAAATAACCTATGGGTATGTATGCGGGTCAGGCTCCATTATTCAGGTTGTAGATGAATTGCAATCTGATGGCCCTGCGAAACACTTTATTACCAGTTCCATCTGCAAGTGATTTATCCAGATCAAAAGGACCAGAATCAATTGTGACTTCCTGAATGACATCATCCGTCAGCATTTCTTTGCAAAACATGTCCAGAATCTGCCCTATCACGTCATAGGTATCGCCTTTGGTTTTGCTCAAGCAATCAAACTGGACGACATTCACAGCTACCCCAGCATGCCCATCGCTCGATTGCCACACTTCCCCATCATCGGTTGTCATTTCCAGAAATGGAAATGGTGGATTTTCAGGTAAATTGGCAGGAAAAATATTCCCTCCAATCAATTCCGTAATGTTTCCATTTGCTAGTAGCAGATCAAAAATGTGTTCCAATAAACTCATGCTCTTATTACCTTGTCTATTTCCTGAAGTGTTTCCAAAATGATATTGTCAGCGGCTTTCTGCCCCAGTTTGTTATGGCCTTTGATGAAGTTGAATTGCGGGGGAATTCGCCAAGTTCCATCTTTGTTTTTAGTGCCAAACTCTAGGAAATTCTGGACATGCAGTGAATTTTTTGTTGCAACAGCCAGGCTGACAGCGTTCTTTCTTCGATTACCTGGTCTGACCTTGATTTGGTCGGCAGTGTGTCCCCCTTCTCCAGGATTCTTTGATCTTGGAAAAGTTGCTCGCAGATAATCAGCCAACGGTTGCAGGTGTTTCTTGGAGATTTTTCGGATGATGGAATTACCCGTTCTGTTGTCCAGGTTCACCAGCATCCTTTGAATTTCTTCTACCCGTTGGCGGTCGATGTCGATTCTGAACTTCACTATTCACCACCCAAGCTGATCCCACCGGTGCCTTTTTCAACAAACTGGGATTGCCCTGTTTCACCGATGACTTCTTCGGCTTGAATCAGCAATTCCCGTTTGTTCTCCATCACATTCTGAACAGACAGGATGTTGAACACCCTGGTGCCGTACAAAAGCCGTTTCGTGTGGTTGATGGTGATGTCTGTTCTGTAACGGCAGCGGATTTGATGGGTGACAATACCCTTCCGCAAATCTTCCGTTTCTTCTTTTGCTGATGTGGGACTCACAGATGCCCAAAGAAACCCTTCATTTGTCCATTCGGCATTGTCCCGGAATGGATTCGTAGGCTGTTGTGGGGCTTGAAGAATCAGTCTTCTGTTCAATTTTCCTGCTTGCATACTGTATGTATGCGGGACGACCAGAATTGCCGTCCCTGGCAGCAGGGTGAATTTCATTTCACTTCTGGAAACTCAAAAATCACTTTGTCCTGAATTTCCCAAAGACTCCAAGTATCCTGCCCCCGAGTTCAACAGGCTTTCAGCATCCTTCACCTTCATCCAAGGACTGAAAGACAATCCACTATTGTTCCAATCTGATGAATTCTCACCCATATACACGGCAACGAACCGCATGTTTTCACGCCTCTTGAGTTCTTGGATGAGTTCCTTGAATGTCGCTGTTTCAAGTTCAGGCATTTTGTCCCTCCAGTAATCGTCTGCATCTGGAAAAAATCTCAGCAGTGATTAAGGGTGAAACTGCATTTCCCAGACAGGCTACTCGGGGTTTCCAGTCCAGTTGTCGGGGAAGCCCATCATTCTTTCGAGCAACAAGGGGTTGGGCATCCACTGCCCTTGAGGCGAGCCACAAGGCCCACTGATCCCTGTTTGGTGGTGTAACAGCCTGTGGACTAATGCCCCCGTCGTTTCCCAGCGGTCGCTCCGTCGGATGTTCGTGTAACCGCAACTGTCGGTCACTGTGGGGGTAGGCAACGATGAATATTCGTTCTCGTTTGTGAGGTAGTCCGAATTGGCTCGCTCGTATATTTTCCCATTCGCAGTCATACCCGACTTCGGCAAGGCTGCAAACAACTCTTTCAAGTCCCGAATGCGTAAGCGGAGGGACGTTTTCCAACACAACCAACCTTGGTGATAACTCGCTAATAAGGCGGTACATTTCCCAGTAAAGACCAGACCTTGAGGAGTTGATTCCTGTTTTGGGTCCGCCACTGCTGATGTCCTGACAGGGGAAGCCACCGCAGATGATCCAGTCTTCCTTCGGGAGTTCTTCAGTGTTGATTCTGGTGATGTCCCCGAGATTGACGGCTTCGGGGAAGTGTCTTTGATAGATTTTGATGGCATGTTTGTTGATTTCCGAATAATAGTGCTGATCGAAATGGAGACCTGCCCATCTGGCACCCAGTGCAAATCCACCAATTCCTGAAAATAAATCTAATAGTCTCATACAGTAGGTAAGCAGCTACTGCATGATTTTCAGAAATTATTATTTAAGAATACGATCCCCAGGAATCCAGTTTCAAAAGCGTCTTGACTCCAAAGGGGATTTGCTTCAACGACAGTTCGGAAGCCGCTTCTCGATTCTCATTCAAAAAGGAAACCAGAAGGCAAATTGCCGAAACTGTATTGGGTGTCAGCGAAGATGAGCCAGCGGTATAGGTCAAGGTGACTGCATTGGCCAAACCGCTCATCAAATTGGGCCATGAATTTCCTGGATACGGATAGATTTTTCCTGGACAGCAATACGGATCAACATCGACAGTGTTCAAATCCATCTGCTCATCGTTGCCTGATGAATCGACAAAGGCGATTTCATCAACACTGACAACAGGCGGACGAACCGTGATGGCACCGCTGGGAAAACAATCCAAACCAACCTGATAGGTGGTGGTCAGCAAAGTTCTTCGCTGGTAGTCTTCGGCAACTTTGTACGCCGTCCAGAGCCATCCTGTGATGAGTGAATCATCATCGACATACTCAATACGGGCATGTTGTTTCACGTAGTCCAGGGGCAAAACTGCCAGCAGATCAGGCGGAGTTATTACAATAGGGTCTTTCATACCCTATTTACTCTTTTGCCTTGCGTTTCTTTTTGGGCTTCTCTTCTTCAACTGAAACTGTGATGCTTCCAGATTCAACACCATCAACATTCAAATTGATTTGAACGTCTTCAATCTTGATGTTGACAGGTTTTTCATTGGTGAAGACCCGTTTGCGAAACTGTTCCAATTGGTCTGGATCAATGTCCCGATAGAACTTCGGGAACTCATAAAATGGACACAGGATGAAATCCATGTCCAGAGTTTTGCCTTCTACGGCATCCAGGAACTGCCCGTACAATCGCCCATAGTCGGTGTTGAATTGTTCATCGAGAGTCAATTCTTTGTCAAATGATTCTTTCCACATCCCTGCATGGTAGACACAGATGGCAACCTCTCTTTCTTCCAGCCTTTTGGCTTTCTCGTAGCTGCCCACATCAGCGAATTCCATACTGGGATATCCATTGAAATTGTGGTTCCCGATCAATGTTTCCTGAATCACCATCACTACGTTTTTTATGTCTGAATATTTTTCCATGACTTATCTAGTGGACATCACAAAAAAATCCCTGCTGCTTTTCAGGGCAACAGGGATTTCATCAGAAGGAGTCACTCACCTGATTGATTAGACTGTTTTGATGTCTTTGACAATTGAGAACGATTCCGTATGGCGGATGGTGAAATCCACATCTTGAAGCACTGTGACGGAAACAGCACCTGCAAGGTCAGCAGTGAAAGGGTTCACGATCACGTCAAGACCTGACCAGTAACCGTACAGGGCATCTGGGAAGTACCCGAAGATACCGGCTGACAAGCCTGTTCCGTATGCCCCTTTGGTCAAGTTGTGCGGCAACTGGTTCGTTGCATAGGCAGCATGGTCATTCACTTCATCATTTTCCCAGATGTATCCGGCAACTCCTGAAGATTTCAATGTGGTCTTCATCTTGCCTCTGGCATGTGGTGTAAACACATATGAGGAAGCATCAGAATTGCCGTTTCCAGCCGCAACCAGTGTTTCCAAGTTGACTGCCATTGACCAGTTTGGAACATCCCCGTCAGTTCCTAAAGCGACAATATTGGTGATATCGCTGTTCTGTAAAATCCCTTCAGGTTCGGAACCAACACCTGAACCATTGAATCCAACCCGGTCGATCTCAACGGCAATCGTGTCAAACAAATCTTGACGAACGAAGTTTTCAACGTCCAAAGAAGTCTGATTCACAAACGCTCTGGTGTACTTCGTGGAAGCTCCAACAGTGTTTGGGGCCAATGGAACCTGTCCAATCGCCTGATTGCTCGGTGTGATTGAAGAAGAACCGTCAGCATTGATCCAGTAGGTTGTGGCTGTTCCAGTCTTTTTCGGAATGGAAACAGAACCAACCAAGTCACCCAGCATTCTGGCACCCAAACGTCCCATCAGAGTTTGATTTCTCAGGTATTCAATGAAGTTGGCAAAATCTTGGGTGGTGACTAATGCACCTGCCCCGTTGGTTTTGTCCAGGTTGCCGTATTTTTCACGGCCTATTGCAGCAGCAGCCCCATTGACTCCAATTCCATGTGGGAACCAGAAACCTCTAGGCTTTTTGCCACACTTCAAAGCAATTTCATCGGAAACTTCCTTTTCTAATCCAGCCAGTTTCTGATTCTCAATCATTGAACTGATGGCTCTGGTCAGCGAAAATCTTTGTTCATCTTCGTGGATTTGAACTGGCTGAACAGGCGAGATTCTGCCGTTGGATTCTTTCATGCTGGCTTCGATTTGAGCCAGTCTGTCATTTCTGGATTGATCATCTGCCTTTTTTCGATCATAGGCATCGATGGCATCCATCTTGTTGTTGAATTCCTGGATTTGCTCCTGGGTGAGTTCAACACCAGCGGCTTTGGATGTCTCATGGACCTGCTTTGCAGATTTGAAAAGTTCTGCTCTTTCTTTATCTGTTTTAATTACAAAATCACTCATTGTTCTCCTGATGGGACCACAAAAAAACGGCGGAATTGCCAGGGTGATCCCAGAAAATGTTCTGGAAACCAAGCCTGAGACAGTTCGCCGTCCACTAACCTAGTCATGTCGAAATTTATTGCCGATCCCAACGCAGGATTGCGGCAATACTATCTATTCACTTCATCTCGAATTTGTTTCGAAAATTCTCAAAGCTCTTTCAACAAAATCTCTGTTGGGAGTTCCAAGGAAATTTTTCAATGATTCCAATGTCGCTTCATCGGGATCAGTCAAAGCGTTCAACTGAACATTGGTTTTGGGAAATGCAGGGTCATAAACAACAGAAACTTCGATCAGAGTTCCTGATGTGTGTTCTCTGACAGGGACACCATTTTCCTTTTTCCAGTTGTATTCGCCTGGCAAATATCCAAAGGACATCCCTTTGAAATGTTGATGCTTTGCCAGTTCGGCGGCATCTCTACCCGCTGTGGTGTTCGGCAAATCGAGAGAGAATCGCAATCCAATGGCATCAGGAGTCAGCTTCAGATTGACCCCTGATCGTCCCAGATAGATTCCTTCATTGTGATCCTGAAACGCCTTCACATCATGATTGGCATCAGCCAAGTTGCTGAATGCAGTCGCTCGAAACGTATCGAGATAACCGCCACGGTCATGGGATCGAACACCCCATTTGTTGACGTATCCAGTCAATCTCCCTGGAGAATCATTCTGTGGTTCCTCCTGGATCAACTCCCCAAGAGAGAAATAGCGTTCAATGTGTTGTGTCATGCTGGTATGTATTCAGCTTGCTGATGATTTCTTCAGCCACATCGATTCTTGAACTTGCCCATCGTTCAATTGCATCAGGGAAATCATTCACAGAACACTGACCAGACAATTCCAGCAAGCCATGATGTCCTGATTCAGCAATTCCCGAAGTCACAGACTGCACCAATTGAAGCTGATCCAGTTTTTCTGATGAATCACCTGACACAATCAGGGCAGCAAAAGTGTTCAAACTTGGCAGCATCGCCCGTTGAATCAGTGGTTTCTCCTTGGAGTAAAAATTGTCCAGCCAATCCAGAAATTCAGAAGGTTTTTGAGCAGCCTTGCGAACAGCTTCGATTTCTCGTCTCAACATTCTGTTGAGATTGTCCCGAACGCAATCCAGGCTGGCTTTCACGGCTTCTGGTGGCACTTCTGGGGCCTTTTGAGGCTGTTCCTGGTCAATCTGGCCGTCTTCTTCTTCTGATCGCTCTAGGGGAGCTTCCAGAGCCTTTGGTTGCGGTTCTGGTTCTGGCTTTGGAACTTCCAAAAGAGCTTTTGCATTCACGAAATTGCTTGGAAGGATGTATTGATCCCCTTCTGGCCCTGGTGTCGGGTTCTGGTTTTCGAGTTCCAGAATGTCATTCGCAGTCTGCCAGCCCCATTGGCGAGCAATCGCATAAGCCTGATAACGGCTGATAGTGTCACCCCTAAGCAATCCATCGAGCAGGAATTCAGCAAAAATTTCCCGTTGTTCGGATCGGGGAATCAACTGGCGAAGAACTGCATTTTCAATTCTTCGTGCCCACGGGCGGATGGTCTGAACAACGAAGGAAATCATTTCTTGTTCATTGTTACTGAATGTCGATCTGGATAATTCCTGGACCACAACAGGACTGATACGAAACAGGCGACAAATTTCCTGAAGCTGGAATAATCGGGTTCCCAAGAACTGAGCATCTTCGGGCGGAACACCAATCTGTTCCAGAGTCATTCCCTCTTCCAGAATCATCAACCGATGGGCATTGTCTGGTCCCTGATGGATGTTCTCGATTTGTTTTCGAAGATTGGCCTGTGCTTTTTCTGAGAGTTGTTCAGGATGTTTCAAAACCGCTTGACCACGGCTTCCGTTTCCGAACCATGCCGCTCCAAATCGTTCTGTTGCCATTGCCAGCCCGATGGAATTTCTGGCAAGACGAATTGGGGAATAGCCTTGAACTCCATCAAATCCCAGCCCGTTGACAACAAACATGTTTTCAGCAGGGATTGGAGTAATGGACCCGCTGACTTTGTATTGCAGTTTTCCTGATTTGGTGAATTCTGGTGTCACCTTATTGGGCGGCAAAAGATAGCAGGCTTCCAGGTCGCCATTTCTCAGCGTGACTTTTTCGTTGTACCAATTGCCCCAGGACAACAGATGAGCAATCCCAGCTTCCATCCAGTTCATCGACCCCATCGACTGGTCTGGCACTGGTGAGACATTCAGGATTTGCCATAAAGGGTGTTCCTGAAATCTGTCTTTGCCCCTGGTCAGTCTGCGATACACTGGAAAAGGCAATGATGCGAGTGTTTCAGCGATTGCCTTAATGCAGGCATAGACAGCGACATTGTTCAGAGCGGTGAAGTTGTTGACGACAACGCCAGAATTATTGGAAGAATTCAGCGAACCGAGTTCTTCCCGCAGCTTCGTTTCCAGCGGAACCTGCTGATTCCCGCTGAAATTCAGGGCGAATTCTTCTGCCTCTTTCTTGATGAGAGCTTCGTTTGTTTCTTTTTTCTTATTGAACCACATGCCATATGTATGTGAATCAACATGAAAAATCAGAGCCAGACATCGCCTTCATCATCTTCATACTTGCTACGGAACTTTTCTTTCGGCATACAGACCGCCAATCCCAGAATTGTGGCAACCGCAATATCGATTTTGTCCTGCTTTCTTCGCAGCCTGTTGGACGGTTTGATGTTTTCCTGACCGTCGGTTTCAGCCACCACATTGGCAAAGCAATAGGACATCACAGGATGCTTCGGAACAATCAAATTCTGATCAACAACCAGTTTTTCCAGGTGTCGCATAGGCGGTGAAATGTGGGTGTAATAGGGTTTGACCCATTGCACTTCGATTCCGTCGGAAACAAGCTGTTGCCCAAGCTGGTAGGCATGTTGAGCATCAGCAGCAACCAGTGGAACACGATAGAATTCGCAGATGGTACGAATGTCCTGCCTGATGATTTCAAAATCGGTGGAACTCCCTGGAGTTGTTTTGATGAAACCTTTTTCCTTCCATAAGGAGTAGGGAACATTCTCTGTTTTCGATCTCAGATGAATGTCATCTGCATTGCACCAGACAAATGGCATGACGGCTGTTTTGCCTTCAGATGCCTGAAAAATCACACTAAAGGCTGACAAGTCTTTGACAGGTGCCAAATCGAGACCGCCTGCCAGTGCCTTCCACCCTTCTGGAAGTTTCGGAAGTGGTCCTTTAGACACCTGCTTTTCTCCCTTACCAACCCAGTCGGTTGTGTCGGGGAAGTCGCTCGAAATGCACTTGTCGAACAACCCCATATCCAGCCATTTGCTGGATGAGCAATTCAACATGTTCAATCGAAATTGCTTGAATTGCTGCTGTAAGCTGGGAGCTTGAAGGGCAAGTCTGAATTCTTCTTCAAATTCTTCAGGGTTGATGAAGTCCCCAAGCCCTGGATTCACTAATCGATGAACATTGGGATCAGTCCAATCGTGCTTGTCGGGATCAGCGAAGTACAGGCAAGCCAAGTAAGATGGATTTTCCAATTTACCGCTGGAAACAATGCGGCCGTTCTCGATTCTGTTTTTTAAGCTGCGGGCATATTCAAATTCTTCCCATGCGACACTATCACGGTCTGCGGTCTGAGTCGAAATCATGACAATCAGGGGTTTGTTTTTTCTTGCTCCCGATCCCGTTGTCAGAGCAGCATACAAATCACGATGACGATTGTTTTTGAAGGCATGGAGTTCATCCATGATGACGACGGTTGGGGACAAACCATGCAGAGCAGCACCACCAGAAGACACTGCGACATAGAAACTGTTTGTTCCAACCACAGAAATTCTGCCTGTGCTGGGAACGATGGTGCAGACATCAGAAAGAACTTCATCAGCTTCGATCATCTGCCGCATGGCATCGAAGATGAGTCTGGCCTGCTTCTCGCAACTGGCAGCAGAAAGAACCTGCTGATTGCGTTGGGTGAGAATGAAGTACAGGCAGATGATTGCACAAAGCAAGGTCTTGCCATTCTTTCTGGCAAGTAGAATGAATGCCTTGGAAACGATCCGCTTTCCCAGTGCTGTCCTGAACAAGCCTTTGGCAATTTGCCGTTGCCAGTCCCGAAAACGGACTGCTTCACCCGAGTAGTCGCCAACCAGAGTCAGATTTTCAGCGAACCGGATGAAATGTTCGGCGAGTTCAAATTCTTCCTTACTCAATCTCCTCCTAGGTTCCGAACTTCAGGACGGTTGCCCATTTGCTTTCGGGGGTTTGCTTGTTGTTTCCTGCAATGCGGCACCTTGCCCTGGATGCTGGCGACAGTCCAAACTCAATCAGAATGCTTTTCATGTCGCTTGCATAACGTCTTTCCTGGGTGAATGCGTTTGGATCATCTGACAACAGAGAAGAACGCCAACGGCTGTATGTCAGAGCATAGACTTCCAGCAATGGTCTGTCGGTGGTTGCCAGCAACTGCATGGACTCCAATTGAGTGCAAATCGACTTCCATTCACTGGAAGCAATCGGGTCTTTGCGGATATGCTCGGGGCATTCGGGCCACCCCAAGGGGGCTTCGGGTTCAATCTCATGGCGACGGCGTTTGTGACTGTCACCTTTGAGGGCATTGATCTTCTTCGGTGCTGGTATTCTTCCTCTTGGCATACAGGTATTTATGAATGAGCGATTTTTTTTGATTTGATCATTTTCACTAATATACGAATTGCACTGAAAAACCAATTGATTGGAACCCTACACATGCCGAAATTCAAAGCCCTATATTACCCGAGTTGGAACCCTCCCCCAGAATTCTTTCGGAGTACCTTGTTGTTCTTCGATGAAATTAACGTAATTATACCTAAAGGGGTAGAAGCAGAGTACAATGAAAGCAATCAACGGATATGCGACTTGCTTCCGGACGTACGTGGTGAAGTCCGAGAAAGCCATTATGAAATGCAAAGTGATGAATGGATTTGGAAGCGAATTGAAAAAGCATTCGCCTCTCTTGTTGAAGAGAACAATCCTTCAGAACAAAATTTCGTACCACCTGCAACAGGAGCCAATATTCATGTTCCCGGACACGTTTTATTATACAATGCCAAGCTGGACCGTCGAATTCAGTTGCTATTAGAAGAAAAACAGTTGACAAGACCTGAATTACTTCCGTTCGTGGAAAGTCTTTCTGGCAAGACGGGATTCCAGATCGTTGACGAGCGTGCATCTAATCTAGTTCTCTCGTTGATTGCGGACACACAAGCTCAACGCTTTGGATTAAGGACAATCACGGATAAACCACTCCCCTTCGCTGTCAATTTCCTGAACTCCGAGACAACATCTAGGGCAAGAGCTAACGCTGCCCTCGCTTCAGTTATTATTCAAAGTCAAATCCCACAAACAATCAAAGACATTAGTCCCGAGGAATTTGTAGAACTACGCAAGCGATTTGAGGAAATTCGTCTACCGTTCAAAATCGCAATTGAGGAATTATCCAACAACGGAATGCTGCATAGCATTTCGGACAAAAAGACATTTGAGTCGGCATTAGTCGATATCACTCGGAGCTATCAGGATGCCATGAAAGGGCTTCATTCCAAACTATCTGACAAATTCACAACGTGGATTCCATTTAACCTGACAGCCTTGGCAACAATTCACGGGCTATTTTCTAGCATTGATCCAGATGAAAACATGGCCAATATGGCCACAACTCTCGCTATGGGTGCAGTTACCATCGGAGTGTCATATTACCAGCAAGTGACTTCAAAGCCCTTCGAAAGCAACGTGACAAAATCACAGCGACTACTGGCAGGGCTTAGGAGTGAGCTACTTAATCCGGAACTGATACGAAGAATGACAACTTGAATTCGGCACGAAAAACACGCACTGCAAGGGGCGTTGTAGAGCCTCTCAGGTACTAAATAGCCCCTCCACCAGACCGGAGTGAGTGTTATGCGGCCTTGGCGAAGGAGTGCCTCATGTCGAGGTAGTGGTTGTTGTTGGTTTCGAACCATTCGTAGGCCTGATCGATGAGCTCTTC
>Ga0182736_1000188_pt1 | contig 122429 bp, 118 predicted proteins | sample eDN5th30CKraftBY_FD_128882 | JGI IMG/M metagenome (GOLD analysis project Ga0182736, IMG submission 128882) | Enriched backyard soil microbial communities from Emeryville, California, USA - eDNA 5th pass 30_C Kraft BY (version 2) (version 2) | ecosystem: Environmental > Terrestrial > Soil >... | reverse complement strand
GCGTGGCAGGCGGCGACCGGACCGCCCGGTCGAGCACCTGCTCCCACGTCACGTCGGCCGCCCGGTCGACCGGCCAGCCGCGGGCCTCGAGCACCTCGTCGAGCCACGCAGGCCGCACGAGCACGTCCCAGGCGCCGCCGTCGACGAGCAGGAAGGCGAGCGCCTCGGCGAGCGGGCTGCGCCGCGTGCGTGGCTGCCACCGGGGCAGGCGCACGACCTGTTCGACCTCGGCGCGCTCGAGCACCCAGCTCGCCCGCGTGAACCGGTTCCGCACCTGGACCCGGTCTGCGGCGATCGTGACCTCCGTCGGCGCCAGGGCCTGCCACGGGACGGGCCGGCCGCCGTCGCGCCGGACGCACGTGTACCCGGCGTCGTAGCGCCCCTCCCCCTCCGCTCCCCGCACGCCGCCAGTCTTCCAGGCCGCGGCGCGGGACTCGCCGATCGCCCTCAGACGGCCACGGGCGCGACGTCGGGCAGGTCTCGCCCCCAGGCGGCGAGCGCCGACCGGCGCATGAGGGCGGGGTCGCCGGTGGTGAGGACGGTGCGCCGGCCGGTGCCCGGTCCGAGGCGGCCGACGAGGTCGGCGGCCAGCTGGGCGGCGGGGTCGAGGAGGGCGGTGCCCGGCAGCGCGGCGGCGAAGGCCTCGGTCGCCGCCGGGTAGTGGGTGCACGCGAGGACCACGGCGTCGGCGCCGCGCAGCGGGGCGACGATGCGGCGGAGGTCCTGCTCGAACGCATCCGTGCCGATGCGACCCGCCTCGATGTGGGCCGAGAGCGGCTGGGCCACCCGCGACACGACCCGCAGGCCCGGTCGGGCGAGGCCCCGCCGGTAGTGGCCGCCGCGGATCGTGCGCCGGCCGCCGACGACGCCGATGGTGCCGGCGAGGTCGTCGGGCACCGTGGCGATGCCTGCGGCGATGATCCCCGAGACCGGGACCGCGGCCCCGCCCAGGCGGTCGACGACGGTGCTGGCGGCGTTGCAGGCCAGCACGACCTCGGTGCACCCCCGGCCCGCGAGCGCGTCGGCCACGGCCCGCAGCCGGGTGGCCAGCGCCGCCGTCGGGACGAGCCCGTAGGGCGTGAAGCCGGTGTCCGACCAGTAGACGACGTCGAGGCCGGGCCGGTCGCGGTCGAGGTGGCCGAGCAGGCCCAGCCCGCCGATGCCCCAGTCGACGATCCCGAGGCGGTCGGTCACGGGTAGGACAGCGGCTCGGTGACGCCCTTCTCGAGCGGCCCGGAGTCGAAGGCCACCACCCGCTGGGTCGTCGTCACCGTGAGCACCTCGAGCTCGCTGGCCGGGAAGCGGCTCTCCAGGAACCAGCGGTACTCGTGCTCCGCCCGGATCGGGTTGTAGCGGAGCATCGTCAGCCAGTCGGGGTGCGACGTCAGGGCGTGGAGGTCCTGGTCGAACTGCGGGTGGCGCTTGGGCATGCGCAGGTGCGTGAGCGTCGACGAGGCGAGCAGCGGCAGCTCCCGGGCCCGGACCGGCTGGGCGACCATGTCGACGACCCAGAGCCGGCCGCCGGGGGCCAGCACGCGCCGCACCTCCTCCATGATCGGATCCCAGTCGAGGTAGCGGAACGACAGGAACGAGAGCACGACGTCGACCGAGTCGTCGGGGAGGTCGATGACCGGCCCGTCGATCCGGGCGAACTGCAGGCGGTCCCGGTCGTCGCTGCGGGTCTGGGCCCGGCCGACCATGGCGACGGAGTCGTCGAACCCGAACCCGGCGTCGAGGTCGCCGCGGTCGTCGAGCGCCCGGAGCAGGGCGCCGTTGCCGCAGCCGATCTCGGCGATGCGGAACGGCCGGCCGAGCTCCCGGCGGGCCTGGTCGGCGTGCTCGATGATCCACGCCCACTCGGCCTCGCGGACCCGGATGTCGACGTAGGCGGCGTCGTACAGCTCCGCGACCTTGTCGTAGGACGTGACGCCGTCGGGGTCCGCCGGCAGGTACTCGGTCATGGGCTCGACGGGGGCGCCTGCGTACTTCCGGAGCGAGCCGGCGACGCCGTGGGACTTCTTCCCCGGCGTGGCCACGAGGTACAGGTCGCGACGCTCCTCGGGGGCGCGACCGGCCCAGGCGAAGCGGTCCTTGCGGGCCGACACCGTGGTGTAGCCGCGGTTCCCCGAGCAGGGGACGTCGAAGGTCCGGGCGAAGAACGGGGCGAACCACCGGGCGGTTCGACAGGCGTGGAAGGACGCCCGGCCGTCGGGGGCGAACGGGATGTGCATCTCCCGCCACTCGTGGGGCGAGAACTGCTCGGGCCACTCGGTCGACTTGAACATCGGGCCGTACATGCCGGAGTGGCCGATGAAGTGGAGCTCCCGGATCTGGCGGCCCTCGGCAGCCAGCCGGTCCATCTCGGCGACGAAGTCGGCCTTGCCGTCGAGGCGCGCGAGCTGGACGTCGGCGTCGGGCTGGGCCGCAGCGAGCTCCCGGACCATGGTGTCGGCGGCCACCGCGAACGCCGCCGAGCCTCCCCGGTACTGGATCGTGTGCGCCACCCAGATCACCGGCTTGCCGTGGGCGGCGACCGGCCCGGCCGGCTCGTCGGCATCCGCTGGCTCCGGCGCGCCAGCCGGGGCGGCCGCGTCGGCGAACCCGGTGCGCGGGACGTCCTCCGCGGGGATCCAGGCACCGAAGTTGCCCACGAGGTCCAGCACCTCCTGGCGCTCCAGGTCGTAGACGTTCATGCGCTGGGGCGGCGGCGAGTACGCGTGCAGGGTCAGGCCGCCGACGGGGGCGACCATGTCGTGGATCACCTCGGGGCCGAAGGCGAGCCAGTCCGCCTCGCTCCGGTCGGTCTCGTCGGTCACGACGAGCCGGGGCCCGTCCCATGCGAAGCGCCGCTCGTTGAACGAGCCGCGGAGCAGGGCGACGAACCCGCCGCTGCCGCCGTGGTCGTGCGGTGCGCACCGGAAGTCGGGCTCCCAGTTGGCGATCATCACCTCGAGATCGGAGCTCTCGTAGATCTTCTGCCGGGAGTACGGCGTGCCCGGCACCGCCTTCAGGGCGATCCCGTCGATGGCCGGCAGCAGGGCCACGAGCGAGGCCACCAGGCCCTCGGGCACGTCGCCTCGAACCGCCGCCGCCAGCTGTGCGAGCAGGGTCAGCGACAGCAGCCCCGCATCCGTCCCAACCGCTTCCATCCCGTGTCCTCCCGCCCGGAAAGTCAACCACACGCACCGGACGGGGATGAAGATCAGCCAGGGCCCGCCAGGTCGAACGGCGCGGCGACGACGAGCTCCACGTTGCGGTCGTCGGGACCGCCGAGGAGCGCGAACGGGTCGATCCAGCGGTCGTCGTTGGCGGCCAGCTCGCGGCTGATCGACGCCAGCTCCTCCGTGGTCCACCCGGAGCCGCTGCGGTGCTCCACCGCGGGCGGGCCGGCGTGGTCGATGACCGTGACGAAGATCGACAGCGTGCCGTCGCCGTTGTCGACCAGTTCGAAGGTGCGGCCCTGCTGGCTGAAGTCGATGCCGCTCACGGTGTCGACCTCCCAGCAGCCGCTCCCGGGGGCGCTGCCGCGGTGCACCAGGACCTTGTGCTCGTGGCAGTGGCCGTTGACCCACAGCACCACGTTGGGGAAGCGGGCGAGCATGGCCACCAGGTCCGGGCCGAGCGTCCGGGGCCCGGGATCGACGTCGTCGTCGTGGCGGTTGTCCATCGTCCAGCTGTTGTGGTGGCTGAGCAGCACCACCAGCCGGTCGGAGCCACCGGACTGCACCCAGGTGCCGCTGGGGTTGCGGTAGCGCCGGTGGTGCCGCTGGAGCTCCTGCTCGAGCCAGGCCGTCTGGCGCGGGCCGAGGGAGCCGCCCGAGCCCTGGCGGTGGTTGCAGGTGTCGAGCCCGATGACCTGGATGCCGTCGCCGTCCGGGCGGGACCACCACGACTGGTGGTCGTCGACGTGCTGCTGCGTGTAGCCGTGGCCGCCGGCATCGACGAGCTTCTGGAGGAACTCGTCGAGCGGGACCGACCGGCGCGACTCCGGGTCGGGTGTCACATGCTGGACGCCAGGCCCCTTGCCCCACCCCTCCCACCGCTCGGCACCGGTGCCGGCCACCCGGGCGTGGACGTTGGAGCGGACGAGGCCGAACGCGCCGCGGGGCTTCGTGCTCGCCGAGGCGAGGAGGTCGCCCAGGTGGGTGACGCGCTCGCCGAACGTCCCCTGGTAGAGGACGTCGTGGTTGCCGAAGACGGCGAGCCACGGCACGTCGAGCCCGGTGGCCTGGAACGGCCGCACGGCGGCGTCGAGGAACCCGGGCAGGCACGGGAACCCGGCCCGGCCGTACACGTCGTCGCTCGGGTCGTCGGGATGCCAGGCGCCGCGCCAACCCGAGCGCTGCACCCCCTCGTAGGTGCCGTCGGCGCCGGAGTTCGGGGTGACGACCTCGCCCGCCAGCACGCCCAGCCACCAGGCGACCTCGCCGACCGTGCGGTTGTCGGTGTTGTCACCGGTCTGCGCGCACCAGGCCATGCGGGCGCCGGTGAGCGGGCTCTCCGCGACCGCGTTCGTGGCGACGACCAGCTGGTCGAGCACCTGGGTGGTGCACGTCTCCTGCGGCCGGTGGCCGCCGTCGGCGCCCGGGTTGAACCAGCCGAACGTCTCGCCGCCCTCCAAGCGTGCCGGCGACTGGGCGTCGCACACGTGCACGTCGGTGTGGTGGGCGAAGTACAGCAGCGAGCGGCGGGACGCAGCCCGGTCGTCCGCCGGGACCGCGCCGAGGTCGGTGCGGACGAGGTGCGGCTCGCCGTCGGCCCAGGCCAGGCGCCGGTAGCGGCCGGTGCCGATGGGCCGGATCGTCGCATCGAGCGTGGTCCGAGGCCGGTCGGCGCCGCGGGGCGCGCCCTCCTCGGGCGGCTCCACCGGCACCCGCCAGGCGGTGCGCCGGGCCTCGACCCCCTGGCTCGTCCACCGGCGGATCCGGGCGGCCACGTGGCCGACCGAGTTGTGCTGGTGGTTCGGCATCGCCGTCCATCGTGACACGACCCCGGTGGCCCTCCGGCCAACCCCACCTGAACACGGCGGTCTGGAGCGGCCGCCCGCGCCCGGAGCGCCCGCGGCCGGCCGACCGGGTGGGCGGGGTCAGGTGGCGGTGGCGCCGGCGACGACCTCGTCGCCCTGGTAGGCCACGACGCTCTGGCCGGCGGCGACGCGGCGCTGGGGTTCGGCCCACACGACCGTGGCGTGGCCGTCGCCGGCGTCGACGAGGCGGGCGGGAGCCGGGGTGCCGTGCGCACTGACCTGGACGAGGAGGCGGCCGTCGACCGGGCCCGTCGACCAGCGCAGCCCGGTGACCGGCTGCTCGGCCACCAGCAGGTCCCGCTTCGACCCGACGGTGACGGTGGCGCTCGGGATGTCGACGTCGACGGCGTACCGGGGCGCACCCCCGCCCGCCAGGCCGAGGCCCTTGCGCTGGCCGACCGTCACCAGCTCCACCGCCGAGACCGAGCCGACCTCGCGGCCGTCGCCGTCGACGACGCGCCCGGGCGTGAGCGGGATCCGGCGATCGAGGAACGAGCCCCGCCCGGTGGCCTTGGTGATGAAGCACACGTCCTGGCTGTCGGGCTTGCCCGCGGTGCGCAGGCCCAGCTCGGCGGCGAGCGCCCGGACGTCGTCCTTCTGCATCCCGCCGAGCGGCAGGAGGGTGCGGGCGAGCTGCTCCTGGTCGAGCATGTGCAGCACGTAGCTCTGGTCCTTGGCGGCGTCTGCGCCCCGGGCGATGCGGCGGGTGCCGTCGGGTCGGACGGCGATGCGGGCGTGGTGGCCGGTGGCGACGGCGTCGAAGCCGAGGGCGCGGGCCCGCTCGTCGACCGCCGCGAACTTGATGTGCCGGTTGCACTCGATGCACGGGTTGGGCGTGCGGCCGGCGCCGTGGTCGGCGGCGTAGGGCGCGACCACGTGCTCGGTGAAGGCGTCGCCGAAGTTGAAGACGTGGTGCACCAGCCCGAGGGCGTCGGCGACGCGGCGGGCGTCGTCGACGTCGCTGACCGAACAGCAGCCGGAGTCGCTCTCGCCGCCCCAGAGCTTGAGCGTGACGCCCACGACCTCGTGACCCTGGTCGCGCAGCAGGGCGGCGGCCACCGACGAGTCGACCCCGCCCGACATCATCACGAGGACCTTCACGCCGCCGGCTCCGCGGTCGGGCGCAGCTGCGCGATGGCGGCCGGGATCACGGCGAGCGCGTGGTCGATCTCGTCGTCGGTGGTGCACCAGCCGAGCGACAGGCGCAGCGCGCCGGGGGCCCAGTCCGGTGCCACCCCGAGCGCGTCGACCACGTGCGACGGCTCCAGCGCCCCGGACGCGCACGACGACCCCGCCGATGCCGCCACCCCGGCTTCGTCGAGCAGGAAGAGCAGCGGCTCGCTGTCGACCTCGCGGCACGACAGGTGGACGATGTTGGCGACGCCCGGCGCGGACCGGGCCGGCACCGTCGGGCGGACGTGGTCGACCGCCGCGGTGAGGCCGGCGACGAGCCGCTCGGCCTGCTCCTCCACCCGCTGCACGACCGTGATCCGGTCACGGGCGGTCACGGCCAGCGCGGCACCGAGGGCGACGGCCCCGCCGACGTCGGGCGTTCCGCTGCGCCGCTCGCGCTCCTGGCCGCCGCCGAGCAGCAGCGGCGCCAGCTCGACCCCGTCCCGGACGGCGAGGACGCCGATGCCCTTGGGCCCGCCGACCTTGTGGCCGCTGATCGTGATCAGGTCGGCCCGCTCGGCCAGCGCGGCGACGTCGACCCAGGCGGCCGCCGCCACCGCATCCGTGTGCAGCAGCAGGCCGTCGGGGTGCGTCGGCCGGGCGCGGTCGAGGACGTCGGCCACCGCATCGAGGTCCTGGATCGTGCCGATCTCGTTGTTGGCGAGCAGCACCGACACGAGGGAGATCCGGGGATCGGCGGCCAGCTCGTCGGCGAGGTGGTCGAGGTCGAGGCGACCGGCGGAGTCGACCGCGACCGTGCCGCCGCCGGAGGCGTGGACGACGTCGAGGACGGCGTGGTGCTCGATGGCCGAGCACAGCGCCGCGCCACCCGAGGCCCCGAGCACACCGCGGATCGCGAGGTTGTCGGCCTCGGTCCCGCCGGAGGTGAACACGATGCCGCCCGGTTCCACGCCCAGCAGTCCGGCGATCCCGTCGCGGGCGTCGTCGAGCCGGCGTCGCGCCTCCCGGGCCCAGCGGTGCTGGCCCGACGGGTTCCCGGGCGCGTGCTCGAGCACCTCGACCAGGGCCGCGAGCGCCTCGGGCCGCATCGGCGTCGAGGCCGCGTGGTCGAGGTAGGCGCTGGGCACCGTCCAAGGCTACGGGGCCGGGACGTACCTGCTCACGTGCGAGGGCGAGTCCACGCCGAACGGCGACCGGTCCCAGTCGGCCCAGCGGTCGGCGAGCACGAGGCCGGCGTCCGCGGCCATCTCGTCGAGCTGGTCCGGCGTCGTCCACCGGATGTGCCACGGGCGCAGGGCGATCCCCGCCTCGGTGATGTCGACGTACTGGCCCATGGCCTCCTGGCGCCCGGGATCGGTCTGGCTCACGCTCAAGACCACCCGGTCGGCAGTGATGGTGCGGGGCGCGACGGACTGCTGGGCCCGACCCGGCGCGGGGACGAACGCCTCGACCACGAACGACCCGCCCGGGAGCAGGTGCCGCGCCGCCGACGCGAAGCAGCGGCGCTGGTCCTCCGGGTCGACCAGGTTGAACAGGGTGTTGTAGGCGACGAAGACCACGGCGAAGGACCGGTCGGCCACCGGGGGCTCGGCCATGTCGCCCACGAGCACCTCGATCGCCTCCCCGCCGGGCTTGGCGGTGAGCTCGGCGAGCATCGCCTCGGAGGTGTCGATCCCCACCACCTGGACGCCGAGGGCGCTCAGCGGGAGGGCCAGCCGGCCGGTGCCGACGCCGAGCTCGAGCACCGGCCCACCGCCCGCGTCGTGGCCCAGGTCGGCCAGGTCGGCGAGCAGGGCCGCACACGTCGCCGCGTCGGTGATCCCGCCGTACCAGTCGTCGTAGACCGACGCGAACCGGTCGCCGTAGGTCGCGTGGTCGTACCCGTCCATCGAGCCAGTGTCGCATCCGCCGACCAGGCCCCATGACGAGCAGCGGGCCTGCCTACGATGCACGGGGTGAACCAACTTCGGCTCAACCCGCTCACGGGACGATGGGTGACCGTGGCCACCGGCCGTGCCTCGCGGCCGGGGGACTTCGCCACCGATCGGGGCCACCCCACCGACGACCCCGCCTCCGGGTGCCCGTTCTGCCCCGGCCACGAGGAGGAGCTGCCCCCGGCGCTCGAGACCTACGGCGCGGGCGGCGAGTGGTCGCTCCGGGTCGTGCCGAACCGGTACCCGGCCTTCGAAGGCGCGGGCGAGATGGAGGTCACCCGCCTCGGCCCGCTCTTCGCCAAGGCCGCGGCCCGCGGCATCCACGAGGTGCTCGTCCTCACGCCCGAGCACGACCAGAGCTGGGCCGACCTCGACGACCGCCAGACCGGCCTGGTGATGGCGGCCCTGCGCGACCGGCTCGAGGACCACGCCGCCACGTCCGGCATCCGGTACAGCCAGGCCATCGTCAACCACGGCGTCGCCGCGGGTGCGAGCCGCCGGCACCCGCACGGCCAGCTGCTCGGCATCCCGTTCGTGCCGGGCGAGCTGATCGAGGAGCTCGCCGGCTTCCGCCGCTTCGAGGGCGGCTGCCTGCTCTGCGCCACGGTCGAGGCCGAGCGCGACGCCGGCTACCGCACGGTGGCCCTCGACGACGACGTCGCCGTGATCGCTCCCTGGTGGAGCGGCTCCCCCTTCGAGCTGCTGGTCATCCCGGTCCAGCACGAGGGCCACCTGCACCACGCGTCGCCGGCCTCGCTGGTGGCCGCGGGCAGCGCCATCCGCGACGCCCTGCAGCGGCTGCGCACCCTGCTCGGGGACGTGTCGTACAACATCGTCTTCCACACGCTCCCCCACCGCGCCGACGACCCCTTCCACTGGCACGCCCACATCACGCCGCGGGTGCACAGCACGGGCGGGTTCGAGCAGGGCACCGGCGTGCCGATCAACATCGTCGCCCCCGAGGACGTCGCCGCCTTCCTGGCCGGCTGAGCCCTACCGCAGGGTCACGAGCCCCACCGCCGGACGGGTGAACAGGCGGACCTGCGGGGCGTCGAGCCGGGCCAGCCCGACGCCGGTGCTCACGAACAGCTCGTTGCCGTCGACGTCGTGGAGGCCGCCGGCGGCCACGGACCGGGAGACCGTGGACGAGGTGACCACGGGCCCGAGCAACGGCAGCGCCACCTGGCCGCCGTGGGTGTGGCCGGCGACCGTGAGGTCGACGCCCGAGTCCGGCGGCAGGGCGAGGGCGACGTCGGGCCGGTGGGCCACGAGGATGCGGATCGTGCCGGGGTTGCTGGCCATGAGGTCGCGCCGGCTCATCACCGCGGTCTGGTGCGCCCACAGCAGCGCACCGCCGCCGATGCGCAGGTTGCGGTCCCCCAGCTCGACGTTCACGACCCGGTAGTCGAGGATCTCGACGTCGGTGCCCTCGACGATCTGGTCGAGGAAGTCGCCCTTGTCCGTGTCGCCCCGCACCGCGTACACGCCGCCGGGCGCCTGCAACCGTCCGAGCAGCGCGCGGAACGCCGGCAGCTGCTCGGCGAGCTCGGCCTGGCTCCCCTGGAAGAGGTCGCCGGGGATGAGGATCACGTCGGGATCGAGCGCCAGCAGGCGGGTCACCGCCTCCTCCTCGTACGACGTGATGCGCGTCGTCTGGAGGTCGGACAGGACGCCGACCCGGACGGGGTCGCGGCCCGTCCGCTCCTCGGGCAGGGCCACGTCGGCCCGCTCGACGCGCAGGCGGTACGGCGCGACGTGCGTGGCGTACCAGCCCACCGGTGCGGGCAGCACGAGGACCGCGGCGACCGCCCAGACCGGCCAGGTGGCGCCGCGGACCGCGGCGGCCACGAGCACCGCCAGCGCCGCGGCCGGGACGGCGATCGCGACCACGAGGTAGAGCAGGTGGGCGGCGGCGAAGAAGGTGGAGAACCGGGCCGCTTCGGCCGCGACGATGCCGGCGATCGCCGTGGCGGCGGCGAGCACCGCCGCCGGGAGCACCAGCGAGCGCAGGCCCAGGCGGCCCTCGGCCCGGATGGCCGTGCCGACGACCGCGGCCACGCCGACGAGCGCGATGCCAGCCGCCACCAGCGCCAGGGTCCACGAGTCCATGGCGGGTCAGTGTTCCAGACCGCCTGCCGCTGCCCGGCTCGCCCCGCCCGTCCGTAGGCTCGACCCGATGCGGCCCCGACCCCGCCTCGGCCTCCGGCTCGCCACCTGCACCGCCGCCCTCGCCACGGCGACGGGCCTCCTCACCGGGTGCGGCAGCTCGGCCGGGTCCGGCGCGGCTACGAGCGCCCGATCCGAGGGGCCGGGGTCGTTCGCGCTCGCCCTCGGCATCGATGCCGACGATCCCGGGGCGCGGGCCTCGCTCGCCGGCTACGACCTGGTGGTCGTCGACGGCGGCGAGACCAGCACGGAGGCGGTCACCGCCCTCCAGGACCACGGGGCCACGGTCCTCGCCTACCTGAGCGTCGGCACCGTCGAGCCCGGCCGCGACTGGTTCGCCACCGCCGAGGACGAGGGCTGGCTGCTGGACCACTGGCCCGACTGGGACGAGTGGTACGCCGACGTCGCCGAGCCCGACCTGCGCGGCCTGCTCGTCGACGAGGCCCGCACCGAGCTGGCGAAGGGGTTCGACGGCCTCTTCCTCGACAACACCGACATGGTCCAGGCCCACCCGGACCAGCGGGAGGGGATGCAGCAGCTCGTGGCCGACCTGGACGAGGCGGTCGGCCCGGATCGCCTCCTGTTCGCCCAGAACGGCGATCCGGTGGCGGCCGGCATCGTCGACCACCTCGACGGGTGGAACCGCGAGGACGTGTCGCAGACCTACGACTTCGACGAGGAGGCCTACGCCGCCGTGTCCGCCGACGACCACGCGGCCGCGGTCGCCCAGCTCGCGGCGCTGCACGAGCGAGGCCTCGTCGTGACCGCAGCCGACTACACCGACGGCCACGACGCCGCCGTCGACGCCGCCGCCCAGCGGGCGGCGTGCGCTGCGGGCGCCCTCCCGTTCACCTCGGACATCGGCCTGACCCGGATCCCGGCCCCTCCTCCCACCTGCGAGACCTGACGCGGCGGGAGACCGCTCGTCGGAGTCGGGAACGAGCCGGCGCTGCTCCTAGCCTCGGCCCATGGGTCGCATCCGGGTCTCGACGATCATCGACGCGCCGCCGGCGCTCGTGTGGGACGAGGTGCGCCACGTGGAGCGCCACGTGGACTGGATGGCCGATGCGGTCGAGATCCGGTTCACGAGCCGGCGCCGGTCCGGCGTCGGCACCACCTTCGACTGCCGCACCAAGGTCGGGCCCATCCGGCTCACCGACAAGATGGAGATCACCGACTGGCGCGACGGCAAGCTCATGGGCGTCCGCCACGTCGGCCTGGTGACCGGATCGGGCCGCTTCACCATCACCAAGGCCCGAGGCGGGCGCTCGCGGTTCACCTGGGACGAGCGCCTGCGGTTCCCGTGGTGGCTCGGCGGCCCGGTCGGCGGCGTCGTGGGCGGGCGCATCATGCGCCAGATCTGGAAGCGCAACCTGCGCGTCCTCAAGGCGCTGGTCGAGAGCGGCCGCCACTGAGCCCGCCGCGCCCGCGTCAGGCGGGCGTCGGCGAGTACCCGTTGGCGAACACGATGGCGCCGACCACGCACGCCACGGCGAGCGCACCGCACACCGCGTAGGGGATGCGCTGGTCGATGCCCGGCCGGCGGGCCAGGTCGAAGAACGCCCAGCCCGCGATGGCACCGCCGACGAGGCCGCCCAGGTGGGCACCGATCGAGATGTTCGAGCCGAAGAACGTGATGAACAGGTTCAGCAGCAGCACGTTGAGCAGGGGCGACTTCGAGAACGGCACGCCCTCGGCCCGGAACATCAAGAAGATGGCGCCCATGAGGCCGAAGATGGCGCCGGAGGCGCCGGCCGACAGCGCCTCGGGTTCCAAGACGAGCGAGCCGACCGACCCGGCCAGGAGCGAGACGCCGTAGATCACGCCGAACTTCAGCCGGCCGGCGTACTGCTCCGCGGCGCGGCCGAGGATCCACAGCGACCACATGTTCACGGCGAGGTGGAGGATCCCGAAGTGCAGGAACCCGGAGGTGACCAGCCGGTACCACTCGCCCCCGGGGCCGATCGCGAACCACCAGGACGCGTAGTCGATGTGGAAGCTGGTGATGCCGCCCGAGGCGTAGTCGCCGATGTCGCTGTTCGTCGCGGCGACGGCGGCGCCGATGATGAAGACGAGCACGTTGAGGGCCATGAGGACCTCGGTGACGATCGGGCGCTGCCGGAGCGATCCGATGCCCTGGTACACCTTCTGCGCCCCGGCCTTGGTGCACTCGGGGCAGTGGAAGCCCACCGACGCCTGGTGCATGCACTGCGGGCAGATGGGGCGATCGCACCGTTGGCAGATCACCCCGGCCGGCTGGTCGGGATGGCGGTAGCAGGTCTGGTAGCCGGGGTCCACGGGGGTGACGGTAGCGGGGCGCGACAACCTGCCCCGTTCGGCAGGACTACTCGAGGTCGTCGTCTCGCTCGTCGACGAGCGAGAACCAGTAGAAGCCGTACGGGGGCAGGGTGACGAAGTACGGCAGCTCGCCCACGGGTGGGAACTCGACCCGGCCGAACAGCTCCACCGGCCGCTTGCCGGCCAGCATCGACAGGTCGATCTCCACCGGCTGGGCCACCTTCGACAGGTTGTTGACGCAGAGCACGATGTCGTCGGCGCTGTCGTCGCGCTCCTGGCGGCGCAGGAAGACCAGGACGGCCTCGTTGGCGACGTCGAGCGCCTCGAACGCGCCGGTGCCGAACACCGGGTGCTGCTTGCGGGCCTGGATCATCCGCTGCACCCAGTGCAGGAACGAGCCGGGGTTGCGCAGCTGCGACTCGACGTTGACGGCCTGGTAGCCGTACACCGGGTCCATCAGCGCCGGCAGGTAGAGCTGGGCGAAGTCGGCGGTGGAGAAGCCGCCGTTGCGGTCCGGGGTCCACTGCATCGGCGTGCGCACGCCGTCGCGGTCGCCGAGGTAGATGTTGTCGCCCATGCCGATCTCGTCGCCGTAGTACATGACCGGGCTGCCGGGGAGGCTGAAGAGCAGGCCGTGGAACAGCTCGGCGATGCGACGGTCGTTCTCGAGCAGCGGGAGGAGCCGGCGGGAGATGCCGACGTTGCGCTTCATGCGCGGGTCCTTGGCGTACTCCGAGTACATGTAGTCCCGCTCCTCGTCGGTGACCATCTCCAGGGTCAGCTCGTCGTGGTTGCGGAGGAAGATGCCCCACTGGCCCCCGCCGGGGATCTCCGGGGTCTGGGCCATGATCTCCCGGATCGGGCGGGACGTCTCCTGGCGGGCCGCCATGAACATGCGCGGCATCAGCGGGAAGTTGAAGCACATGTGGCACTCGGGCGCATCGGGCTCGCCGAAGTAGTCGACGACGTCGGCGGGCCACTGGTTCGCCTCGGCGAGCAGCACCTTCCCGGGGAACTCCTGGTCGACGACGTTGCGGACCCGCTGCAGGTAGGCGTGGGTCTCCTTGAGGTTCTCGCCGTTCGTGCCGTCGCGCTCGAACAGGTAGGGCACGGCATCGAGGCGGAAGCCGTCGAGCCCGAGCCCCAGCCAGTGCCGGACGACGTCGAGCATGGCCTCGGCCACCTCGGGGTTGTCGTAGTTCAGGTCGGGCTGGTGGTGGAAGAAGCGGTGCCAGTAGTACTGCTCGCGCTGCGGCTCCCAGCTCCAGTTCGACGGCTCGGTGTCGACGAAGATCACCCGGGCCTCGGACCAGCGCTCGTTGTCGTCGTTCCACACGTACCAGTCGTGCTTCGGGTTGTCGCGCGAGGAACGCGACTCCTGGAACCACGGGTGCTGGTCGCTGGTGTGGTTCATCACCATGTCGGCGATGACCCGGATGCCCCGGCGGTGCGCCTCGTCGATGAGCTCGGCGGCATCGCCCACGGTGCCGTAGTCGGGCAGGACCGTGAAGAAGTCGGAGATGTCGTAGCCGCCGTCCTTCAGGGGCGAGCTGTAGAACGGCAGCAGCCAGAGGCAGTCGACGCCGAGCCACTCCAGGTAGTCGAGCTTCTCGGTGATCCCCCGCAGGTCACCGGTGCCGTCGCCGTTCGAGTCCCGGAACCCGCGCACCAGGACCTCGTAGAAGACGGCTCGCTGGTACCAACCGGGGTCGTCGGTGCTCATCGGGCGATGGTACCCAGCGAAGGCCCCTGGTCAGACCGGCGGCGCGGCGGGGGACCGTCGGGGGAGCCGGCGCATGCGCCATGCTCCCCCTCGGGTCCCGCCTCAGGACGCCGCCTCGTCCGAGGATCGGCCGACAGGTTTCCACTGTTCACCCCTGGTGCGCCACGGTATGTGTCGAACGTCACACCTCGGTGACGGATCGTGGCTGGGGCACCACGGCGCTGCGGCTGGCACACTCGGCTCCGTGCTGCCCCACCACCGCACCCGGGTGCGGGCCGCGATCGGGCTCGTCGCCCTCGCCGCCCTCGCGCTCACCGCCTGCGAACCGACCCCGGTCCCCACCAAGCCCGGCACCCAGCGCGTCCTCGTCCTGGGCGACTCGATCCCGAACTGGCTCATCGAACACGGGATGAAGAGCATCGACCAGTCCAAGACCACGCTCGTCGACGGGACGCTCGAGGCGTGCGATGGCGCCCGCAACAACCCGCCGGCCCGGGCCGTCACCGGCAAGGTCGTGCCCACGCCCGCCGCGTGCGCCAGGGGCTGGCCGTCGATGTACCCGCCGCACCTGACGATCCGGCCCGACGTGGCGATCGTCATGACCAGCACCCACGCCATGCTCGACCACAAGCTCGACGGCACCTGGCGCCACCCGTGCCACGCCCCGGCCCGCACCTGGTACCAGAACGACATGGCGGCCCGGCTCACCTACCTGAAGGCACGAGCCGACCACGTCGTGGTCGTGCTGCCCGCCTGGCCGGGCACGAACAGCGGCTGGATCATGCCCAAGGACTCCGTGAAGCGCGCCGACTGCGTCCGAGCCGCGATCCGGGCTGCCGCCAAGAGCGCGGGCGTGACGGCCATCGACTTCGGCGCCTACCTCTGCCCCGACGGGCCCACGGCCTGCAAGCCGTGGCGCATCAAGGACGGCATGCACATCGATCCCGTCCGGGCCCCCTCGGCCCTCGGCTGGACCACCAAGGCGGCGATGGACTCGGCGCCCGCCGACCCCGCGCCGCGCTCCACCGCGTCCACGAGCCCGTCGCCGACGGCTCCGGCCGCGCCGTCGACCACGTCCACGACGACCACCACGGCGCCCCCGGCGACGTCCACGACGAGCTCGGCGCCGCCCAGCACCAGCACCACGACGTCCTCGACGTCGGTTCCCCCGCCGGCGTGATCAGCCGTCGAGCCAGGTGACCTCCGGCTCGGGCCGCTCGGGCACCGCGGCCGTCCCGGTGGGCCAGCCGAGGTAGACGAGCGCCACCAGGTCGTGCTCGTCGTCGAGGTGGGCGAACCGGCGCACGCAGTCCTCGAGCACCTCGGGCACGGTGGCCCAGTAGTTGCCGAGCCCGAACGACGTGGCGGCGAGCAGCAGGTTCTGGACCGCCGCGGCGACCGCGTCCCGGTCCTCCTTGGCCCGCACCGGCTGCGGATCGACCTTCACCCACACCAGCACGACCGCGGGGCTGCGGGCGTACTTGGTGCGCAGCTTCGCCACCTTGTCCGGCGGCACGCCGAGATCCGGAGCGACGACGGCGAGCGCCTCCCCCAGCCGGTGGCGGGCCGCACCGGTGATGACCGTGAAGCGCCAGGGCCAGGTGCGCTTGTGGTTCGGGGCCCAGGTGGCCAGTTCGATCAGCAGCGAGATGAGCTCGTCGGGGACCGGATCCTCCGGGTCCATCTGGAGGCTCGTGCGGCGGCTGCGGATGACCTCGTCGACCGCGGTGGGCACGTCGAGCGGGGGGATCTGCTGGTCGGTCACCCCCCGAGTGTGCCCGAGCGGAACCCGTGACGGGCGCGTGAACTTCGCAGGGACCAGGTGACCTTCGGAGATCGGCTCGCTACCGTCGAACCATGCGTGCGCTGCGGAGCTTCACCGTCCGGCCTCACCTCCCGGAGGCGCTGGCACCGCTCGAAGTGCTGGCCATGAACCTCCGGTGGGCCTGGGACGACCGCACCCGGGACCTGTTCCGGTGGGTCGATCCCGACGCCTGGGACGCCACCCACCACGACCCGGTGTCCATGCTGGGCACGACCTCGCCGGCCCGCCTGGCCGAACTGGCCAGCGACCCGGCGTTCCTCCGGTTCCAGACCTCCGTCCACGAGGACCTCACCCGCTACCTCGAGGAGCCCCGCTGGTTCCAGAACCGCGAGAGCGGGCTGCGCCAGGTGGCGTACTTCTCCCCTGAGTTCGGCATCTCCGAGGCGCTCCCCCAGTACTCGGGCGGCCTCGGCATCCTCGCCGGCGACCACCTCAAGTCGGCCAGCGACCTGGGCGTGCCCCTCGTCGGCGTCGGCCTCTTCTACCGCCACGGCTACTTCCGCCAGGGCCTCGACCAGGACGGCTGGCAGCAGGAGCGGTTCCCCGACCAGGACCCGTTCGCCATGCCGCTGACCCTGTGCGACGGGATCCGGGTCACGGTCGACCTCGCCGGCACGCCCATGCAGGCCCAGGTGTGGCGGGCCGACGTCGGCCGCATCCCGCTGTACCTCCTCGATGCGGACGTCGAGGAGAACCCCGACGAGATCCGGGCCGTCACCGACCGGCTCTACGGCGGCGACGTCGAGCACCGGCTCCGCCAGGAGATCCTCCTGGGCATCGGCGGCGTCCGGGCGCTGGAGGCCCTGGGGGTCGACGCCCAGGTGTTCCACACCAACGAGGGCCACGCCGGCTTCCTCGGCCTCGAGCGGATGCGCCGGTCCATCGTCGACGACGGCTTGACCTTCGACGAGGCGGTCGAGGCCACCCGATCGGCCTCGATCTTCACCACCCACACCCCGGTCCCGGCCGGCATCGACCGGTTCCCCCGACCCCTCATCGAGCGCTACTTCGGTGCGTGGGCCACCGAGTGCGGCGTGTCGATCGACCAGCTCATGGCGCTCGGCAACCGGCCCAGCGAGACCGCCGCCGAGCCCGCCGACCAGCGCTTCAACATGGCGGTCATGGGCCTGCGCCTGGCCGGCCGCTCGAACGCCGTGTCCGCGCTGCACGGCGAGGTCAGCCGGGAGATGTTCAACGAGCTCTGGCCGGACCTCGAGATCGACGAGGTGCCGATCGGCTCGGTCACCAACGGCGTCCACAGCGGCACGTGGGTGTCGGCCGACATGACCGACCTGCTGGCCCGCCACGTCCTCCCCGACTGGGACGAGGCCGGCGCCGATGCCTGGGCCCGCGTGTGGTCCACCCCCGACGACGAGCTGTGGCGGGTGAAGGAGCAGGCCCGGGCCCGCCTCGTGGCCTTCGTGCGCGAGCGGGTGAAGCGGCGCGCCGTCGCCGGCGGCATCTCCGCCTCCGAGGCCACGTGGGCCGACGACCTCCTCGATCCCCACGCGCTCACCATCGGGTTCGCCCGCCGCTTCGCCACCTACAAGCGGGCCAACCTGCTGCTCGCCCAGGCCGACCGGCTCCAGCAGCTCCTCCTGTCGCCCGACCGCCCCGTGCAGTTCGTGTTCGCCGGCAAGGCGCACCCAGCCGACGACGAGGGCAAGAAGATGATCAGCGAGATCGTCTCGTTCGCGAAGGCGCTCGGCGTGCGGCACCGCTTCGTGTTCCTCGACGACTACGACATCTCGGTCGCCCGTGCCCTCTACCAGGGCTCCGACATCTGGCTGAACACGCCGCGGCGACCCCAGGAGGCCTGCGGCACCAGCGGCATGAAGGCCGCGCTCAACGGCACGCTCAACTGCTCGATCATGGACGGCTGGTGGGACGAGCTGTTCGACGGCGAGAACGGGTGGGCCATCACCTCCGCCGAGGACCTCGACGACCTCGCCGCCCGCGACCGGATCGAGGCCGACAGCCTCTTCGACCTGCTCGAGCACCAGATCGTCCCGCTGTTCCACGACCGGTCGACGGCCACCGACGGCCCCAACGGCGTGCCCCACGGCTGGCTGCGGCGGGTGAAGGCCAACCTGGTCTCGCTCGGCCCCGCCGTCGTGGCCTCCCGGATGGTCCGCGACTACACCGCCCAGCTCTACGAGCCCACCGCCGCGGCCGCCGAGGCCCTCCGCTCCGACGGCTCCGAGCGAGCCAAGGACCTCGCCGCCTGGAAGCAGCGGGTGCGCGGCGCCTGGGGCGGGGTGAAGGTCACCGCGGTCGACGCCGGCGACGAGCCCGCCGACCTCGGTGCCGACCGCCCGGTCACGGTCACCGTCGACCTCGGCACCCTCTCGCCCGACGACGTCGAGGTCCAGCTCGTCCACGGGCGCGTCGCCCAGCACGACCAGCTCCAGGAGACCACCACCACGGTGCTCACCTGCGACGACCCAGCCGCCCGTCCCGTCACCTACGCGGGGACCATGGCGTGCACCACGCCCGGTCGCTACGGCTTCACGGTCCGGGCCATCCCGAGCCACCTCGACCTCCCCACCCCGGTCGACCTCGGCATCGTCACCTGGGCCTGAGTCCTTGCGGTCCCCGCTGCCTTCGGCTCGGGCTGCCTTCGGCTCGGGCTGCCTTCGGGCTCGGGCTGCCTTCGGGCTTGCGCGCTCAGGATCTGCCGACGGTTGCTGAACCACGCGCCCAGGGCTGGGGTGGGTTGCGGGCCGTCGCTCGACCTTGCGCTTGCTCCGACTCTCGGTCCTGGGTGGTCCGTTGTTTCACTTCAGAGCGACAACTCCGGCTCGACCCGAACCCGGGGCACTCCGCTGTTTCACTTCAGAGCGACAACCGAACGGTGGATGGCCGATTGTCGCTCCAAAGTGAAACAACGGACCACCACGAGGTCGCCCGAGCGGGTCACGCACGAGCCACCTCAAACGAACACCGAGACCCGCCACCCGAGATTGTCGCTTCGAGGTGAAACAACAGACCACCACGAGGTCACCCGAGCGGGTCACGCACGAGGAAGCCAAGGCGCCACCCACGAGATGCGCAAGCGGTGCGACGGTGCCCGCCACCACCCCGCTCCCGGTCGCGTGGTTCCGAAGCCGTGAGCAGCAACCCGTGACCGGTCGCCCAGTGCGATGGAACCCGGATCAGCCGGCGGTCACCCGGCGAGGGACCAGGCTGACCGTGGTGAGGAGCTGGATCAGCTGCCGGTGAAGGTGGCCTTGCCGGGCCCGTGCTCGAGGAACGAGGCGATGCCGCTCTTGGCGTCGTCGGTGCGGAAGACCTCGACGAAGAGGTCCTGCTCCAGGTCGAGGCCGGCGGCGAGGGTGCCGTCGAGGCCGCGGTCGATGGCGGCCTTGGCCAGGGCGATGCCGGCGGACGGGCCGGCGGCGAGCTCGGCCGCCCAGGCGAGGGTGGCGGACTCGAGCTCGTCAGGCTCGACGACCCGGTCGAGCAGGCCGATGCGGAGGGCTTCCTCGGCGTTGAGCTGACGACCGGTGAAGATCAGGTCCTTGGCCACCGACGGGCCGACCAGCCGGGGCAGGCGCTGGGTGCCGCCGCCGCCGGGGATGATGCCGAGCAGGATCTCGGGCTGGCCGAGCTTCGCCTTGGTCGAGCCGATCCGGAAGTCGCACGAGAGCGCCAGCTCGCAGCCGCCGCCCAGAGCGAAGCCCGAGATGCTGGCGATCGTGGGCCGGGGCAGTGCGGCGACGGCGTTGAACGCATCGAGGAACAGGCCGCCGATGGAACGAGCCTCGTCCGGGCCCTTGAACTCCTTGATGTCGGCCCCGGCCGCGAACAGCCGGTCGCCGCCGGTGATCACGACCGCACCCGGCAGGTTGGCCTGGAGGGCGTCGACGGCAGCCCGGAGCTGGCGCAGCACCTCGGAGGAGATGGCGTTGACCTTGGGGTTCTGCAGCCGGACGACGGCGACCCCGTCGTCACGGCGCTCGATGCTGACGAGCGGGGAGGCGGAGTCGTTCATCCGGACGACCCTACTGGTCGCCCAGGATCCGATCGGCCGCCGACCAGGGGTCCAGCTGGCCAGACAGGAGGTCGCGTTCGATCTGCTCCCGTGCGGCCAGCCCGAGGCGGGCCTCGGCCGCCGCCCGGATGCGCTGCTCCACCACCAGGGCGAGCTCCTCGCGGAGGCGCTGCTGCCGGCGCCGCTCCAGGTCGCCGGAGGCGATGAGGTGCTCGCGGTGGGCCGCGATCGCCTCCCAGAGGGCATCGGCGCCCTCGCCGGTGGTGCCGACGGTCGGCAGGACAGGAGGACGCCAGCCGCCCTCGCCGCTCCCCCGGGTCAGGTCGAGCATGCCCTCGAGGTCGTGGACGGTCTGCGACGCGCCGTCACGGTCGGCCTTGTTGACCACGAACACGTCCGCGATCTCCATCAGCCCGGCCTTGTTGGCCTGCACGGCGTCGCCCCACCCCGGGTTGACCACGACCACGGTCGTGTCGGCCGCACCGGCGACCTCGACCTCGACCTGGCCGACGCCGACGGTCTCCACCAGCACCCACGGGAACCCGACGGCATCGAGGAGCCGGATCGCCTCGCGGGTGGCGAGCGCCAGGCCGCCGAGGTGGCCGCGGGTGGCCATCGACCGGATGAACACCCCGTCGTCGAGGGCGTGGTCGTTCATGCGGGTGCGGTCGCCCAGCAGGGCCCCGCCGCTGAACGGCGACGACGGGTCGATGGCGAGGACGGCGACCCGCTCGTCTCGGCGACGGGCCGATCCCACCGCCGCGCTGGTGAGGGTGGACTTCCCCGCCCCCGGCGCGCCCGTGAGCCCCACGGTGTACGCCCCGCCGACCTGGCCGAACACGGCCCGGTTGAGCTCGTGCGAGGCCTCGTCGCCCCGCTCGATCGACGAGAGCAGCCGGGCCAGCGCCCGCCGGTCACCGCCGCGCGCGGCGTCGAGCTGGTCCGAACTGGTCATGCGGAGATCGTGCCGGATCGTCAGAGCGAGACGGCCGACTCGGTCTCGGCCGGCTCGGCCCCGAACTGCTCGACGGCCGTGACGCCGGGGACCCGGTCCTTGAGGATGCGCTCGACGCCCGCCTTGAGGGTGACCGTGGACGCCGGACAGGACACGCACGCGCCCGTGAGCTCGACCGTGACCACGCCGGTGGCCTCGTCGACGCCCTTCAGGAAGATGTCGCCGTTGTCGGCCTGGATGGCCGGGCGGATCACCTCGATGGTCTTGCGTACCTGGTCTTCCACGATGCTCCTCCGGGTGCTGGGATTCTCTCACGGCCCTACCGGCCCAGGCGAACCCCACGGGCTTCAACCACGAGCAGGTGGTCGGTGTTCCCCGCCATCTGGGATGCTGGCGCCGTGCTGGGCTACGCCGGAGTGCTCGCCCACCAGGGCGGATGGGATGAGGCGCTCATGGTGATCGTGCCGGTCGGGCTGTTCGTGGGGTTGGTGTGGGTGGCGGCCCGCCGCCAGTCACCCGCCGACGAGCACCCGCCGTCGAACGACGAGGAGCCCCGCCGCCCGTGAGCCCCCGCACCACCGTCAACGAGCTCGACGTCGACGAGGCCGGCCTGCACGCCCTCGTCGTCCCCCGCGACGACATCCTCCTCGAGGACCTCGACGTCGCCGACCCGGCCGGGCACGACTTCCACTTCGTCTGCGAACAGGGCCCGTTCTCCACCTACGAGCGCACGGTCCACGCCGACCGCACCGATGCCGGCGGCTACCACGTGCGGGAGGAGATCACCTGGGAGGTCGCCATCCCCCTGTGGGGCGCCCTGTTCCGTCCCCTGGTCGCCCGGCAGCTGCGCCGCACCGGCCCGCCCGAGGTGCTCACCGAGGACCAGGCCGTCCGCCGGGCGCCCTGGTGGTCGCCGCCGGCCCGCCTCGATGCCCGCTCGTCGTCGGTGCTCGGGATGCTCTGCGGCCTCTCGATGCTCACCGGGTACCTGGGCACGACGATCACCCAGACCATGACCTACGCCGCCAAGGAGTTCGGCGCCTCCACGGCCGCCCAGGGCGCCACCCTGGCGACGGTCCGCGTGGGCGTGCTCCTGTCGCTGGTCCTCGTGACGCTGTCGGACCGGCGGGGGCGCCAGAAGCTGCTGCTCGTCTGCGCGGTCGGCGGCGTGGCCGCGTCGGTCGCCGGCGCTGCCTCGCCCGGCCTGATCGCCCTGGGCAGCACCCAGACCGTTGCCCGCGCCTTCGCCACCGCCCTGGCCCTGCTGATCGGGGTGGTCTCCGTCGAGGAGATGCCCGCCGGCGGACGGGCCTACGCCGCCAGCGTCCTGGCGATGACCGCCGCCCTGGGCGCGGGGATGGCCGTCATCCTCCTGCCCCTCGCCGACATGGGCCTGTACGCCTGGCGGATCATCTACGTGGTGCCGCTGCTCGGACTGCCGTTCTTCATCCGGCTGGCCCGGCGGATCCCCGAGAGCCGCCGGTTCGTGAAGCCCCACGGCCGGGCGACGATGAAGGGCCACCGCGGCCGCCTCGCGCTGCTGGCGGCCGCGAGCTTCGCCGGGCTCGTGTTCCTGGCACCCATCAGCCAGTTCCAGAACGAGTTCCTCCGGACCGAGCACGGCTTCACCGCCGTGCAGCTCACGATCTTCACCCTCGCCACCAACACGCCGGGCGGGATCGGCATCGTCGTCGGCGGACGGCTCGCCGACCTGCGGGGCCGCCGCATGATCGGTGCGATCGCCTCGATCGGCGGCGCGATCCTCCTGACGATCGGCTACCAGGTCTCGGGAGCGCTGCTCTGGATCGCCTGGATGGCCGGCACGGTCGTCGCCGCCGCCACGGTCCCGGCGCTCGGGGTCTACGGCGCCGAGCTGTTCCCCACCGCGCTCCGCGGGCGGGCCAACGGGCTGATCACCCTCGCCGGCGTCGGCGGCAGCAGCATCGGCCTCATCCTGGCCGGGCGGTTCGAGACCCACTTCGGGAGCTTCGGGCCGGGCATGGCGATCCTCGCCATCGGCCCGTTCATCGTGGCCGCGCTCGTCCTCACGCTCTACCCCGAGACCGCCCACGTGGAGCTCGAGGTCCTCAACCCCGAGGACGCCGCAGCGGCCGGTGCCGCCGCGGTCGCCCCGCCCCCGATGCTCTGAGGATCAGAGGGCGCGGAGCCAGTCGCGGATGACGACGGCGACGGCGTCGTCGACGCCCTTAAGGTCGTGGCCCTTGCCCTCGACCGTGTGGTGGGTGACCGGGCCGGGGATGACCGAGGTGGCCTCGCGCAGCTCCTCGGGGGTGCCGAACGGGTCGCGGGTGCCGGAGACGAACAGGCAGGGGACGGTGATCGCCGGGAGGTGCTCGATCCGGAGCTTGTCCGGCTTGCCCGGCGGGTGGAGCGGGTAGGCGATCAGGACCAGCGCGGCGGCGGGCAGGCCCTCGGCCACGGCCATCGAGCACATGCGGCCGCCCATCGAGCGGCCACCCAGGGCGAGCCTCGGCGGGCGCACGTGCACCTCGGAGCAGAACGCCGCGGCCTGTTCCTCGATCGACGCGATCAGCTTGGGCGCCCGGTCCGGCGGCCGCTTCGGGCCGAGGTCCCGGTACGGGAAGTTCATGCGCCGCACGGGCATCGGCGCGAGGGCGTCCTCGATGGCGACGAGGGCGGGTTGGTCCTTGTGGCCGCCGGCCCCGTGGGTGAGCAGCAGGGCGCCGACGGGGCGCGCTCGGCCGGCCATCAGGACGTGAGCAGGATGCGCCGGGCCTCGGTGAGCTCGGTGATCCGCTGGGCAGCGTCGTCCACGTCGCCTCCGTGGTCGGGGTGGGCATCGCGCAGGAGGTCCCGGAAGCGGTCCTGCACCGCCTTGCGCTCGTTGGCCTCGGGCGGGAGCCCGAGGATGCCGAGGGCCCACACCACCGGGTCCCGGCCGCCGAGCGTGGACCAGTTGGCGGTGCTCTTGGTCTCGGTGAGGTACTCGACGAACTCGGGACCGAGCTCGGCACGCCAGTGCATCGCCCGCCGCATGGCGCCGAGGACGGCCGGCCGGGCGTTGGGGTCGAGCCGCCCCGCTGCGTACACGGCGGCCAGCACGTTCGGCTCCGGCGACCCGGAGTCGTGCAGCTCGAAGCGCAGCTCCTCCCCCGTGCCGATGAGTCGGTGCGCGCACTTGAACAGCCCGATCCGATCGTCCTGGAGCCGGTGGCGCAGGCGGGGCTGGGCGATGCGCTGGCCCGCCTCGACCTGGTGGGTCAGGCGGGTCAGGTCGTCGAGCAGGTCGGGGTCGACCTCGGGGATGAACGTGGCGACGATGCCGCTCAGCAGCAGCCCACCGAACCCCGGTGGCGGGGCGGTGGGCAAGACGGCCACGCCGATGGCGACCCGGCGGGTGGGCGCGATGGGCCGGGAGTGGAAGACCTCCAGCTCGGCCAGCAGCATCAGGACACGCTACCGGTGGCTGCGGAGATCAGACGAGGTCGAGCAGACGGGCGCGGAGCGCTCCGGTGAGGTCCCGAGCCAGCCCGATCCGGTCGACGACCGCACCGTCCGCCTCGTCGCCGTCCTGGTCGTCGCCGCCCTCCTCGGACTCCTCCGACGCCTCGGGATCGCTCGACTCGTCCGACCCGTCGACGGGCTCGTCCGGCAGCGCTGCGTCATCGACGTCGTCGGCCTCGCCGTCGTCCTCGCCGTCGCCGTCACCGTCGCCCGGGGTCCTGGCGTCGAGGTCGTCGAGGTCGGCGGTGCCGTCGAGCACGGCGCGCAGGTCCTCGACCTGGAGCACGAGGGACTCCCAGTCGTTGCCCGACATGCCGTAGGGCACGCTCAGCCCCTCGAGCCCGCTGGCCGCCTCGGTGTAGCGGGCCACGAGCTTCTCGTCGGCCGGGTCCTTCCCGAGCTTGTCGACCGCCACGAAGAGCGCGTCGAGCGCGGCGTGGGTGGCCAGGCCGTCACCCTCCACCTCGTCCTCGGAGGGGTTGAGCACGGCCTCGATGAGCTCGGCCACGTCGTCCTCGGACTCCTCGGGGACGAGCAGCTCGCCGGACTCCTGCCAGGCGTGGGGGATGTGCGCGGCGATCAGCTCGGCGTCGAGCGCGGCCAGCTCGTCGGCGGACACGCCTTCGATCTCGAACGCCACCTGCGGCACGTCGGCGTCGAGCTCCTCGCCCTCGCCGCCCTCCACCGCGGCGATCAGCTCGTCGACGGCCTCCTCGTGCGGGGCGGCGACGACGAGCGCCCCGACCTCCCACACGTGGGCGATGCCGTGCAGGTCGAGCATCCCGGACAGCGTGACCCGCAGCTGGTTGCCCCAGCCTTCGAGCTCGTAGGCGATCTGGTCGCCTTCACCGAGCGGGGTGGCCACCGAGGGCGCGGCTTCGCCGCTGGGCCCCACCTCGTCGACCAGCATCGCGTCGCAGTCGATGCACCGTCGCACCGAGGCCACGTACTGGGATCCACACTCCGGGCACACGCGGGTCGCCATGTCCGCAGCTTGGCAGAACGCGCCCCCGGCTCGCGACCGGCGCCGGATCAGGGCTCGAGCGCGGCCTCGGCCTCGGAGCGGATGGCGAGCGGCTGCCCGAGCACGTCGGCGAGCAGCCCGCTGCGCTCCTCCGCCGAGTACAGCTCCAGGCTGAGGTCGGCCTCGGGGTCGTCGGTGCGGACCAGCACGACGAGCCGGCCGTCCCGCTCCTCGACGTCGAGCCCGGTGACGAGCTGGCGGTGCGACCGGTCGAGCCCGATGGCGACGCGCAGGACCGCGGCCCCGATGAGCACGGTGCGCTGGTCGTCGGCGTCGAGCGCGGCCCACTCGGGGTGGCTGGACTTGGGTGCGCTCTTGCGGTGGTATCGGGCGATCTGGGCCACCAGCTCGATCTCCTGGTCGGTGAACCCGACCAGCCGGTCCGAGTTCCGGACCAGGTAGTAGCTGTGCTTGTGGTGCTTGCCGTGGGAGATGACGAGGCCCACGTTGGCGAGCAGCGCCCCCGCCTCGAGCAGGCTGCGGGCATCGGGCCCGAGGCCGTGGCGGGCGGCGGTGGCGTCGAACAGCTCGAGTGCGAGCCGCGCGACGTGCTCGGAGTGCACCGGGTCCTCGTCGCAGGCCTGCATGAGGCCGACCGCGCTGCGCAGCGCCACGTCCCGGAGGTGCGGGAGCGAGCCGCCGCGCTGGCGGGCGATGGTGTCGAGGAAGACGCCCTCGCGCAGCGCGTACTCCGACAGCAGCAGCTCCTTGATCCCGAAGCGCTTCACGACGCCTTCGAGGACGAGCGCCCCGGCGAGGATGATGTCGGCGCGCTTCGGATCGAGGTCGGGCAGGTCGGCGGTGGTGCCGTCGACCCGCGCCCGGATCAGCTCCTCGGTGACCGCCACCACCTGCTTTCGGGTCAGGGCCGCCGCGTTCAGCGTGCGCAACGGCTCCTCGCCCGCCAGGCCGCGAGCGAGGCGGAAGACCTGCTCGATCGTGCCGGACGACCCGACGGCGACCTCGAAGCCGTGTTCGGCCACGGCCCGGTCGAACGAGGCGAGCACGCCCTGGATGTGACGCCGGCACGAGTCGACGGCAGAGGGGTGCAGCCCCTCGGCGGCGAAGAAGCGGTTGGTCAGGCGGACGGCGCCGAGCTTGAAGCTCACCGAGGCGAGCGCCTCGCCCTGCTCGCCGATCAGGAGCTCGGTGGAGCCGCCGCCGATGTCGCAGAGGATGAGGCGGCGGTCGTACAGCTCCAGCGCCTGGAGCACGCCGAGGTGGATGAGCCGGGCCTCCTCGACCCCGGACACGACCTCGATCTCGACGTCGGCCTCCGTGCGGGCCCGCCGCAGGAGGTCGTTGCGGTTCTCGGCCTCGCGGACGGCGCTGGTGGCCACCGCCCGCAGCGGCGCGCCGTGGCTGTCGGCGATCTTGCGGAAGCGGGCGAGGGCATCGACGGCACGGTCGATGGCCTCGGGCGCCAGCTCCTTCATGTCGGTGGAGCCCGACCCGAGGCGCACCATCTCCTTCTCGCGCGTCAGCACGTCGAAGCGGTCGCCGTCGGTGGTGCGAGCGACGACGAAGTGCAGCGAGTTCGTCCCGACGTCGACAGCAGCGATGGTCTCCGGCACTCCCGGCGAGGCTAGCGACCCGCCCGACCGACGGGACCCACGAGGGTGAGGTCGGCCTCCGAGCGACGCGAGCCCGGGGGCCTGGGGGGGCAGAGCTTGCGGAGCCCCCCCAAGATCAGCGAGGTGCGACGCCCTCGTGCCGAGGTGCGAAGGCAGCCCGGCGTCAGCCCGTCGATCGAAACGCGAGGAACGGAGCGCGCGGAGGAGCGAAGCGGGGGAGCGAACGAGTGACGAGACTAGATTCAGCGGATGCCCGAGAAGCAGGTCCCCACCCGAAACCTGGCCATGGAGCTGGTCCGCGTGACCGAGGCGGCGGCCCTGGCGGCCAGCCGCTGGGTCGGCGGCGGCGACAAGAACGCAGCGGACGGCGCGGCCGTCGACGCCATGCGCATCGTCCTCGACACCGTCCCGATGGACGGCATCGTCATCATCGGCGAGGGCGAGAAGGACGAGGCGCCCATGCTCTACAACGGCGAGCGGATCGGCGACGGCACCCCGCCGCAGGCCGACATCGCCGTGGACCCGATCGACGGCACCACCCTCACCGCCCTCGGCCGCGGCAACGCCATCGCCGTCATCGCGGTGAGCGAGCGGGGCTCGATGTACGACCCGGGGCCGGTCATGTACATGGAGAAGATCGCGGTGGGCCCCGAGGCCGCCGACGTCATCGACATCACCGCCACGCCCACCGAGAACCTCCACGCCGTGGCCAAGGCCCTCGGCAAGCGGGTCACCGAGCTCACCGCCGTGGTGCTCGACCGTCCCCGCCACGAGGAGCTCATCGGCGAGATCCGCCAGGCCGGCACCCGCATCCGCCTCATCCCCGACGGCGACGTCGCCGGCGGCATCTCCACCGCCTGGCCCGACTCGGGCGCCGACATCCTCTTCGGCATCGGCGGCACCCCCGAGGGCGTGATCACCGCGGCGGCGCTGAAGTCCATGGGCGGCGCCATCCAGGGCCGCCTCTGGCCCCGGAACGAGGACGAGCGCAGCGCCGCCATCGAAGGCGGCTGGGACCTCGCCGAGGTGCTCGACACCGACCGGCTCGTGTCCGGCGACAACTGCTTCTTCGCCGCCACCGGCATCACCGACGGTGAGCTCCTGAAGGGCGTCCACTACGACAGCCGCGGCGCCAGCACGCAGTCGCTGGTCATGCGCTCGAAGTCGGGCACCGTGCGGCAGGTCAACGCCCGTCACCGGCTCGAGAAGCTCAAGGAGTACTCGACCATCGACTTCAGCTGACCCGCTGGAGGTCAGCGGGCCCGGCTCGGGTCAGCTGACGGCCTGGAGCTCCGGGGCCGGCTGCGGCTCCCATCCCGGCCCCTTGTAGAGCCGCCGAGCGCGGTCCCGCCACCCTCGCGTGGCGCGGACGTCGCGCCCGAGCGCCCGCCACTCGTGGAAGGCGATCGTGAGGAGGTTGTACGAGTGGATGTCCTTCGTCAGCCCGTAGCGGACCGGCTCGACCTCGGGCTCGTAGGTCCCGAACAGCCGGTCCCAGACGATGAAGATCCCGCCGTAGTTCTTGTCGAGGTACTGCGGGTTCGAGCCGTGGTGCACCCGGTGGTGGCTGGCGGAGTTCAGGATCCGCTCGAACGGGCCGATGCACCCGACGACCTCGGTGTGGATCCAGTACTGGTAGATCAGGTTGATGGCGCCGCTCATGACGATGAGCGCCGGTGACACGCCGACGAGGGCCAGGAACCCGACGAAGAAGGCCGTCTGGAACGCGGTCCACGGTTGGCGCAGCGCGGTCGACAGGTTGAACTCGAGGCTCGAGTGGTGGTTCACGTGCGAGGCCCAGAAGAAGCGGGTCTCGTGGCTGATCCGGTGGTCCCAGTAGTAGATGAGGTCCCAGCCGATGATGGCCACGGTCCACCCGAGCACCCCGTCGCCGAGGTCGAACGCACGGTACGGCCAGAGCAGGTTGGCGAACCACCAGCCGACGATGCCCATCACCAGGTTGATGGTGAGCAGCGAGCCGAGCCCCATGCCGAGCGAGGCCCAGAAGTCCCGCCGGTCGATGCGGCGCCGGCGCCGGCGCAGCACGAGCAGCTCCGCCACCATCAAGACGAAGAACAGCGGGATCGCGTACAGCGTCAGATCGGGCGGATGCTCGGTCCCCATCGGCTCAGCCTCGCACCTGATGGGTGTCGGGACGAAGTTCCAGGTCAGCCCGGGTCAGAACGCCAGCGGGGCCGTGGCCGCCGAGGCGTCCCGGCGGGCCCGCTCCTCGGCCCGGTCCTTGCGGAGGCCGATGTGCTGGGCGGCGGTGACGACCACGAGGAGCAGCAGCATGCCGACCTCGGTGGCGTGCGTGAGGTTCCTCGCCCAGTCGATCATCGTCGAGGTCGGCTGCCAGGCCGAGTCCCTCGGATCGTCGCCCTTGCCGGTGACCATGAGCGTGTACGAGGTCGAGAGCAGGTAGAGCGACCACGGGATCAGCATCGGCAGCCAGAGCACGATCGACGCCAGGTCGTAGGGCAGGTGCCCGGCCCGCCAGATGCGGTTCACGAGCGGCCACCGCATGAGCAGGAACTGGGCGAACAGGAGGCCGAACGCGATCAGCGCCCGGACCAGCAGGTCGCCTCGGGAGCGGACGCCGACGTCGGTCGAGCCGATCGTCAGCGGGAGCACCCACCAGGCCGGGAAGGCGATGACCGCCAGGACGGACCCGAAGGGTGCGGCGTTCGACCGGAGGTTGCGCCCGATGCGCCCGATCCAGGCCGCGAGCACGGCCGCGGTGCCCACCAGGACGGCGAGGGTCACCCACATGCGGAACTGGCTGTAGGAACCGAGCCGGAGGTCGTGCGCCGGCAGGAGCACCGAGTAGGTGCTCACCCACCACTCGGACGAGGTCACCGGGTCCGGGGCGCCGCGCTCGAACTCGGACCACCGGACGGCCCACACCGAGGCGGCGATCATGACGGCGCTCGCGACCATCCACGGGATGGGCGTCACCCCGTGGCGCGCGTAGCGGACGTGGAGCAGGTCCTCCGGCGACGAGGCCGTCGTCGCCCCGAGGACGTACTGGGTGTCGAGCATCGGCGCCACCGCAGCCGGCGACGCCAGGTTCGGCCGCGGGCCCAGGGGGCCCTGCCGCGGCCCGGGGCCGCCGCCCGCGCCTGTCGTGCCCGGGTCGCCCGGGGAGACCTCGCCGTCGCTCATCTTGGTCCCTCCCGCCCGGACATCTCGGTCCCGGGTCGCCCCGGGGATCGTACTGGTGGCGCTGCGGTCAGGCTGGGACCACGCCGGCCACGTCGAGCCGGAGCTCGGCGCGGCGGACGGCCTCGCGGGCCGCCCCGTCGATCGGGTCCTCGGCGAGGGCGGCCTTGGCGTTGGCCAGGGCCGCCTGGGCCCGCTCCACGTCGATGTGGTCCGCGGCCTCCGAGACGTCGCTCAGCAGCGACACCTCGTTGTTGCTGACCTCGACGAACCCGCCGTGGACGGCGAACACGATCGGATCGGCATCGGCCGGGCGGATGATGACCTTGCCCGTCTGGAGGGCGCCCACGAAGGGGGCGTGCCCGGTCTGGAACGAGATGTCACCGCCCTCGATGGTGCGAGCGGTGACCATCTCGGCCTCGCCGGACCAGAGGATCCGCTCGGGGGAGACGACCTGCACCGTCATCGTCATGGGGTGATCACTCCCCCGCAGACTTGCGGAGCTCGTCGGCCTTGGCGCGGGCGGCGTCGGCGCCACCCACGTTCAGGAACGCCTGCTCCGGGAGGTCGTCGAGGTCGCCACGGAGGAGCTGCTCGAACGAGTCGACCGTCTCCTCGACCGGCGTGGTGACACCGGGCAGGCCGGTGAACACCTCGGCCACGTACATCGGCTGCGACAGGAAGCGCTGGACCTTGCGGGCCCGGGCCACCGTGATCTTGTCCGACTCGGACAGCTCGTCGAGGCCGAGGATGGCGATGATGTCCTGCAGCTCCTTGTAGCGCTGCAGCACCCGCTGGACCTCGCGGGCCACGTTGTAGTGGCGGTCGCCCACGATCTCCGGAGCGAGGATCGTCGAGCTGGAGGCCAGCGGATCCACGGCCGGGTAGATGCCGAGGGCGGCGATGTCACGGGAGAGCTCCGTGGTGCCGTCGAAGTGGGTGAAGGAGGTGAACGGCGCCGGGTCGGTGTAGTCGTCGGCGGGCACGTACACGGCCTGCAGCGAGGTGATGGACCGGCCACGGGTCGAGGTGATGCGCTCCTGGAGCACGCCCATCTCGTCGGCCAGGGTGGGCTGGTAGCCCACGGCCGAGGGCATGCGGCCGAGGAGGGTGGACACCTCGGAGCCAGCCTGGGTGAAGCGGAAGATGTTGTCCACGAAGAGCAGCACGTCCTGCTGCTGCACGTCACGGAAGTACTCGGCCATGGTGAGGGCCGAGAGGGCGACGCGGAGGCGGACGCCCGGGGGCTCGTCCATCTGGCCGAAGCAGAGGGCGGCCTTCTCGAGCACGCCGGACTCGTCCATCTCGAGGAAGAGGTCGGTGCCCTCACGGGTGCGCTCGCCCACGCCGGCGAACACGGACACGCCGCCGTGGTTCTTGGCCACGCGCTGGATCATCTCGGTGATGAGCACGGTCTTGCCCACGCCGGCGCCGCCGAACAGGCCGATCTTGCCGCCCTGCTTGTACGGGGTGAGGAGGTCGATGACCTTGATGCCGGTCTCGAACATGGTGGCCGACGGCTCGAGCGAGTCGAACGTCGGGGCCTCGCGGTGGATCTCCCAGCGGTCGGAGACCTCGCCCAGCTCCTCGGAGGTGATGTCGAGGGGCTCGCCGATCACGTTGAAGATGTGGCCGAGGACCTTGTCGCCCACGGGCACGGTGATGCCGGCGCCGGTGTTGCGCACCTCGGTGCCGCGGCGGAGGCCGTCGGTGGGCTTCAGGCAGATGGCCCGGACCCGGTTGTCACCGATCTGCTGGGCGACCTCGGCCCGCACCTCGATGTCACCCTCGTCGGAGGAGATCGTCATCGCCAGGGCGGTGTTGATCTCGGGGAGGGCGTTCGGCGGGAACTCCACGTCGACGACGGGGCCGGCGATCGTGACGACCCGGCCGCTCTTCAGCTCGGTGCTGGGCTCGTTGGTGATGGTCATGACTGCTCCTCTGAGCTGAAGTGATCCGTGCGATGGGCGGTGACGTGGTGCGGGTTGAACACGTCTTCGATGTTGACCTTGTCGACCAGGAGGTCGGAGCCGTCGGTCTGGCTCTGGCGGAGCGCCTCGGCACCGCCGACGATCTCCATGATCTCGGTGGTGATGGCGTCCTGGCGAGCCCGGTTCATGACCCGGCTCAGCTTGATGATCATCTCTTCGGCGTTCTCGGTGGCCGACTTCATGGCCCGCTGGCGGGCGGCGTGCTCGGACGCCGCCGAGTCGAGGAGGGCGGCGTAGAGCCGGGCCTCGGCGTAGCGGGGCAGGAGGCGGTCGAGGATCTCGCTCGGGTTCGGCTCGAACTCGTAGTCGGCGCTGGGGCCGGAGGCCTCGGTATCGTCGAGCGACGAGGTGTCGAGCGGCATGTACTGGACGACCTGCGGGAGCTGGCTGCCCATGCTCAGGAACTGCGTGTACGCGAGGTGGACCTCGGAGTACTCGCCGGACTCGAACTTGGCGGCCACGTGGGAGGCCACCGCGCGGGCGTCCTCGTACGAGGGGGCGTCGGAGAACCCGACGAAGCTCTCGGCGATCTCCCAACCGCGGAAGCGGAAGTAGCCGGTGGCCTTCTTGCCGACCGTGATGAGGGCGGTCTGACGACCGGCTTCCTGGTCGGCGACCATCGCCCGCTCCGCTGCGCGGATGACCGACGAGTTGTAGCCGCCGGCCAGGCCGCGGTCAGCCGCGACCACGACGTAGGCCGTGGTGGTGACCTCGGCCCGCGGGTTCAGCAGCGGCGAGTCCCCACCGGCACCGGCGGCGGCCAGGTTGCGGATGACATCGGTGATCCGCTCGCTGTAGGGGCGTGCGGCAGCCACGCGCTCCTGCGCCTTGGCGATGCGGGAAGCCGAGATCAGCTCCATCGCCTTGGTGATCTTCTTGGTGGATTGGACGGACTTGATCCTCCGGCGGAGGACCCGTTCCTGGCCGCTGGCCACGGCGTCTCCTAGGCCTCGTCGGCGGCAGCGGCGGAGCCGGTGCCGAACTCGTTGGCGAAGTCCGCGAGGGCGGCCTTGAGGCCGTCCTCGTCGAGGGTGCCCTCGTCGCGGATCTGGGCGAGCAGGCCGCCGAAGCGGGCCTTCAGCCAGACGAGGAGGTCCTCCTCGTACTTCTGGACGTGCTCGACCTCGACCTTGTCGAGGTAGCCGCGGGTGCCGGCGTAGAGGACCACGACCTGGTCCTCGACGGGCAGCGGCGAGTTGAGGCCCTGCTTGAGCAGCTCGACGAGGCGGCGGCCCCGGTCGAGGGTGGCCTGCGACACGGCGTCGAGCTCGGAGCCCAGCGAGGCGAAGGCCTCGAGCTCACGGAACTGGGCCAGGTCGCCCTTGAGCGTGCCCACGGCCGTCTTCATGGCCTTGATCTGGGCGGCGCCACCGACTCGGGACACCGACTGGCCGACGTTCACGGCCGGGCGGATGCCGGACTTGAACAGGTCCTCCTCGAGGAAGACCTGGCCGTCGGTGATCGAGATCACGTTGGTGGGGATGTAGGCCGAGATGTCGCCGGCCTTGGTCTCGATGATCGGCAGGGCGGTCATCGAGCCGGCGCCGTTGGCGTCGGAGAGCTTGGCGGCCCGCTCGAGCAGGCGGGAGTGCAGGTAGAACACGTCGCCCGGGTAGGCCTCGCGCCCCGGCGGGCGGCGCAGCAGCAGCGACACCGAGCGGTACGCCTCGGCCTGCTTCGACAGGTCGTCGTAGACGGCGAGGGCGTGCTGGCCGTTCTCCATCCAGTGCTGGCCCATGGCGCAGCCGGTGTAGGGGGCCAGGTACTTGAACGGAGCCGGGTCGGACGCCGGCGAGACGACGACGACCGTGTACTCCATGGCGCCGCGCTCTTCGAGCGTGGCCACCGTCTGGGCGACGGTGGAGGCCTTCTGACCGATGGCCACGTAGACGCAGTTCACGCCCAGGCCCTTCTGGTTCAGGATGGTGTCGATCGCGACCGAGGTCTTGCCGGTCTTGCGGTCGCCGATGATCAGCTCGCGCTGCCCCCGGCCGATGGGCGTCATGGCGTCGATGGCCTTGATGCCCGTCTGGAGCGGCTCGTGCACGGGCTTGCGGCCCATGATGCCCGGAGCCTGGACCTCCATGCGGCGGGTGCCCACGTTGGTGAGCGGGCCCTTGCCGTCGACCGGCTCGCCCAGCGTGTTGACCACGCGGCCGAGCAGGCCATCGCCACACGGCACGGAGAGGATCTTGCCGGTCGCTCGGACCACCTGGCCCTCTTCGATGCTGCCCACTTCGCCGAGCACCACGGCGCCGATGGACTCTTCGTCGAGGTTCAGGGCGAGACCGATGGTCCCGTCCTCGAACTCCAGCATCTCGTTGACCGCGCAGTCCGGCAGACCGCCCACGGAGGCGATGCCGTCGCCGACCTCGAGCACGCGACCCACCTGGGCGGCGGACACGTCGGGCTTGAAGCCCTCGAGGTTCTGGCGAAGCGCAGAGGTGATGTCTTCGATGTTGATCGTGAGCTCGGCCATGTGCCGTTTCTCCTGTGCCGGGTGGCGAGTGGTCTGGGCGGGTGCCTAGAGGGCGTTCTTGAGCTGTTCGAGGCGGCGGCGGACGGAGCCGTCGATGACGGTGTCTCCGACCTGGGCCACGATGCCGCCCTTGATGGAGGGGTCGATGATGACCCGGACCTCGACCTGCTTGCCCGTGGCCTTGCCGAGGGCGTCGGCGAGGCGGGACTTCTGGTCGTCGGTGAGGGCGATGGCGGAGCGGATCTCGGCCACTTCCTTGTTGCCTTCCGCAGCCGACATGGCGAGCAGCTCGTCCACGATGGCCGGGAACTCCCGGATGCGGCCGTTGGCGACCACGAGCGAGACGAGGCTCACGGTGGTCGGCTCGGCCTTGCCCGAGAGGAGGTCGACGATGATCTGCTGGCGGGTCGCCACAGGGATGTGGGGATCGGCGAGCTTGTCACGCAGCTCGTCGTTCCCCTTCACCACCTGGGCGACCCGGAACAGCTCGTCCTCGACCTCGGTGAGGGGGCCTTCGGTCCGCGCGACCGCGAAGAGTGCCTCGGCGTACGCCGTGGTGCGGTCGTCGGCCATCAGCTGTTCGCTCCCACCTGGTTGATGTACGCCTCCACGAGGGCGGCGTTGGTCTCGGCGTCGAGGTTGCGACCGACGACCTGCTCGGCAGCGCCGATGGCCAGGGCGGTCACCTCGCCACGCAGGTCGGCGACGGCCTGCTGCTTGGCGGACTCGATGTCGGCAGTGGCCCGAGCACGCAGCTCGGAGATGTCGGCCTCGGCCTTGGCCTGCAGGTTGGCACGCACGTCGTCGGCGGCCTGGCGGGCCTCCTCGATGATGCGAGCCGACTCGGTGCGGGCGTCGGCGAGCTGGGCCTGGTACTGGGCGAGGATCTCGGAGGCCTCGGTGCGCTGCGCCTCGGCAGCGTTGAGGTCGCCTTCGATCTTGTCGCTACGGGCCTGCATGCCGGCCTTGATGGCGGGCATGCCCAGCTTCCAGAGGACCACGAACACGACCGCGAACGCCACGGCGCCCCAGATCATCTCGTTCTTCTCGGGAAGGAGCTGGTTCGGCGCAGCCTGGCAGTCGTCGATGGTGCCGCCACCCTCGAGGATCTCGACGCACTCGTGCGACGCGTGGCTGATGTCGGCTTCGCCCTCCGCCGACGCGACACGGCCGAAGCCGAGCACGGCGACGGCGGTGATGCCGAGCGCGAGCAGAAGGAGCTTGAATCGCTTCATGAGGGCTCCTTACTGGGCCAGGAAGAACACCACGAAGCCGATGAGCGCGAGCGCTTCGACGAACGCGATGCCGAGGAACATGGTGGTGCGCACCATGCCGGCGGACTCGGGCTGGCGAGCCATGGCCTGGACGGACTGGCCGACCAGGTAGCCGATGCCGATGCCGGGGCCGATGGCGCCGAGGCCATAGGTCAGGGCAGCGATGCCCTTGTCGGTCAGACCGCTCTCAGCGGCGGCCTGGGCCAGGACGATTGCGCTCATGGGTTGAGCCCTTTCTGGGTGGTGCTTTGGTGCTTGGTTGGAACGGAACGATCAGGAAGAACTGGCTGCGGATCAGTGATCGTGGCTGATGGCCGCGTTGATGTACACGCCCGTGAGGAGCGTGAACACGTAGGCCTGCAGGAAGGCCACGAGGACCTCGAACAGGGTGAAGAAGATCAGGGCGATGAGCGGCAGCACGCCGACGAAGGTGGCGAGGACGCCAGTGCCGATGAGCGCCGCGGTGAGCACGCCGAAGGTCACGAGGAGGATGTGGCCGGCGAGCATGTTGGCGAAGAGACGGACCGTGTGGCTGAAGGGCTGCACGAGGAACTTCGAGATGAACTCGATCGGGACCACGAGGAGCAGCAGCGCGGCCGGCACGCCGGGCGGGACGAGCGCGTGCTTGAAGTACTTCAGCGGACCGTGCTCGATCATGCCGCTGATGTGGTACACGAAGTAGGCCAGCAGGGCGAGGAACATCGGCAGGGCGATGCGGGCCGAGGCGGGCATCTGGATGACCGGGATGATCCCGAAGATGTTCGTGAACCAGACGAACAGGAAGAGCGAGAGCAGGAAGGGCGAGTACTTCTTGCCGGGCTCGCCCATGGTGTCCATGACGATGCCCTCTTCGATGAAGTCCACCGCCATCTCGGCGAGGTTCTGCGTGCCCTTGGGGACCAGCGCCTTCTTGCGGCTCCCGAAGAAGAAGAACGCACCGATCATGAGGATCGCGAAGACGTAGACGAGGACGATCTTGTTGAACTCGTACCACTCACCTTCGGTACCGGCGAACCCAGGCCAGTTGACGATGTGGCTGAGCGGCGGGAACTCCGTTGCGAACACGGCTTATTGCTCCTCGGTGGAAGGCTTGAGGCCCGGGAAGGCCAGGGATGCGGAAACGAACTTGGTCTCCCAGAACAGGAGGCCGAGGTGGGTGACGATCAGCGTGACGCAGAGCGGCACGTCGGCGACCCAGGGCTGGTCGGCGACCAGCAGCACGGCAGCGACGATGGCAGCCATCCGGATGAGGAACCCGAACAGGCTGACCGCCATCAGCAGTCCGTAGGAGACCTTGGCGGCCCAGCCGAGCAGGGCGGCGGCGACCACGAAGTTGGCGAGCACCAGGGCGTAGGCGAACGCCACCGAGGCGATGCCGTCGGTGCCCCAGCCGATGAAGCCGAGGATCAGGGCGACCGGCAGGACCATGAGGCCGTGCTTCACGAGGTCGCGGGCGACCATCTTCTCGGGGGCGGGCCCGAGGTCGCGCGCCGTCATCACGGGCGGGGAGGGTCGCACGGTGGTGCTCACGAGGCGGTGTCCGCCTTGCGGTTCCAGATGGCGCCCTCTTCGTGCTTCTTCATCTCGAGGTCGTACCCGAGGAAGAGCTTCACCGTGATCCCGGCGAAGCCGAGGACGGAGAAGAGGATGACGAAGATCGGTGCCGTGCCGAAGAGGCGGTCGGCGCCGATGCCGAGGAGGACCATGACCGCCAGGCAGACGGCGAGCTCGAGGCCCCGGCCCATCGCGGTGCTGTAGCCGCGGCTGGTCTCGGCGGCGTAGCCCTCCCGCTTGAACGGCTGGGCCGGGTCACGGTCCTGGCCGAGGAGCGACGCGTTCGCGGCACGGATGGCCGCGATGGCGGGGGCTTCGGTGCCCTTGGTGCGTGACGTGGAGTCGCTCATGGAGGTGTGGTGCCAAGCCGCCCGGCGCTGCAGTCTCGCAGGTGTGCCTCGGGGCCGCTTGTGAATCGAATCTCAATCTATGCGGAACCCTGGAAACCGGCAAATCTGGTGCCGACGGCCTACGGCGCCGCCGGTCGGGTCGCCTCGGCCTCGCGCTCGAGGGCCTCCGCGACGGCGTCGTCGCCCACCGGATCGGCCTCGGCGGCGGCCAGCGCCTGAAGCCGCCGGTGCTCCTCCTCCGCCGCCTCCTGCTGGCGGGCCCGACGGGTCCCGGGGTGGAAGAACGTGAGCAGGATCAGCGCCAGGGCGGCCACCGCGATGGGCACCAGCCCGTTGCCCTTGCCCGTGTACACGGGGTAGAGCACGAACAGCGAGAGCAGGCCGGACCACAGCCAGAGGATGGCGACGCTGCGGCGCTGGCCGTGCCCCAGGCGCATCAGCCGGTGGTGCAGGTGGTCCTTGTCGGCCTCGGCCAGACCGGCCCGCTTGCGGGCCCGCCGGACGATGGCGAACGCGGTGTCGATGATCGGGATCGCCATCACGAAGAACGGGATGAACAGCGGGGCGAAGAAGAAGAAGACCTGGCCCGAGAACGGCTGGCTGGTCTGGCCGCCCACCAGGATCGTCGAGGCCGCCATCAGCCCGCCGAGCATGAGCGCGCCGCCGTCGCCCATGAAGATGCGTGCCGGGTTGAAGTTGTGGGGCAGGAACCCGAGGCAGATCCCGGCGGTGACCACGCAGATCAGCGGGCTCGGGTTCGACGGCTCGATGATCTGCACGCCCGCCGTGGCGAGGTGGTGGCCGTACAGGAAGAAGGCGCCCGACCCGATGGCCACGATGCCGGCGGCCAGGCCGTCGAGCCCGTCGATGAGGTTGACCGCGTTGGCCATGCCCAGGACCCACAGCACGGTGATCAGCGGGGCCAGGTCCTCCGGCACCACGAAGAGGCCGTCGAGGAACGGCGGCCGGAAGTAGAGCATCGTGACGCCGAACAGGTACATGACCGACGCCGCGAGGACGATCCCCGCCGTCTTGGCCGGCGCGGACACGTCCCGCACGTCATCGAGGGTGCCGACGCCGCAGAGGATGACCGCCCCCACGACCACGCCGATGATCGTGGGGAGCTGGTCGTCGAACATCGCGGGGAACGCCCCCGTGGCCCACGCCACGCCCATGGCCACCAGGAACCCGATGAGCATGGCCGCACCGCCCAGCAGCGGCATCGGCTTCTCGTGCATGGAGCGGTCCGACGGGATCGCCACCACCCGCAACCGCCGGGCCAGCCACTTGATGAGCGGCGTGACCGCGAACGTCACCGCGAGCGCGATGACGAAGGCAGCCACGTAGGCGTTGGTGGTGGGCATGTGCGACCAGTCTCGCCGCCGAGGGCGGTCAGACGGGGTAGGGGGCGAACTTCGAGCAGAGGGTGGCGACCGACTCGCGCGCCTCGGCGATCACGGCGTCGTCGTCGCGGTGCGTGAGGACGCGGTGGATCTGGAAGGCGATCTCCCGCATCTCCCGGTGGCCCATGCCCTGCGTGGTCACCGCCGGGGCACCGATGCGCAGGCCCGACGTGATGTAGGGCGGGCGCTCGTCGCCGGGGACGGTGTTCTCGTTGAGGCTGATGCCCGCCCGGTCGAGGACGAGGCGGGCCTTCTTGCCCGACAGGTCGGCGTCGAAGGGACGGAGGTCGACCAGCATCAGGTGGTTGTCGGTGCCGCCCGACACCAGCCGGAAGCCGTGGCTGGCCAGGGCCTCGGCGAGCGCGGCCGCGTTGGAGACGACGTCCTGGGCGTACTGGGTGAACTCCGGGGTGGCGGCCTCGCGGAACGCCACCGCCTTGGCGGCGATCACGTGGTCGAGGGGCCCGCCCTGCGAACCGGGGAACACCGCCTTGTCGATGGCCGCAGCGTGCTCGGCCTTCGACAGGATGCAGCCGCCGCGCGGGCCGCGCAGCGTCTTGTGCGTGGTGAACGTGACGATGTCGGCGACCGGGACCGGGTTCGGGTGCACGCCGCCGGCGATGAGCCCGGCGATGTGGGCGGCATCGAACATGAACAGCGCACCGACCTCGTCGGCGATCTCGCGGAACGGCTGGGGGTCGATGATCCGCGGGTACGCGGTGGCGCCGGCGACGATGATCTTCGGGCGGTGCTCGAGGGCGAGGTCGCGGACCTGGTCGAAGTCGATGCGCTCGTCACTGGGCGTGACGCCGTACGACACGAAGTTGTAGAGGATGCCGCTGGCGTTGACCGGCGAGCCGTGGGTGAGGTGGCCGCCCTGGTCGAGGCGCAGGCCGAGGACCGTGTCGCCGTGGTCCAGCAGGCCGAGGTACACGGCCATGTTGGCGTTGGCGCCGGAGTGGGGCTGCACGTTGGCGTGCTCGGCACCGAACAGCGCCTTCACCCGCTCGCGGGCCAGCTCCTCCGCCTGGTCGATGATCTCGTTGCCGCCGTAGTAGCGCTTGCCCGGGTAGCCCTCGGAGTACTTGTTGGTGAGGACCGAGCCGGTGGCCTCCATGACGGCCGGGGAGGTGAAGTTCTCGGAGGCGATCAGCTGGACGGTGCGGTTCTGGCGATCGCGCTCGGCGTCGATGATCGAGAACAGCTCGGTGTCACGGTCGGTGGGCCAGCTCATGCGGATGCTCCTTTGGCGGTGCCGGCGGCCCGGGCGGTGATGCCCGGGATGAGGGAATCGAGGTAGCGGTCGAGGGCGCGGCCGTCGTTGCCGAGGGCGCCGATCTCGCCGAGCTGGTCGACGCGCCGCTGGTGGCGGCCGGCCTGGTACGGGGTCTGCAGGAAGCAGATGACGATCTCGTCGGCCAGGCCGGGAGCGACGATGCGACCGCCCATCGACAGCACGTTGGCGTCGTTGTGCTCACGGGCCATGCGGGCCGTGTACAGGTCGTTGCACAGCGCGGCGCGCACGCCCGACACCTTGTTGGCCGCGATCTGCTCGCCCTGGCCGGAGCCGCCCAGCACGATCCCGCGCTCGGCATCGCCGCGGACGACCGCGCGCCCGACGGCGGCGCAGTAGCCCGGGTAGTCGACGGAGTCGGTGCCGTCGGTCCCGAGGTCGATCACGGTGTGGTCGAGCCCGGTGAGGATGGTGACGAGGTGCGTCTTGAGGTCGTAGCCGGCGTGGTCAGCGCCGATCGCGATCCGCATGGATGCCTCCGGTGGTTGGGGCGACCACGGGGTCGCGGGGTTGGGGGGTGGGCCAGGCCAGCTCCACGAACGTGGCGAGCAGGCCGTCGATGGTGTCGGCGCAGGCCCGGAACGCACGGCCGGTGCCGCCCATCGGGTCGGCGATCTCGGTCGAGGCGTCGACCAGGCCGTAGCGCTCGAGGGTGCGGACCGAGCCGGCGCGCTCGACCCAGGTCCGCAGGTCCGTGCCAGCCGGGCGGGAGCCGACGACGTCGACCGAGGCGACGAGCTCGGGGAGGGTGAAGGTACGGGCGAACAGGTCGGCATCGAGGTCGGAGACGGCCACGACGTGCTGGCGCTCCATGCCGATGATGACCGACGCGTCCTGCACCAGCTCGAGCGAGAGGATGCGCGAGACGTGCTGCGAGAGGTCCAGGTCGCGGCGGGCCATGGCCCGCACGGCGTTGCGCTCCGCCGGGCGGCCGTCGAACAGGACCCCGACCGAACCGACGACGACATCGGGGGCGACCGTGGCGAGGCGGGCGCGCAGCAGCACCTCGGCCATGGGAGATCGGCAGATGTTGCCGGTGCAGAGGAAGGCGACGTCGATGGTCGGATCGTAGTTGGCCCCTGCCGCGGGCCTGATCTTGACCGCCCGGTCAGGTACGCCGTTGACTGGCGCGTCCGCACCCGGCAAGGAGCCCCCGATGTCGCAAGGTCAGGCCGCACTCGACCCCCGTACGCCCGTGGTGGTGGCGGTGGGGCAGGTGGAGCAGCGCACCACCGACCTGGAGGCCGCGCTCGAGCCCGTGACCCTGCTCGCCGAGGCCGCCCGGGCCGCCCAGGCCGACAGCGGGACCGACCGGCTGCTGGGCGCCGTCGACACCGTGGCCGTGATCCACATCCTGTCGCACCGGTACCAGGACCCCGGGGCCCTCGTGGCCGCCGACCTGGGGATCACGCCTGCCCGCACCATCGCCACCGACGACGGCGGCAACTACCCCCAGGCCCTGCTCAACCGGGCGTGCGCCGAGATCCAGGCCGGCTCGTCGGGCACCTGGCTCATCGGCGGCGCCGAGACCTGGCGCACCCGCCAGGCCGCCCGGGCCAGCGGCACGTGGCTCGACTGGACCAGCCAGGACGAGGCCGTCGCCCCCACCGAGTCGGTGACCAACGCCCAGCCGCTGTCCCACGAGGGCGAGTGGGCCCGGGGCGTCGTGCTGCCCGCCTCGATCTACGCCCTCTTCGAGAACGCCTACCGGGCCGCGCACGGCTGGACCATCGACGAGCACCGGGACCGCCTGGCGGCCCTCTACGCCGGGTTCAGCGAGGTGGCGGTGGGCAACCCGCACGCCTGGATCCGGGAGCCGTGGACGGCCGCCGAGATCCGAGACCCCTCACCGCGCAACCGCATGGTCGGGTTCCCGTACACGAAGGTGATGAACGCCAACAACGCCGTCGAGCAGGCCGCGTGCTTCGTGGTCACCTCCGTCGGCCAGGCCCGCGACCTCGGCATCGCCAGCGACCGGTGGGTCTTCCCGTGGGCCGGCTCCGACGCCCACGAGCACTGGTTCGTGTCGCACCGGGCGTCGCTCGGCGGCGCCCCGGCCATCGGCGTCGCCGGGCGCGCCGCGCTCGACCTCGCCGGGGTCGGCGTCGACGACCTCGCCCACATCGACGTGTACTCGTGCTTCCCCAGCGCGGTGCAGATCGCCGCCGACGAGATCGGCCTGGGCACCGACCGGCCCCTCACCGTCACCGGCGGCCTGTCGTTCGGCGGCGGCCCCTGGAACAACTACGTCAGCCACTCGATCGCGGCCATGGCCGACCGCCTGCGGAGCGATCCCGGGTCGCTCGGGCTGGTCACCGCCAACGGCGGCTACCTCACCAAGCACGCCTTCGGCGTGTACTCGACCACCCCGCCACCGGTGCCGTGGCGCCACGCCCACCCCCAGGCCGAGGTCGATGCCCTCCCCCGCCGCGACCTCTGCGAGGTCGTCGACGGGCCGGTCTCGGTGGAGTCCACGGTCGTCATGCACGACCGCGACAGCGCACCCGAGGCCGCGATCGTCGGCGCCCTGCTCGACGACGGCCGCCGGGCCTGGGGCACGACCTCGGACCCCGACGCCCTCAAGCGCATGGTCACCGAGGAGACAGCCGGCGCCCCCGCCCGCATCGACCCCCAAGGCGCCTTCACCTTCACCTGAGGTCGTCGCTCCGCTCCTCCTCTCGTCGCTCGTCCGCTGCGCTCACTCCGTTCCTCGAACGGGTGGACGGGCTGACGCCCGCCGTCGTCGCAGCCGGCACGGCGTCGCCGCACCTCGCTGATCTCGGGGGGGTCCGCAAGCCTGCCCCCAAACCCCCGGGCTCGCTTCGCTCGGAACCGATTGCCGCGCCGCGCGCCACCCACGGGTGCGTCGTCGGGGTCAGCCTTCGCGGCGGTTGGGCTTGGTGCTCTGGTCGGCCTCTTCGCCGTCGATGGCCACGGCGAGGGCGCCGACGACGATGGCGAGCACCGAGGCGATGTCGGCCATCTCGCTGTCGACCCAGTTCGCAGCCCGGAGGCAGATCAGGATCACGCCGGCGAAGATGATCGCGAAGCCGATCTTCGTCGTCATCCCGCCAGCATGACCGGTGCGGGCCGGTCGAAGCGAGATGCCTCCGTCATCGGCCTGCAGCCAGGGGTTCGAGCCTCCGTCAGGCCAGTTGGTCGGCGGTGATCGCGCCTTCGCGCAGGATCCGCCACTCGTCGCCGGAGGCGTCGACCACCGTGCTGGCGAGGGTGCCGGCGGGGCCGCCGTCGACCACCAGGTCGGCCGAACCGACGAGCGAGGCGGCCGCGGCGGCGGCATCGACCGGGGTCGGTTCGCCGGTGCGGTTGGCGCTGGTGGTGGCGATGGGCCCGACCTCGGCGGCGAGGGCCCGGACGAACGGGTGGTCCGGACAGCGCACCCCGATGGTGCCGGGACCGCCGCCGAGCGCCAGGCCCGACGCGAGCGGCGAGCGGCGCAGGACGATGGTGAGCGGACCGGGCCACAGCTCGGCCATCCACCGGCCGACGGCAGGCTCGTCGAACGACACGAGGTCGAGCGCCTGGTCGAGGTCGGCCACGAGGACGGCGAGCGGGTGGTCCTCGCTGCGGCCCTTGAGGTCGAACAGCGCACGGGTGGCGCCCTCGACCGACGGGAGCGCGGCCAGCCCGTAGACGGTGTCGGTGGGCAGGACCACGGTGCCGCCGCTGCCCAGGACGGCGACCGCCTCGTCCAGCGCCGACTCGTCCGCGGCAGCGACCATCGGGGCACCCATGTCCGACACGCCGACGACGCTAGTGCTGTGCTCGGCGCGCGCGGCACGACCTCTACGGTGGCCGCCATGCGTCGCCAGCTCGTCCGGATCACCTCGGCCTTCGCCATCGCCCTGCTCGCCGCGTCGTGCAGCAGCAGCGCCGGGAGCGACGGCGCGTCGGACACGACCGCCGCGACCACCACGACCCAGCCGGTGTTCGCCGGCCTCGGGGCAGCCGACATCACCTTCCACCCGGTGGAGCAGATCCAGGCCTGCGATGGCGGCGTGCCCACCGGCGACGGCTCGACCACCACCGAGGCCGCCACCGAGGAGACCGTGCCCGCCCTCGACGGCACCCTCTGCTACGTCCTCGGCGCCCAGGCGGGCGACGGCACCGACCTGAGCGACGCCAAGGTCTACGCGGACGGCGTCGGCATCGAGGTCGTCACCCGGGCCGACTCGGTGGACGCCATGAACGAGCTGTTCAACTCGTGCTTCGAGGCCACCGACGCCTGCCCGCCGTCGTCCAACGAGGGCAAGGGCTACGTGGCCATCGTGGTCGACGGCCGGGTCATCTCCACGCCGGCGATCCAGGGCGAGGACCTGGCGTCGACGCCCTTCGTGATCACCGGCGACTTCGACAAGACCCAGGCCACGAACATCGCGGCGGCGATCAACGGCTGATCCCGGGGCCCGGGACCGACCGCACTCGCTCCGGGGCGATCAGGGGGACGGTCGGTGCCCGACCACGGCCCGGTCGAGGCCGGCGAGGTCGGGGCGGACCGCCACGTCGGCGAAGCCGTGCTGCTCGAGGAGCCGCGACACCGCCGCGCCCTGCGTGGCGCCGATCTCGAGCACGAGCGCACCACCCGGGGCGAGCCAGGCACCGGCTTCGGCGACGATCGCCTCGTACGACTCCAGGCCGGTGGGTCCCGGCACGAGCGCCTCGACCGGCTCCCAGTCGGCGACCGACGCGTCGAGCGGCTCGTCGGCGGCGATGTAGGGCGGGTTGGACACGACGAGGTCGAGGCTCCCCCGCAGCTCGCCCGGCAGCGCCGCGAACCAGCTCCCCTCGACGAGGGCGACCCCGCCCGCGGCCATGCCGAGCGCGGCGAGGTTGGCGCGGGCCACCGCGAGCGCGTCGGCGGACCGTTCGACCCCCCACACCCGGGTCCCGCGGCGCTCCGTGGCCACCGCGAGGGCGATCGCCCCGCTCCCGGTGCCGAGGTCGGCCGCCGCGGGGCGGTGGCCGTCGGGGCGGCCGCTGCGCACGCGGTCCAGCGCGAGCAGCGCCACCTCCACCACCTGCTCGGTCTCGGGCCGCGGGATCAGTACCCGCCGGTCGACCATGAGGTCGAGGTGGCGGAACGCCCAGTGCCCGAGCACGTACTGGATGGGCTCGCCGTCGAGGCGCCGGGCGATCATGGCGTCGAGGTGGGCGACCATGCGGACCGTGGCCGGCTCGTCGAGGCCGAGCACCAGCTCGGTGCCCTCGAGGCCGCTCGCCTCCTCGACGATCCACCGGCTCTCCGCCGACGCGGCATCGATGCCGGCGGCCGCCAGGCGGTCGGTGGTCTCGGCCAGCAGCTCGCGCCAGGAGACGGTGCCGTCGCCGGCCTCGCCCACGCTCAGCCGTCCTCGGTGAGCCGCCGGGCCTGCTCGTCCTGCACGAGGGCGTCGTTGACCTCGTCGAGCTCGCCGGCCAGGACCTTGTCGAGCTTGTACACGGTGAGCCCGATCCGGTGGTCGGAGACCCGGTTCTCCTTGAAGTTGTAGGTCCGGATCTTCTCCGAGCGGCCACCGCTCCCGGTCTGGTCCTTGCGGGCCTCGGACTGCTCGTCGCGCTGGCGGTCCTGCTCGAGCTTGAGCAGCCGCGACTGGAGCACGACCATCGCCTTGGCCTTGTTCTGGAGCTGGCTCTTCTGGTCCTGCATGGACACGGTGACGCCGGTGGGCTTGTGGGTGAGGCGCACCGCGGAGTCGGTGGTGTTCACCGACTGCCCGCCGGGGCCCGACGACCGGTAGTAGTCGACCTGGAGGTCGTTGGGGTCGATGGCGACCTCGACGTCGTCGGCCTCGGGGAGCACGGTCACGGTGGCCGACGAGGTGTGGATGCGGCCCTGGGACTCGGTGACCGGCACCCGCTGGACCCGGTGCGGGCCGCCCTCGTGCTTCATCCGCGTCCAGGCCCCGTCGCCGGAGAGCACGAACGTGACCTCGTTGTAGCCGCCCATGTCGGACGGCTCGGCGTTGAGGACCTCGAGCTTCCAGCCCTGGCGCTGGGCGAAGCCCTGGTACATCTCGAAGAGGTCCCGAGCGAACAGGTTCGCCTCCTCGCCGCCCTCGGCGCCGCGGATCTCGACGATGACGTTGCGTCCCTCGTTCGGGTCCTTCGGCAGCAGGAGGTACTGGAGCTCGCCGGTGAGGCGCTCGACGTCGGCGTCGGCCTCGGCGGCCTCCTCCCGCATCATCTCCCGGTCGTCGCCGGAGAGCTCGGTGAGCATCTCGCGCGCGGTGGCGGCGTCCTCGCTGCGCTGGCGCAGCTCCTTGCTGCGGCTCACGATGGCGGCGAGCTCGTGGTGGCGCTTGGCCAGTTCGCGGTACTTGTCCTGGTCGGCGAAGACGTCGGGGTCGGCGAGGCGGGCCTCGACGTCGACGAACTCGCGCTCCAGGCCCTCGAGGCGGTCGAGCATCAGGACGCTCCGATGGTGGTGGCCATCTGCCAATCGTCGTCCACCGGGACGACCTCCGCCGGCTGCGCGAGGTGGGAGGCCAGCTCCGTGGTGACGGCCAGGGCGTCCTTGGTGGGCACGGCCAGCACCAGGCGGGCACCGGGGGCGTGGGAGAGGCGGTCGTCGGCGGCGCTCGGCACCAGCTCGAGGTCGACGCCGGTGGAGCAGGTGACGACGAGCGGCTGGCCGTCGAGGTCGGTGCCGACCGCGGTGGCGACGCCGATCTCCTTGAGGTTGGCGCGCGGCACGGCGGAGCCGACGGCCCGGAGCTCGGCCGCTCCGACCAGCTCGGGCCGGGCGATCAGCACCGACCGGAGCCAGCGCTCGGGCACCAGTTGGTTCAGCGGGTGGCGGGGCGCTCCGGGCTGGCGCACGTCGGCCACGAGGTCGACGGCGCGGGCGAGCGCGTCGGTCTCGGAGAGCTCGGCGAACATCATCGCCCCGACCTCCCGGTCGAACCGGCCGACCCCGGCCTCGACGTGGGCTGTCCCGTCGTCGGCCAGGACCACCCGGGCGACCTCGAGGCCGAGCACCTCCCCCTGGAGGACGCCCGCCTCGACGACGGTCTCGAGCCCGGCGGCAGCGAGCACCGGCCGGAACAGCTCGGCCTCCGGCGCGGGTGCCGGATCCGGTGCCGGTCCGGCCGGGGTGGCGGGAGCGAGCTCGACGCCCGCCACCGACCACACGGCGGGCGGGCGGGCGAACAGGGCCGCCCGGCGGGCGAGGACCGCCGCCGCCTCGCCGTCCTCCACCAGGAGGTGCAGCTCCGAGGCCCCCGCACGGTCGGCGAGCGCCAGCGTCGCCCCCAGGCGACGGGCCGCGCCGGCCTCGGTGTCGAGGAGGATCCACAGGTGGTCCGAGCCGGCGAGCGTCGCTCCACCGGGGAGCGTGCCCGCCACGGCATCGGCGGCCTCGTCGGGCCAGCGGCTGCGCACGAGCGCGCCGAGCTTGGCGGCCAGCAGGGCGGCGCGGCGATCAGGGGCATCGGTCATGTGGGCACCTGGGTCCGGACGCGACGATTCCGCCAGGAGACCTGGCGGAACCGGCACGTGCTTCGGGAGCTAGTTGGCGTCGGCGTCAGCCGCAGCCTCGGCCGGAGCGGCATCGCCGCCGGCGTTGCGGCGGCCGTATCGGCGCTCGAAGCGGTCGATGCGACCGCCGGTGTCGACCAGCTTCTGCTTGCCCGTGTAGAAGGGGTGGCACTCGTTGCAGAGCTCGACGGAGATCTCCGCCTGGGTGGAGTGCGTGGTGAACGTGTTCCCGCAGGAGCACTTGACGTGGGTGACCACGTAGTCGGGATGGATGTCGGCCTTCATGATGTCTCCAGTGTGGCGGGTCTCGGTGTGGCTTCCAAATGGAACAACCACGCCCTATTCCCCGGTCTCGTGACCTGGGGAGGTGCGATCAGCCCTTGGCCACGGCGGCCAGGAGCTCGGCGTTGGTCTTGGTCTTGGCCAGCCGCTCGAGCAGCAGCTCGAGGGCGGCGGCCGGAGATTCGGCGTCGGCGAGCAGCTGGCGCAGCTTGGCGACCTGCTGGGCCTGGCCCTTGTCGAACAGCAGCTCGTCGCGGCGGGTGGCCGACGCGGTGACGTCGATGGCCGGGAACAGGCGACGGTCGGCGAGGCGCCGGTCGAGCCGCAGCTCCTGGGTCTCGGTCCCCTCGAACTCCTCGAAGATGGCCTCGTCGGTGACGCTGCCGGTCCCGGCCTCGATCGTGGCCAGGACGGTCAGCGAACCGCCCTCCTCGGCGTTGCGGGCCGCGCCGAACAGCTGCTTGGGCGGGAACAGGGCGGTGGTGTCGAGGCCACCGGCCACGATCCGCCCGCCGGCGGGCGCCGCCAGGTTGTAGGCCCGGGTCAGCGCGGTGAGCCCGTCGACGACCACCACGACGTCCTTGCCGGCCTCGACGCGGCGCTTTGCCTGCTCGATGACCAGCTCGGCCACGGCGGTGTGCTCTTCGGGCGGCCGGTCGAAGGCCGACGAGGCGATCGCGCCGCGCAGCAGCCACCGCTTCATCTCGGTGACCTCTTCGGGACGCTCGTCGATGAGGAGGACGAACAGCTCGACGTCGGCGTGGTTGACCTCGATGGCGCGGACGATGTTCCGCAGGACCGTGGTGGCCCCGGCCTTCGGGGGTGCCACGATCAGGCCGCGGGTGCCCTTGCCGATGGGGGCGAGCAGGTCGATGGCGCGGACGGTGGCGTTCGACGGGTCGTCGGGCAGCTCGAGCGCGAGCCGGGCCTCGGGGAACCGGGCGGTCAGCTCCTCGAACCGGGGCCGCGACGGCTGGTTGTGGGCCTCGTGGCCGTTCACCGAATCGACCTGGAGGAGCGCCGGGTTCTTCTCGTTGCGAGCCGGCGGCCGGCTCTTGCCCCGGACGGTGTCGCCGGTGCGCAGGCCGAACTGGCGGGTCTGCTTCACCGAGATGTAGGCGTCGTCACGAGACGGCAGGTAGCCGTGGAGGCGGAGGAAGCCGTAGCCCTCTTCGCGCAGGTCGACCATGCCCTCGACCGCGATGGGCTCGACGGGCGCCTGGTCGTCGCCGTCGGGGCGGCGGTCCCGGTCCCGGCCGCGGCGGCGGCGGCGGCGGTTGCCGGACTCGCCCTCGCCCTCCTGCTGCTCGTTGGGGTCGCGCTGGTTGCCGTTGGGCTCGTTGCCGCCGTCGTCCTGGCCGCCCTGCTGGCCGCCACCCTGGTTGCCCTGGTCCTGGTTGCGGCCCTGCTGGCCGCCACCCTGGTTGCCCTGGTTCTGGTTGCGGCCCTGCTGGTCGCCGCCCTGGTTGCGGCCGCCGCCGCGTCGGTTCGGCTCGCCTTCGGCGCTGCCGCCCTCCTGGCCCTGGTCGTCCGGGGCCCCAGTGGCGTCGTCGGCCTTGGCCGCCTGGGCGCCCTCGGCGGCCTTGGCAGCCTTGGCGCCGGTGCCCTCGGCCTTGGCGGCCTCGTCGGCCTCGGGCGCAGGCTCGGCGGCGGGAGCGTCCGCGGGGGCCTCGGCCGATGCGCCGCCCTCGTCGGCGCCGACCAGGCGCAGGATCAGCGAGACGATGTCGGCCTTCTTCGCCCGGGCACCGGGCTTCTGGCCCAGCTGCTCGGCGATCGCGGCCAGCTCGGCGCGGTCCTTGCCCTCGAGGAGCGTCATGTCGAAGCCGGAACCGTCGCTCATGCCGCGGCCGCCTCGGTGCTGGTGACGTGCTCGGTCATCGTTGCCTCTTTCCGCATCGCGATCTGCGTGGCGTCCGCGGCGTGTCCGGCTGCAGGGCCGGCTGGCGCCGTCCCGATCCGTGACCCCGGCTGCGGGAGCCGTGGGGGATTCCCCGTCGCCCGGGCAGCGAGTGCACCGGGACGCCGCCATGGTAGCGACCGCCCCACCCGCCCACGAACCGCCTCACCCGCCACGCGGTTCCAGTCGGTGGCGGGGATGGGCGATGCTGTCGGCCATGACCGACGCCGAGCGCACCCAGTCCATCGTCTGCCTCGACCTCGAGGGGGTGCTGGTCCCGGAGATCTGGATCGCGGTCGCGGAGCGCACCGGCATCGACGCCCTCCGCCGCACCACCCGCGAGGAGCCGGACTACGACGTGCTGATGAAGTACCGGCTCGACCTGATGGCCGAGCACGGCCTCACCATGTCGCTCGTGCAGGACGTGATCGGGAAGCTGGCGCCGCTCGACGGGGCCAAGGAGTTCCTCGACGCCCTCCGCCAGCGCACGCAGGTCGTCATCCTCTCGGACACGTTCGAGCAGTTCGCGGCCCCGCTGATGGCCCAGCTGGGCTGGCCGGCGATCTGGTGCCACCGCCTGGTGGTCGAGGACGACCGGATCGTCGACTACCGCCTGCGGATGGCCGACCCCAAGCGCAACGCCGTGCAGGCCCTCCACTCCCTCAACTACCGGGTCATCGCCGCCGGCGACTCCTACAACGACACGACGATGCTCCTCGAGGCCGACGCCGGGTTCCTCTTCCACTCCCCCGCCAACGTCCAGGCCGAGTTCCCGCAGCTCCCCGCCCTCGACGAGTACGACGACCTCCTCGAGGCCATCACCACCCAGCTCACCTGACCGCGCCCACGCCGTTTCGGGTCACCCGAGCTCCCCAGCGAGGCACAGACGACCCGAAATCGGGTCAGTCGCGGTGGGGGGAGGTGGACTGGACGGCGACGGCGATCACGTCGCCGGCGACGGCGCCGCCCACCACGACGGCCGGCTCCGTCTCGTCGCCGCCGCGGCCGGGTGCCGAGAGCGTGCGGCGCCACCGGACCTCGCCCGTGGCGTCGTCGACCACGGTGAGGACCGGCCCGGCGTCGAACCCGGGGATCAGCACCAGGCCGGCGTCGGCGTAGACGACCTCGGGCGTGCCCGCTGCATCGACGTGCCAGGCCTCGTCGCCGTCGACGAGGTCGTAGGCGGTGATGCGGGCCACCTGGTTCGGCGGCCCCACCAGATCGCCCTCGGTCCCGCCGAACTGGTCCACGACCAGCAGGTGCGTGCTGGTGGCGACGCCGGACAGACCAGGGACGTCCTTGGCCCAGCGGAGCTCGCCGGAGGCCGGGTCGAGCACCTCGAGGGCCAGGCGGGGCGGCCCCTCGCGGTACTCCAGGTTCGTCTGGGTCGCGACGCCTCCGGCCGAGGCCGCCACCAGGACCCGGCCGTCGCGCACCCACCGTGACGTGCCGTCGGCCTCGACGACCTCGACCGCGCTCGTGGTGCGGTCCCGGGCGAGCGCGCCCGTGGCGTCGACGGGGACGGGGTGGCCCACCTCCTCGGGCGCGAGCCCGTCGATCGACGTGCACTCGGCGACCGCGCCGTTCGCGGCGTCGACCCGGCGGACGCGCTGGCCCTCGCCGATGGCGAAGACCTCGTCCGAGTCCCCCGACGTGACGTCGCCGTCGGGCCCGGGCGTCCACAGGTTGGCGAGGTCGCCGCCCACGACGTTCCTCCAGCGCTCGGTCCCGGTCTCGGCGTCGACGCCCACGAGCCCGACCGGGCCGGTCGCCTCGCACGCGTCGCCCTCGCGGCCCGACGCCTCGGGCATCGAGTCGTCGCCGATCAGCTGCCACCCCACGACGAGGACCGCCACCACCCCGACGATGATCCCGATCCCCAGGACCGTGTCCCGCTTCAAAGCCGACCTCCCCGCTGCCGCCGTCGGCCCAGCCTGCCACCTGCCCGCCGCGGGCCGGCGGGAACGTCAGGGGGCGTCGGTACCCTGCCACCCGCATGGCAGACGCACCTCCCCCTCCCGGCTGGTTGCGCCGGTTGGGCGGTGCGCTCCGCCCCCATCGGCGCAACGTGGTCATCGCCCTCGCCGCCGCGGGCCTGGGCCAGCTGATCGCCGCGCTCACCCCGCTGGTCGAGCGGGCCATCGTCGACGACGTCGTCATCGCCGGCACCTCGCCGATCCTCCCGCCGCTGATCGTGCTGCTGGTGTTCGCCGCCACCCGCTTCGCGGCGGCGTTCGTGCGGCGCTACTGGGCGGGCCGGGTGAGCCTCGACGTCCAGAACGACCTGCGCACCGAGGTCTACGACCACCTGCAGCGGCTCGACGTCGCCCGCCACGACGAGATGTCGACCGGCCAGCTGGTGAGCCGGGCCATCTCCGACATCGGCCTGGTGCAGGGCCTCCTCGCGTTCTTGCCGATGGTGCTGTCGAACGTGCTGTTCCTGGTCGTCGCGCTGATCGCCATGGTCTGGCTGAGCCCGCTGCTCACGCTCGTGGCCCTGGTCATCACCCCGCTCATGATCGTCGTGTCGATGCGGCTGCGGACCTCGGTGTTCCCGGCCTCGTGGGATGCGCAGCAGCAGGCCGGTGCGGTGGCCGGCGTGGTCGACGAGTCGGTGAGCGGCGTGCGGGTCGTGAAGGGGTTCGGCCAGGAGGAGCGCGAGGTCGCCCGCCTGGCCGACCAGGCCGAGCGCCTGTACGCCAGCCGGGTCCGCGCCATCCGCCTCCAGGCCCGGTTCCAGCCGCTGCTCCAGACGCTCCCGGCCCTCGCCCAGGTCGCGGTGCTGGCCATGGGCGGCTGGCTGGCCATCGAGGGCCGCATCACCCTCGGCACCTTCCTCGCCTTCTCCAGCTACGTCGCCCAGCTCCAGGCGCCGGCGCGGATGCTCGCCGGGCTCGTCACCATCGGCCAGCAGGCCCGGGCCGGCGTGGAGCGGGTGTTCGACCTCCTCGATGCCACCGCCACCGTCACCTCCGACGCCGATGCCCCGCCGCTCGTCGTCACCGAGGGCCGCCTCGAGTTCCACGACGTGCGGTTCGGCTACGCCCGCGACGAGCCCGTCCTCTGCGACCTCGACCTCACGGTGGAGCCGGGCGAGACCCTTGCGCTCGTCGGCACCTCGGGCTCGGGCAAGTCCACCGTCGCGCTCCTGGTCCCCCGCTTCTACGACCTGGCGAGCGGGTCGATCACGGTCGACGGCACCGACGTGTCCACCGTCGAGCTGGCGTCGCTGCGCCAGCAGATCGGGCTGGTCTTCGAAGACACGTTCCTGTTCTCCGACACCATCGGCGCCAACATCGCCTACGGCCGCCCGGAGGCCACGCCCGAGGCCATCGAGGCCGCCGCCCGCGCCGCGGGCGCCCACGGCTTCATCGCCGCGCTGGCCGACGGCTACGACACCGAGGTCGGCGAGCGGGGCCTCACGCTGTCGGGCGGCCAGCGCCAGCGCATCGCCCTGGCCCGAGCGGTGCTCGCCGATCCGCAGATCCTGCTGCTCGACGACGCCACCTCGGCGGTCGACAGCCGGGTCGAGGCCGAGATCCACCAGACCCTCCGCGAGGTGCTCGCCGGCCGCACCACGCTGCTCGTGGCCCACCGCCGCTCCACCCTCCTGCTGGCCGACCGCATCGCAGTCCTCGACGCCGGGCGCGTGGTCGACGTCGGCACGCACGAGGAGCTCACCGAGCGCTGCCGGCTCTACCGCATGCTGCTCACCGGCCCCGGCGACGAGCTGGTCGAGGACGCCGACGACCTCGCCGAGGCGGTGGAGGCCGCGCAGGTCGACGGCACCACCCCGGAGCTGTGGGTCCGCACCGGGTCCGAGGATGCTGCGTCCGACCAGGCGCTCACCGCCACGGGCAAGCGCGACGCGGCATCGCTGGGCGTCGGCATCGGCGGTCCCGGCGGGCCGGGCGGAGGCATGGGCATGCTCGGCGGCCTGCCGGCCACCCCCGAGCTGCTCGCCCGGGTCGACGCCCTCCCGCCCGCCGATGACCGCCCCGACCGCACGTTCGACGAGGCCCGGGCCGAGGACCGGTCGTTCCGGTTCGCCGACTTCATCCGGCCGTGGCGGTGGCAGCTGGCGCTCGGCCTGCTGCTGGTGGCGCTGGACGCCCTGGCCTCGCTCGCCGGCCCGCTCCTGATCCGCAGCGGCATCGACAACGGCATCGACGCCGATCCGCAGGTGATGTCCGCGGTGTGGATCGCGTCGGCCGCCTACCTGGCCGTGGTGCTCGCCAACTTCGTGGTGATGACGTTCGAGACGTTCATCACCGGACGCACGGCGGAGCGGGCGCTGTGGTCGCTGCGGGTGCGGGTGTTCGCCCACCTGCACCGCCAGGGCCTGGACTACTACGACCGCGAGATGGGCGGGCGCATCATGACCCGCATGACCTCGGACATCGAGGCGCTCACCCAGCTGCTCCAGAGCGGCCTGGTCACCGCGGTCGTCGCCCTGCTCACCTGCCTCGGCGTGGGCGTCGCCCTGGTCTTCATGGACTGGCGCCTGGCCCTGCTCGGGCTGATCGTGATGCCGCCGCTGGTCGCCGCCACGGTGTGGTTCCGCCGCCGCTCGGGCAAGGCGTACGACGACGCCCGCGACAAGGTGGCGGTGGTCAACGCCGACTTCCAGGAGAGCCTCACCGACGTCCGCGTCGCCCAGGCCTTCACCCGGGAGGACCAGAACACCCGCCGCTTCGCCGGTCGCTCCCGCGACTACCTCGGTGCCCGCCTCCGGGCGCAGCAGCTGGTGGCCATCTACTTCCCGTTCGTCGAGTTCCTGTCGGGTGTGGCCGGTGCGATCGTCCTGGCGGGCGGCGCGGCGATGGTGCGTAACGGCTCGCTCTCGTCGGGCGACCTGATCGCGTTCGTCCTCTACCTCAACCTGTTCTTCGCGCCCATCCAGCAGCTGTCCCAGGTGTTCGACACCTACCAGCAGGCCCGGGTGGCGCTCGCCCGCATCACCGAGCTCCTGTCCGAGCCGTCGTCGGTGCCCGAGGCTGCCGACCCGGTGCACCCCGGCACGCTCGCCGGGCGCATCGAGCTGCGCGACGTGCGCTTCGCCTACTCGTCCACCGGCGTCGAGGTGCTCCACGGCGTGGACCTGGTGATCGAACCGGGCGAGACGGTGGCCATCGTCGGCGAGACCGGCGCGGGCAAGTCCACCGTGGAGAAGCTCGTCGCCCGCTACTACGACGTGAACGGCGGCGAGGTGCTGATCGACGGCACCGACGTCCGCTCGCTCGACCTCGGCGAGTACCGCCGCCAGCTCGGCGTGGTGCCCCAGGAGGCGTTCCTGTTCGCCGGCACCATCCGGGACAACCTCGCCTACGGGCGGCCCGACGCCACCGACGCCGAGGTGGAGGCCGCAGCCCGCTCGGTGGGCGCCCACGAGGTCATCGCCGCCCTGCCCGGCGGCTACCTGCACGTGGTCGGCGAGCAGGGCCGGTCGCTCTCGGCCGGCCAGCGCCAGCTCCTGGCCCTGGCCCGCGCCCAGGTCGTCGACCCGAAGATCCTCCTGCTCGACGAGGCCACCGCCAACCTCGACCTGGCCAGCGAGGCCCGGGTCAGCGAGGCCATGGGCATGGTGACCTCGGGTCGCACCGCGCTGGTCATCGCCCACCGCCTGTCCACCGCGGTCAACGCCGACAAGATCGTGGTGATGGACGACGGCACCGTGGCCGAGGTCGGCACCCACGACGACCTCGTCGCCGCCGACGGCACCTACGCCCGCCTCTGGGCCGCCTTCACCGGCGACGACGGATCGACCGGCCCCGAACCCGCGGTGGCCGCCGCCGACTGACCCTCGTCAGCCCGCGAGCCGCAGCCGCGTGTGGGCGGCGAGGGCCTCGAAGTCCCGGTCCTTGGCGAGCACCGGGACGTCGTGGCGGATGGCGACGGCAGCGATCAGGCAGTCGACCATGGACCGGATGGTGGTGCCGTTGACCCGGCACATCCGGTACAGCAGCGCAGCGCTCGCCCAGTCCTCGGCGTCGACGGTCAGCAGCTCGACCATGCCCAGCAACGATCGGAGCTGCGCACCGTGGCGGCTCGATCGCGCACCCGCCAGGACCTCCATCACGCCGGGCTCGGTCAACGCACCCCCGTTCCGGATGAGATCCTCGACCGCATCGGCGATCCCCGCATCCCCGTCGCGCACGAACTCGATCCACGCGGACGAGTCGATCATCGTCACCACGGTTCAGGAGCTCCCATCCCCGAGCGGATCTCGTCGAGATCGGCGTCCCAGCCCGTGCCCCGCATGGCCAGGGCCTCGTCGAGGGTCATCTCCCGAGCGACGGTGCGCAATGCGTAGTTCACGGCGTCGCGCTTGGTCTTGCAGCCGTAGCGGCGCATGACCGCCGCGCAGGCGTCCTCATCGATGTCGATGTTCGTTCGGGCCATACACCGATGATACACCTGCCATACACCACCTAAGCGAGCCGTTCAGGCGGGTGGAGCGAACGAGCGCCAGCCGTTGCGGATGGAGCGGCGGCAGGCAGCGAGGTCGTCGCCGGCGGCCACGTACCGGGCTTCGGCGTCGGCGGTCGCCAGCCCGGCCAGCGAGGTCGCCGGGAGCAGGCCGCCGATGCCGAGCAGGGCCAGCCCGTGCCCGAACACCCAGGTGCCCGTCGCCACCCCCGCCGGGTCGACGTCGGGCGAGAACCGGCCCGCCGCCTGGGCCCGGGCGACGGCGCCGATGAGCAGGCCGAACGTGTCGTCGGCCGCCTGCTCGTCCTCCAGGTCTGCGGCGACGTCGAACATCGCCCGGTAGAGGTCCGGGTGCTCGAGGGCGTGGCCCAGGTACCCGGCGCCGAGGGCGGCGAGGTCCCGCACGGGGTCGGCCGTGGGCCGCAACTCGGCGAGGCGGGCGGCCAGGCGGGTGAAGCCCTCTTGGCGGACCGCCCGCCAGAGCCCGTCCATGCCGTCGAAGTGGGTGTACACGGCCATCGTCGAGACCCCGGTGCCGGCGACCAGCGACCGGAGGGTCACCGCCTCGCGGCGGGCCAGCATCTCGGCGGCGCGCTCCACGAGCGCGCGGCGGACGGCGGGATCAGCGGCTTTGGGCACGACCCGATCGTACCATTGCAACGCTATGCATAACAGTGCTATACATCAGCCGCGCGGGACATCCCGATCCCGTCCGACCACCGAGGAGCGCTGCCATGCCCGTCGAACTGCTCAACCCCGCCGGTCTCCCCCAGGCCGACGTGTACCGCCAGGTGGCCATCGCCACCGGGACCCGCACCGTGTACCTCTCGGGCCAGGTGGCTCGCGACGCCGACGGCAACCCGGTCGGCGCAGGCGACCTCGCCGCCCAGGTGGCCCAGGCCCTCACCAACGTCCACACGGCCATCACCGCGGTGGGCGGCACGTTCGACGACATCGCCAAGCTGACGATCTACCTCGTCGACTGGAAGCCCGAGAAGATGGACGCGTTCGTCACCGGCGTCCTGACCGCCGCCGGCACCCTCGGCTTCGACCCCACCAAGGCCGTCACCCTCCTCGGCGTCGCCGCCCTCGGCGAGCCCGACCTGCTGGTGGAGATCGAGGCGGTCGCCGTCCTGCCCTGAGCCTTCTGGTCGAACTTCGTAGGGGAGAGCGCCCGTTCGGGAGCGCTGGCATACGAAGTTCGATCGATCAGCGCGGCTGCCAGAGCTGGATGGCGTTGCCCTCCGGATCGCTCAGCTGGGCGAAGCGGCCGTTCGGGTAGTCCTCCGGGTCGATCTCGACCTCGACGCCAGCGGCCCGGAGCTGGGCGACCATGGCGTCGAGGTCCCGCACGCGGAAGTTGATGCCCCAGCCGGTGGGGCCGAGGTACGGGCTGTCGTGGTGCTCGGGCCCGAACGGGGCGAACACGGTCGGCCCCGGCGCCTGCGTCCACACCTCGGCGTCGTACTCCTCGGGCACCGCCGCCACGCCGAAGTGCTGGGCGTACCAGCGGCTCAGCCCGTCGGCATCCTGCGCCTTGAAGAAGAACCCACCGATGCCCTCGACCCGTTCCATCGCCGGAGTCTGGCCCAACCCAGCGGACTCCGTCGGCCGAGCGCCGGTCCCTGCGTCCTCGCCGCCAAGGCGAGAGCGGGTGGGGTCAGTGGCCGGTGCAGGCCTTGACGTGCTGCTGGAGGACGGCGAGGTCGGCCGGGAGGGCGTCGTAGGACTCCTCGCGGTCGAACAGGTCGGCGAGGTGCGGCGGGAGGTCCGGACGGATGCCGATGGCGGCCTCGACCGCATCGGGGAACTTCGCCGGGTGCGCGGTGGCCAGGCAGATGAGCGGCACGTCGGGGTCGCGGCGGGCGGCCCGGGCGGCCGCGACGCCGACCGCGGTGTGCGGGTCGAGGATCTGACCGGTGGCCTCGTAGGTGCGGCGGATCTCGGCGCGGGTCTGGTCGTCGTCGAATGAGGCGCCGTCAAACACCTCGGTGACCGAGGCCAGGCGGGTGTCGCCGGTCTCGACCCGGCCCTCGTCGCGGAACTCGGCCATGCGGTCGGCCAGCAGCAGCGCGTTGCGCTCGTAGAGCTCGAAGAGCAGCCGCTCGGCGTTGGACGACACCTGGATGTCCATGCTCGGGCTGATGGTCGGGTGCACGCCGGTCTTCTCCATCACCCCGGAGGCGAGCCACCGGGTGAGGATGTCGTTGCTGTTGGAGCCGACGACGAGCTGGCTGATGGGGGTGCCGGTGCGGCGGGCGACCCAACCGGCGAACACGTTGCCGAAGTTGCCGGTGGGCACGGAGTACGCCACCGGATCGCCGGCGCCGACGGCCTTGGCGGCGGTGACGTAGTAGACGACCTGCGCCATCACCCGGGCCCAGTTGATGGAGTTCATGGCCGACAGGCCCACGGCGTCGCGGAAGGCGACGTCGGCGAACATCTGCTTCACCAGGTCCTGGCAGTCGTCGAACGTGCCCTCGACGGCGACGTTGTGCACGTTCGGCTCGTCGACCGTGGTCATCTGCTTGCGCTGGACGTCGCTGACGCGCCCAGCCGGGTGCAGCACCACGATGTCGAGGCTGGCGCGGCCGCGGCACGCCTCGATGGCGGCGGAGCCGGTGTCGCCGGAGGTGGCCACGACGATGGTGGCCCGCTCCCCCCGTCGGGTCAGCTCGTGGTCGAACAGCCGGCCGACGAGCTGGAGGGCGACGTCCTTGAACGCGATGGTCGGGCCCCAGAACAGCTCGAGCAGCCAGAGCCCGTCGTCGATGGGGCGGACCGGGCAGACGTCGGGGTGGTCGAACGTGGCGTAGGCCTCGGTGACCATCGCCCGGAACGTGGCCTCGTCGATGGAGGGGGCGACGTAGGGCGCCATCACGGCGACCGCGGCGTCGACGTAGGAGCTGTCGAAGCCGAGCGCCGGCTGCGTCGGCCACTCGTCGGGCACGTAGAGGCCGCCGTCGGTGGCCAGGCCGGCGAGCAGGACGTCGCCGAACTCGAGGACCGGCGCCTGGCCGCGGGTGGAGACGTACTTCACGGCGTCAGGCCTCCTGGTCGTCGCCGATGACCCGCAGCACCGAGGTGATGCGGTGGATGACGTCGAGCTCGCGCAGGTCCTCGAGGGTGGCCTGCACGTCGGCCTCGCGGGCCTGGTGGGTGATGAAGATGAGCCGGGCGTCGGCGCCCACGCCCTCCTGCTCGAGCGAGCGGATCGACACCGCGTGGCGCTCGAACGCCTCGGCGACCGCCCGGAGCACACCGGGCTTGTCGACCACGTCGAGGTTCACGTAGTAGCTGGCCTGGAGCTCGTCGATGGGCCGGATCGGCCGGCGGGCGAGCGTGAGCAGGCTGGCGTGGGTGCCCTTGCGGAGGTTCACCGCCGCGTCGATGAGGTCGCCCAGGACCGCGGAGCCGGTGGGATCGCCACCCGCGCCCCGGCCGTAGAACATGAGGTCGCCGACGGCGGCGCCCTCGACGAACACGGCGTTGAACGAGTCGCGCACGCCGGCGAGCGGGTGGGCGACCGGGACCATGGCGGGGTGCACCCGGACGGCGACCTCGTCGGGGCCGTCCTCGACCGGCACCAGCTCGGCCACGGCCAGGAGCTTGATGACGTAGCCGAGGCGGCCGGCGAACTCGATGTCGGTGGCCGAGATGTTCGAGATGCCCTCGTGGTACACGTCGCCGGCGACGACCTTGGCGCCGAAGGCGAGCGAGGCGAGGATGGCGGCCTTGGCGCCGGCATCGAAGCCCTCGACGTCGGCCGTGGGGTCCCGCTCGGCGTAGCCCAGCTCCTGGGCCTCGGCGAGGGCTTCGCCGTAGCCGGTGCCCTGCTCGGACATGCGGGTGAGGATGAAGTTGGTGGTGCCGTTGACGATGCCCATGATGCGGCTGACGTCTTCACCCGCGAGCGACTCGCGCAGCGGGCGCAGGATCGGGATGCCACCGGCGACGGCCGCCTCGAACAGCAGGTCGACGCCGGCCTCGGAGGCCGCGGCGAAGAGCTCGGCCCCGTGGTTGGCCAGCAGCTCCTTGTTGGCGGTGACCACCGGCTTGCCGGCCGCCATGGCCGCCAGGATCAGCTCCCGGGCGGGCTCGATGCCGCCGATGACCTCGACCACGACGTCGATGTCCGGGTCGGCCACGACCTCGGCTGCGTCGCGGGTGAGGATCGCCTCGTCGAGGTGGACGGGGCGCTTGCGGGTGAGGCTGCGGACCGCGACCCGGGCGATCTCGAGGCGGGTCCCGGTCCGGGCGGCGATCTCGTCGCCACGGCCTTCCACCAGCTGCACGAGGGCCGCGCCCACGTTCCCGCAGCCGAGCACGCCCACGCGCACCACGGACTTGTCAGAGGTCGTCTCGGTCACGGAGCGAGGCTACCGGCCGCCTGGTCACCGCCCCGAACGAGAACGGGCACCGCGACCGCTGGCGGCACCACCGCCCGCGCGAGCCTTGACGGCCATGACCTGGGACCGACAGCTCGTCCGCGGCGTCCAATCCGTGGTGGAACCCGTGGTCGGGACCTTCAACCAGCGGCCACCGAAGCCCGGGCATCCCCCGTGGAACCACAACATCGCGCAGTACCCGGTGATCCTCGAAGCGGCCCCCTCGCCCTGCCGCCGGGCCCTCGACGTCGGCTGCGGCCAAGGGCACCTCATCGAGCGGCTGGCGCCGGTGGCGGACTCCGTCATCGGGATCGAGCGCGACCACGACGCCCTCGCCGCCGCATCCGACCGCACGACCTACCTGAGAAACGTCACCCTCATCCAGGCCGACGTGCTCACCGCCGAGCTCCCGCTCGGCGGGTTCGACCTGGTGACGGCGGTGGCGTCCCTGCATCACCTGCCGCTGGACCACGGCCTCGCCCGCCTCGCCGAGCTCGTCGCACCCGGCGGCACGCTCGTGGTCGTCGGCCTCGCCCGGGAGCAGGGCTGGAAGGACCTCGTGCGCGGAGCGGCCGCGTTCCCGGTGGCCAACGCCCTCGTCCTCAAGCGCGGGCACACCGCGGTCGGGGCCCCCATCGAGGACCCGGTCGAGTCCCTCCCCGAGATCCAGGCCGCCGCCGACCGCATCGTCCCCGGTGCGCAGATCCGCCGTCGCCTCCTGTTCCGGTACACGCTGGTCTGGACCCGTCCCGCCGACGGAGCGAGGCCGCCTGGCTAGCGTCGGCGCCATGTCGAACGTGACCTACGAGCTCAGCGATGGCATCGCCACCATCACCGTCGACGACGGCAAGGCCAACGCCATCACCGAGGCGCTGATCGGCGAGATCCGCGGCGCCCTGGACCAGGCCGAAGGCGACGGCGCGGTCGTGCTGCTCGCCGGTCGCCCCGGGCGGTTCTCCGGCGGGTTCGACCTGCCGACGCTCACCGCCTTCACGCCGGCCTCGGCCGACCTCCTCAAGGCCGGCTTCGACCTGTCGCACCGCCTGCTGTCGTTCCCGCGGCCGGTCGTGATCGCCTGCACCGGGCATGCCATCGCCATGGGGTCGTTCCTGCTGCTGAGCGGCGACCACCGCATCGGCATCGCCGACGCCGGCCACAAGATCGGGGCCACCGAGGTCGCCATCGGCATGGCGATGCCGTGGGCCGCCATCGAGATGCTGCGCCAGCGCCTCACACGGGCCGACTTCGACCGCTCGGCGCTGCTCGCCGAGGTGTTCACGCCCGAGCGCGCCGTCGAGGCCGGCTTCCTCGACGAGGTCGTCCTCGAGGACCAGCTGCACATCCGGGCCCGCGAGGTCGCGGCGCGCCTGACGACCCTCGACGCCAAGGCCCACCACGTCACCAAGCAGCGGGCCCGGGCCCAGATGCTCGACGGCCTCGCCGCCGCGATCCAGCGCGACGACGTCGAGTTCCGAGCCGCCATCGAGCAGCTCTCCGCCGGCTGAGCGCCCGGCCCCCTGCTCGAACTTCGTATGCCCGAGCGCCGGTTCCGGCCCTCTCCCATACGAAGTCCGCCTGGGGATCCCGACCACCCTTCGAACTTCGTATGCCCGAGCGCCGGTTCCGGCGCTCTCGCATACGAAGTTCGCTTTTGGGAGGGGGGATCAGCCGACGTCGGTGGCGAGGAGGTCGGCTTCGGTCTCGCGGCGGATCACGAGGCGGGCCTTGCCGTCGGCCACGAACACGACCGCTGGCCGGGGCAGCAGGTTGTAGTTGGAGCCCATCGAGCGGCCGTACGCGCCGGTGACCGGGGTGGCCAGCAGGTCGCCCACGGCCACGCCCGGCGGCACCTTGGCCTCGGGCACGATCACGTCGCCGGACTCGCAGTGCTTGCCCACGAGGCGCACGACGTCGGTGCGGTCCGCGGCGACCTGGGCGGGGGCGAACGTCTCGTAGCCCGAGCCGTAGAGGGCGGGGCGGGGGTTGTCGATGAAGCCGCCGTCGACCGCCACGAACGTGCGGATGCCCGGCACCTCCTTCACCGTGCCGACCCGGTACACCGTGATCCCCGCCGCGGCGGCGATCGACCGGCCCGGCTCGGCGGACACGCGGGCGGTGATGCCGGCGTGCTCGCAGGCCTTGCGGACGACGGCGCCCCACTCCGCGATGCTCGGCGCCTCCTCGCCCTCGATGTAGGCGACGCCGATGCCGCCGCCGATCGAGAGCTCGGGCAGCCCGGTCTGGTTCACGAACGGCGCCAGCGCCTCGATGGCCTGCTCGAAGAACCCGGCCACGAACACCTGGGAGCCGATGTGGGCGTGGATGCCGACCAGCTCGACCGCGTCCATCGCCGACGCCCGCTCGACGGCCCGAGCGGCATCGCCGACCTTCAGGCCGAAGCCGAACTTGGAGTCGTCCTGGCCGGTCATCACGAACTCGTGGGTGTGGGCCTCGACGCCGGGGGTGATGCGCAGCAGCACCTTGGGGACCAGGCCGTCGGCGCCGAAGAGGCCCTCGAGCCGGTCGAGCTCGTCGAAGCTGTCGACCACGATCCGGCCCACCCCCGCCTCGCGTGCGGTGATCAGCTCGTCGTCGGACTTGTTGTTGCCGTGGAGGACGATGCGCTCGGCGGGCACGCCGGCCGACAGGGCGACCGCGAGCTCGCCGCCGCTCGCCACGTCGAGGTGCATGCCCTCCTCGTGGGCCAGCTTCGCCATCGCCCGGCACAGGAACGCCTTGGTGGCGTAGGCGACGCCGTCGCCGAACGCGGCCACCGCCTCGCGGCAGCGGGCGCGGAGCTGGACCTCGTCGTAGACGAAGAGCGGGGTGCCGAACTCCTCGGCCAGGTCCGCGAGGTCGCAGCCGCCGACGAGCAGCTGCCCCTCGGCGCCGACCTCGGCCGAATCGGGCAGCAGGCCCCAGGGCAGCGCGCTCACATCGACTCCGGGGCGCTGACGCCGAGCAGGTCGAGCCCGATGGCGAACCCGATCCGCGACGCCTCGACCAGCCAGAGCCGGGCCTGGGTCAGCTCGGGGCTGATGCCCTCACCGATCACGTAGCAGTCGTGGTAGAAGCCGTGGAACGCCCCGGCCAGCTCCCGCACCCACGTGGTGACCTTGTGCGGCGCCCGGTCCCGGGTGGCGATGGCGACGACGTCGGGCAGGTCCGACAGGATCCGCAGCAGCGCCACCTCCCGCTCGTGCACGAGCACCGACAGGTCGGCGTCGGCCAGAGCGGACCGGGTCACGCCGGCCTCGGCGGCCCGCCGGGCGATGCCGTGGATCCGGGCGTGGGCCATCTGCACGTAGAACACCGGGTTCTCCATGCCCTGGCTGGCCACCACGGCGAGGTCGACGGTCTGCCGCGAGTCGATGGACTGGAGCAGGTACGTGAGCCGGGCCGCGTCGGCACCGACCTCCTCGATCACGTCGCGCAGCTCGATGAGGTTGCCCGACCGCTTCGAGATCTTGACCGGCTCGCCGTCCTTCAGGAGGTCGACGAGCTGGACGATCTCGACGTCGAGCTCCTCGGGGTCGTGGCCGAGCGCCTGCATCGCCGCCTTCATCCGGGCGACGTAGCCGTGGTGGTCGGCTCCCCAGATGTTGATGAGCTGATCGGCCCGGGAGAACTTGTCCCGGTGGTAGGCGATGTCGGGCATCAGGTAGGTGAGCTCGCCGTCGCTCTTGACGAGCACCCGGTCCTTGTCGTCGCCGAAGTCGGTGGACCGCAGCCAGGTGGCACCGTCGGCCTCGTACACGACGCCCCGCTCCCGGAGGTCGGCCAGCGCCTCCTCGATGAGGCCGGCCTCGACGAGCGAGAGCTCCCGGTACCAGACGTCGAAGTCGACGCCGAAGGCGGACAGCACCTCGCGCTGGTCCTCGAGCGCCCGGTCCTCGCCCCACGCCACCGGGTCGACGCCGTCGGGCATGCCGCTGGCCCACTCGGTGATGTACTCGCCCTGGTAGCCGCCCTCGGGGGGCTGCTCGCCTGCCTTCCGGGCGGCGAGGGATGCGCCGTACAGCTGCATCTGGACGCCCCGGTCGTTGATGTAGAACTCCCGCGTGACCTGGTGGCCGGTCCGGGCGAACAGCCGGGCCACGGAGTCGCCGTGGGCGGCGCCCCGGGCGTGGCCGGCGTGGACCGGGCCGGTGGGGTTGGCCGACACGAACTCGACGTTGACGGTCTTGCCGGCGCCGAGGTCGGGCGCGGCGTACCCGGCCTCGCCTTGGTCGACGACCTCGGCGAGGACCTCGTGGAGCCACGTGGGCGCGAGCCGGAAGTTCACGAAGCCCGGGCCGGCGATCTCGACCGACTCGACGTGCGCCGGCGGGTTGGCGTTCAGGTGCTCGACCAGCTGCGTGGCCAGCTCACGGGGGTTGCGGCCCGCCTTCTTGGCCGAGGCCAGGGCGACGTTCGACGACCAGTCGCCGTGGTCCGGGTTCGCCGGTCGCTCCATGGCGACCTGCTCGGGAAGCGGTTCGACGGCGAGCGCCACCAGGGCGCTGCGCACGGCTTCGGCGAGGTCGTCGCGGATCACGGCGGTGTCCTTCCAGGACGTTCGGGTACGGAACGGCGAGGCTACCGGCGCGCCCTCCCCCGGCCCCATCCAGAAAGCCGGCCAGGCGGATCAGAGCGAGGCGTAGACGGCGTCGACCAGGGCCTGGTTGCGGGTGCTGCGCCACCGGGGCACGACGTGGTTCATCACGTACCCGAACGCGAGGCCCGCATCCGGGTCGGCGAAGCCGAGCGCCCCGCCCGTGCCGAAGTGGCCGAAGCTCCGGGGGTTCGGGCCGAGCGGCCGGTGGGCGGTGGTGGGCTGGAACCCCAGGCCGTAGCTGACCTCCTCGCCCAGGATCGGGCAGTGGCCGGTGGCCTGCACCCTTGACGCCCGGGCCAGCAGGTCCGCCGACAGCACCCGGTCGGGCTCGAGCAGGGCGGCGTAGATCCGGGCGACGCCCTCGGCGGTGGCGTGGCCGCTGGTGGAGCCGATCTGCGCCGACCGCCAGGCCGCGGTGTTGACCACCCCGATCGACGAGTAGCCGGGCGGGTTGAGGTGGGCCAGCAGGTTCATGAGCGTGTCGCCCTCGAAGGCCTCGAACGCCTCGAAGCCGCCGATCCCGGCTGCGGTGGCGATGAGGCCGACCGGCTCCCAGACCACGTCGGCGCACCGGTGCTGCTCGTCCTCGGGCACGCCGAACCAGGCGTCGGCGCCGAGGGGTCCGGCGATCGCCCGCAGCCGCTCCCCCGGCAGCTGGCCGGTCGCCCGGTGGACCAGCTCGCCGAGCAGGTGGCCGTAGACGTTGGTGTGGTACGTCAGCCGCTCCCCCGGCACGTACCAGGCGCTGGTGGCGGCGATCGCCGACGTCATCCGCTCCCAGTCGAACAGGTCGTCGTCGGTGAGCCGCTCCCGGATGGCGGGCACGCCGGCACGGTGGGTCAGGGCGTGCGCCACGGTGGCCGATGCCTTGCCGCCCGCGGCGAACTCGGGCCACACGTCCGCGATCGGCTGGTCGAGCCGCAGCGTGCCGTCGTCGACGAGCTGGAGCACCAGCACGCCGAGGATCGCCTTCCCGACGGAGTACACGTCCACGAGGGTGTCGCCCGTCCACGGCCGGCTGCGCGCCTCGTCGGCCCAGCCGGCGACCAGGTCGACGACCACGTCGCCGTGGCGCACGACGCACACGCCCGCGCCCAGCTCGCCGCGCTCGGCGAAGTTGGCGGCGAACGCCGCCGCCACCGGCTCGAAGCCCGGAGCGCACATCCCGCTGGCGGGCAGATCCACGCCCGGAGTCTGCCCGACGCACGGATCGCCGGGGTCCGATCCGGCGAACCGCTTTGGGGCACCCCCGATCACGATCTAGGGTGACGGCCCCTGCCCTCGTAGCTCAGGGGATAGAGCATCGCCCTCCGGAGGCGTGTGCGCAGGTTCGAATCCTGCCGAGGGCACCACCCGAACGGCCCGGCGCCAAGCGCCGGGCCGTTCCGCGTCACAGGCCGGGCGCCTCGGACGGGTCGGCCGCCGGGGGCGGGCAGGCGCCGGCGTCCTGCCAGCGTTGGCGCCACTCGAAGTGCCACCACTCCCAGCTCAGGGTGTGGCAGAGCCCGAACCGGGCGCCGTGCGCCGCGAGCCAGTCGGCGGCACCGCCGTCGCCGACGTCGATGGCGAGCCCCTGGACGTGCATCGACCGCTCCGGCGTGAAGACCCAGCGGTTGGCCTCCTCGAAGGACCCGCGCTTGGCCACCTCCTCGTCGAGCAGCTCCTGCTGGCGCTCGGGCGTGCGGTACCCGGAGTTGATGACCAGCTCGTGGCCCTCGGCGGCCGCGGCCGCCCGAGCCCGTTCGAACGCTGCGACCAGGCCCGGATCGAGGGCGTGGGCCGGGGGCCGCGGCTCGGTCGTGGCGCTCGCCTCGGCGAGGTCGGGGCGGTACGGCGTGTCGGAGGTGACGGTCGTCGTGGCCCCGCTGGCCAGGTCGCGGCCCTCGTCGCGCAGGACGAGCACGGCGACGGCGACCACCCCGATGACGAGGAGGGCGATCAGGATCCGGAGGGTGCGGTGCATGGCTTCGATCGTCTGGATCCCGCCGGTCCCGCACATCGGTCGAAGGCGGTCTTCACCCCCGTCGAAGGAGCGAGCCGCCGGTGCCGCTCGGTCACGGCCGTCGACCAGAAGGACCACGCGGCCACCGCCCACATCCACCTTTCGGCCGATGCCCGGATGGACGGGCGTCGGTAGGGTCCTGGAGGTGTTCTCCCCGGTCCTGGGCACCACCGCCCGACGGGAGCTGCGGCTCCCGACGCTCGACCGTGCCTGGCAGCGGACGGCGGTCGACGTGGCCATCGGCGCCGCGGTCGCCGTCCTCTGGTTCCTCGCGGTCCAGGTCGGCCGGAGCAACGGCTGGCACCCGGTCGACGTCCGCTCGTGGTTCATCGCCGGCATCTGCCTCGGGGTTGCGGTGGGCGTGCGCCGCATCGCCGGCGTGGGGCTGTTCGTGGTCCTGGCGCTCGCTTACCCGATCGTCTACGGCCGGCCGATGCTCAGCTACTTCCACCTGCTGCCGGTGCTGGTGCTCGGCTTCGCCGGCAGCCAGCTGGGCGTGCGACGGCGGTGGGTGGTGGTCATCGTCGGTGCCTGCGCGATCAGCGTGGCCGTGCTGCTGTCGCCGCTGATGCACGACCGGTCGTGGGGCCTCAGCCGCCACGGCCTGCTGCCGCCCGGCCCGCAGCCGCGGATCAACCTGTCCGACCTGGCGCTCGCCGAGTTCGCCACCGTCAGCGTCGCCCTGCTCGGCGCCGCCATCGCCTCGCAGCGCGCGGTCGCCCGGGACCTGGCCGACCGCAACGAGGAGCTGGAGCGCCTGCGCCGCTCCGACGCCGAGCGGGCGGTCACCGAGGAGCGGCTGCGCATCTCCCGGGAGGTCCACGACGTGGTCGCCCACCACCTGACCGCGATCTTGATGCGGGCCCAGGCCGCCGACCGGGTGCGGGACACCCGGCCCGATGCCGCAGGCGAGGCCGTCGCCTGGATCGCGGACGAGAGCCGCGAGGCCCTGCGCTCGACCCGCCTGACCGTGTCGACGCTCCGCGAGCCGGCCACGCCCGCCGGCGGCGTCCGCGACGAGGGCCCCCTCGCCGACGACGTCGCCCAGCTCGTGGAGCGCGTCCGCGAGGTCGGCCTCCGGGCCCGGCTCGAGGTCCGGTGGGCGGCCGAGCCGCAGCTCGCGCCGGCTGTCGGCGTCGCCGTCCGCCGCACGGTGCAGGAGGCGCTCACCAACGTCTTGAAGCACGCCCACGCCACCGATGCCCTCGTCGTGCTGGAGCCCGACGACGGCGGCCTGAGCACCTGGGTGGTGGACAACGGCCGGGGCGCGGCCGGCGACCCCGCATCCGAGGTGCCCGGCAGCGGGGCGGGCCTGGCCGGCATGCGGGAACGGGCGGCGGCGTGCGGCGGCCGCATGCGGTCCGGTGCGGTCGAGGGCGGCGGCTGGCAGGTCCACCTCTGGGTCCCGGTGCTCGCCGGCGGTGGCCGTTGAGCGCCATCCGCGTCCTGATCGTCGACGACCAGGAGATGATCCGTGCCGGTCTCCGCCTGATGATCGAGAACGAGCCCGGCCTCACCGTCGTCGGCGAGGCCGGCGACGGGGCCCAGGCCGTCGACGCCGTGCGGTCGGCGTCGCCCGACGTGGTGGTGATGGACATCCGGATGCCGGTGGTCGACGGCATCGAGGCGACCCGCCGCATCGTCGGCTCCGGTGCGCCGTGCGCCGTGCTCGTGCTGACCACCTTCGACGACGACGAGTTCGTGTTCGGCGCCCTCCGCGCCGGGGCGGCCGGGTTCCTGCTGAAGGACAGCCCGCCCGACGACCTGCTCGACGCCATCCGGGCCGTGAACGAGGGCGTCTCGCTCGTGGACCCGGCGGTGACCCGCCGCCTCATCGAGCGGTGGTCCGCCCTCGAGGACGCCGCTCAGGACGAGCCGGCCCGACCCGAGGTCCCCGACATCACGCCGCGCGAGCGGGAGATCCTCGTGGGGCTGGCCAAGGGCTGGAGCAACCGGGAGCTGGCCGACAACTTCTTCCTCAGCGAAGGCACGATCAAGACCCACGTCAGCAGCCTGCTGTCGAAGCTCGGCCTCCGCAGCCGCGTCCAAGCCGTGATCTACGCCTACGAGGCCGGGGTGGTCCGCGTCGGCGAGTGACCGCTCGCGGGCTTCAGGCGCCCGCGGCGAGCGCCCGCTCGAACACCGGGGCGAAGCGCTGGATGGACCCGGCGCTCTCGAACGCCGCACCGTCCTTTACGACCGAGCGGGAGATGGCCACCGCGCACACCCGGTCCCGGACCGCCGACGTCCACGCGAACCACGTGGGCTCGCCGGTTCCGGCCGCCGCCGCCAGCAGTCCGGCCGCCGCCGGGGTGCTGGTCTCGATCACGAACACGAGCAGCTGCTGCTGCATCGCCGTCGTCGGATCGCCGGCCTGGAGCTGACCGTCGACCGTGGCGCAGCCGGTGACCTCGTCGAGCGCCCGGCGCACCTCCTCCTCGGGACGGCCCTGGAACCAGACCGCGGCGATCGAGTGGCCGATCTCCGGCGACCGGAGCCGCCAGGGGTCCTCGCCCAGACCCGCCGCGACGGCGAGGGCGACCGACACCAGATCCCGGTCGGGCTCGTAGTCCTCGCCCATGCTCCCGATGAACCCGACGCCCTCGTCGGTCTCGATCTCCTCGTAGCCGTAGGCGCCGAGGTCGTCGGCCTCGGCGCCGGCCAGCCCCGCCAGCGCCTTCGCCGTGTCCCCCGTCGCCAGTGCCGCGGCCCGGCTGAAGACGTCGGCGCCATCGGCACCGAGGCGCTGCAGGACGTAGGCCAGGAGCTGATCGGCCCACAGCAGGTCGCGCCAGTCCACGCGCTCGATGGCGACCATCGCCGTGGCCCGGACGCCGCGCTCCGCGATCGCCGGATCGACCGCCCGCCGGGCGGCCAGCGCGCTGCGCCGGGCGAACGCGATCACGTCGTAGAGGTCGTCCTGGGTGAGCCGAGCGGTCAGCTCGGCCCGCTCGCTGGCGTCAGCGGCCGCGAACCGGTCTGCCAGCGCGCCGATGACCTCGTCGACCGGCGACGTGGTCAGGCGGAACAGGTCGTGGTCCGCGGTCCGGTACGACGTGCCGGCGAGCGGCGAGGGCCCGTGGTCGACGGCCTGGTGCTGGTCCTCTGCGGCCGATGCCGCCGCCATCTGCGCACCCAGCACGACCGGTGGGTCGGCCGGGGCGTCCGGCGGCAGATCAGGCGCGGGGTTCGACGCGGCCGGCTCCGGCGTCGAACGCCGGGACCACCACCGCTGCTTCGCCACGGGCCCGCCCCGCTCGGCTCGCCCGCTACTCCTTGGCGGCGGGCTTGGGCTCGCGCGGGAGGCCGAGGAAGCGCTCGCCGACGATGTTGCGCTGGATCTCGGCGGTGCCGCCCCAGATGGTCTCGGACCGGCTGAAGAAGAACGACGACACCATCGGGCTGGGCTTGTAGCCCTCGCGGCCCTTGGCCCGCATCACGGCCGGCCACGCACCGGACTCCGGACCGGCGTCGGCCAGCATCGACGCCGCGCCGAAGATGTCGAGCGCCAGCTCCATGGCGTCGCGGTGCATCTCGGACCAGAACATCTTGTTGGTGAGGCCGAGCGAGATGACGCCGAGGTCCTTCGTCCCGTTGAGCGTCTGGGTCAGGGAGCGGAGGCCGTTGATGCGGAGGATCTGGATCTTCGTGTAGTAGCGCGACAGGCCCTGTCGGACGATCGGGTCGCTGATGCGGCCGTTGCGCGTCGCCTCCTCGACCATGTAGTCGAACTCCTGCTGGAAGCGCCGGTAGCCGGTGGTGGCCGACATGCCCCGCTCGTGGCTGAGCGTGGAGTTGGCGACCTTCCAGCCGTCGTTCAGGCCGCCGACGACGTTGTCCTTCGGGCAGCGGGCGTCGGTGAAGAACACCTCGTTGAACTCGGCGGTGCCGTCGGGCTGGACGATGCCGCGGACCTCGATGCCGTCCTGCTTCATCGGCACCAGCAGGTACGAGATGCCCTTGTGCTTCGGCGCGTCGGGGTCGGTGCGGGCGAGGAGGAAGCAGTAGTCGGCGAACTGGGCCTGGGTCGTCCAGACCTTCTGGCCGTTGATGACCCACTCGTCGCCGTCGAGGACCGCGCTGGTCTTGAGCGATGCGAGATCGGAGCCGGAGTCGGGCTCGGAGAAGCCCTGGCACCAGGCCATCTCGCCCTTCATGATCTTGGGCAGGAAGTGCTTCTTCTGCTCCTCGGTGCCGTGCTGGAGGATCGTCGGACCGACGAGCGTGTCGCCGAAGAAGTCGGCGCGCAGCGGTGCCTTGGCCCGCGCGAACTCCTCGGCGAGCACCACGTTCTCCATGGTGGACAGGCCCTTGCCGCCGTACTCCTTGGGCCACGAGGCACAGATCCAGCCGCCGCCGTAGAGCTTGGCGGGCCACGCCTCGTTGAACGCCTTCTTCTCCTCGGGCGTCTGCTCGAAGCCCTCGTCGAACCAGCCGTCGGGCAGGTTCTCCTCCAGCCAGGCGCGGATCTCGGTGCGGAACTCTTCGGCTTCGGCGGGGTACGTCAGGTCCATGTCCGTATCTTGACCCGCCGGTCAAGGCGGTGCCACCCCGACCCCGATCGCCCTCGTCGCGCACTGAGATCGGCCGAAGCGACAGGCCGCCGCTAGGTTTCCCGACCATGACCGTGACCGAGGCCCCCGCCGGTGACGCGCTCGCTCCGGAGCCGTACTTCACCCGCGAAGAAGGACGCTGGACGCACCAGTGGAAGGAGCTCTACGACGAGGTCATCACCTCGGGGCTCTGCACCGGGTGCTCGGCCTGCGTGATCTCCTGTCCGCACGACGTCATCGGCTACGAGCACAAGGAGGGCGGCTACAAGCCGTTCCACCTCGAGGAAGAGCTCGGCAAGGACGACTGCGTCCACGGCCAGAAGGGCTGCACCTCGTGCACCCGGGCGTGCCCCCGCTTCCGGGACTGGGAGCCCACCGCCGACGAGCACCTCTTCGGCCGCGAGCGCGAGACCGAGGAGATCCACGGCATCACCGAGCAGGTCCTGCTGGTGCGGGCGTCGGACGACCACGTGCACGAGCTCGGCCAGGACGGCGGCCTCGTCTCGGCGATGCTCATCTGGCTGATGGACGAGGGCTACATCGACGGCGCCCTGGTGTCGGGGCTCGAGGGCGACGGCTCCAGCTGGCGGGCCAAGCCCGTCGTCGTCACCAACAAGGACGAGGTCCTCGCCACCGCCGGCAGCCGCTACACCTACTGCGCCAACTGGCTCGCCTACGACGAGGCCAAGGAGCGCGGGCTCGAGAACCTGGCCCTCGTGGGCATGGGCTGCCAGACCTCGTCGGCCCCGGTGATGTGGGCCCGCAAGATCGGCAAGGTCGGCAAGCCCATCAAGGTCAACATCGGCCTGCTCTGCTCCAAGACCTTCGACGACCGCATCTTCGACGAGCTCTTCGACGCCAAGTACGGCATCAAGCGCGAGACCATCAAGAAGATGAACATCAAGGGCGTGTTCCAGATCTGGACGCACGACGGCGAGTACCACGAGGTGCCGCTCAAGGAGTGCCACGCCTGGACCCGCGAGGGCTGCAACCACTGCCCCGACTTCGCCGCCGAGCACGCCGACATCTCCACCGGCGGCATCGGCAAGTTCAACGACCACACCCTCACCGTGGTCCGCACCGAACTGGGCCGCGAGATCATCACCCGCATGATCAAGGCCGGTGTCATCGAGGTGAAGCCCGCCGAGGAGGATCCGGCCGCGCTGGCCCTCATGGACCGCCTCTCCCGGGTCAGCCGGAACCGCTGGCCCGACACCGCGATCGGCTTCCCGAAGCGCATGCCGCCGCCCCCGCCCAAGAAGAAGAAGGCCGCGGCGCCCGCGGCGGATGCCGGCCCCAAGCCGGAGGCGTCACCCAAGCCCGAGGGCGGCGAGCCCACGAAGGCCGACGCCGACCTCAAGCCCTGACGCACCTGCCCCGGCCAGGATGACACCAGGGTCACCCTCCGCGGTGACCCTGACGCAGCGTGCGGCCGGTTGGCGTAACGTCGGCCGCCAGCCGGCGTGTGGGAGCACCGGGCGGAACGGGAGAGGGATCAGTTGGAGGGCAGCGACGCGCAGCAACCCACGCCGCCCGCGCGCGGCGAGGGCCGGCCGGCGGGCGCCATCGAGGGGCCCTGGCTCATCGATGCCCTGACCGAGTCCAGCGACCTCGTCTTCGCCTTCGACGCCGACACCCTCATCACGTGGTGCAACCCGGCCAGCATCCGCATCCTCGGCCTGCCGCCCGAGGAGGTGCTCGGCCGCTCGATCGCCGAGTTCATCCACCCCGAGGACATCGAGCGCGCCGCCGAGGTCGTCGGCCTGAGCGCGGCGGGGGCCTTCGACGAGATGCCGATCACCCCCGCCCTGTACCGGGGCCGCCGCTTCGACGGGTCGTGGGCCAACCTCGACCTGAACGGGTCCACCGGCCCCGACGGCTCGATGCTGATCATCGCCCGGGTCGGGGGCGACCTCGTGCTGAACGACCGCCTCCTGGAGGCGGTGACCGCCAGCGACGACGTCGACGAACAGGTCGCGCTCGTCATGGAGATGGGCACCTGGCGGCACCCGAAGGAGGGCTACGCCATCCTCTACCGGGACGAGGACGGGACCCGCCGGGCGCTCAGCTGGAACCTCCCGCCCGAGCTCACCGGCGAGGTGCCGCTGCCCGGACCGACACCGTGGGGCGTGGCCATGGCCACCGACGAGGAGGTCGCCTTCGACGACCTCGCCACCGCCACCGGCGACCCGCTGCTCGCCAGCCCGGAGGTGGCGGCCGCGGCCGCGGCGCACGGTTTCGTCGGGTGCCTCGTGGCCCCCATCACCGATCCGGACCACCCGGGCGGCGCCGCCATCGTCATCTGGACCACCGCCTCCGGTCCCACCAGCTCGGGCCACCGCTACGCCATGGGCAACATGCGCCGGGCCCTGACCCTCGTCCTGCACCAGCGGGCCCAGGTCCGGGCGCTCGAGCGGGCGGCCCGCATCGACAGCCTCACCGGCGCCACCACCCGGGCCCGGTTCATGGAGCTGCTCGACGAGCTGACCGCCGCACCGCACCACGCCCGCCACGCGATCCTCTACATCGACCTCGACGGCTTCAAGGGCGTGAACGACCACCTGGGCCACGCGGCCGGCGACCACGTGCTGCGGGAGACCGCGGCGCGCATCATCGCCGCCGCCCCGGAGGAGGCCACGATCGCCCGCCTGGGCGGTGACGAGTTCGTGGTGCTGTGCGCGCCCGGTACGGACCAGGTGCTCGCTTCGGCCGTCGCGCAGCGGATCATCGACGCGGTGGGCCAGCCGATCCCCCTCGGCGAGGGCCACGCCACCGTGGGCGCCTCGGTGGGCCTGGCCATCGGCCAGCCGGGCGAATCCCCCACCAGCGTCCTCGACGCCGCCGACGGCGCCCTCCTCAGCGCCAAGGCCAGCGGCCGCGGCTGCTGGACCGTCGCCTCCCCCCGCCCCCGCTGACCCCACCCCTGAGCGACCCCACCCCCTGAGCGACCCACCCCTGAGCGAACTTCGTATGCGAGGACGCCCGATCGGGCGCCGAGGCATACGAAGTTCGAACAGCCCGAACGAACTTCGTGTGCGAGAGCGCCGGTTCGGGCGCCGAGGCATACGAAGTTCGGTGAGGAGTCAGTCGGCGAGGAGGCCGTGGAGGACGGCGTCGACGGTGGCTCGGAGCTGGACGTCGAGCGGTGGGGCGGGGAAGTTCGGCATCGCCACGGCGGCGGACGTGATGCCGTGGACGGCCATCCACAGGACCCAGGCGATCATCAGCGGGTCGGTGAGCTCGGGGCGGTAGCGGCCCTCGTCGATGCCCTGCTGGACCACCGGGAGCACCACACCGAACAGGCCGGTCTCGAGGACCCGCTCCGCCGCGTACTGGTCGGGCCGGTGGTCTTGGCGCCGCATGAACATGATCCGGTAGTGCTCCGGGTTCTCGACGCCGAACCGGACGTAGGCGTCGGCGAGGCGGCGCAGCGCGTCGATCGGGTCGTCGGCGGACTCCAGAGCGGGGACGGCGACGTCCTCGGTGATGGAGTCGAAGTGCCGGGCGCACACCGCGAACAGGAGCGTCTCCTTGTCCGGGAAGTGGCGGTAGATCGCGGCAGGGGTCAGGCCCACGGCGTCCGCCACGCCCCGGATCGACACCGCGTCCTCCGATCCCGAGCCCACGAGGAGGCCGTCGGCCGCGTCGAGGATCGCCTCGGCCGTGCGCTCGCCTTCGCCGCGCTTGGCTCGTGCTCGGGGGGCCACCTTCACACGGTGAGCTTGGCACCCTCGTCGACGCCGTCGCGGCCGGCACCGTCTTCGGAGGCGCCCCGATCGGTGAGATCGACCTCGGCGACCCCGTCCTCGGGGTCATCGAGCTCGACGTGCTCGCTGATGCCGATGCGGGCGTGGATCCGCTGCATCCAGCGCGGCGCCCACCAGTTGGCATCGCCGGCGAGCCGCATGAACGCCGGGACGAGCGTGCCCCGGATGATGAAGGCGTCGAGCAGGACGGCGAGCGTGAGGCCGATGCCGAACAGCTTGATGAAGCTCACCTCGGACGTGGCGAAGGCGAGGAACACCACCGAGATGAGCAGTGCCGCGGCCGTGACGATGCCTCCCGTGCGCTCGAGCCCCCGGGCCACCGACGTGATGTTGTCGGAGCCCTTGTCGTGCTCCTCCTTGATGCGCGAGAGCAGGAAGACCTCGTAGTCCATGCTGAGGCCGAAGGCGACGCAGAACATGAGCACCGGGATGGTGGCGGCGATCGTCCCCGTCGGCGTGAACCCGAGCAGCCCGGAGCCGTGCCCCTCCTGGAAGATGAAGACCATCGCACCGAAGGTCGCCGAGAGGCTGAGGATGTTCAGCACCAGCGCCTTGATCGGCACCACGACGCTCCCGAACATCAGGAACAGGAGCACGAACGTGATGATGGCGATGATGGCCAGGGCGAGGGGGACGTCGCCGAAGATCGAGCTCTTGGCGTCGACGAGCTGCGCCGACTGGCCGCCGATCTCGACGTCGTCGAAGGGGCTGGCCACCTGGCGCAGATCGGCGGCGAACGCCTCGCCCTCGGGCGAGAGGGGCTCGACGCTCGGCACCACCGACAGGTAGGTGGCGTCGGCCTGGCTGAAGCGGGCGGTGAGGTCGGGACTGGCGTCGGCCGGCACCACCAGCGCGCCCGGCTCGCAGTCGGTGCCGCCGATCGAACCCGCCGAGCCGCAGTAGATGCCGGTCTCGGCATCGACCCGGGTGACGCCGTCGACCTGGGCCAGGGCGGCGGCGTACTCGTCGACCGCAGCCGCCCGCTCCTCGGGCGAGCCGGCGTTCGAGATCACCACCGCCGCCGCGCCGGCCTCCGCAGCCGAGAACTCCTCGCGCAGCACGTCCTGGGTGTCACGGGCCGACTTGCCCGGCGGGAGGACCCGGTCGTCGGGGAAGCCGAGCTTCATGCCGGCGGTGGGCGCCCCGAGGAACAGCAGCAGGGCGAGGATGCCGGCGGTGACGGGGATCGGACGGCGCATCACGAACGTGGCCGCCCGGTGCCAGAAGCCGGTCGCCTCGGCCTCCGCCCGCGCCGCCGGGGTGCGGCGCCGGCGGACCGGCAGGGCGTCGATCCTCGGCCCGAGCGCCGCCAGCATCGCCGGCAGCACGACCACGGCGTAGAGGCCGGCGAGGGCCGACACCGCCAAGCCGGCGTAGGCGAAGCTCTTCAGGAAGGCGATGTCGAACACGAGCAGCGCGCACAGCGACGCCGCGACCGTGAGCGCCGAGAACAGCACCGTGCGGCCGGCGGTGAGCACCGTCCGCCGGATCGCCTCCGCGGTCTCGTGGCGTTCGAGCTCCTCCCGGTAGCGGCTGACGATGAACAGCGAGTAGTCGATCGCCAGGCCCAGGCCCATCGCCGTCGTGAGGTTCAAGGCGAAGACCGACACCTCGGTGAACTCGTTGATGATGAACAGCACGAGGAACGTGCCCACCACCGCGAGGGCCCCGATGGCGAGCGGGACGACCGCGGCGACCACGCCCCGGAAGATGAAGAGGAGGAGCAGCAGGGTGATCGGCAGGGCGATCATCTCGGCGCGGACCAGGTCCTTCTCGATGGTGGCGTTCACCTGGGCGAACACCGGGCCGAGGCCGCCGACCTGCACCTGGATGGGCGAGTCGGGATCGGCCCGCGCGTAGTCCTCGATGATTCGGTCCGAGATGGTGATCATCTCGTCGCCGCTGTCGGGGAAGCGGCCCAGCACCAGGGCCTTGGAGCCGTCGGTCGAGGCCAGGGGGTTGCCGGCCGGGAGGTCCCAGTACGAGAGGACCTCGGCCATCTCCTTGCCGCCTGACGTCTCCGCCGCCAGCTCCGCCTGCAGCTCCTTCGCCGCCGCGGCCACCGCCGGATCGTCCACGTCGCCGCCCTCGGCGGTGACCACCAGCACGATGTTCGGGGTGCCGGTGTGGAACTCGTCCTCGAGGACGCGGTTCGCCGCGGTGGACTCGGCGCCCGGGTCCTCGAACCCGCCGCTCGAGAGGCGCTGGGCGACGCCGCCGCCGATGGCGGCCGACACCACGAAGGCCAGCAGGGCGAGGCCGAGGACGAGGCGACGGCGGCGGACGGTGAACGAAGCGATCCGACCCAGCATGAGGAGACTCCCACCTGTGTAAACGTCGTTTACATATCGCCTCTCAGCCAACCAGCGGCCCGCGGATGTGTCCAGATGACGTGGGTCACCTGCCGTGACGCCTGGCCCGCCGACGCTCGCCCGGGCGCGTCGAGCAGGGGTGGGCGGGGCGATGGGCCCCGGCCTCAGGTCAGCTCAGGAGGCCTTCTCGGCGGGGTCGCAGGAGTCGTACGCCTCGATGTACTTCGAGGGGATCTTGCCGCCCTCGTCCTGCATCGTGGACTGCGTCTTCTTGAACTGGTCGTACGGGATCTTCTCTTGGATCGCATCGAAGACGCACTGGCAGTAGTCCTGCGGCGACACGATCTTGGTCGTGTTCTCCTCGGACTTCTGGTTGTCGCCCTTGGCGACCTCCACGCAGCCCTGGATGAAGTCGTCCTCGACCCCGGAGTAGCTGCCCGGCGCCTTCTGGGCGGTGGTGCAGCCGCTGAGCACGACGAGCGACAGGGCAGCCGCGGCCACCACCTGGACGGCACGGCGACGGATCGGGTTTGCGGACACGCCTGGCTCCTTGTTCACGACCCAGCCACGGTAGTGCCGGGCCACCCGGCGACCGAAGTCGGAGGGTTGCCGACGAACTCGGGAGCGGGCGCCCGGACCGGCCGGAGCGAGCGGTCCCCGGACGCGGGACGAGGGTGCCGGCAAGCCGACACCCTCGACACCATTCCGACCGACGCTCCCCCCGAACCGCCTGCCGGACTTCTCCCCCCGCACCTTGCGGTGCAGCACGATCCTTGATCAAGGAACAAGATTCGCTGGAGAGGATTCAACACCTGTGTCCGGTGCCACGCATGGGCCGAACGGCCTATTTTCGAGTATTTGTTCGGATTTGGTGAACGTCGGTCACCTCTCCGGTGGCGCGAAGGTGACGTTCCTGTCACCTCGGTGGTCGGGCGACCGCCGAACCGAAGCGATCAGACCAGCGGCGGCGGCGGATCCCGGCGCACGAAGCAGAGACTTCCCGAGGGGTCATCGGGATCGAGGAGGAGCCGGATCGGGAGGTCGTGGGGTTCGCCGTCCGCGTCGAGCTCGATGATGATCGGATCGTCCGGGTCGTTCTCGAGCACCTCGCGGATGCCGAGCGCCCAGCCCATCGCCACCGCACCGAGCACCGACCGGCGCCGCCACGACACCAGGCGGGAGGGCAGCGTGGGCGGCCCGTGGTCGGGAGGCTCCCAGGCGTCGAGCGCCGCCAGGACCTCCGCGTCGTAGTCCGCCGCGATCCCCGGATCGCCGGGCTCCCCGGACCCGGGAGGCTCGATCGACGGATCCATGGGTCCAGCCTACGAGCGGCCCTCCACGAGCCGACGGGCGAACCGCATCTCCTCGAAGGCCACCACGCCGAGGTCCACCGGGATGATCCGACCGGTCGGCTCCCAGCCCCGCGAGCGGTAGAACGCCTGCGCATCGGGGTTCGTGGCCAGGGTCGACAGCTCGGCCCGCTCGAAGCCCACCGACCGGAACCAGTCCTCGGCGGCATCGAGCAGGCGGCCGCCGCCACCGTGGCCCTGGGCGACCGGGTCCACGTACAGCTCGTAGACCTCGGCCGATTCCACCGCGGCCGGGTCGGCGTCGTCGGGGTGCACCGGGCCGGCGTCGAGGTACCCGAACACCGTGCCCGGACGGCCCCAGACGAGGAGGCGGTGGCGCCGGGACGGCGGCAGCATCGCCCGCCCCACCCAGAACGAGGCGGGCGGCACGATGTCGCGCTGGTCGAGGAAGTCGTCGGCCATCACCCCGCCCCGGTAGTTCGTGCCGAACGCGCGCCACTTGATCGCGGCGATGGCCGGGCCGTCGGTGGCGGCGGCGATGCGCACCGGCTCCTCCGGGCCCGGGGCTCCGATGAACGGCGGCGGCAGGGCCAGGCCGAACCGGCGGCGGATCAGCGCGGCGGAACGGGCCGCCGCGGCGGTCGGCTCGGCCGGCGGCGGGTCACCGGTCTCGGTGACGAGGCGCAGCAGGTCGGCGCTCGGGTCGGCGACGACCACTCAGGTCCCGGGCGGCCGGCCGGCCCCCGCCCCCGACTCCCACTCGCTGACGCGCACGCCGTAGGTGGACTGGTGGGGCATCTGGCCCTGGGTCTGCACCGCCTCGTGCTGGCGCTTGGCGTAGTCGGTCTGCGGCTCGACCCACACCGCCGTCCCGTAGGCGCAGATCTCCGACCACTGGCCGAACGCCCCGCCGTCGAAGCGCATGCCGATCACCGCGTTGGCGCCGCGGGCCTGGGCCTCGGTGACCATCCGGGCCATGGCCTCGTTGCGGCTCTGGACGAGCAGCTTGGTGAACTCGGGGATCTCGCCGCCGGCGATGGAGCGGAAGCCGGCGATGCAGCCGGCGCCGATGTTCCGGGAGCGGACGGTGAGCCCGAACACCTCGCCCAAGGTGGCGGTGACGTCGTACCCGGCGAGGTCGAAGGTCGTGGAGATGAGCATGGCCGAGGACCGTAGATCGGCCACGCCGGACCCGCGTCCAACGTCCGATTTCCGGTCACCTGTGCACCCCACAGGAGCACGAACGACCCGAAATCGCTCGGACCGCCCGGGTTCGCGCCGTTCGGGTCACCTGTGCACCCCACAGGAGCACGAACGACCTGAATCGGCGGGGTCAGGTGGCGAGGTCGTAGGCGCGGCGCTTGGGGACGTTGAGCTCGGCGGCGGCTTCGGCGACGGCGTCGCGCGTGCTCGCACCGGCCGCCTTGGCTCGCTGGATCGCGGCGACGATGTCGTCGTCGGTCACCTCGGCAGGCGCGGGGGCGCCGTCGACGACGAGCACGTACTCTCCGCGCGGCTCGACCGCTCCGACGTGCTCCACGGCAGCGGCGAGGCTGCCGCGCCAGTGCTCCTCGTGGAGCTTGGTCAGCTCCCGGGCCAGCACGACCCGGCGATCGGGTCCGCACGCGCCGGCGAGGTCGGCCAGGGTGCGCGCCACCCGGTGCGGCGCTTCGTACAGCACCACGGTGCGCCGCTCGTGGGCGATGGCGGCGAGCCGCTCGGTCCGCCCCGAGCCCTTGCGGGGCAGGAACCCCTCGAAGGCGAACCGCCCGGCCGGCAGGCCGCTCGCCACGAGCGCGGTGATGGCGGCCGAGGGACCGGGCACGACCTCGATCGTGAACCCGGCACCGGCGGCCGCGGCCACGAGCCGCTCCCCCGGGTCGGAGATGCCGGGCATGCCCGCGTCGGACACCACGGCCACGGTCTCGCCGCGGCCGAGCCGGCTCAGCACCTCGTCGACGGCCCCGTCTTCGGTGTGGTCGTTGACGACCCGCAGCCCCGCGGCTCGGATGCCGGCGTGCTGGAGCAGGCGCCCGGTGCGCCGGGTGTCCTCGCAGCACACCAGGTCCGCGGCGGCCAGCGCCTCCACGGCGCGCGGCGTCAGGTCGCCCAGGTTGCCGATGGGCGTGCCCACCAGGACCAGCCGGCCCCGCCCGGCCGCGGGCCGGCCGTCAGACGTTGAAGCGGAACTCGAGGACATCGCCGTCCTCCACCACGTAGTCCTTGCCCTCGACGCGCAGCTTGCCGACGTCTTTGGCCTTGGTCCACGAGCCGAGCTCGAGCAGCTCGTCCCAGTGGATGACCTCGGCCCGGATGAACCCGCGCTCGAAGTCGGTGTGGATGCGGCCCGCGCACTGCGGCGCCTTGTACCCGGCGCGGAACGTCCACGCCCGGGACTCCTTCTCGCCGGTGGTGAGGAAGGTGCGCAGGCCCATCAGCTGGTAGGCGGCGTGGATGAAGCGCTCGAGCCCGCCCTCGCCGAGGCCGAGGGCCTCGAGCATCTCCAGGCGCTCGGCGCCCGTGAACTGGGCGGCCTCCGCCTCGAGCTGGACGCACATGCCGATGACCTCCGCCCGGTTCCCGAGCTCGGCCTCGACCGGGGCGATGATCTCGGGGATGCGCTCGAGGTCGTCCTCGCCCACGTTCACGAGGGCGAGCACCGGCTTGTTGGTGAGGAGGAACTCCTGCTTGAGGACCTCTCGCTGGTCGTCGGTGAGGCTGCCCCGGTAGATCGGGGTGCCGTCGGCGAGCAGGGCGTGGGCGGCGTCGAGGGCGTCCACCAGCTCGGTGAGCGACTTGTCCTGCTTGGCGGCCTTGCGGCGCTTCTCGACCCGGCTCTCGACGGTCTCGAGGTCGGCGAGGGCCAGCTCGATCTCGAGGATGCGCAGGCACTCCAGCGGGTCGGAGGGGCCGGGGACGTCGCCGTCGACGAACGCACGCAGCAGGTACACGACGGTGTCGACCTCGCGGATGTGGGCGAGGAACTGGTTGCCGAGGCCCTCACCCGTGCTGGCACCCTCGACCAGGCCGCCGATGTCGACGAACTGCACGCTCGCCGGCACGACCTTCTTCGACTGCGACATCTCGGCCAGCAGGTCGAGCCGGCGGTCGGGCACCTTGGCGACGCCGACGTTGGGGTCGGTGGTGGCGAAGGCGTAGGGCGCAGCGAGCGCGCCACCGCCCGCGAGCGCGTTGTAGAGCGAGGACTTGCCCGAGTTGGGGAGGCCGACGAAGCCGAAGCGTTCCATTGCGTCGCACGCTACCGGCCGCCCCTCCCCCGCCCCGAAGCCGCGACCAGCGCCACCCCGAGCCCACCGAGCCCACCGAGCCCGAAACGAACTTCGTATGCCACAGCGCCCGTACCGGCGCTCCCACATACGAAGTTCGCCGGAGGTCGGGATCCCGGGATCGAACTTCGTATGCCACAGCGCCCGGACCGGCGCTCTCGCATACGAAGTTCCGGGGGGGGTGGGGTGGGCGGGGGTCCGGGGGCCCGGGGGGGGGTGGGGTGGGGGTCCCGGGGGGGGCGAGGGCGGGGGTCCGGGGCGGGTCGACGCGGGCGAGGGGTCAGAGGGTGGTGGCGACGAGGCCGAGGAGGCCGAGGAGGATCACGAGCGACGAGACGAGGCGCTTGCCGCCGAGCGGCTCCTTCAGGATCAGCCAGCCGGCGGCGGCACCGAGGACGACCGACGACTCCCGGAGCATGGCCACGTACCCGACCGGGGCGTAGCGGAGGGCGACGACGACCAGGGCGTAGGCCACGGCCGAGCACCCGCCGGCGACGGCCCACGACCGCCACGCCTCGGGGAACGCGGCGACGAGCGCCGGGCCCCGGCCGCGCACGAGGAAGTTGATCGAGACGCCGACGGCAGCGGCGGTCGTCGTGGCGAGCCCGTAGGCCAGGCCGCTGGTGGCCAGGCGGGAGGCGTGGGCGTCGATGATCGTGTAGCTGCCGATGGCCATCGCGGTGAGGAGGGCGTCGCGCACCGTCGGCCGGGACACGCCGGGGCCGACGAGCGACAGGAGGCCGCCGGCCACGACCGCGACCGCCACCCACGCGGGCGGGCTGAGCACGTCGCCCAGGAGGATCGAACCGCCGACCGCGGCGACGAGCGCCCCGCCCCCTCGGGCCAGCGGGTAGGCCAGCGAGAAGTCGCCGTGGCGGTACGCCCCCACGAGGCCGGTGATGTACGCCATGTGCACCAGGCCCGAGAGCACGAGCCACGGGAGCACGTCGAGCCCGGGCCCGCCCATGGCGATCATCGGCGGCGTCACCAGCAGGGCCCCGAACAGGAACAAGCCCCAGGAGGTCAGGTCCCGGTCCTCGTGCGGCACCCGCTTGAGGATCAGGTTCCAGGTGGCGTGGAGGCAGGCGGCGGCCAGGGCCAGGACGGTGGCGAGGACCACGCGGTCAGATCTCGCCGAGGATGCGCTCGATGACGAGGGCGACGCCGTCCTCGTCGTTCGTGGCGGTCACCTCGTCGGCCACCTCGCGCAGCGCCGGGTGGGCGTTGCCGACCGCGACGCCGAGGCCCGCCCACCGGATGAGTGCGAGGTCGTTGGGCATGTCGCCGAACGCCACGACCTCCTCGGGCGCGATGCCCGACTCGAGGAGGAGGCGCTCCACCGTCGCCGCCTTGGTGACGTCGGGCCGCGACAGCTCGAGGAACGACTCGTTCGTGGAGTGGGTCACGAGCGCCAGGTCGCCGATCAGGTCCTGCACGGCGGCCGCGGTCCCGGGCGGGGTGTTCTCGGGCAGCCGGACGATGAGCTTGGTCACGCCCTCGGTCGCGAACGAGCGGATCGGGCCGATGCGCAGTCCCTGGGACTTCCAGCTCTGCAGCAGCGGCGACGTCATCCGCTCGATCGACGAGTCGGCGGAGAACTGGAAGCCCTGCTCCAGACCCAGGACGGCGTCGGGGTAGGCGCCCTGGACCGCGTCGATGATCGCCAGCGCGACCTCCGCGTCGAGGTCGTTGCGCGCGACCAGCTCCTCTCGGGCCGGGTCGTAGACCGAGCCGCCGTTGGCGCACACCACCAGGCCCCGCTCACCGATCTGCTCGATCACCGGCGGGATCCAGCGCGGCGGGCGGCCCGTGGCGATCACGAACAGCAGCCCGGCGTCCTCGGCGGCGTCGACCGCAGCACGGGTGCGGGCCGACACCGATCCGTCGTGGCCCAGCAGGGTGCCGTCGAGGTCGGTGGCGATGGCCCGGAACTGCACGGACGGCGACCGTAGCGGTGGGAACCCGGATGCCCGCGGTCCGTTCCATCGCTACCCTCGCCAGCGATGGATCCCCTCGAAGCCCTGCTGCGCGTGGCGTACCTCCAAGACCGGGGCCTGCTGCCCAGCCAGAAGACCGCGGCCTTCCTCAAGGCCGCCGACATCGTGAGCCAGCTGCCCGACGGCGAACTGGAGCAGCGGGTCGCCAACCGCACCCTCACCGACCTGCCCGGCATCGGCGCCAGCACCGGCGAGGTGATCACCCAGGCGCTCGCCGGCAAGGTGCCCGACCGCATCGCCAAGCTCGAGGCCGAGACCGTGATCCCGCTGGGCGACGGCGCCGGCCTGCGGGCCGCCATCAAGGGCGACTGCCACGCCCACTCCACCTGGAGCGACGGCGGCGCCTCCATCGAGACCATGGCCCTCGCCGCCCAGTCCCTCGGCCACGAGTACCTGGTCATGACCGACCACTCACCTCGGCTGACCGTCGCCCACGGCCTCAACCGCGACCGGCTCCTCGCCCAGCTCGACGAGATCGCCGAGCTCAACGAGCAGCTCGACGACTTCCGGATCCTCACGGGGATCGAGGTCGACATCCTCGTCGACGGCGCCCTCGACCAGGACGAGGACATCCTCGAGCGCCTCGACATCGTGGTCGCCTCGGTCCACAACAAGCTCTCGATGGACCCGGTCCCGATGACCGAGCGCATCCTCAAGGCCGTCGCCAGCCCGCACGTCGACATCTTGGGCCACTGCACGGGCCGCAAGGTGAAGGGCTGGGGCGACGACCTCCGCGAGATCCGAGCCCGCTCCACCTACGACGAGCAGCTCATCTTCGACGCGTGCGCGGTCTACGGCACCGCGGTCGAGATCAACTGCCGCCCCGAGCGCCAGGACCCGCCGCCGGAGCTGCTCGACCTGGCGCTCGACGCCGGCTGCCTGATCAGCATCGACACCGATTCGCACTCGCCGGGCCACCTCGAGTTCGTGAACTACGGCTGCGACAAGGCCGTCGCCCACGGCATCGACCCCAGCCGCATCATCAACACGTGGTCGGCCGACGACCTCCTCGCCTGGACCCGCACCCGCGCCGCCGCGTAGCGTGGCAACCCTTATGTCGAAGAAGACCGATAAGCGCAAGACCAACGCCCGCCGCAAGAAGGCCAACCACGGCACCAAGCCCAACGCTGGGCGCTGATCGCCGGGTCTTCGACCCGCTGGCCTCCTTGCCGATCACCTTCTGAAGGACTGGGCTCGTCCCGGTCCTTCGTCGCGTCTGGGCTCGGGTCCGGGTCCGACCTGCGACCGGGTCGGGAGCCGGGCGACGCCGCCGGCGAGCGTGATCCTTCGGGTCAGCGGGCGGCCCAGAGGAACACGTTGAGGCCGATGGTCAGGATGATCGAGCCGATGATCATCGCCTTCCACGGCACGATGACGCCGCCGTCGGGGTGGTCCTCGGCGACCTGGGTGAGCTTCCGGTCGATGCGCTCGCCGGCACCCGGGAAGGCGCGCAGGGCGACGTTGAGCACCACGGTCAACACGACCGACAGGACGATCGAGGCGACCAGCCAGTTCATGGCTCCAGGCTACGGAGGCGGCCGCGGTGCGCCGAGCGTCGTTCGTCGGCCAGCGGACGCCTCGTTCCGGGTGCAGGTGCGCGTCGATGCGTCCACGATGTCGTCCTCCAGCTCGCCGGGTGGTCCGCCGCAACGTACGGACGCCCTGGTCAACGGCCCGGTGGCGCCGGGTCAATGGAGGGTCAACCCACGGGCTCCCCGCCGCCGTGTCCCACCGCGCGCGACGTCGCGGTGAGGCCGGAGCGCCGATCGCGGTTGTTGCAATTCCGAGTCGTTTGGTCGGGTTTGCGGAGGGCGAGGGGTAGGGTCTGGCGTCATCAAGACCCAGCGACGTGCGCTCCCGCACCGTGCGCGACGGATCTCCGGACACTGCCAGCGGCAGGGTGGAGCCGTCAGCCTCCCCACCGGCGCGTGGTCTGCCGCGCCCCGGCAGCGGGGTAGGGAGCGCACACCATGACGGGTACGGCGATCGAGCTGCGCGGGGTCACGAAGTCGTTCGCGGGCGCGGAGCGACCCGCGGTCGCGCCCCTCGACCTCACGATGAACGCCGGTGAGATCACCGTGCTCATCGGGCCGTCGGGCTGCGGCAAGACGACCACGCTGCGCATGATCAACCGGCTGGTGAACCCGACCGCCGGCACCATCACCATCGGCGGCACCGACATCCGCGAGCAGTCGCTCACCGACCTGCGCCGCAGCATCGGGTACGTCATCCAGCAGATCGGCCTGTTCCCGCACCGGACCGTGGCCCAGAACATCGCCACCGTGCCGAAGCTGCTCGGGTGGGACAAGGCCCGCACCAACGCACGGGTCGCGGAGCTGGCCGAGCTGGTGGGCATCGACCCGTCGATGCTGAAGCGCTACCCGGCCGAGCTGTCGGGCGGCCAGCAGCAGCGCGTCGGCGTCGCCCGCGCCCTCGCCGCCGATCCACCGGTCCTGCTCATGGACGAGCCCTTCGGCGCCGTCGACCCGATCGTGCGCGCCCACTTGCAGGACGAGCTGCTCGCCCTGCAGTCCCGGGTGCACAAGACGATCGTCCTCGTCACCCACGACATCGACGAGGCCATCCTGCTCGGCGACCGGGTCGCCGTGCTCAACGTCGGCGGGATCCTCGAGCAGGTGGCCCCGCCCGACGAGCTGCTCGCCGAGCCGGCCAACGAGTTCGTGTCGTCGTTCGTGGGCAACGAGCGGGGCATCAAGCGCCTGTCGCTCGCCCAGGTCGGGCTCCTCGAGCTGGAACCGGGGCCGGTGGTCCCCCGGCGGGCCTCGGCCACCGACATCAAGGCGGCGGTCGACGCGGCCGGCGTCGACTGGATCGGCGTCACCGACGACGGCCGGCTCGCCGGGTGGGTGCCGCTGGACGACCTCGACCTCGACGGGACCGCGCCGCTCGACGGCGCGGCGCTGCGCCCGGTCGTCGCGCAGCTGCGCCCGTCGTCGAGCCTGCGCGCCGCGCTCGAGGTGATCCTCACCGCCCGCTCCTCGACCGCCCTCGTGGCCGACGAGGACGGCACCTACCTCGGGGCCGTGACCCTCGAGACGATCCGTGGCGGGCTGGCGTCATGACCACGCGCCGCAAGGTCACCTGCGCCGTGCTGGCCGTGGGGCTGATCGCCTTCGGCATCTGGGCGGCGAACCGCATCTCGGGGCTCAGCGAGGACACGCAGGCCACCAACCCGCTGTTCCGGTGGGAGTACCTGTTCACGCGCGAACGCACCCCAGAGGAGCTGTGGCAGAACACGCGCGAGCACCTCGAGCTCACGGTGTGGTCCGTGCTGATCGGCATCGTCCTGTCGGCCGTGCTGTCCGCCCTGGTCCTGCGGTTCCGCTGGCTGCGCGCTGCGATCTTCACGTTCGCCGGGGTGCTCTACACGATCCCCAGCATCGCCCTGTTCGCCATCCTCAGCACCTACAACAGCAACTTCACCGCGGCGATCATCGCCCTCACCAGCTACACGCTGCTGATCCTCACCCGGAACTTCGTGGCCGGGATCGACGCGGTGCCCCAGGCCGCGCTCGACGCCGCCGACGGCCTCGGCATGAGCCGGGTCCAGCGACTCGCGAAGGTGGAGATCCCGCTGGCGATGCCGGTGATCCTCACGGGCATCCGGGTGGCCACGGTGACCGTCGTCGGGCTGGTGGGGATCTCGGCGGTGATCCAGCTGGGCGGTCTGGCGACCTACATCTTCGATGGCTACAACCGGAACTACCCGACCCTGATGGTCCTCGGGACGGTGGCCACGATCATCCTGGCGGTGGCGCTCGACCTGGTCATCCGGGGCGTCGAGTGGGTCGCCACGCCCTGGGCCCACCGGCGGGTGGCCCGATGAGCGCGCTGCTCGCCCAGACGGGCGACCCGACGAACTTCTGGCAGTGGATGACCGACAGCTCGGAGCGCACCGTCACCGGCGACATCCCGAGCCAGGTGTGGACCACGCTCTGGCACTCGGTCCTGGCGTTCGCCATCGCCGCCGCCATCGCCATCCCGCTCGCCGCCGTGCTGGCGCACTTCCGTCGGGCCGAGGTGCTCTCGACCTGGCTGGTGAACATCGGCCGGCTCATCCCCACCGTCACGATCGTCGCCGTCTTCGTCCTCATCTCGCTGCGCAACGGGTACGGCTTCGAGCCCTGGCCGATCGTCATCGCCCTGGTGCTGCTCGCGATCCCGCCGCTCTACGCCAACACGTACACGGCGGTGCGCGACGCCTCGCCCGAAGCGGTCGGTGCCGCCCGGGCCATGGGCCTGACCGAGCTGGAGATCCTCCGCCAGGTCGAGTTGCCGCTCGCCACCCCGCTGATCCTCGCCGCCAGCCGCGTCGCCATCACCCAGGTGGTGGCCACCGAAGCCCTCGCCGCCCTGTTCGGCGGCACCGGGCTCGGGCAGTACATCACCTTCGGCATCGCCAACCGGGACATCTACGAGGTGCAGGCCGGCGCCATCCTCGTCGCCGGCCTCGCCATCACGGTCGACCTCGTCTTCTGGTTCGTGACCCGCTTCCTGGTCCCGAAGCCGCTGCGCCCCGCCCCGTCGAGCCACCGCGCCATGAAGGCGTCGCGGCCCACCCGATCCATCGCAATCCCAACCCCATCCCTCGGAGGGAACCCATGAAGAACCGGACCACATCCCGCCGCTGGCGGGCCCTGAGCCTCCTCGCCGTCGTCGGCGTCTTGGCCCTGGCCTCGTGCAGCGACAACAAGTCAGACGGCGGCTCCGACGGGAGCACGAAGACGTCGACGGGCTCGGGCGAGTCGGCCGACGCCATCCGCATCAGCAGCCAGGACTTCAGCGAGCAGAAGGTGCTCGCCCAGGTCTACGGCCAGTACCTCGAGGACCAGGGCATCGCGGTCGACATCCAGGACCCGATCGGCACCCGCGACCAGCTGTACGACGCACTGGAGAACGACAAGATCGACCTCCAGCTCGACTACTCCGGCAGCGCCGTGGTGTTCCTCGAGGGCGAGGACGTCGCCGAGAGCGGTGCCTCGGCCGACGCGCAGGCCACGTTCGACGCCCTCCAGCCCCTCCTGAAGGAGATCGACCTGGAGTCGAGCGAGCAGTCCGAGGCGGCCGACGCCAACGCCCTGGTGGCCTTGAAGTCCTGGGCGGAGGAGAACGGGGTCACCACGATCTCCGACCTCGCCGGCGTCGACGGCACCCTGACCCTGGGCGGCGCGGCGGAGTGCGCTGAGCGCCAGGAGTGCCTCCTCGGCTACCAGGACACCTACGGCCTCGACCTGAAGTTCAAGGCCGTCGAGTACGGCCCGCCGCTCGTCGCCGCCCTCGAGGCCGACGAGATCCAGGTCGCCCAGTACGGCTCCACCGCTCCCGAGATCGCCACCGGCAAGATCGTCGAGCTCGAGGACGACAAGGGCCTCCAGGACGCCCAGAACGTGGTGCCGGTCTTCCGCACCTCCGTCAGCTCGCCCGAGCTGATCGAGGCGCTCAACACCATCAGCGCCGCCATCACCACCGAGGACCTCGCCGCCTGGAACCAGGCGACCGACGTCGACAAGGAGGACCCGGTCGACGTGGCCACCAAGTGGCTCCAGGACAACGACCTCCTGAAGTAGCGCCAGCGGCCGCTCGGCCCTGACCCGTGCGAACTTCGTGTGGCTCCGGTGCGCTCGTGCGCCAGCGCCACACGGAGTTCGCCGTTTTGGGCCGGGTCGCTCAGGTGATCTTGGTGAAGAACATCTGCTGCGCGGCCCAGGCGACGAGCTTCGGTCCGCCGTCCGCACGGGGATCCCACAGCGCCATCTCGGCCGAGGCGTAGCCGTCGCCCGCGAAGTGCGCCTTGCTGTGAGCCAGCATCCAGCCCGGGGTGGCGTGGCCGAAGAGGTGGACGCTGAGGTCGATGCTCGGAGCGAACCAGCCCTGCTCCCGCGGCCCGAGCTTCTCGAACACGGACCCCGGCATGACATCGGCCATGACCAGGAGCGACAGCGGGTCGAGCAGGCCGTCGGGCTGCACGGGCGGGTCGTCGAACCCGAACCAGTTCACGACCTCGGCCGCGCCACGGGGCGAGTCGTCCCACGGCGGGTGGCCCACCGCGGCCCGGCCGTCGAGGACCGTGCCCCAGAACGGCCACGGCTCCCCCGGCTCCCAGCCCGACTCGGGCGGCGGCGGATCGCGGAACGACGGGCAGTCCTCCGGAGGCGGCGCGTCAGGCGGGACCAGCTCGGTGAAGGCCGGGCCCTCCCGGTCGCCGCCGAACACGGCCACCGCGCTGAACCCGGCGTCCGCGCCGGCGCCGGTGACGTCGGCGCTCGCCTGGGAGACCCGACGCCCCGAGCGCAGCGCGCGGACCGAGATGTCGACGTCGCCGTCGGGGACGGGGCTGGCGAACACGCCGTGGATCGCACGGAGCGGTAGGTCGGTCTGGAGCTCGGCCGCCATGGCCCGCGCCGCGATGGCCGCCAGCACGCCGCCCTGCGGCACCATCGCCAGCACCCACTCCGGTCCGATCGTGGCCCGGTACGCGCCGGGTCCCGTGGCCGTCACATCGGTCGATTCCCAGGCCCGCGCTCCCACGGCCAGGACCCTACGAGGAGCTGCCGGCACCGCCCGCACCGGTTTCCGCGGCGCGGCGGAGCCAGGTCACGACGGCGTCGCGGTGGGGGGCGAGGCCGTTCATCGCGGTGAGGTCGCCGGGCTGCGCGTCGAGCCGGTCGGCCAGCCGCACGGCGGCCGCCGGTCGATCGGCGACGGCCGCGAACGGCGCCTGCTGGACGCGGATCGTGAAGAGCACCGCCCCGCTCTCGGGCAGCCGCCGCAGGGTCTGGCGCTCGCTGCGCAGCCACAGGCGGTCCGGGACCTCGTCGACCACGACGGGCCGCGGGTCTGCGGGTGGGACAGGCGCGTGCAGCTCGTCGTCGCCGTGGACGCTCCAGTTGCGCCGGGCGACGATCACCCCGGGCCGCATCCGGTCGAGGAACCGGTCGACCTTGTCGGCCAGCTCGTCCTCGTACCGCGGCACCGGCCCGTGGATCTCCAGGGCGCTGCCGCCGAGCTTGTCGAGGAGCCGCCAGTGCGACGGGAAGCACAGCACCGCGGCGTCGAGGTGGTAGCTCCCGCCCCGCGGCGCCATCACCACCAGGTCCTCCTGGACCCGGCGCCCGGCAGCCTCGAGCGGGTGCCGCGCCGGGTCGACGGGGGCCGCCGCATGCTGCGGCGCGTGGTCCCCCTCCCACGCGAGCACGAGCGCCAGGACCTCGGCCGAGGCCGCCCCGGTGCCCGCCAGGGCGGCGAAGACCTCGTCGTGGCGCTGGTCGAGCAGGTCGGCCCGCTGGGCAAGCTCGGCCGCACGGCGGTCGTCGGGGAGGAGCCAGTCGCGCTCCTGGATGCGGGCCAGGCCCATCGCCAGCCAGGGCGGTCCCTCCACGGGCCAGGCGACCTCGTCGATCCAGTCGGGCCCGGTCACGGGAGCGGGAAGGCGTCGGGCGTGAGCCAGAGCGCTGCCGCCACGACGATCGCGATGACCAGCCACGCGACCACCAGCCGCTCGGTCACCCGACCCTCGGGCGCGAGGCGGGCGACGAGCCGCTCGATGCCGAGCCCGGTGCGGAACCGGGACGACCCGTGGCGGGCGCCGCGCAGCAGCGCCCAGACGGCCACGCCGCCGATGATCCGCAGCGACCAGTCGAGGAGGCCCTGCGGCAGCGACGTCTGGGCCAGGGCGTACCAGCAGGCGAGGAACACGGCTGCGACGCCGATGATCGGCGAGCTGCGCAGCACCGACGTCACCAGGTTCCGGGCGAACCGCGACGGCACGACGATCCCTGTGGGAAGCCGCTCGGCCCGGCCCTCGGCGAAGCCGAGCTCGGCCCGCTCCCGACGGGCGGCGGCATCGCCGATGGTGGCGAGCACCGGGAAGACCACGAGGACCAGGAGGCCGATGACGATGAGGGGCGCGGCCGAGCCGGCGGCGACGGCGAGGATCCCGAGCGGCACGGTCACGAGCCCGGCTCGGGCCGGCACCCGCGCCGGCGGGTCGAGCGGTTCCGGGCCTTCGATGCCCGACCAGCCGTACGCCGGCCCGCGGGTCTCGTCGACCGCCCGGTGGTCGTCGGGCATCCAGGTCCGGTCGGGGTCGGGCGGATCAGGCGCCGGGACGTAGGTGGCGGCCTCGTCGTAGGCGGGCGGCGCCGGCGCATCGGTGCGGAACGACGCGGTGGGCGCAGGAGCCGGACGGTCGACGATCTCGGTGGCGAGGCGCGACGCGGGTTCCGCCACCGGGGCGGGAGGCAGCGACGGTGCCGGGACGGCCGGGCCCGGGTCGGAGATCGGCAGGCCGACCGCAGGACCGCTCGGTCCGCTGAGGCCGGCGATGGTCTCGGCGTCGCCGGTGCCGTCCGGACGCACGGCGAGGTCCGCCGGTTCGGCGCCGATCGACCCGAGCAGCACCGAGCGGGGGCTGTCCGGCAGCCACCGGACGCCGAGCCGGGCGAGGAACGCGTCGAGGTCCTGCGGCCGGTGCGCGGGCTCCAGCTCGAGGCCGTCGAGGATGGCGTCGCCGACCTGCTTGGAGATGGCCGGGTTGAGCCGGTGCGGCGCCGGGAGCTCGGCCCCGGCGTCCCGCTCGACCGCTGCCACCGGGACCCGGCCCGTGGCCAGGCGGTAGCAGGTGGCGGCCAGCCCGTAGATGTCGGTGGTGGGCCCGAAGCGCCCCTCCCCGCGGTACTGCTCGAGCGGCGCGTACCCCGGCGTGACCATGCGGGTCATGCCCATGGTCTGCTCCTGGTCGAAGTCCCGGGCGAGCCCGAAGTCGATGACCACGATGCGCCCGTGCTCGGTGAGCATCACGTTCGACGGGTTCACGTCGCGGTGCAGCACGCCGGCGGCGTGCACCGGGCGGAGCGCCGCCGACACCCGCGCCGCCACGTCGAGCACCTCGACCTCCGAGAACGGCTCGTTGCGGGCCCGCAGCACGTCGACCAGCGTCCGGCCGCTCAGCCGCTCCATCACCAGGTACGCGGTGCCGTGCGCCTCGAACACCTCGTACACCCGCACGATGCCGGGGTGGGTGAAGCGGGCCAGGACCCGTGCCTCGCGGAGGAACCGGTCACGCGCCGACCGGAACGACGCCCGGGCCTGCGGGGGCGTCAGCACCATCGAGCCGTGGCGGACCGCGGACTCGGGGAACAGCTCCTTCACCGCGACCCGGCGCTTCAGGCGGGTGTCGCCCACCTCGTAGGTGATGCCGAAGCCGCCCCGGCCGATGATGCCGAGGACCTGGTAGCGCCCGTCGGCGAGCTGCGACCCGATCGGCAGCTCCGCCGGCGCGGCGATCTGCGTCCCGCACCACGCGCACACCAGCCACGCGTCGCCCACGGGCTGCCCGCAGTGGGGGCACGGGTCCTGCGCCTCGGGCGCGGTGTTCATCGGCTCGTCCACAGCCCGGCCAAGGGTACGGGCTGCCGCCTCGCCGCTCCGGTCAGATCCGTGGCGCCCTCAGGTGGGCGGCGGCTCGACCGGCCGGTCGGGGTCGGTGCCCTCGGGATCGGGCACGGTGACCGCGTCGTTGGCGGCGACGATCTCCTCCATCTCCAGCGGGGTCATCAGGAGGTCCAGGGCGGACCAGATGGTGCGGGAGTACGGGTAGAAGATCAGCGGCCCGACGAGGCCGATGAACAGGCCGAGGACGATGGGCAGGGCCATGCCGGCATCGGGGTGCTGGTCCTTCCACGCGATGAAGGCCATGAGCATGACGAAGAGGAAGCCCTCGACGATCCCGAAGTTGATGAAGTACGCCCCGACGAAGAACCCCGGCTCCCGCTCGAACAGGTAGCCGCACGACGGGCACCGAGACTCCATCCGGAACCAGCTGCGGTAGAGGTGGCCGCCGCCGCACCGGGGACAGTGCTTGATGAGCCCGCGCCAGAGCAGCGTGGGCCACTCCGGCTTGGGCTGCAGCACGTCGCCGACGTCGATCGTTCGGGGCATCGACCCCATCCTCCTCCACCCCTCGACCCGTGCCCACCTCGAACGGTCGCAGCGATGGCCGACCGGCGGGTCATCGGTCACAGGCGGGGCTGGCGCCGCCGGGTCCGTCTACGGTCGAACCCCATGCAGATCCAGGGTTCGACCATCCTCGTCACCGGCGCCAGCGGCGGTCTGGGCACCGCGATCGCCCGTGACCTCCGAGCGCGCGGCGCCCAGCTCGTGCTCACTGCCCGCAACGCCGAACTGCTCGACGCCCTGGCTGCCGAGCTCGATGCCGAGGTCCTCGTCGCCGACCTCACCGACCGCGGCGACGTCGAGCGGGTGGCGGCCCGAGCCGCGTCCTGCGAGGTGCTCGTCGCCAACGCCGGCGTCGGCGACGATCCGCCCTTCGACGACCTCACCGAGGACGACATCGACTTCGCGATCGACGTCAACCTGCGCTCGCCCATCGTGCTCTCGCACGCCTACGCCAAGGCCCGCATCAGCGCCGGCAAGCCGGGGCAGATCGTGCTCGTCGGCTCCCTCTCGGGCCTGGCCGCCAGCCCCGGCACCCGGCTCTACAACGCCACCAAGTTCGGGCTCCGCGGCTTCGCCCTGTCGTTCAACCAGGAGCTCGACGGCACCGGCGTCGGCTGCTCGCTCGTAGCTCCCGGCTTCATCCGCGACGCCGGCATGTTCCACAACGGCTCGATCGACCTCCCGCCCGGCGTGCGCACCAAGGCTCCGCAGGACGTGGCCGACGGCGTCGTCACGGCCATCACCCACAACCGCCCCGAGGTGTTCGTCGCCCCCGTCGAGCTGCGGCTCGCCTCGACCCTGGCCAGCGTGGCCCCTGGACTCAGCGCCGCGGTCCTCAAGAAGCTCGACGCCGCCAACCGTCGCTGACACCGAGCCGGCCACCGCCAGCAGGGGGAGCGATATCCCACCCTGGTAGGTGATGCGCTCATCAGCACTCGCCGGTAGGTTCGTTCCACCGCTCCGGGGCCGTGCCGTCCCGATGGCCGTCCGCCCCGGGAACGACCGTCCGACGAGCGAGTCGGAAGGACCCGAGACGTGGAAGAAGCCGAGCTCGACGCCCTGCTCGAGCGGTGCGCCTCCGAGCCCATCCACAACCCCGGTGCGGTGCAGCCGCACGGCGCCCTCCTGGTGCTCGACGAGGACCGGACGATCCTGGCCGGCAGCGCCAACCTCGAGACCTTCGTCGGCACGAGCGTCGCGGACGTGCTCGGCCGTCCACTGGACGTCGCGCTCGGTGGACCGTGGCCGGGGGTGTTCGACCAGGCCCTCGCCAGCGACGGGTCCACGGTGGAGCGCGACGGACGGATCCTGACGTGCACCGCCGAACCGGCCGGCGCCCTGCGGCTCTTCGAGGTCGAGATCGACCCCGGCGACCACCTCGACGACGGCTGGAAGCTGCACGAGACGATGCAGGGCCTGATGGGGGCGCCGTCGTCGGAGGTGCTCGTCGACCAGGTCGTCGCCACCATCGCCGACCTCACCGGCTTCGACCGGGTCATGTGCTACCGGTTCGACCCCGACTGGCACGGCGAGGTGATCGCCGAGCGGACCACGCCCGGCGTCGAGTCGTTCGACGGCTTGCGCTTCCCGGCGTCGGACATCCCGCCCCAGGCCCGAGCGCAGTACGAGCGGACGCCGCTGCGGCTCATCCCCGATTCGCTGGGCCGGCCCGTGCCCCTGATCGCCACCACCGCGCTTGCGCCCACCGACCTCGACCTGTCCGATGCCCGCCTCCGGGCCGTCTCGCCGATCCACCTCCGGTACCTCCAGAACCTCGGCGTCCGGTCCTCGATGTCGGTGTCGCTCACCGTGGACGGGCGCCTCTGGGGCATCGTCGCCTGCCACCACGTGGCGGGGGCGCTGCAACCGTCGCGCCGGGTGCGGACCGTGGTGGAGATCGTCGCCCGTACGGCATCGATGCTGCTCACCGTGCTGGAGGCCGGGCGGACGACCCAGCACCGGCTCGACCTGCTCCACCGGCTCGACGAGCTGACCGCCAACCTCGTCCGGGTCGACGACCAGGCGCCCGTCGACGTCCTCGCCGGTCGTCCCGACGCCCTGCTCGGCCTCGTGGATGCCGGCGGGGTCGTCCTCGACAGCGGGGCAGCCGAGCGGTCCGTCGGCGCGGTCGCTCCGTCCGAGGTGACCCGTGCCCTGGTCGAGCGCTGCCGCGACGCCGGCGCACCGCTCGCGGTCGACGAGCTCGGCCGGGTGGACCCGGCGTGGAGCGCCCACGCGAAGGTGGCCGCCGGCGCCCTCGTCGTGCCGATCGGCGCCAGTGGCGAGCGGTTCATCACCTGGTACCGCCCCGAGGTCGTCGAGACCGTCCGCTGGGCCGGCGACCCGGCGTCGAAGGTGCTCGACCGCGATGCCGAGGGCGTCGCCCGTCTCGGGCCGCGGCAGTCCTTCGCCACCTACGCCGAGGTGCTCCAGGGCCGGTCCGTCCCGTGGTCGGAGCAGGAGGTCGAGGTCGCCGAGGAGCTGGCCGCGCGGCTCGCGGCCGCCGACCTCCTCCAGGCCGAGCGCGACGCCCGCCTGGCCGCCCACCTCCAGCAGACCCTCCTGCTCGAGACGTTCCCCGCCATCGCGGGCGTCGACGGCGCCGCCGAGTACCGCCCGGCGAGCCACAGCCCGCTCGGCGGCGACTGGTACGACGTCTTCTACCTGCCGTCCGGCCGCTCGATCGTGGCCGTCGGCGACGTCGCCGGGCACGGGTTGGAGGTGGCGGCCGTGATGGCCCAGCTCCGCCACGCGCTGCGCGCCTACCTCGTGCGGGCGCCGTCACCCGACGTCGCCCTGTCCCGCCTGAACCACCTCACCCGCACGCTCCTGCCCGCCGAGATGGCCACCGCGGTCCTCGTCGAGCTCGCGCCGGACGCTCGGTCGGTCCGGGTGGCGAACGCCGGGCACCTGCCTCCGGTCATCGTCGGCGCCGACGGGACCCGGCTGGTGGACCAGGGCGGCGTCGCCCTGGGCCTGGCCACCACCGTCGAGTACCGCCTGGCCGAGGAGCACATCGTGCCCGGCGAGCGGCTCGTCCTCTACAGCGACGGCCTCATCGAGCGACGCACCCGCACCCTCGACGAGAGCATCGAGGTCCTCGCCGAGGCCGCGCTCGCGACCCGGCACCTCTCCATCCAGGACCAGTGCGTCGCCCTCGCCGACCGCCTGACCGACGGCACCGACGTGGTCGACGACGTCACCGTCGTCGTCGTGGAGATCCGGGCCGACGGCCCAGCCGCACCTCCGACCTGAACCGACACGTCGGGCCCGTCGGTTCTGGACCGGCGCGCCACGGGTAGGTCGACGGGCACCACACCCCCTGGGGCCGGTGGGTCCGCTTCCTCCCCCATCCGTCGCGGACCCACCCGCCTCCGGTGTCGATCCCGGTCGAGGGTGCTGGCCCGATTCCCACCCGGAGTTGCCGTGCGACAAGCGTTGCGCTCGGTGGCCTAGGGTCTGCGGCGGCTCCGCCCTCCCGTCCTGTCCTCCCACCAGCCGGACGGGAGGGCGGAGCCACCCTTTCGGATCGACGACGAGCGGTGGCGACGGGCGCACTCGGCCCTGGCCGCCCTCTCCTCGACACCGCGCAGTGACTCGGGTTCAGGTGCAGGGAGCCGCTTCGGTTTGGTAGCTGAGCTCGAGGTCGGCCATGACCGAGCCCGTCAGGCCGTCGTGTCCAGGGAGCCCGGCAGCGAAGAGCTTTCCGGGGGCACCGTTCGAGAACGACTGGTCCTCGCTCACGGTCGCCGACGTCCCGCCCGTTCCCGTGGCGACAAGGGCGGGCACGTCCCGAACGGCGTACTGGCCGTTGAAGCGAACGAGGTACGAGTGGTCAACGCCCGAACCAACCCCGCCGTCGGTCACCGTCAGGTCGCCTACGTCGAGCCCATCGACGCTCTCGAGCGCTGCCTGCACCTCCACGGAGGTTGCGTCTGCGGGGATGGCGGCGGTTGCGTCCAGACCAAAACCACCGAGGTCGATTGTGAAGGAGCCACTGTTGTTGTCGACAGCGATCCGCTGGACCTCGTCGGCCGTCCCGGTGGGACCGCCGTAGGCCTTGACGCTGAGCGTGCCATCGGGATCGACGAACACGAACCCAGACACGTAGTCGCCGCCGTTGGCAGGGTCGGTGAACGCACTGACCGAGCCGGACACCGTGGCCGGCCGGTAGCACTCGGGGAGCACCGCGACGTCCAGCTTGTAAGGGGTGCCATCGGCGATGAGCTGGCTCGTACCGGGGGCACATTGGCCAGACACAAGGTCCTGGCAGTAGGTCACGGGGTAGTGCGTCGCCGGCACGCCCCAACCGATCGCGAGGCCGCGGATGTGAACCCAACCGTCCTCGTCGCGGCTGATCTCGGCCCTGGGGAAACCGCCGTCGATCGAGAGGTTCTCCGCTGGCACATGCTGCCAGAGCTGCTCGCCGTTCGGCCCTCGCAGAAACCGGTAGTCGGGGTCATCGTTCACGGCAGGTGCCGACGGGTCCGAGAACGCATGCCACTCGACCAGCGGCGGATCGGCTTCCACGGGCCCCCACCCCAACGGCCCAGCCAAGAGCGCAGCCGCCAGTCCCATCGCTCCCACGACGAGCGCACCCGTGCGCACAAGACGGTTCGACACCATCAGTCCCCCTCCGACGGCCCCGCCCCCCCGGGATTGCCGCCTGCCGCAGACCCTAGCGAGCCGACCCTGCGTCCCATGTGCTGGCATCGCCGAACAGTGCAACCGCTGGACAGCAGCGACCTACGGCGGAACCACCGGGATGACCCGCAGCTTCGTAGGCCTCCGCGGCGAGCCACCCGACGAGCGGCGCGGTGCTGGATGGTGCGCAACTCGAGTTGGTCCGGCACCCGAGCCTCCTTCACCGCAGCCCAGCGCCGCCGCATCCTGCGACGCCACCCCCTCTGCCGATGCGACGGCTGGTGCCAGCATCTCGACGGGCCCCAGTCGTTGACTGGCACCCCGAGATGATGCGCCGCTACCGGAGCGATAGGGGGGGTCGGTGGGGTGCAGACCCTCGCCTGACCCCACCGGGCCCCTCAGTCTGGCCGGTGAGATTTGAACTCACGGCCCCCGCGTCCCAAACGCGGTGCGCTACCAAACTGCGCCACGGCCAGTCGTGGCTCACGGTACCGGCTTGCGGCGGAGGCGCCGAACTCGTTCTCATCGGGACCTCAGGCGGATCAGATCCGCCTGGGCGCCGGATCCAGCAGAGGTTCGAGCGAGACGCGGCGGTAAGGTCCGCGGGATGGGGACCGGGGCTGACCAGGCCGGACACGGCGCTCGACTGATCGAGCTCCGCGTGGGCGACGAGCCCGAGGCGTGGAGCCGGGCGGGGTTCACCGTCTCCGACGGCGTCGTGCACGCCGGTCAGGTCCGAATCCGCCTCCTCGGCTCGGGCCCCGACGGCGCCCGGGGGATCGTGAGCTGGGAGGTCGCCGGGCTGGAGGGCGCCGAAGGGCAGCTCGACGGGCTCCCCACCAGCGCCTCGTACGCTGTCGTCGACGATGCCGCCCCCGCCCCGCCGCACCCGAACGGGACCATCGGCCTCGATCACGTGGTCGTGCTGACACCGGACCTCGACCGCACCATCGCCGCGTGCGAGGCAGCCGGACTGGAGCTGCGGCGCATCCGCGACACCACCGGCAACGGCTCGCCGATGCGCCAGGCGTTCTTCAAGCTCGGGCCGGTGGTGCTCGAGGTGGTGAGCGGCGACGTCGGTGTCGGGCTGCCGGCGGCCGATGCGCCAGCCACGTTCTGGGGCCTCGCCGTCGACGTCGACGACCTCGACGCCACCGCGGCGGCGATGGGCGACGGCCTCGGTCGGATCAAGACCGCGGTGCAGCGGGGTCGGCGCATCGCCACCGTGCGCACGAAGGACCACGGCATCTCCGTGGCCATCGCGGCCATGGACCGCCGCGGCGATCGCACCCCATCCGACGACGGCCGGTAGGGTCCGGCGCAGATGCTCGATCACGTGTTCACCGACGCCATCGGCGCCCTCCGCGACACCGTCGAGGGGGCCATGCTCGAACGCCAGGCGTTCGAGGAGCGGTTCCAGGCCGACGTCTTGCTGGGCGACCTGACCTGGGAGACGTCGTACGCGCTGCCGGGCGAGGGCACGCCCCCGCGGACCCGCGCCGACCTCACGCTCGACTGGCCGACCTGGTCGCAGACCGCATACCGGTCGTGGTACATCGGCGACGCCGTCGACGAGCCGCCGCGCATCGAGATCGAGATCGTGCTCCGCATCCAGCGCCTCGCCGAACCGCCCGACCCGGCCAAGGTCCTCGAGGTCCTGCCCGCCGAGTCCAGCCTCATCGGCTCCGAGCGGCTGATCCGCTCCGGACCGACCGTCGAGACCATCCACGGCGATGACCTCGACGACGTCGAGTGGGCCATCGAGGTCTCCTACGAGGGCACCTACGAGCTCGACGAGGACGTCCTCGCCGACGGATCGAAGCTCGACGAGCACTTCAGCTCGATGGGTGGCTGGATCGCCTCGACGCTCGTCCGCCTCGGCGACCTCACCTTCGAGTTCTCCCCGCCCGACGAACGTCCCGCCGACTGACCCCCCTGCCCAAGGAGCGACCGTGAGCGAGCTCGTCCTGACCGAGGTGGCCGACCAGATCGCCACCATCACGCTGAACCGCCCCGAGGCCCGCAACGCGCTCTCGGGCGCGCTGCTCAAGGACCTGGTGGCCGCCGTCCGCGCCGCCCAGGCCGACGACGCGGTCAGCGTGATCATCCTCACCGGCGCCGATCCCGCGTTCTGCGCCGGCCTCGACCTCAAGGAGCTCGGCGCCGGGTCCGGGACCCTCACGGGCACCCGGCCGCGCGACGACACCCCAGTCGAGAAGCGCGGGCCGCTGCCGCCCGGCCCGAAACCGGTCATCGGCGCCATCAACGGAGCGGCCATCACCGGCGGCTTCGAACTTGCCCTCGCCTGCGACTTCCTCATCGCCTCGGACCGAGCCCGGTTCGCCGACACCCACGCCCGCGTCGGCATCCAGCCGTGGTGGGGCCTCACCGTCCTGCTCCCCCAGGCCATCGGTCTGCGCCGGGCCCGGGAGATGAGCGCCACCGGCAACTTCTGCGATGCGCAGAAGGCGCTCGAGTGGGGACTCGTCAACCACGTGGTCCCCCACGACGACCTGCTGCCGTTCGCCCGGGGCATCGCCGCCGACATCGTCTCGAGCGACCAGCGCGCGGTCCGGCAGATCTACGCCACCTACGCCGCCGGGTCGCGGGTCACCGTCGGCGAGGCCTGGCTGGTCGAGTCGGACGTGGCCGCCGAGTGGCAGGGCAAGGGCCTCGACCCCGACGAGATCGAGCGGCGCCGCCAGGGCGTGACCGACCGCGGTCGCGGCCAGCTCTGACCGCGTGACCAGCGCCGACCGCGCCAGCGGGCGGGCTCAGCCGGCGGGCAGCGTGGTCGAGGCCGGCACCGAGGAGGTCGAGGTGGTGGAGCCGTCGCCCTCCTCGTCCTCGTCGCCGCAGACCGATCCGGTCTGGAACTTCTCGACCTCGTAGCGGTTGATCGGCGTGCCGCTCGCGACGTAGCCGGTGCGCAGGTCGGTCTCCTGGAAGCGCACGCCGGCCACGCCCTTGACCTTGCGGAACACCACGAGGCGGAGCACGGCGCCCGACGGCGGCTTCTCGAACGCCTGGTCCTCGGTGAAGCCCTCGGGCGTGGCCCCGATGGCGAACGACTCCATCGGCGTCGCCGGGCCCGAGACCTCCCAGTACGGCTTGCTCTGCTCGTCCCACAGGGCGATGCGGACGACCGGCGCCGCCGCGCAGTCCGGGATGTGGGCGACCTGGAAGAGGCCGACCTTCTCGATGCCGATCGGGTCGTTCCAAGGGTCCTCGCCCTGCTTGTCCTTGCCGACGTCGGGCAAGACGCCCTTCAGGTCGGACCACAGGACGACGCTGCCGATGGCCATGACCGCGATCACCGCGGCGAACACCAGGGCCGACGGCCACCGGCGGTGCCACCACGACGGGCGCGGCGTGGACGTCGTCGTGGGCATCCGACCACGATCCCACATCCGTCCTGGTCGGCGGGAACCACCCGACCCGCCCAGCGAACGGGGCTGCGCCGCCTGCCTCAGTCGGAGGCGGGGGCCAGCTCGGCGGCCGTGGTGCGGGCGAACGCGGCCGGGTCGCCCACCGCGGCGAGCAGCCGTCCGATCAGCTGCTCCCACGCGGCGTTGTCCGGCAGCGGCGCGTCGAGCACCTCGAGCAGCAGGAAGCCCAGGCCCACGGCGTGGCAGAAGGTGACGAGCGAGTCGGTGTCGATGTCGTCGTCGATGCCGCCCGTGGCCTTGGCGCCCCGCACGATCTCGGCCAGCCGGTCGCGCCGGTCGTTCATCCGCGCCTGGAGGAAGGCGAGGACCGTCGGCTCGTGGCGGGCGGCGACGAACGACTCGAGCAGCATCCCGGGCGCCGACAGCTCCCGCTGGGTGGCGCTCGTGTTGCGCTCGACCAGGTGGGCGCCGGCGATCCGGAGGATGTCCTCCATGCGGCCCTCGAACCGGTGGTCCGAGAAGAGCGAGTCGAACTCACCGGCCGTGGCCGCGGCGATGGCTGATGCGAGCAGCTCGTCCTTGCCGCGGTACCGGGAGTAGATGGCCCCGGTGGTGACCCCGGCGCGCCGGGCGATCTCGGCCACCCGTGCGCCGGCGTAGCCCTCCTCCGCGAACACCTCGGTGGCCGCCGCGAGGAGCCGCGAGCCGAGCGGATCGTCCTCGGGATCGGGCACCGTCAGCGGGGCAGACACCGGCTCAACGGTACCGGCGGCCCTCCAGACGTGTCGAGAGCGTCCGACCCCCTCCGGCGGCCCCGAGCGGGGGCCGCTGCAGGACAGGCGGCGTTCATTGTGCTGTCACAGAACCGAGCGCACGCCACGAATGCGCGTTGTACGGTGCAGATCCCACCCGACGCAACTGGGCGCTCAGGGTCCGACAAGGGAGAAACCCCGTGAAGCAACGATCCAGCAGCAAGCTGCTGATCCTCCTCTTCGCAGTCTTCGCACTGGTCCTGGCCAGCTGCGCGAGCAGCGACTCGGACGGCGGCGGCTCCGAGCCGTCCGGCGGTGGCGGCGGCAGCAGCGAGGACGCTGCGACCTGCCAGGGCACGCCCGGCGAGACGCAGGAAGCTGCGGAGCTCGGTGGCTCGGGCGAGGCGCCCGACGGCACCGGCAAGAAGGTCGGCCTCGTGTTCGACATCGGCGGCAAGGACGACAAGTCCTTCAACGAGTCGGCCTACAACGGCCTCGTCGCCGCTGAGGAGAGCATGGGCGTCGAGGTCAAGGCCCTCGAGCCCAACGCCGACGGCTCCAACCGCGAGGACCTGCTCCGCCAGCTCGCCGACGACGGCTACGGCCTCGTCATCGGCGTCGGCTTCAACTTCTTCGATCCGCTGACCGCGGTGGCCGCTGACTACCCGGACACCGACTTCGCGATCGTCGACTCGGTGGTCGAGGCCGACAACGTCGCCTCCATCACCTTCGCCGAGGAGCAGGGCTCCTTCCTGGTCGGCGCCATCGCCGCCCAGTCCACCGGCACCGACACCGTCGGCTTCGTCGGCGGCGTCGAGACCGACCTGATCAAGAAGTTCCAGGCCGGCTACGAGGCCGGTGTGGCCGAGGTCAAGCCCGACGCCAAGGTCGAGGTCAAGTACCTCACCCCTGACGGCGACTTCAGCGGCTTCAACGACTCGGCCAAGGGCCAGACCGTCGCTGCGGGCCTCTACGACGCCGGCGCCGACGTGATCTTCCACGCTGCTGGCGGCTCGGGCGCCGGCGTGTTCAAGGCCGCGACCGAGGCCGACCGCCTCGCCATCGGCGTCGACTCCGACCAGTACTTCCAGGTCGACGAGGCCGAGCAGAAGTGCATGCTCTCGTCGATGCTCAAGCGCGTCGACGTCGGCGTGTACGACACCATCGGCAAGTACGCCGGCGATGAGTTCGAGGGCGGCGTCGAGGTGTTCGACCTCGCCAACGGCGGCATCGACTACTCGCAGGCCGGCGGCCAGGTCAAGGACCCGGCTCAGATCGACGATCTGAAGCAGCAGATCATCGACGGGGAGATCGAAGTCCCCACCGCGCCCTGATCACCAGCTGAACCCGATCAAGACCCGGGACCGGTCCGCCGGTCCCGGGTCTTGGCGTTCTGGAGGCTTTCCGTGACCGCTCCCACGCAAGATCCCCCCGCCGCCGCACCCGATCCGGGTGCGCCGCCCGCCGTCGAACTGGTGGGCATCGTCAAGCGGTTCCCCGGCGTCGTCGCCAACCGCGACGTCAACCTCCGGGTGGCTCCGGCCACCATCCATGCGATCGTCGGCGAGAACGGTGCCGGCAAGAGCACCCTGATGAAGATCCTCTACGGGATGCAGGCCCCCGACGAGGGCACCATCTCGGTCGACGGCAAGCAGGTCTCGTTCAAGACCCCCAACGACGCCATCGACGTGGGCATCGGCATGGTGCACCAGCACTTCATGCTCGCCGACAACCTCACCGTCATCGAGAACATCGTCCTCGGCTACGAGCCCCGGCGGTCGTTCCCCTTCAACTTCCTGGTCGACACCGGTGCCGCACGCAAGCGCATCATCGAGCTCGGCCAGCGCTACGGCCTCGCCGTCGACCCCGACGCCCTCGTCGAGACGCTCGGCGTCGGCCAGCGCCAACGGGTCGAGATCCTCAAGGTCCTCTTCCGCGGCGCCACCACGCTGATCCTCGACGAGCCCACCGCCGTGCTGGTCCCGCAGGAGGTCGACGAGCTCTTCGCCAACCTCCGCGACCTCAAGCGCGAGGGCATCACCATCCTCTTCATCTCGCACAAGCTCGACGAGGTGCTCGCCGCCGCCGACGACATCACCGTCATCCGCGCCGGCGCCACCGTCGCCACGGCCAAGCCCGCCGACGTCACCACCAAGCAGCTCGCCGAACTGATGGTGGGAAGCGAGCTCCCCTCCCCCGCCACCCGCACCTCCACCGTGACCGACCAGGTCGAGCTGTCGGTGCAGGGCATCGACATCTTCCCGCTGGGCCTGCGGCCGACGCTGTGCGAGGTGTCGTTCGACATCCACCAGGGCGAGATCGTCGGCATCGCCGGCATCGAGGGCAACGGCCAGACCGAGCTCATCGCCGCCATCCTCGGCCTCATCGAGCTGGACGCCGGGTCCGTCCGCCTGGGCGGCGAGGACATCACGTCCTGGCCCACGCGGCGGCGCCGCGACGCCGGCATCGGCTACGTGCCCGAGGACCGCCACCGCCACGCCCTGCTGCTCGACGCCCCGCTCTGGGAGAACGAGATCCTGGGCCACCAGAGCAGGCCGCCCAACGCCAAGGGCCCCTGGATCGATCGGGCCGGCGCCCGCAAGCGCACCGAGGAGATCGTCGAGCGCTTCGACGTGCGCACCCCGAACATCGAGGTGCGGGCCGAGGCCCTCTCCGGCGGCAACCAGCAGAAGCTGATCATCGGCCGCGAGCTCATGGCCGAGCCCCGCGTGATGATCGCCGCCCACCCCACCCGGGGCGTCGACGTCGGCGCCCAGGCCGCCATCTGGGACCAGCTGCGGGAGGCCCGCCGCAACGGCCTGGCCACCCTGCTCATCTCGGCCGACCTCGAGGAGCTGATCGGCCTCTCGGACCGGCTGCTCGTGATCTTCGAGGGGCGCATCGTCGCCGAGCTCGACCCCGCCACCGCCACCCCCACCGCGCTGGGTGAGCACATGACCGGTTCCGATCGAGGGGAGGACGCATGATCCGCCGCATCACCATGGCGCTCGCCGCGCCCGTGCTCGCCATCGCCTTCGCCATGGCGGTGTCGGCCATCATGCTGGCGCTCACCGACTACAGCGCCACCGAGGTGTTCCGGGTCATCTTCGACGACGGCTTCAGCCGCACGAACCTCGTGACCACGGTCAACCGGGCGGCGCCGTACTACATCTCCGGCGTAGCGGTCGCGATCGGGTTCAAGATGAACCTGTTCAACATCGGCGTCGAAGGCCAGTACAAGCTGGCCGCGCTGTTCGCCGCCGCCGCGGCCGCCGCGGTGGAGCTCCCGGCTCCCCTCCACGTGCTGTTCACCCTCCTCGTGGCGATGCTCGTGGGCGCGGCCTGGGCATCGATCCCGGCCCTGCTCAAGGCCTATCGGGGCGTCAGCGAGGTCATCTCGTCGATCATGCTGAACGCCACCGCGCTCGGCGTCGGTGCCTTCTTCATCCAGCGCTGGCTGCGGGCCCCGGCCACCGAGAGCCCGGTGCTCGGCACCCGGACCATCTCGCCATCGGGCCAGCTCCCCTCGCTCAACGGGCTCCTCGGCGTCATCGGCATCGACGTCCCCGACGCCACCCGGGTCCAGTCCTACGTCGTGGTCGCCGCCATCGTCGGCGTCGCCTACTACCTGCTGATCTGGCGCTCCCGCTACGGCTTCGACCTGCGCGCCACCGGCTCCAACGCCGAAGCGGCCACCGCCAGCGGCGTGAACTCGAAGCGGATGATCATCACCGCGATGCTCATCTCGGGCGCCGTCGCCGGGCTCATCGGCATGAACAACATCATGGGGCCGGCCGCCCGCTACACCGACGTGTCGGTCGTGACCGGGCTCGGCTTCACCGGCATCGCCATCGCCCTGCTGGGCCGCAACAACCCGGTCGGCATCGCCTTCGCCGCCCTCCTCTGGGCCTTCATGGACGCCGTCCAGACGCCCCTCTCGAACGCGAACCTGCCGAAGCAGATCACCTCGATCATGCAGGGCATCACGGTCCTGTCCGTCGTCATCGCCTACGAGGTCGTCCGCCGCATCTCGGCCCGCCAGGAGCTGGCCGGGCTGCGCCGTGAGGTCACCGCCGGCGGTGCCGCCCCGCCGCCCGCCGACCCGCCGAGTCCCACCGGTTCCGGACCGGAGGTGGCGCCCGCATGAGCGCACTCATGAACCCGCCCGAGACCGAAGCGAACACGAAGCCGCTCGCCCGCTTCTCGGAGATCCCCCGCTGGGCGCGACTCGTGCTCTACCTGGCGCTCGGCGTCGGCGTCCTCTCCCTGACCCGCATCCTCACCGGCGCCGGCCAGCTCACCGCCGAGAACACCCTCCGGTCGGCCCTCTACCTCGCGCTGCCCATCGCCCTCGCCGGCCTCGGCGGCCTCTGGTCCGAGCGCGCCGGCGTGGTCAACATCGGCCTCGAGGGGATGATGGTCCTCGGCACCTGGTTCGGCGCCTACGGCGGCATCGCCTACGGGCCGTGGCAGGGCGTGATCCTCGGGGTGGTCGGCGGCGCCATCGGCGGTCTGCTCCACGCCATCGCCACCGTCGGCTTCGGCGTCGACCACATCATCTCGGGCGTCTCCATCAACCTCCTCGCCGTCGGGCTCTGCGAGTTCCTCACGTCGGTCAGCTGGGATGGCGCCTCGGCCCGGGAATCCCCCACGATCCCCGACACACCGGCCAACGTCGACCTGCTCCCGTTCCTCAAGGAACCGCTCCGCGAGCTCGGGAGCCAGAACCGGTTCTTCCTGTCGGACTTCGCCAAGGCGATCCTCGCCCTCACCACGAACGTGTCACCGCTGGTGATCGTCGCGCTCCTGCTCTTCCCGCTCACGTTCTTCGTCCTGTGGAAGACGCCCTTCGGCCTGCGCCTGCGGTCCGTCGGCGAGGACCCCGATGCCGCCGACTCCCTCGGCGTCCACGTGTACCGGCTCAAGTTCACCGCCGTGATGATCTCCGGCGCCCTGTCCGGCCTCGCCGGCGTCGTGCTCGTCTACCTGTTCTCCGGGAAGTTCCAGAGCCAGCAGACGGGCGGCCGTGGCTTCATCGGCCTCGCCGCCATGATCTTCGGCAACTGGCGGCCGGGCGGTCTGCTGGTGGGCGCCGGGCTGTTCGGGTTCATGGACTCCATGCAGTCGCAGATCACCGAGACCAGCCACGCGCTGCTGGTCGGCGCCGCCCTCACCTTCGTGGTCACCGGCCTGTTCTGCGCCTACCGGAAGCTCTGGGTCTCCACCGCGGTGTTCTTCGTGCTCGCCGCGGGCGCGGCCTGGTGGTACCAGGCCACAGACGAGCTGCCCCGCGAGATCATCCCGTACTTCCCGCACGTCACCACCCTCCTGGTGCTCGTGTTCGCCAGCCAGCGGCTGCGCATGCCCGCAGCCGACGGCAAGGTCTGGCGCCGAGGCGGACGGTGACCACGGGCCCGCGGCCGGACTGGCCCGCGCTGCGGGCCGCTGCCCAGCAGATGCTCGACGCCGCCTACGCCCCCTACTCGGGGGTGAAGGTAGGCGCGGCGGCGCTCGTCGACGACGGGCGCGTCGTCACCGGCTGCAACGTCGAGAACGCGTCCTACGGGCTGTCGCTGTGCGCCGAGTGCGGCGTGGCCCAGGCCCTGGCCGCATCGGGCGGCGGGCGGCTCGTCGCCCTGGCGGTCGTCGGCACCGACGGCACCTACCTCGCCCCCTGCGGCCGCTGCCGCCAGATCCTCTTCGAGTTCGGCGGCCCGGGCCTGCAGATCGAGACCGGCGACGGCATCGTCACTCTCGACGACCTCCTCCCCGGCGCCTTCGGCCCCGACGACCTCCCCCCAGGACGACGCCCATGACCAGCCCCCGGCAGTACCACATCGGGTTCGGAGCGGATGACCTGCCCGACGGCGCCACCATCGCGCTGTTGAGCGGCGACCCGAACCGCTCCGAGCTCATCGCCATGGACCGGCTCGACAACGGCCGGGACCTGGCCCGCAACCGGGGCCTCGACTCGTTCCTGGCCGAGCTGCCCGGTGGCCGCCCCGTCGTCTGCGCCACCAGCGGCATGGGTGCCCCGTCGGCCAGCATCGTGGTGAACGAGCTGGTCCAGGCGGGCATCACCACCATCCTCCGCATCGGCACCAGCGGCTCGATCCAGCCCCACGTGCACGTGGGCGACGTGGTCATCGGGTCCGCCGCCCTCACCCTCCAGGGCGCCGCCGACGACATCGCGCCGCCGCAGTACCCGGCCGCCGCCGACCCCTTCCTCACCGTCGCCCTCGCCCACGCCGCCGACGACCTCGGCATCGCCCACCACGTCGGGATCATGGGCTCGGTCGACACGTTCTTCGAGGGCCAGGAGCGCATGGACTCCTCGGCCAACCCCCAGCTCCTGCGCCGCCACCGCGGCAGCATCGACGAGTACCAGTCGCTCCGGGTCCTGAACCTGGAGATGGAGGCGGGCACGCTGTTCAAGATGGGCGGCGTCTACGGCTTCACGGCGGGCTGCGTGGTCGGGATCATCGCCCATCGCCACCACGAGGAGCGCCCCGACCTCTCGGTGAAGGACACCGCCGTGGCCAACGCCGTCGAGGTCGCCGTCGCCACCGCCGCCACCTGGGTCGACCACGCCCCCTGACCGAGCCACCCCCGCCCCCGCCCACTTCTCTTCGGTGGGGGTGCCACGGCAGAATGGCGGGGTCCGCATCAGGCGGGCACTCGGCCGGCTGGCTGATGAACCACGGGAGCCCGACATGGCCCTCGACCAGACCCAGATCGACGCCTGGGAGCGTGATGGCTTCCTCGCCATCCCGGACGCGATCCCCCTCGACCGCTGCGAGGCCCTGATGGCCCGAGCCGCCGAGATCGTCGACGAGTTCGACCCCGAGACGGTATCGATCTTCTCCACCCAGGAGCAGACCCGCACCTCCGACGACTACTTCATGGCGTCGGGCGACAACATCTCGTGCTTCTTCGAGGAAGGCGCCTTCGACGACGACGGCCACCTCCTCCAGGACAAGGCGGTGTCGATCAACAAGATCGGCCACGCCATGCACGACCTCGACCCGGTGTTCGACTCGTTCAGCCGGCAGTCCCCCATCGCCGAGGCGGCCACGTCCATCGGCATGGTGGACCCGAAGCTGCTGCAGTCCATGTACATCTTCAAGTCGCCGTTCATCGGCGGCGAGGTGTCGTGCCACCAGGACTCGGCCTTCCTGTTCACCGACCCGATGACCGTGGTCGGCTTCTGGGTGGCGCTCCAGGACGCCACCCTCGAGAACGGGTGCCTGTGGGCCCAGCCCGGCGGGCACCGCACGCCGCTGCGCAAGCGCTTCGTCCGCAACCCCGCCGGCGGCACCGCGTTCGAGGAGCTCGACACGACGCCGTGGCCCGAACCGGGAGGCCCCGAGCTGGTGCCGATCGAGGCGAAGGCCGGCACGCTCGTGCTGCTCCACGGCCTCCTGCCGCACTGGAGCGACGTCAATCGCTCATCGCGCAGCCGCCATGCCTATACGGTGCACGTCATCGACGGGGCTGCGATGTACCCCGACGAGAACTGGTTGCAACGGTCCCCATCCCTCCCGCTCCGGGGGTTCGACGCCGCCTGATCCACACCCCTGGACAGCGAGGATCGATCGACGCATGACCGACCGCCCGCGTGACGAGCAGCTCAGCTTCCGCCCCATGGTCCGTGACGACCTCCCGCAGCTCCAGACGTGGATCCAGGCGCCCCACGTCGCGGAGTGGTGGGGCACCGACCCGAGCGAGACCATCGAGGGGGTCGAGGCCAAGTACCAGGAACGGATCGACGGCACCGACCCCGTGAGCCCGTGGGTGATGGAGATCGAGGGCACCGCCGTCGGCTTCATCCAGTGGTACCGGGTGGAGGACGAGCGGGACTGGTACCCCGGCGTCTCGATCCCACCCGGCACCATGGCCCTCGACATCGCCATCGGCGACGCCGACTACGTGGGCCAGGGCCACGGCCGTCGGCTCGTGCTCGAGTTCGTGCACCACGTGCTCCGCACGACGAACCCGGACTGCCCCGAGGTCTGGATCGACCCCGACCCCCGCAACGAGCGGGCCGTGCGTGCCTACCGGGCCGCCGGCTTCCACGACACCGGCATCGACCTGCCCGATCCCGACCACCCCGGGCAGGTCCGCCGGCTCATGCGCATGTCCTGGGCCGGCCCCACCTTCCGCTAGGCCCCTCGTCGTCGCCGGGCTGTCGGGTGATCGTCACCAACCTGGAACCCACGGGCGGTGTGGCTGGGCCAGCCTGGTGGGTATCCCAGGCGCACACCCCTGACGAGGAGCCGACATGCTCACGCTCAAGCCCGCCACCCCCACGCACGAGCCCTTCCCCTGGCAGGACGGGCACGCCTGCCACGAGGATCGGGCGATGGGCTTGGAGCTCGAGCTCATCGAGCTGGTCCGCCGACGAGACGCCGCCGTGGAGGCCCAGGAGCCGGTCGAGCAGGTCGACCGGGAGATCGACGCGGTAATGGCCGAGCTGGCGGGCGAGGCGCTCGCCCCCATGCCCTCCTGATCCTCCGGTCCCACCCGCCGACCACGGTCGGGCCCACCCCGGGTTGCCGCCCGGCGAACGCGTGGTGCACGCCGCGGGAAACCGCAGGCGGACCGGCGAGGCCGCCGGTACCCTCCGTCCATGGCTGACGGCATCTCGCTCGATCTGATCCGACAGGCCCCGAAGGTCCTCCTGCACGACCACCTCGACGGCGGGCTGCGGCCCTCCACGGTGATCGACATCGCGAACGAGGTCGGCCACGAGCTGCCGACCCAGGATCCCGACGAGCTGCAGGCGTGGTTCACCGAAGGGGCGAACCGGCGCGACCTCGACCTGTACCTCGACACGTTCGAGCACACGGTGGCGTGCATGCAGACGCCCGAGCACATCGAGCGGGTCGCGGCCGAGTGCATCGAGGACCTGGCCGCCGACGGCGTCGTCTACGCCGAGGTGCGCATGGCGCCCGAGCTGTGCATCGAGGGCGGCCTCACCCCTGACGAGGCGGTCGAGGCCATGCTCGCCGGCTTCGAACGGGCCAGCGCCGACCGGCCCATCGAGGTCGGGCTGCTCGTCACCGCCATGCGCCACGCCGCCCGGTCCACCGAGATCGCCGAGGTCGCGCTGCGGCACCGGGACCAGGGCGTCGTCGGGTTCGACATCGCCGGCAGCGAGTCCGGCAACCCGCCCAGCCGCCACCTCGACGCCTTCCGCATCGTCGCCCAGGCCAACTCGCACATCACCATCCACGCCGGCGAGGCGTTCGGCCTCCCGTCCATCTGGGAGGCGCTCCAGATCTGCGGCGCCGAGCGCCTGGGCCACGGCGTGCGCATCATCGACGACATCACGGTGGAGCCCGACGGCCAGGTGTCGCTCGGCCGGCTCGCCTCGTTCGTCCGAGACCGCCGCGTCCCGCTCGAGATGTGCCCCACGTCCAACGTCCACACCGGGGTGTGCGACACGGTCGCCGAGCACCCGATCGGCCTGCTCAAGCAGCTCCGGTTCCGGGTCACGGTCAACACCGACAACCGGCTCATGAGCGACATCTCGATGTCGCGCGAGTTCGCCAACCTGCACGAGGCGTTCGGGTGGGGCTGGGACGACTTCGAGTGGCTCACCATCAACGCCATGAAGAGCAGCTTCTGGCCGTTCGACAAGCGGCTGCGGATCATCAACGAGCAGATCAAGCCCGGCTACGCCACGCTCAAGGCCGCCGGCCTGGGCACGTCCGGCTTCCGCGTCCAGCCGTGACCCGCCCGCTCCGACGGGTCGCGGTCTTCTGCGGCTCCAACCACGGCAACGACCCCGCGTTCACCGCCACCGCGGTCGAGCTGGGCCGGCTGCTCGCCGAGCGCGGCATCGGCCTCGTCTACGGGGGCGGCAACGTCGGGCTCATGGGCGAGGTCGCCGACGCCGTCCTCGCGGGCGGCGGCACCGTCACCGGCGTGATCCCCCAGCACCTCTGGGAGAAGGAGGTCGGCCACCAGGGCCTCACCGAGCTCCTCGTCGTCGATTCGATGCACGAGCGCAAGATGGCCATGGCCGACCGGTCCGACGCGTTCATCGCCCTGCCCGGCGGCGTCGGCACGTTCGAGGAGCTGTTCGAGGCCATCACCTGGACCCAGCTCGGCATCCACGAGAAGCCGGTGGGGCTGCTCGACGTCGCCGGCTTCTACGCCCCGCTGCTCGGCTTCCTCGACGACACCGTGGCCTCCGGCTTCCTCAAGCCCGGCCACCGGTCGATGATCCTCGACGCCACCGAGCCCGCTGCGATGCTGGCGGCCCTCGCCGCCTGGGAGCCCGTCGCCACATCGAAGTGGCTCACCCCAGACGAGCGCTGACCGCGGCGGCTCGGATCAGAGCTGCTCGAGGATCGCCCGCGACGCCGAGCAGCCCAGGCGGGTGGCGCCGGCATCGACCATGGCGAGGGCGGTGGCCGCATCGCGGATGCCGCCCGAAGCCTTGACACCAAGGCGGCCGCCGACGGTCTCGGCCATCAGCGCGACCGCGCCCAGGCTCGCTCCGCCGGCGGGGTGGAAGCCGGTGGAGGTCTTCACGAAGTCGGCCCCGGCGGCCTCGGCCGCGTGGCACGCGGCCACGATGGCGCGGTCGTCGGCCAGCGCCGCCGACTCGATGATGACCTTGAGGAGCGAGTCGGGCGCGGCCGCACGGACCGCGGCGATGTCGGCCTCGACCCGGTCCCACAACCCGGCCATCGCCCACCCGAGATCGATCACCATGTCCAGCTCGGTAGCCCCGTCGGCCACGGCCTGGACCGCCTCGGCCGCCTTGGCCTCGGGCCGGTGGGCGCCGCTCGGGAACCCGATCACGGTGCAGACGGCCGTGGTGTCGGGCAGGCCACCCTGCGGCAGCGGGAGCCGGTTGGGCGCCACGCACACCGCCCCGACCCCCAGCACCGACGCCTCGCCGCACAGCAGCGCCACCTGCCCCGGCGTCGCCGCCGGGTCCAGCAGGGTGTGGTCGATCATCCGGGCCAGCTCCGCTCGTTCCATCGGGGCATCCTGCCAGCGCCACCGCAACCTCACACCCTCCCCCGACCCCGTCCGCCCCACCCCACGACCCGAACTTCGTATGCCAGAGCACCCGAAGCGGCCCTCCCACCTACGAAGTTCGCCCGGGGTCGGGACCACGATCCGAACTTCGTATGCCAGAGCGTCCGAATCGGCGCTCACGCATACGAAGTTCGGTCCAGGGGGCGGGGTTCCCCGACCGGGCGGGTGGGATCTGCGCATCATGGTCGGGTGCTGACCACCGTCGTCGACCACCCGCTGGCCCACCGGGCCCTGACCACGCTGCGCGACCAGGACACGGACCGGGCAGCGTTCCGCGTGGCCATGGACGACCTCGCGGGCATTCTCGTGTACGAAGCCACCCGCCAGCTCCGGGTCGAGACGTTCGACGTGACCACGCCGCTCGCCGTCACCCAGGGGGTCCGGGTCACCGAACCGCCCATGGCCGTACCGATCCTGCGGGCCGGCCTCGGCCTGCTGCCCGGCGTGCTGCGGTACCTCCCCGACTGCCCCACCGGCTTCATCGGCGTGGCCCGCAACGAGGAGACCCTCGTCCCCGAGCCGTACATGAACTCGGTGCCGGAGGACCTCAACGGGCGCGACGTCCTGGTACTCGACCCCATGCTCGCCACCGGCGGCTCGCTCACCTACGCCTGCGGGCTCCTGCGCGACCGCAACCCCGGGCGCCTCGTCGCCGTGTGCGTCCTGGCCGCCCCCGAGGGGGTGGCCGCGCTCGACCGCAGCGGCCTGTGCGACGAACTGGTCGTCGGTTCGATCGACGACCACCTCAACGACGTCTCGTACATCGTCCCCGGCCTGGGAGACGCGGGCGACCGCCTCTACGGCACGGCCTGAGCCGCCTCCGCCGGAGGGAACCCCAGGTCAGCACCGCAGCGCGTGTGCTCGGGCCGCTGATCGGGTAGCGCGTAGGGCATGAGCTTGCGCATCGAGAGCTTCACCGTCGACGCCCGGGACCCGATGGCCCTCGCCACGTGGTGGTCCGAGGCGATCGGCTGGCTCATCTGCTTCGAGTCCGAGGACGGTGTCGAGGTGAACCTGTGCGAGCGGCTCGAGCCCGATGGGAGCCACCCCTACCCGGAGCTGTCGTTCGTGGGCGACGGCAACCACCGCGAGGGCCAGGAGCGCATCCACCTCGACCTGAACAGCTTCTCGACCGCCGACCAGGAGGCCACGGTCGAGCGGCTCCTCGGCATCGGCGCGACGCGGGCCGACGTCGGCCAGGCGCCCGACGCGCCGTTCACCGTCCTCGCCGACCCCGAGGGCAACCACTTCTGCGTGCTCGACCCGCGACCCGAGTACGCCCACCTCGGCTCGGTCGCCGGGTTCACGGTGGCCGCCCACGACGCCCCCGCCCTCCGCGACGTCTGGGCCGCGGCCACCGGCTGGGACGTGACGCGCGACGAACCCGACTACGTCGTGCTGACGCCGGCCGACGGTGGGGCGCCGATCGAGATCATCACCCGGCCGACGATGCCCCGCAGCGATCGGAAGGACCGCATCCACCTCGACGTCGCCCCCGGCGAGCACGACGACCAGACCGAGGCGGTCGAGCACCTGCTCGCGCTCGGCGCGCGCCGAGCCGACGTCGGCCAGACCGGCAGCGAGTCCTGGGTCGTCCTCGCCGACCCCGAGGGCAACGAGCTCTGCGTCCTCTCCCCCCGCCCCTGAGGCGGGACGCCTCCTGCCGGTCGAGCGGGCGGAACGGTCAGGCCAGGCCAGTGGCGGCGGCGGTGGCGGCGACGAGCTGCTCGAGGGCGGTGACGGCGCGTTCGCGGGCTGCGGTGAGGTCGGCGCGGTCGGCAACGGGTTCGATGACCTCGACGTAGGCCTTGAGCTTGGGCTCGGTGCCGCTGGGGCGCACGACGACCCGGCCGCTGTCGAGGTGCCAGATCAGGACGTCGCTGGAGACGAAGCCGCGCTCGGCATCGCCGTCGATGAGGTCGTCGACGGACCGGACCGCACGGCCGGCCAACTCGGTGGGCGGGGTCGTGCGCATGCGGTCCATCGCGGCGGTCATCTGCTGCATGGCGTCGCTGCCGGCGACCCGGGCCGACCACTGCACGGTCTGGTGCACGCCGTGCTCGACGGCGAGGTCGTCCAGCACGTCGAGCAGGGTCCGTCCGTCGCGCTTCTGCACGGCGGCGGCCTCGGCGAGCAGCAGCGCCGCGGTGATGCCGTCCTTGTCGCGAACCAGGCCGCCGGCGCAGAAGCCGAGCGCCTCCTCGTAGGCGAAGCCGAGCTCGCCGTCGGGGTCGGCGGCCCGGCCGAGCCACTTGAAGCCGGTGAGGGTCTCGACGAACGGGCGGCCAGCAGCGGCGGCGATCTTGCCGAGCAGGGTGGAGGACACGATCGTGGTGGCCAGCACCGCGTCGTCGGCGATGCCACCCGAGGCCACGAGGTGGTGGGCGAGCAGGGCGCCGATCTCGTCGCCGCGCAGCGGGCGCCAGCCGTCGGGCGCCGAGGGGTCGGGGACGGCGGCGCCGAGGCGGTCGGCGTCGGGGTCGTTGGCCAGGAGCAGGTCGGCGGCGGCCGCCGTCGCCGTGGCGATGCCCAGGTCGAGGGCGCCGGGCTCCTCGGGGTTCGGGAAGGCGACGGTCGGGAAGTCGGGGTCGGGCTCGACCTGCTGCTCCACCTCGACCACCGGCGCGAAGCCGGCTGCGGCGAAGGCCCGCCGGATGGTGGCCGCGCCCACGCCGTGCATCGCCGTGTAGGCGGCGACGAGCGTCCGCTCCGACGGCACCAGGCCGACCTGCGACGCCGCATCGACGTAGGCCTGCACCAGGTCGTCGCCGACCCGCACGATGTCGGGGTCCTCGGGGTGGGCGTACATCACGTCGCAGGCCCGGGGCGTGGCGTCGATGCCGGCGGCGATGATCCCGTCGACCGGCGGGATGATCTGGCGGGCGCTGCCGTCGTAGACCTTGTAGCCGTTGTCCTGCGGCGGGTTGTGGCTCGCCGTCACCATGACGCCGGCGGCCGCCCCGAGGTGGGCGACGGCGAAGGCGAGGACGGGCGTCGGCAACGGGCCGGGCAGCACGTAGGCCCGGATGCCGGCTGCGGCGAAGATGGCCGCGCTCGTCTCGGCGAAGTCCTGCGACCGGTGGCGGGCGTCGAAGCACACCGCCACGCCGCGCTGGGCGACACCGGGATCGCCCGAGTCCTTGAGCCACCGGACGATGCCGTTGGCGGCCCGGGTGACCACCGCGAGGTTCATGCGGTTGGGGCCAGCACCGAGTCGGCCTCGGAGCCCGGCCGTGCCGAAGTCCAGGTCCGCAGCGAAGCGATCGGCCAGGTCGGCCGCTGCGGCGCCGTCGCCCGCCTCGGCGGCGGTGATCACCGCGTCGAGCTCGTCGCGCGTGGTGGGATCCGGGTCGGCGGCGAGCCAGGCCCACGCCCGCTCGAGCAGCTGCGCGTCGACGGCCATCAGAGCTGCCGCACGATCTGGGCGATGAGCCCGCCCATGCGGTCGGCGGACTCGGCGGCCACGGCGAGCACGTCGTCGTGCGCCAGCACCTCGTCGGCCAGGCCGGCCGCCAGGTTCGTCACCAACGACACCGCCAGCAGGTCGGCGCCGGCGTGGGCCGCGGCGATGGACTCGAGCACGGTGGACATGCCGACCAGTTCCCCGCCGAGCGCCGCCACCATCCGCACCTCGGCGGGGGTCTCGTAGGTGGGGCCGAGGAGGCCGCAGTACACCGCCTCCTCGAGCGTCGGGTCGACGGCTCGGGCGAGCTCCCGGAGGCGGGGCGTGTAGGCCTCGCCCATGTCGGGGAAGCGTGGCCCGATGCGCTCGTCGTTCTCGCCGAGCAGCGGCGTCCGGCCGGTCATGTTGAGGTGGTCGGCGATGAGCACGGGCTGGCCCGGTCGCAGCCCCGGCCGCAGGCAGCCCGCCGCGTTGGTGAGCACGACCGTCGAGCAGCCGGCCCGCACCGCGGTGCGGACGCCGTGGGCGACGACGTTGGGGTGGTGGCCCTCGTAGAGGTGCACCCGGCCCATGAACGCCAGGACCCGCTTGTCGCCGTTGGCGATGGACCGGACCGTGGTGCCGTGGCCCTGCACCGAGGCCTCGGGGAACCCGCCGAGCTCGGTCATCGGCAGCTCGGCCACGACGTCGCCCATGCGGTCGGCGGCGGGCTTCCAGCCTGATCCGAGCACGATGACCACGTCGTGGCGGTCGACGCCGGTGGCCTCCGCGAGCCGGGCGGCCGAGGCCTCCGCCGCGTCGAAGGGGTGGCTGACCGGATCCGGATGCGTCACCCGGACAGTCTGCCGCGACTTCGCCCGGGACGTTTCGGGTCACCCGAGCCGCCCCACGCGGCACGAACGACCCGATTCAGCCAGTGGACGGCCATCCGGTCCGAATCAGGTCACCTGAGCCGCCCCACGCGGCACGAACGACCCGATTCAGCCAGTGGGCGGCCATCCGGTCCGAATCAGGTCACCTGAGCCGCGCCACGCGGCAGGGACGACCCGAAAGGATGGGTGGGGTCAGTCGAGGAGGCTGACGGTCTGGGCGAGGCTCATGCCGGGGCGGGGGCCGATGTGGCCGATGACGGCCGCGGCGGCGATCGAGCCCAGGCGGCCGCACTCGGCCAGGGGACGGTCCTGCGACCAGCCGTAGAGGAAGCCGGCGGCGTAGAGGTCGCCCGCGCCCGTGGTGTCGACCCGCTTGGGGACCTGGTGGGCCTCGACCTCGACGACCTCGTCCTTGGTGACCACGACCGAGCCGTTGCGGCCGCAGGTGACCGCAGCGATGTCGCAGATGCCGCGGACCGCGTCGACGCCCTCGTCGAAGCTGTCGACGCCGTAGAGCTTCATGATCTCCTCCTCGTTGGCGAAGAGGATGTCGACGCCCTCGGCGACGAGGGTGAGGAAGTCGTCGCGGTGGCGGTCGACGCAGAAGCTGTCGGACAGGGTGAGCGACACCTTCCGACCGGCCTCGTGGGCCGCCGCGGCCGCCACCCGGAAGGCGTGCTTGGCGTCGTCGCGGTCGAACAGGTAGCCCTCGAGGAACGTGACCTTGGCCGAGCCGATGAGGTCGAGGTCCAGGTGGTCGGCGCACAGCGTGGCCGAGGCCCCCAGGTACGTGTTCATCGTGCGCTCGCCGTCGGGGGTGACCACGATCATGCAGCGGCCGGTGGGGTCGCCGTCGGTGGCGAGGTCGGCGCTGAAGTGCACGCCGAGCGAGTTGAGGTCGTGGCTGAACGCCTTGCCCAGGCCATCGTCCTTGACCCGGCCGATGTAGGCGGCGCGGCCGCCGAACGAGGCGACCCCCGAGAGCGTGTTGGCAGCCGACCCGCCGGACATCTCGGTCTTGTCGCCGCCCATGGCGGCGTAGAGCTCCTCGGCCCGCTCGGTGTCGATGAGCGTCATCGAGCCCTTCACGAGGGCCATCTGCTCGATGAACGCCTCCTCCTCGGTGCTCAGCACGTCGACGAGGGCGTTGCCGATGCCGAGGACGTCGAAGGCGGCGGGACGGTCCGATGCGTTGCTCACAAGGGGGAAACCCTAGGCGTCCGCCCGGTGAACCCCCGAACCCGCCGCCGGCCCCGTCCGCCGCGCCTCCGCTGGCCGCGAGGCCCCCGAGTAGCGTGGTCCGACCGCCCTTCGGCCACCCCTCCCCACCCCTGGAGCCCCTGATGACCGGATCCGTCCGCACCCGCACGACCGTCGCCGCCCTCGCCCTGACGACGGCCGGGCTGCTGGCTGGCTGCGGCTCGAGCGCCGACGAACCGGCCGACACCAGCAAGGCCGGGGCCACCACCTCCACCACGACGGCTGCCGACACGAGCGAGACCACCTCGACCCCGCCCGCGACGAGCACCACGACGGCCGACGGGGGCGAGACCACCACCTCCCTCGACAACGAGGGCGTCGACACCGAGACGAGCCAGCTCGACACGCTGTCCGACGGCGACCACTACGTGTACATGGCCGGCCTCGAGCAGGGGAAGGTCGAGGGCCAGGACGTCCAGGTCCTGATCGTCGACCCGGTCGAGTTCCTCACGGGCCAGGCGGCCATCGACGCCGCCGCCGAGGACGGCACCACGCTCGACACCGACTACTACATCCGCAACTCGGAGCAGACGGTGAAGCGCATCGCGGTCGTCCCCGAGGCCTCGGTCACCACCCTCGACGGCGGCACGGCCAACACCGTCCCCTCGAGCGTCGACGACGTGTGGAAGCAGGAGCACCTCTTCAAGATCAACGTCGGCAACGTGCGCGGGATCACCACCATCTCGAGCATCGACGCGGTCTACCTCCCCTAGGGGCCGCCGGTAGCCTCGGCCGGGTCCCTGATCCCGACCCCGTCGAGGAACACCGTGGCCGCCCACGACCTGAACCGCCTGCCCACCACCGTGGTGCCGTCGCACTACGACCTGGAGCTGGCTCCCGACCTCGAAGCGGCGACGTTCGCCGGCACCGCCGAGGTCACCCTGATCGTCACCGAGCCTGTCGACGAGCTGATCCTCCACGCCCTCGACCTCGAGATCTCCGAGGCGTGGCTGGAGGGCGCGGAGGGCGAGCGCATCGACGCCACCGCCACGTTCGACACCCCGTCGGAGACGGCCACCCTGGCGCTGTCGGCCACCGCGGCGCCCGGCCCGTGGACCCTGCACACGACCTTCACCGGTGAACTGAACGACAAGCTCGTCGGCTTCTACCGCTCGACCTTCACCGACGACGCCGGCGCCACGCACACGCTGGCCTGCACCCAGTTCGAGTCGACCCACGCCCGCCGTTCGTTCCCGTGCTGGGACGAGCCGGCGTTCAAGTCCACCTTCGCCATCCGCCTGGTGGTCGACGACGGCCTGTTCGCGGTGTCGAACGCCCGGGAGACCGCGGTCGACCAGCTGCCCGATGGCCGCAAGCGGGTCCACTTCGCCCCGACCATGTACATGTCCACGTACCTGGTGGCGTTCGTGGTCGGCCCGCTCGAGGCCACCGACGTGGTCGACGTCGACGGCGTGCCGCTGCGGGTCATCGCGGTCCCGGGCAAGGGGGACCTCACCCCGTTCGCGCTCGAGATCGGCGCCTTCTCGCTGCGCTACCTCTCCGACTGGTACGGCATCTCGTACCCGGGCGACAAGCTCGACCTGATCGCCATCCCCGACTTCGCGTTCGGGGCCATGGAGAACCTCGGCTGCGTCACGTTCCGGGAGACCGCGCTCCTGCTCGACGCGGGCCGGTCCACCCAGGCCGAGCTGCAGCGGGTGGCCGACGTCGTCGCCCACGAGATCGCCCACATGTGGTTCGGCGACCTGGTGACGATGGGCTGGTGGAACGGCATCTGGCTGAACGAGGCCTTCGCCACGTTCATGGAGATGATGACCACCGACGCCTTCCGGCCCGAGTGGCAGCGCTGGACCGACTTCGGCCTGGCCCGGTCGGCGGCGTTCGACACCGACTCGCTCACCAGCACCCGCGCCATCGAGTACGAGGTCGTCACCGCGGCCGACGCCGAGGGCATGTTCGACGTGCTCACCTACGAGAAGGGCGCCTCGGTCGTCCGGATGCTCCAGCAGTACCTGGGCGAGGACCGCTTCCAGGCCGGCATCCGCCACTACGTGGAGGCGCACTCGTACGCGAACACCGAGACCACGGACCTGTGGGATGCCATCGAGGAGGCCACCGGCGAGCCGGTCCGCCAGATCATGGACT